>Ga0207419_1000684_pt1 | contig 28960 bp, 24 predicted proteins | sample ElkSloMetagenome_4_FD_184723 | JGI IMG/M metagenome (GOLD analysis project Ga0207419, IMG submission 184723) | Hot spring microbial communities from Elkhorn Slough, Monterey Bay, USA - MD2A (version 2) | ecosystem: Environmental > Aquatic > Marine > Intertidal zone > Estuary: Microbial mat ... | reverse complement strand
CGCTGCGGCTACAAGCCGCACCTATATTGGCGAACATCGGGCCTGGATTGACACGCGTTACGCGGTGCGGCCTGTTCCATCCTGGTGCCGGACCTGAAAGCCAGAATCGCCTGCGGCAGCGTGGTACGTTCTTTTTCTTTTTCACAAAAAATTCACAAAGTGAATTTTTGTGAAAAGATCTGGTCCCTTCCGCCCTGCCGGAGGCGCAATTCTCTTGCGGGTCAGTGACCGCGTAACGCGTGTGATTGATGCCAATCCAGCGCAGATCAATTTCCCTCCAGGTAGCCGTAGAGGCGGCGGCCCAGCAGCGGGTCGCGCAACTTCTTGAGAGCTTCGCTCTCCAGTTGCCGCACGCGCTCACGGGTCAGATCCAGCCGATGCCCGATCTTCTCCAGGGTCAGCGGCTGGTCGCCGGCCAGCCCGTAGCGCAGTTCGAGAATATGGCGCTCGCGGGAGGTCAGATGGGTCATCGCCTCGTTCAGGTCATTCCGTAGCAGATGTTGCGCAACCTGCTCCAGCGGCGTGGGCTGCGTCGTATCGGAGAGCATATCTCCCAGGGCACCGCCGTTCTCATCGCTGTGCGGCTCCTCCAGGGAGCAGGGAATCAGCGCGGCCTGCTCGGTGCGGGCTACCTGCTCGCTGGTCAGCCCGATTTCCTGGGCAATTTCGTCGGTGGTGGGATCACGATCCAGTTGATGGGTCAACTGCTGGCGCACGCGGTTCAGGCGGCTCACCCGCTCCCCCAGATGCACCGGCAGGCGGATCGTCCGGCTCTGGTCGGCAACGGCCCGCCCAACGCTCTGGCGAATCCAGTAGGTGGCGTAGGTGGAGAATTTCAGGCCGCGCCCGGGGTCAAACTTATCGACGGCGCGCATCAGTCCCAGGCTCCCCTCCTGGATCAGATCCAGCAGGCTCAGGCCGTGTCCCTGGTAGCGCCGGGCAATGCTCACAACCAGCCGCAGGTTGGCGCTGATCAGCTTTGTGCGGGCGGACTGGCCGGCGGCGATCTGCTCGCTTAACTGCTGCCGTTCCGCCGGGTTGCCGGGGCCGGCGGCGGCCAGGCGTTGTGCGGCGACCCGTCCGGCCACCAGATTGCGGGCTAACTGCTGCTCCTGGTCAAAGGTTAGCAGCGGTTCGCTGCCGATTTCGTTCAGGTAGGTGACAATTGAGTCATGCGTCGGCTCCATCGCCGTAGCGGTAGCTGTCATATGTACACCTCATTGAGGATATCTGGTGTAATACAAAAAGGTTGCGTAAGTATCACTTACGCAACCTTAGTATGCCTGAGGGGTTTAAAGATAAAGTTAGGAGAAGATTAAAGGAAGATGAGAGGGACGGATCAACTCAGGGCCATATCGCGGCGCTTCTGCTGCTTGCGCCGATCCTCCAGGGAGAGTAGCTTTTTGCGCAGCCGCCAGCCTTTGGGCGTGACTTCGACCAGTTCATCATCGCTAAGATACTCAATAGCGTCGTCGAGAGAGAGCCGGCGCGACGCATCCAGGCGCACCGTCTCCGCGCCCCGGTTGTTGCGCATATTAGTCAGGTGTTTCTCCTTGCAGACATTCACCTCCAGGTCGCTGTCACGAATATGCTGCCCGACAATCTGGCCGGCGTAGACCTCCTGGCCGGGGGTGATAAAGAAGGTGCCGCGATCCTGCACGCTGTTGATCGCATAAGTTGTGGCCGTCCCGCTCTCAAAGGCAATCAGCGAGCCGTTTTCGCGGTTCTCGATCTCCCCCAGGAAGGGCTCATATCCGGCGAAGAGCGTGTTTATAATGCCCTGGCCGCGTGTGGCCGTGAGGAACTGCTGGCGAAAACCGAGCAACCCGCGGGTCGGCACGTAATAGACATAGTGGACGCTACCGTCATCGCGGAAGTGCATGTCGCGCATTTGCCCGCGCCGCTTGCCCAGCATCTCAACCACTACCCCCTGGTAATCCTCGCCGACCTCGATCTCAACCAGTTCCATCGGCTCCAGGGTGGTGCCGTTCTCTTCGTGGAAGATCACCTCCGGCTTGCTGACCTGGAACTCGTAGCCTTCGCGCCGCATATTTTCGATCAAAATCCCCAGGTGCAGTTCACCTCGCCCGCTGACCAGGAAGGCATCGGCGCTATCGGTGTCGGCGACGCGCAGGGCCACATCACGCTCCAGTTCGTTGTAGAGCCGCTCACGCAGCTTGCGGCTGGTGACATAGGTGCCCTCCCGTCCGGCGAAGGGGCTGGTGTTGACGCCGAAGGTCATCCGCACCGTCGGCTCCTCGACATTAATCGTCGGCAACGCCTCGGGCGCGTCCAGGTCGGCGATGGTTGCGCCAATCGTTGCTTCGGGAATACCGGCGATTGCCACGATATCCCCCGCACCGGCTTCTTCCACCTCCTGGCGCTGCAGGCCGTTGTAGACAAAAAGTTGCGAGAGCTTCGCCGGGATAACGTTGCCGTCGCGCGTAATATGGGCCACGGTCTGGTTGCGCTGGAGCCGTCCCCGGCGCAGCCGCCCGGTAAGAATCTTGCCCTTGTACTCATCATAGCTGCTGGTGGTAATCAGCATCTGGGCGGGCGCGTCCGGGTCGGCGACCGGCGGCGCAATCCGTTCCAGGATGGTCTCGAAGAGCGGCTCAAGCGACTCCTGCATTTCGAGTGGCGAGAACCCGGCCTGCCCCTTGAGCGCATTGGTATAGATCACGGCAAACTCGGCCTGATCATCGCTTGCGCCCAGATCCACAAACAGGTCAAACGTGGCATTAACCACAAAGTTGGGGCGCGACTGGGGCCGGTCGATCTTGTTGACGACGACGATGGCGCGGTGCCCGGCCTGAAGCGCCTTGCGCAGGACAAAGCGGGTCTGCGGCATGGGCCCCTCCACTGCGTCAACCAGCAGCAGCACACCATCAACCATATTCATGATCCGCTCAACCTCGCCGCCAAAGTCGGCATGACCGGGCGTATCGACGATATTGATCTTGATGTCATGATAGTTGACGGCGGTATTCTTCGACAGAATGGTGATCCCGCGCTCGCGCTCGAGCGCATTGCTGTCCATCACGCGCTCTTCTACCGCTTGATTTTCCCGGAAGATGCGGCTCTGCTTGAGCATCGCGTCCACCAGCGTGGTCTTCCCATGGTCAACATGGGCAATAATCGCAATATTTCGGATATCTGTTCGTTGCATTATGCTCACACGAAAGACCCTGACCGCGCCGGGCCAGGGTACGCGAATAACAATAGTTGCTACCGTGATTGTACCATGCGCAAGAATCCCGCGCAACACAGCGTGGGCCGCGATTGCAGCCACAGCGGGCACCGAGAACACCGAGGGTTGCGTCGCGGTGCTGCGGTCTGGAGCCGCCGGCTGCAATCGGATAACCCCTGACCGCGAACCGCGAACCCCTAACCCGTAACTCATGCTATAATATCCCCAGCGCACACCTGTGCTGAGGAGCGTTGATGAGTGACGAGCGCCTGCTAAACCCCAATCCCCACGAAGATGACCAGCGCAGCGAAAAGAGTCTGCGTCCGCGCTCTCTGCCCGAGTTTATCGGCCAGGAGAAGGTGGTCGAACAACTGCGAATTGCTATTACCGCCGCGAAATCGCGCCGGGAACCGCTGGATCACACGCTCTTCTATGGTCCGCCGGGGCTGGGAAAGACCTCGCTGGCCGGTGTCATTGCCAATGAGATGGGCGTCCACATGAAAGTAACCAGCGGCCCGGCGATTGACCGCGCCGGAGATCTGGCGGCGATCCTCACCAACCTGGAGGCCGACGACGTACTCTTTATTGACGAGGTTCATCGGCTAAACCGGGCGGTGGAAGAGGTGCTCTACCCGGCCATGGAGGACTTCGCGCTTGATCTGATTGTGGGCAAGGGTCCCAGCGCGCGCAATGTCCGCCTGAAACTGCCGCGCTTCACCACCGTCGGTGCAACCACGCGCCTGGCGCTGCTGACCTCGCCGCTCCGGGATCGCTTTGTGTCGGTGCATCGCCTGGAGTTCTATACCGACGAGGCCATGCACGAGATTGTCACCCGGTCGGCGCGCATCCTGGGGGTACCCTGCACGTCGGAGGGCGCAACCGAGATTGGCCGGCGGGCACGCGGGACGCCGCGTATCGCCAACCGACTGCTGCGCCGCGTGCGCGACTATGCCCAGGTTATCGCCGAAGGCAGCATTACACTGGAAGTAGCCCGCGCCGCCCTCGCCACCCTGGAGATCGATGAGTTGGGGTTGGACGAGAATGACCGGCGGTTGCTGCGCACGATTATCGAGCTCTTCGAGGGTGGCCCGGTGGGGCTCTCTACGCTGGCGGCCGCGCTGGCCGAGGAGGTCGATGCAATCGAGGATGTCTACGAGCCGTTCTTGCTGCAACTGGGCTTTTTGCAACGCACCCCGCGTGGTCGTGTCGCTACCCGCCGCGCCTATGAGCACCTGGGTGTCCCCTACACCGAGAAACCCGGCCCAAACAGCGACCCGAATGCGCCGCAGCAGGGGCGGTTGTGGTAGGATTTTGATCTGCTTACAGGTGTACTCTCAGTGCTTCCGAATTTACCCCCGTATTATATATCTGGTCAAAAATCCTGGCAATGTCATGGTTAGAGAGGGTCATAGGCAGGGTTTCGATCCGCTTGCTCGGGTTACGGTTTGACAATCGTTGCAAGACACGCGTCTGGACTGGTGCGATGGAGGATGGTGTTGGGGGATATTATAGCATGGCATGGCGCAGATCCAGGTGTGGCACCAGTCGCGCCGATGGACCTACCCGGAGAAACCCCATCCCGAACAGTGACCCGAATGCACCACAGGGGGTGGTTGTGGGGATTATGATGGCACTTTCTCACACACATCTGCCAGGGTAAGTTTGCAATCAATTGCTGGAATATGAAACGTGGCGTCCGACTAATTCGACCTATTTTCCTAGCGTTCCAGTCTCTCATATGGTTTAATTCCATCATGAGTTTGTTGGTGTACTTTCACTAAAGCCAAGTATAAGTTTATTCCAATCAGGTTCCCCTTCCAAAATCATCTTCTGACAAATATTCTCAGCAAGAGACTGGTACTCTGAAAAAGACTGTTGGACTTTATTAATCTCTGCTCTTCTACCCTTGCACAACATACCGCTGTGGGCAACTTGACTACGGTATGTGTAAAGGTTACGTAAATGATTATACTTTTTAAGGCGATCTTCTGCTGATTTGCCAAGTAACCAGGCACCCCGAAGCCTGAAAGAAAGTGACAGTTGATCATGATTTGAATTATCATCAAGAAGAAGCATTTCCAATACTATACCTAAATCAAGTATTTTGTCTTCAATTTGTGTGCGTCGCTTGGCTTGTGATAGCCGATTGAGTATTCGCTGGATTTTTGTTTTTTTAGGTTCATTCATATTGTTGTATTTAGTCATTAATAACCCTATAGTATCTTTTAAGTCATAATGCAGCTTGTTTGATCCGTGAGCTATCACGTCGTAGATGGGAGACCCACCTCCAGATCCCGCAAAAGGTCCAAATGGTATCGTATGATCAACATATGATGTAGAGAAGTATGGCACACAAAAACTATCACTAAGTGTATTCAAAAGTAGTGCAATATCATATAGTTGACGACTGATTTTCCAAAATTCTGGATCATCATCGGCGGTAGCGGGCACTTCATTATCTTTCGTTTTTTGTATCAGGCAAGTTTTAGTAATAGCACATCTGGAAACAGGTGTGTTTTGAAGCACATAACCCAACTGCGTTTGAAGAAAAATCTCTTTTTCTCTAGAATCAGGCATATGATGTACAGACTGAATTACATAACCATCTTTGAGAGGAATTGGTTGGTCTACTTCAATGCCAAGCACCCAGAGGGCATTAATGACTGATATCTTTTCAGAGTCAAGGAATGATTCTAAATAATTCTGTGCTTTTTCAATGCCATATTCGTTTGCACACCATAAGAACCACATTGCTAGGGTTTTAGTCTCAAACATCTGAGAACCACTACCACACGATATCATTTTACCGTAAAGGGCAATTACTCGTGGATCATCGCTTAACATTTTGACTACAAACTTCCCGACATCTGTTTTTTCGACAACTTCTGAATATTGAACATAAATACGCGTTTGAAAATTTTGGATAAACATAAAAGGCTCAATGTCAATTTTAGGTATGTTCAGTTGACCAAATTGCATTTTGGTGTACCTTTGAAATATACTTTAAATCCGGATAATACCTCTGGTTGCATAATTACTTAACAGTTAGTATTTTCCGGATTACGCTATGTATGTCAAGCAGTGTTACTGCTCAAATTCCACAAGAACCTGTGTATCAGTCATTGACTGAAGGCACTAAGGTTTGGTAGAGCTATTATAGTAGTATAACATACCGAGATCATTTTGAGGGACTTTCATCACATCATCAAACCGCTAGTTTTTTGGGCAATGCGTATACGCCGGGAATTTCGACAGCTTTACCGCTTAGGCCCAACAACTCTACACCTACCACGCTTTGCAGATACTGGCTGGTGGGGAGGTTCGGACCACGAATATCACGAAAGACCACGAAAGACCCGAAAATCGGTGCGGCGAGCCAGTTAGCACCAGCGGTGGCGTGACTTTCGTCCATTTCGCGCTCTCGTGGTCCAAATCCTCGCCGCGTACTATGTGAATGGTAATCCACTCCACTGCCCACTGCCCACTGCCTACTGCCCCACTCGCCAACCCCAATTGACAAATCCCCGCCTCCGCTTTATGATACGCCGTATCAACTCAGGTGAGATAGTGTATCAACAAAGAGCGTATGGAGCGAAAGGAGCATGCATCCGATGTCACGATCTGGATTCGTGAACTATCCATGGCTACTGCTGCCGGCAGTTTTCGCCCTGGTACTGGCCCTGGCCGCCTGTGGCAGTAACACCCCGGCGGCGCAGGAAGCCACCCCCACCCCACAACCAGCCGCCGACGCAGCGACGCCGACCGTTGCCCAGCCAACTGCAGAAGAAGAAGTTGCCGATGAGTCGGCGATGAGCGCCGAAGACACCGACCACGACCACGCCGAAGGCGAGGAGCACGACCACGCCGAAGGCGAGGAGCACGACCACGCCGAAGGCGAGGAGCACGACCACGCGGGCGAAAGCGCCAGCATCGATGAACTGGTCGCCGCGCTCCAGCCCATTGAGGAAGGCGAAACCCTCAACGTCGTGGCAACCACTAACATCGTGGGCGATGTCGTCAGCCAGGTCGGCGGCGAAAGCATCAACCTGACCACGCTGATGCCCATCGGGGCCGACCCGCACAGCTTTGAGCCAACCCCGCAGGAGGTCGGCACTATTGCCGAGGCCGATCTGGTGTTCATCAACGGGCTAGGGCTGGAGGAGTCCCTGATGGGCGTGATCGAGAACTCCGGCATTGCGCCCGAGCGCATTATCCCGATCTCGGTGGGGGTCGCAACGATTGAGTCTGGCGGCAGCCATGACCACGAGGGTGAAGAGCATCACGAGGGTGAAGAGCACCACGAGGATGAAGAGCAGCCTGATGCGACCCAGGGCGGTCTGCCGGCCTGGTTTGCCGACACCGCCCTGGCCCACGAAGGCGATGAGCACGACCACGATCATGACCACAGTGGCGTTGATCCGCATATCTGGATGAGCCCGGTGAATGTGATGGTCTGGACGGACAATATCGCCGCCGTGCTGGTGACGCTCGACCCGGCCAATGCCGAGGCGTACAGCGCCAATGCGGCCGCCTACACCGCCGAACTGGAAGAACTGAATGCCTGGATTGCGGAGCAGATCGCGCAGATCCCCGAGGAAAACCGCGAACTGGTGACAGACCACACGGCCTTTCGCTACTATGCGCACGAATATGGCCTGGAGCAGATTGGTGCGGTGGTGCCGGCCTACAGCACGCTGGCCGAGACCTCGGCGCAGGAGTTGGCCGAATTGCAGGATACCATCACTGAACTGGATGTCCCGGCGATCTTTGTAGGCACCACGGTCAACCCCGATCTGGCCGAGCAGGTCGCCGCCGATATGGGCGTGCAACTGCTGCCGGTCTACACCGGCTCGCTGAGCGAGGCGGACGGCCCGGCCACCAGTTACATTGAGCTGATGCGCTACAACACCGAGCAGTTTGTGACTGGTCTGTCGGGATAACGCATAATAACGCATAGGTCATCGGGCGCGGGGGCAACCCCGCGCTCCACGCTCACTATGAGAGGATGCAGCCATGACCAGAACAGCAATACCATGTGCGTATAACGCTACACAGTTTATGCGGTTCTTGGCGTCCTTGGCGTCTTTGCGCGAGCTTATTTGAAAGAGATTGACCCATGACCGATTTCCTCTCGACTGATTGGGCAAACCGCTGCCATAGGGTATGATACGAGATTATCAACGTGTGAATGAACGCATTTCACTTGACAACCGAGGAAAAAATAGCTATGGATGATATGCAACTCCTGATTGACCTTCACAAAGACGGCATGCGTCAGGGACCAGGTGGTGCCGCAGAAACACGTCTGGCGGTAACGCTCTCAGGGCTGCGTGGTCAGCGTCATCTCAGGATTGCCGATATTGGCTGCGGAACTGGCGCTGCCACGCTCGTCCTGGCACAGGAGTTGGACGCGCACATCACCGCTGTTGATTTCCTGCCGGAGTTCTTGACAGAGCTAGAGCGTGCCGCTGCAAATGCCGGTGTTGCGGATCGGATTACGACACTTGCGCAATCCATGGATGCGCTCTCCTTTAAGGATGGGGAACTGGATGCCATCTGGTCCGAAGGCGCAATCTACAATATGGGCTTTGAAGCCGGAATTACCGCATGGAACCCGTTTCTTAAACCGGGTGGGATACTGGCGGTTTCAGAACTTACATGGCTGACGCGTGATCGTCCTGCTGACCTGCAAGCGCACTGTGACAATGAATATAGCCACGTCGATACCGCCTCAGCGAAGATGGCGACTTTGGAGAATCAGGGCTTCTCACCAGTGGGATACTTTGTGCTTCCCGCGTATTGTTGGCGCGACAACTACTACCGGCCAATGCAGCAACGGTTCAGTGGGTTTCTCGCCGCACATGGTCACTCAGATGCTGCCAAAGCCATCGTTGCCGCTGAGGAAGTTGAAATTGATCTGTATGAGCGGAACCGGATGTTCGTCAGCTACGGCTACTACGTCGCACAAAAGCGAGGTGATTGAACACCGGGCGACCAGGTGTCCTGGTTGGCGGAGGTGCGCCCGCTGGACTATGCGGCATTGCGCATAGCGGACACGACTGGTACGCAGACCTGATGGTCGAGTGGTATGGACGTGATCACGATGGCTACCGCCTAGTGTGGGTGACGCGGCATGATGCGCAGGCAGAGGCAGACCGAGATGTCCGGATGGCGTATTCAAACAGCATACGGCAGCACAACCAGCAACATATGCATGAACGAGGTTTATTGATACATGGCATTAGCCTGCTGCCTCTTCCTCTTCCTCTGCCTCAACATATTCTCCCAGATCTTCCTCAGCTTGATCTGCTATTTCCACCTCAACATAATCCCCAATACGCACCGCCTCTTCAGCAGTTGCCTTCCACGGCTCAATCTCTTCTTCATTGATAGGTAATTCACCCTGAGTGACTCTTTCTTCGGGGTTATGTGTTTTCAAGGAGGCAAAAATGTTAACAAACAATTGCTCTCCCAATGTATTAATCTTCCACTGCGTGGTAGCCACAGTAAACCGCTCGTACACTTGTTGTGCCTTCAGTTTCGACTTCACAACCCTTAGTGTGCCTAGATCTTCGTCGGAAAAAGGATCAATGATAGACTCAGTTTCACCCAGGATATGAAAAATACTATCCTCGTTTATACCATCCTGTGACCCCAGGTTAATGATAGCAGTGCGATGATCAACAATGCGAATAATTCTGCCGGTAATTTTAGCCATTGCTTTCTCCTTTTGACTTGCTACGAACTCTATTAACTGTATTCAGAAGATCTTCGCCTCTGATAAAAAGTAATATTATCAGACTGATGATCAGCAAAACCCACCCCATTTCATCTCTAGGGTTATTTGTCAACAGATTGATAGAAAACCCGCTTATTATACTCACCGGGATCTCAAGCCAGTTTGAGTTCATCCGGCTTTCAAGGATGGCTACCTTGATTCTAAGTTCTTCTCGCTCGTTTCGCAAAGCGCTGTTGTCATTTTGAAGGTATTCATTCGCGCCTTGCGCTTGTTTTAATTCGATCAAGTTTACTTTATAATTGTGGATTAAAAATTGTGCAACTGCTGGATTTGAAAGATCTTCAATGTTAACGCCTTCAGAACCGAGTTTCTCCAAAAGCCGCATTTCCGCATCTGTCGGGCCTGGATCGAAGGTGCCGGTTTTGGGACGATTTGATCTACTCACAGGCTTACTCTCAGTGCTTCTGGATTTACCACCGTATTATATACCTGCTCAAAAATTCCGGCAATGGTTCTTTTACTTGTTATCAGATTCATCACCTGTTTATACCTCCGATGTAGTATCCTCCTTATGCTAACCGCTAGCAGCGGGTGTGCAACTGGTGCTCAACCGTCCGCTACGCCGGTCCCTATCAATGGCGCTCACGGCAGCCACACCACCCGGGCCACATCTGTGGCTACCTGCCGTGGCACGTCCGTGTCCAGATCAAGCAGCCAGGCCGCCTGCGTACCGCTGCCATCGTCGCGCAGGAAGGCCAGTTGCCGGCTGTCCGGCGACCAGACCGGCCCGCTGTCGGTGGCAGCAGCGGGTCCGGAAAGTTGTTGTTGTTCGCTCCCATCGGGGCGCAGCAGCCAGAGCCGGCCCGCCGCCCCGGGATTCTCGCCCTGCACCAGGGCCAGCCATGCGCCATCCGGCGACCAGGCTACCGCGCTGACCGGCGCAACCGCCTCGTCCGGCAACCCGGTGGTCTCCCCCGTTTCCAGATTGGCCCGCCGGAGCCGACCCGCCACGTCGCCGACGTAGAGCAGCGCGCTGCTGTCAGCCGCCCAGGTAACGGGTATGTCGCGGCTGTCGGGGAAGATCTGAAATGTGCTGGTGAAGTTGTAGACGGTCACACTGCCGGTAGCCGCATCGTGAAATGCCAGCCTGCGACTGTCCGGCGACCAGACCGGCGCTGTTCCAATTTGACCAGGTTCCGTGACCGGCCCAAACGAGGTACCATCCGGCTGCGCCAGCCAGACCGCCGGATCACCCATCGTTCCCGCCGACAGCGGGCGCTGCTCAAAGGCGATCAGATTGCCATTGGGCGACCAGGCCGGTGCAGCAGCGCTCAGGTCGGGGGTATCCACCAGCGGACGGGGTCGGCCATCCTGCAGATCAACCCGCAGCAGCGCCATGCGCTCCGCCGTGCGTGGCACCACCAGAATGGCCTGACTACCATCCGGGGCAGCGATCATATCCACAATCCCGTCCGGTTCGCGCAGGATCTCCCGTGGGTTGCTGCCGTCGGCTTCACTGAGTAGCAGGATGCTCGTACCGTCCGGCGTGTGGCGTAGCAGCAGCAGGCGCGGGTTGCGGGTGCGGAACGTCCATCCCAGCGGTTGTTGCGTAGTTGTGCGGGCGGCCCGGTCGGCAATCCCCGGCTGCAAACTCACGCGGTAGCTGGTCCCGGCGCGCAACGGCTGATCCGGCTGAAATGTGACGCTCTGCCCATCCCAGAAGAAGCTCCCGGTTGTCTCCGGCGTGAGCGTGAAGCGCTCCTCGACCGAGCGCTGATCAACCGGCTGCGAGAAGATAATGCGGATCGGCGTGCCGACGGCGACCACTTCACCCGTGGGCGATTGGGTCAGCACGGACACCTCCCGCGCCGCCGCGCCGCGCCAGATGACCAGCGCGGTCAGCAGAACCAGCAGCAGCGAAAAAGCGGCAATACGAACGCTGTACGACATAGGCAATCAGGGGAAGAGATAGGGAAACTCAGGTTGATCGACCGGCGCGACACTGGTTGCGGCAATCGCCGGGACACGCGTCCCGTTCAGCGTCACCAGATCCAGCGTGCCCTGCACCCGCACCCAGGTATCGGCAGGCAGATTGTTGCCGCCTTCCCAGAGGACCGGCAGCCCGGCGGCGGCCGCATCGGCTGCGCAGCAGGTGACAACATAGCGAGCGGCGTAGAAGGCATCGCGGCTCAGGCGCTCATCGTGAAAGACAAAGCCCACGACATCAACCGCTTCGCCCTGCAGTTCGTCGCCCTCCACCGTCAGTGCAGTTGCCCACTGCAACAGGTTCCACTCTGCCGGATCGCCGGTTGCCGGCTGGGTGCTGAGGGGCACATTTGTCAGATCTAGCCCGCGCCCGGCAAGTGCCTCCGCGCCGAGCGGGCGGGCGGGCACCAGCAGGCCCAGCAGCAGCGGCAGTGCCAGCAGCAGATGCAGTCCGGAGAGGCGTTGCGCGGATTGCGGCGTAAAGAGGTCGCGCAGGCGTGCGCCCCCCATTAGAAATAGCACCAGCGCGGCCAGCAGCACCAGCCCGGTGTAGCGCGGGTGAATATAAAAATCGAGTGCTCCCCGCAACCACTTCATGGTCAGCAACGCTCCCGTACCGCTCAGCAGCAGCACCTCAAGCAGTACCAGGTAGTTTGGGCGCATCTGCGCCGCAGGCGTCGGCGTTGATGGGGGTTGTGATGACAAAGGTTGAGTCATCGCTTACTCCAGAGCTATTGCAACAGATCAGCCTATCAGCCAAAAAAGTTAACGAGCAGACCAGCCAGCAGCGCCAGTTGAAAGCAGAACAGCGCAATCACCGCGACAATGCGGCGGCGAAAGGTGGTAGTCAGCATCAAGGTACTTTTGATATCGATCATCGGGCCGAACACCAGGAACGCCAGGATCGACCCGGGGGTGAAAGTGTTGATAAACGATAGGGCGATAAACGAGTCCACCGTTGAGCAGACCGAGAGCAGCACCGCCAGCCCCATCATTACCAGCACCGATATGATCGGCCCATTGCCGAGCGCCAGCAGCGCCTGCTGCGGGATAAACGTCTGTAGTGCCGCCGCCAGCAGCGCCCCAATGATTAGAAAGCGGCCCATCTCAAAGAACTCGCTGCGGGCGTGGGTCAGCACGCGCCGGGTTGCGCCGGCGGGTGGGGCATCGGGCGGCGAGTGAACATGGCTATGATCGTGATCGTGATCGTGCCGGCAGGTCTGATCATGGGTGTGAACGTGATCCTGCTCCGGGGTAGCAACGCCGGGCGCCAGTACCGCCGCCGGGTTGACCGCCGTCCCCACCAGCAGCCCGACCAGCACGGCAAACAGCAGTGTCAGCCCGACGCGCCAGGCGGCCATCTCCCAGCCACCAAAGGCTACCACCGTGGAGATGATCACGATGGGGTTGACCACCGGCGCGGCCAGCACAAACGCAACCCCTACCGGCAGCGCCACGCCTTTCTGGAGCAGCCGCCGGGCCGCCGGGATCGAGCCGCACTCGCAGACCGGCAACGCCAGCCCGAGTAGCGAGCCGCTGAGTGCCGCCAGCAGCGGATTACGCGGCGTAAACTGCTGTAGTCGCTCCGCCGAAACGTAGAGGTGCAGGATGGACGACACCAGCACCCCGGAGAGCAGGAAGGGCAGCGCCTCGATAAAGATTCCCAGAAACACAGTGGTAAACCCTTGCAACCGGCCCGTCCAGGGGCTCAGCGCCGCCGGTACCGCAATATCGCCGGCAACCCAGAGCAGCAACAGCAGCAGCGCCCAGGCAACCAGCATCGCCGTGCGCCGCGCCAGGCTCCCCAACCCGGAGCGTTGCGCCTGTGGCGTAGCAAGTGATATCGGCTGATGGTGGGGTGTTTCCACAGCTTCTCCATTCCTTTGCTCAGGTTACACGCGTTACGTGGTGGGCGTACAAATCAGACGTGTACTTCTACAACAGTAGTCTTCGCCTGCGGCAGCATGGTACGTTATGGAGCTTTTGCACAAATAATGTTGCACTATGTGCAACATTATTTGTGCAAAAGCATAGAATCTTCCGCCCTGCCGGAGGCGAAATTTCCTTTTGGGTGAGCAACCGCGTAACTCGTGTCAGATTACAGGTTACAGCATAGATACACTATTGTAACGGATATCAGGTAGTGTAACATCCACAGAATGCTGATAGCTGCATGGCGCATAGCTGAAAAGCCGGTAGCAGTGCCGGCTTTAAGGTAATGGGGGCTTGGCATTGCTGATGTGCCTCTCTTGAGGATTTTTCAATATTACCATAATTCCGCTCAATCCCGGCCATCTGACCAGGCAATGGCTACCGCATTTGTCGTATATGTATTTACCGCATATGACGGATCTCCATGCAGCGTTTCTGGTGTAGGCTGGAAGTATAGATTACGAACCTGCATGCGGATCAAACGAAGGGGTAGATCCGGCCTGGCAGGCGTGGTTCTCTGACAGAACCACACGCAGCGGAGAGAGGAAACGCAGATGAAGTCGAGCATTTCGTGGAACACAGGTGCCGCGTTTTTTCCCATAGGTGTGATGTTTCTGGTGCTGGGAATGAGCGTCGATAGCACCTTTTTCGCCGTTGGTGTCCCATTTCTGATCCTGGGAATTGTGGGTCTGGCCCAGAAGGAGCGGACGGAAGTGGAAGACGAGGAGTAACAACTGCCGGGAACCGCGCGCCAATCTGCGCAGATGCTCTGGTACAATACCAGGGTAGCTTTCAAAGATAGTATAGCGCCGGAGGCTCCATGCGCCGAATCGTCAGTGTCGTGTTTGCCGGCTGCGTCAGCCTGTTGACCCTCCTCACCTTTAGTGGATTTCTCGGTTCCCACCACTGGTTACTCGATATTACGGCCAGTTTTCGCATCCAGTATACCATCGGCCTGCTGCTGCTGGTGCCGGCGGGTCTGATCGTTTTGCAGCGGCGCATCCATGTCATGTGGCTGCTCCCCGCACTGCTCGTCAATGCGCTGCTGCTCGGTCCCTTTTTTCTGCCCCTGGCGCGTGCCGCCGATCCGCCAACTAATCCGCTCCGTGTGTTGACCAGCAATGTCCTGGCGCATAACCGGACACCCCAGGCCGTGATTGACTATCTGCGGGTAGCCGACGCCGATATCATCTTGCTCTCCGAAGTCCAGCCGGATATGCTGACGCAGGTGATACAGGCTCTGTCTGCGCAGTATCCCCATGTGCATGATGCCGCTCAACGGGGGCATTTTGGAATTGCCCTGCTCAGTCGTTATCCCCTGCGCACAGCACAAACCCATCGTTTGGGAATCAACCGGCATCCTTCGATCCAGGCAACGCTTGCCTGGCAGGATCAAGTCGTAACAGTGTATGGCGCGCATCCCTTTCCACCCCTCGGTGCCGACGGCACTTTCCGCCGCGATAGTGAACTCGCCGCAATCCAGGAGTTGATTGCCCAGGAGACCGGGCCGTTGATTCTCATGGGAGACCTTAATGCCACGCCCTGGTCCGCACCACTGCGCCGGCTCGTCAACACACTCGATCTGCGGCATGCGGCGCAGGGTTACGGCATCTGGCCGACCTGGTGGTATGGCAGTTCCGCCCTCGGCCTGCCGCTGGACCACGTACTGGTTTCGCCGGAGTGGCAGGTGACGGCATACACGCTGGGTCCGGATGTCGGCTCGGACCACTACCCCGTGCTGGCGGATCTGGTGTTGCCGTAGAATTGGAAAGCAGATCTCTGCCTATGGTTCTGATTTCAAGCCGGAAAACCACCTGTCCTGTATCTCCTTCGTGACCAGAGTATTCTTATGGTACACTTCCGACAACTGAAGCAGCAGTGATCTTTCATACCGATGTGTTGTCATCGCCACAGCGCACACCGAGGACGCAGCGATGATCCACGGGAATGTGCTGCCCATGCGCCCAGTGCGCCCGTTCCCGTGGATTGCTGGTTTGCCGACACATTGGTATCAGGTATGAAATCGGCGATGAAGCGGAGGTTTATCGTGGGTATCGTGCGTGTCTGGTTCCATCTTTTGTTATATCTGTAATGTGAGAAATCAAAAGGGGGATTATTCACATGTCAATTGGTCAAAATAAAGCAATCGCCCGCCGCTTTATTCAGGCATGGAACGCCGGTGGCGCGGACATTCTTGATGAACTGGCGGCCCCGGATATTATCGTTCTCTACGCCCACTTTCCGGAGGCGGTGCGTGGTATTGACAGTTTCAAGCAGATTCTGAGTCAGACTTTTACCTATTTTCCTGACCTGCAGATTATGGCGGAAGAGCCCATCGCCGAGGGTACCCATGTGGTGATGCGCTGGAACTATCGGGGCACCCATCAGCAGGGTGATCTATTTGGGGTGAAACCATCCGGTACGCCCGTGCATGGCTCCGGCGTTACAGTCTACTGTATCAGTGCGGGCAAAGTGGTTGAGGAGCGGGGCGTGGCCGATACATTTGGCCTGATGGTGCAACTGGGGGCTGCGCCTGCGCCGAAGCGGGGCGCAGGCTAAACCATTGCCGCAATGCTACGATGTCTGCGGCACATCATCGGCAGCGTCGGCTACATCGTAGACGCCGGGTGGTGGTGCCGGCGCAGCATCAGGAAAGGCATTCCGCAGCGTGTTCACGCCATGCTGAGGATGCGCCAGATACAGCAGATGCTCCTGCCGATCACGGCGTTTGTGGTTTACATCCGAACCCATATGCATCATCCGGTTCTGGCGCAGACGCTCGTCCACCTCGCCATCACGGTTGAACGACCACATCAGCATTGCCTCACCCACGGGTAAGGAGTCGCCCGGCTGACCGTCGTGCCGTCCCGTGTGCCAGAGATGCCAGGTCTTGCCATAGCTATTTACCAGCAGGGACATCAGCTCCCGCTCGGCAACTTCCGGCAGTCCCGGTGCAACCAGTTCTCCCGAAAAGACCTCGTAGTTATGCGGGTGCCAGCGGGGCTTTTCATCGCCGGGTAGATCCAGGAAGAGCCGCTCAGAGATGATATACTCGATACCAATGAGATTTGCCTCGGTGGTGTTTCCATCAAAGATCATACACTGCAAGAAGTCGGCATTCACCTGTTTGCAGAAGTGGTGTGCTTCCATCTGCATAGATGGTTCATACCGGGCGCAGTGAAAACCGACAACATAGATATCAAAGCCATGGAGCGGTGTATCCGACTGCAAAACGGTTGCACCGAACTCCAGGGCGCGCCGCTTGAGCGTTTTTGCCGCTCCCGGTGGTTGCAGCGGACTTGGGCGTTTTCTGGTCATGGGTTGCTCCTTTCCTCGGTTGTTCCAGGGTGGTAGCAATAACGATGCCATGACCGCGGCCTGCAACGTTGCGTGGGCTGTTGTCCTACTCTTCGGTCAGTTGCCCGGCCTGCGCGAAGGCCTGCTCAACAGCCTGCCGGGTGATCGCCCCATGTGATGCAGTCCAGACCGCTTTCCCCTGATGCAGGATGATAATTTGCGGCGACTCATGGCGGATCTGAGTGTGCCGGCTGATATACCGGGTTACGTCGGTAGCGCGGGAGACATCCACCAGGGCTACCGGGTGCGCCAGCGCTTCGACCTGCCGGTATGCCCGCCGGCTGATTGGGCAGTAGGGATCATTGTTGAACAGGATGATGGGTTGCTGGTTCGACGCGGAGATCATCTGGTCGATTGCTTCAGTGCTGGTGACCGGAGTGAAGTCTGCAGGCAAAATGTTACCTCTCTTTTCTATCAGGTTGATTGGATTACGAACCGGTTCTTTGCAAATTGTGTACCATGTACCATATCGCATGATAACGGTGTGGCTGCATCGGTTCATGTACACGAGTTACGCGGTCGGTTTCAAACCAGGTGTTCACCCGGATGCACGGCCCGACGCGCCTCCGGCAGGGCGGAAGATTCCATGCTTTTGCACAAAACGTTGCACTTCATGCAACGTTTTGTGCAAAAGATAAAACAGTACCACGCTGCCGCAGGCAAAACTGGCCGTTCATACAGGCACATGCCTGATTTGAACGCCCACCGCATAACTCGTGTCATTTACACGAGTTATGCGGTCACTGACCCGAAAGCGTATTGCGCCTCCGGCAGGGCGGAAGATTCCATGCTTTTGCACAAAACGTTGCACGAAGTGCAACGTTTTGTGCAAAAGAAAAAAGCGTACCATGCTGTCGCAGGCAAATCGGGTCATTCATACAGGCACATGCCTGATTTGAACGCCCGCCGCATAACTCGTGTCATTTATACGACTTCTGCCCTGCCGCTGGCGAAACTGCGTTTCGTCTCATCAAACGGGACGTTTGCACGCCTACCGCGTAACGCATATTACTGACATGCCGGGCAGCCATATGCGCCGCGTGCTTTCAATCTCAGTTCGTACGTTGGTGTGCCGCATGTCGGACAATCTACTGCATCGGTCTTGCCCACCAGTGGATCCCAGGTGATCGTCAGCGGCAGTTCGGCGGCGTGCTGCTGTTTGCCGGTGGGAACCAGGCGAGTACGCAGAAACAGGCGTGGGATTAGTAGATGCAGCAGGTTGGTCAGCCGCAGGTGAACCCGCGTCACCGCTTTGCGCCGCAGTTCGTCAATGCGCAGCACGCGTTCGCGCTCCAACGCTTCGACGCGCTGCAGCAGGCCGGCAATGTCGTCGCCGCGTGCTTGCGCCTTCTGGATGCGCTCTTCAACCTCGGCGCGCATATCGGTGAAGTATTGCTCCATGCGCTCGATCTGCTTGCCCAGGCGGGTCTGCCGTTCGCGCTGGTGGCTGTTGGCGGCGACCAGCACATTCCGCACCACCCGTTCGCGCGCCAGCAGGTAGGCCTGATCCAGCGGAAGAGCGGGCGCGTCCGGGTGCGGCCAGAGCCGCTCCGCGCTCAACTGCTCGCTGTCAAGCGGCTCCAAATGGCGCACCAGTCGGCCGTAGTAACGATCTACGGCCGCGGTGTAGAGCGCCTGCTCTTTCTCGTCGCTGAGGTAGGTCGCCTCAAACCAGAAGAGCGTATGCCGCACATAGCGCGTGCGTACCTGATCGACCTCCATCCGGACACTGCCCGGCAGCGTCAGATCGCGCTCCACCTGGGTTTCAATTCCATAAGGTTCGATATGCATTCCGTCCAGATAGGCCCGCGCCGCCTGCCCGCGCTGTTGCGCTTCTTCCAGCATAGCATCCAGCAGGGGCAGGCCAAAGGTCAGCAGTTGCGCCGAGGGATGTTCGGGCAATGCCTCCGAGTCGAATGTTACGCGCTGCGGCTCCTCCGCATCCGACCAGAGCACATCGTAGACCTGGGGTTCGATCTCCTCCCAGATGCCGCCACTGGTTTCCACATAATCCCGAAAAAACTGTTCCAACGGTGAACGGTGATTGCTATCCATTGCGTGCTACCATTTCTACCCGACAATCACTGCGGTGGGGCAAAGCGCTCACCAAACAGTGTATCTTCGTAGGCGCGCTGTTCCAGGTAAGACTGTTTGGCGGCAACCAGTCGTTCCCCCAGGCGCTCCATTGCCTGCTGGAAATCCTGCTCGGTTTGCGTCTGCATCCAGAGTTCGGCGACCATCTCTTCAAACTCCTGATCTTCTTCCAGACTGCCTAGAATCATATCTACCTCACCGATGACCAGTTCAAACATGGCAATCTTGGCGTCCAGCAGGTAGAGCATGGCTGCTTCCAGCGTGTCGCGCGCCACCAGATTGATCACATGCACATCGCGCTGCTGCCCGATACGGCTCAAGCGCCCGATGCGCTGTTCAATCTTCATCGGGTTCCAGGGCAGGTCGAAGTTGACAATCACGTTGCAGAATTGCAAATTGCGGCCTTCGCTGCCCGAGTCGGTACTGACCAGGATGCGCGCTGTACCGCGAAATTGCTGGATGGCCTCTTCCTTTTGCAGCCGCGACAGGCTGCCATGGAACAGTACCACCTCCTCGCCTGCCGCCCGGAGCCGCTCGCCCAGGCGCTCCTGCGTGTCGCGGAACTGCGTAAAGATCACCAGTTTGTCGGAGAAGGTTGGTAGCAGCGCCAGCAGATGGTCAACCTTGGCGCTGTGGGTGATGCCCTGCGCGGTAGCGGCCAGTTCCGTCAGGGGCGCACGCAGTTCCGGCGACAGGCGTTCGTCCAGGGCCAGCCGCTCGATCATCGGCGCGGCAGCATGGCTGGAACTGCCCAGCGCCTTCTGCAATGTCAGCAGGGTCATGCGGTTGAGCATCCGCGTGCCGGTGCCCTGATGCAGATGCGTACGCACAAAGCGCGAGACCTCGTCATAGAGTTTCCGCTCCGGCGGGCTAAACGCAACCATCTCGGTGCGGGCAATGCGGTGGGTCAGCGCCAGCCCGACGGTGGAGCGGCGATTGCGTACCATCACCTCGGCCAGCAGATCATGCAGTTGATCGATATTGCGCGGGGTCTGCTTATCCTTGCGATCCACAAACTGGCGCTGGAACGAGCGCGATGTACTGAGCAAGCCGGGTTGCAGCAGCGTCACCAGGTTAAAAAGTTCTTCCAGATTGTTTTGAACCGGTGTGGCGGTCAGCAGCAGCACATACTTCTTGCGCAGGTCGGCGGCGAATTTCCAGAGTTGCGTGCGGGCATTGCGAAAGTGATGCACTTCGTCAATGATGACCATATCCCACTCGTGGGACAGGATGGCGGAGCGGTGTGGTTCGCGCTTCGCAGTGTGGTAAGAGGCGACGATACGTTCGTGCTGCTCCCAGGCGGCCTGGCCCTGCTCCCGAAAGAGCGGATCATCGTGGGTAATGCTGTCGAGCCCGAACTTGCGGCGCAATTCGCCCTGCCACTGCTCCACCAGCGAAGGTGGGGTCAGCACCAGCGTGCGGCGCACCAGCCCGCGTGCGACCAGTTCCAGCAGGATCATGCCGGCTTCGATGGTCTTCCCCAGGCCCACCTCATCACAGAGCAGCGCCCGCCCACGTAGCCGGCTCAACACCATGCGCGCCGTGCGCAGTTGATGCTCCAGCAGTTCGACATCCCGGAGCAGCGGCAGCGCGAGCAGTTCGTCAAAGCCGGCCACCATGCCAAACTGGATTGCCTGTAATCCCAGGTGAAACTGGCGCAGGTCGGTGCGCTGCCGGGGTTCGTATTGCAAGAAGGCGTTATCCCCCGGTTCAAATGCCAGCGGCACGCCTTCGTCGGTGGTCAGCCCGGTGGTAGGAACGGTCAACTGCTCGGTGGCAACCGGCTGCAGGCGCAGCGTGATGGGATCGGGCGCGACACACTCCAGGCGCAGCGCTCCGGCCTGATCCGCCAGGCGACGTAGCGGAGTTCCATGCAGCATATTTTGCGCGGCATCATAGCTGACTGGCACAGAACCCTGGGGCGTATCAAGCAACACGCGGATGTCGCCGGACGTAAAGAGACTGCTAAATGCCGGTGTCAGGAGGAGTTCGCCGCGTCGCAGGGCTGCGGCCGGCGCGTCGAGTTCCCACTGATCACCCGGTTCAATGACTGTGGTTGAATACATTCTTTTCCCAATAGCAATGCTGATTTTGCACTGATTATAGTGTACGGTCTATTATAGCTGATACCGGTAGTATGTGCATCCAGAACCTGATACGTGCTACCAGTATGTTTATGCCTGGGCGATGTTGCGCCTGACCCGACTCTGGTGACGGTGTTTGTGCTGTCATACCGATTTGTTGTCATCGCCACAGCGAACACCGAGAACGCAGCGATGCTACCCGGGAATATGCCGCCGTTGCGCCCGTCGCGCCCATTCCCGTTGATTGCTGGTTTGCTGGCACATTGGTATCAGGGATCGCCGGTACCTTCGCCGGAACCCGCCTGGCGCAACGCATTCAAGCCACCCGGTTCCAGCAGATATCTGTCCTGTTCATTATTCTGCCGGCGCTCTTCCTGCTGTATGACACTATTATCAAACTTGTCTAGGGGTTAACGGTCAGGGGTTAACGGTCAGGGGTTAACGGTCAGGGGTTAACGGTCAGGGGTTATAAACCTGAGAATATAGCCCGGATATAAAATGACCTGGAATCCCGGCTTTAGCCGGTTGGATGCCTGCGGGGGCCGGGGCATACTGCCGGGCAAGCCTGATCCGGCTGAAGTCGGGACTCTGAGTGGCGATATCCGGATCAAGCATCCACCGGCTGAAGCCGGGACTCCGCTCCAGGATGTTCGGATTGACTGTTCAAAGTTCATCAGGCGGCACGACGTGAAGCATTGCAGTCACGCGGACGTACGGAAGCGCGGCCCTACCGGCATAGCGCTACCCCATATGCGTTGTGTGCTCCGGCTTGATGTAGATAATCACCCGCTCGTCGCCGGGCTGGTTGTAGGGATACTTGTCCATCCCCAGGTATTTCTTCGCCAGATGGTTGATAAAGTCCTTGTTCGGGTCTTCCTCAATGCGGTCTACGGTGCCGCGTACCTCCAGGTAGCGATAGGGGTTTTCGGGATCGACCAGCGAGAGCGCGATTTGTGGGTCGCGCTGCACATTGCGGTACTTCTGGCGTGTCTTGGTCTGGCTGATTAACAGATGCGTGCCGTCCCACTCGAACCATACCGGGTTGCTCTGCGGCTCACCCTTCGGGCCGATGGTAGCGACATGCACCAGTGCGGTAGTTTTCAATAAATCCTGGTAGGCTTCGGGAATCATGCGTTTCTCCTCAGTTGCGATTGCTGCTGTCATCCGGTGCAGCAGCGGACGCGTTACTCTGGTCGTCACACGTCTGCCCCCAGTCAGCATGACCTGGCTTGTACAGACCGTTGACGGGGACAATTCAGTACGTTCATTGTAGCCTGTCTGCTGTCCGCTGTCAATTGTATAGTTACTTCCAAAAGCAGAGTAAGAACACAGCATGCTGCGCTTTCCCTTTACCAGAATGGCGCGTAAAAATCATCGGTCCCCAGGCGCGGAATAACCCGGTCTACCAGATCGGGAAGGTGTCCCGTCAGACCGAGATCAATCCAGTCATCAATGCTGCCCCGATAGCACCAGCGCTGTACATTGTAAGTGCGCTGCTGCTTATCAACCAGGATAAAGCGCAAAACGGCGGTAAATTGGGCGTACTGTTCCTCCTCGGCCTGCAAGCGCTGCGCCAGGTCGGGCGTAACTGGAAAGCGTTCTCCCAAAATGCCCATTAACGTCTCTGCATCGGCGTGGGTGCTCTCATAAACCTCGATAATCTGCTTTTTTGCGGCGGCCCGGTAGCGTTGCGGCTTTTTATACCGGGCGATGGCTGCCTCGACAACGGCAACCTCTTCCGGCGGAATCTGCACGGGCGTGGCGCGTTCCAGCGAAACGATCCCGTTAACGCTCTCGCTGATGCGGTAGCCCTCCGGGATTGCCTCAACCGGTGTGTCGCGTGGTTCGCGTGCAAAGAAGTAACGCGGTTTGCCGGTTTTCGTTGTCCCCTGGCAGAGTGTGTAGGTAACGCCCTTCCGATTGGTATAGGTGACAGGCATAGCTGCTTCCTCACTTGTGCAACGGCAGGAAGCTACTGCCTCCCGCCGTCACACGCTTCCCGTTTTACGCTTCCCGCCGCAACCCTACGTCGCCAGTGCGCGGCTCAGTGTGCCTATGGCAAAGCGCGGCAACTGGTAGCGCAGGCCATCCTGTATGAGAATCCGGGTCAGGTTCGCCGGGCTGAAGAACGCATCAACCCGGGTTGCGCCGTTATAGATGCCAATGTAGTGAGTGGTAATCTCCGGGTGGCGCGCAATCGCCTGCAGCAGCGGCGTCCAGATATCCAGGCCCGCGTCCACCGCCGGCTGTACCCGCCGACCAAACGCGACCAGATTGTACATCGGGCGGGTTTCGGCATCCCGCCGGCGCTGGTAGCCTGCCATGGCCCACTGGCAGGAGGTGCGCCGCCGGGTGCGTGCCCATGCTGCGGCGAACAACTCCGCGCTGCGTAGCGCATTGTTGATTCCCTGGCCGGTAATCGGGTCGATATAATGCCCGGCATCGCCAACCAGCGCCCACCCCGGCCCATATGACTGGCGATAGAAACTGTCGGTCGGTCCCTGGCCGACCACCGGGGTTTCGCGGATGGCATTGTGGCCCCGCGCGGCCAGTTCCGGGAAACTGCGCCAGGTGCGCTCCAGCGTGCCCTCCGGGTCGGTGCGTGCGGCTGCAAATTGGGCCGACGGGACACCGACCGAGATGACCGTCAGCCCGTTGTCGGCATCAAAAACCAGGGCGGCCTGGCGGCTCTCCGGCTCCAGGTTGACGATCGCGCTGGGCTCCTCCAGCGGCGTAAAGTTCCGGTAGTAGGCATAGAAAATGGCCGTATCGCCCGTGATCCGGTCGTAGATCGGCGCATTCACCGCGCGGGCCACCCGCGAGCGCTTGCCGTCCGCGCCAACGACCATGCGTGCATAGATCGTCTCCTCCGGCCCACCGTTCTGCCGCCCGCGTACGCCGACCACCTGGCCCGCGCCCCAGAGCAGGTCGCTAACCCGGAAGCCCTCGCGCAACGTAATGCCCGGATAGGTCTGCACCCGGCGCAGCACGGCGGTATCCAGCCGTTCGCGGCGGATCGAGTAGGCAAAGTCGCGCCCATGCGCATGCGGCAGGCGCGCCACCAGATCCAGATCCGGCGAGCGAGTGCCGTAGCGGGTGATACGCGGCGCGCCGATGGCGTCAACCACATCAAGGACGCCAATCCGCTCCAGCATCGCCATGCTGTTGCCGTAGAACACCGGACAGGAGACGGTCGAAGCCGGGAACGTAGCACTGTCCAGCAGCAACACACGCGCACCCTGCTCCGCCAGCAGCGCGGCCGTGGCCGCTCCCGCGATACGCGCCCCGACGATAATGGCATCAAAGGTGTCGCTTTCAGGCGGGGTTGTCTGCGAATAGCAGGCAATATCAGTCTCGGATGGGTGATCCTGAGACATGCTGATTCCTTCACTAGCCCAAATGGGAAATCTCGGATACAATAGAGATCAATAGTTCAAATGTACCGAATTGTTAAAACGGTGTCAAGGGATAGCGGTTGGGGCAGAGCGGCCCGGTCATGTTGCCGTGTACCCCTGCCATTCGGCAAGTGTTCCAATGTCAGAACCAGCAAGAACAATTCGCCTGGATGCACCTGCGACAGTTCAGTCGCCGCCGTGTGATCTCTGGCCGGGGGAGGTGCTGGACGAGCGCTACCGGCTGGATGCGCTGCTGGGCTGGGGCGGGCAGGCGGTGGTATTCCAGGCCACGGATCTACAGGCGGGCACCAGTGGCAACCCCGAGCCGCTGGCCGTCAAAATTGTACGCAATGATCTGCCCACCGATGAACGACAGGAGGCGATGACGGTGTTGCGCTGGGAGGCGCGCCTGCTGCGGCGGCTGCGCCATCCGGCACTGCCGCGCGCGGTACAGTTCCACAACGCCGGCAACCTGACCTGGCTGGTGCGCGAACTGATTCCCGGCTCAACCCTGGCTGAAATCGCCAACCGGGGGCCGTGTGGCGTGCGGCAGGTGCAGCGCTGGGCGGTCCAGCTCTGCGACCTGTTGAGCTACCTGCACACCCGCCGCCCCCCGATCATCTGTGGCGATCTCAAGCCATCCAATCTAATCCTGCGGCCCGACGGCACGCTGGCCTTGATCGACCTGGGTGCGGCGCTGACCCGCACCCAGCGCCCGCCGCGCCGCCCGCGGCCGCGCCATGGCACGCCGGGTTATGCCTCGCCGGAGCAACTGGGGAGCGGCGTAAGTGATGAGCGTAGCGATCTGTTTAGCCTGGCCGCCACCTGCTACGAACTGCTTACGGGAGATGATCCGGCCGCGGCTCCCCTCCAATTTGATCTGCCGCGCCTGAATATGGCCGCGCCGGGACTGGCACCGGCACTGCGGTGGGCGCTGGTGCTGGATGTGGCCCGGCGCGCGCCCACCGCGGCGGCCCTGCGCGCGGCGCTAACGCTCCCGCAGGCACCCGAGTCGCTGCACCTGGCGCCCGAATTGCGCATCACCAACCAGCGCGAACTGCTGCGTGCCACCGTGCAGTATGCCCAACTGGTGGAGGAGGCACTGGTCAATGGTACCTTTGAGCGCTGGCTGAATGTGCATCCCGACCGGATCATGGGCAAGCTGCTGCACGACTGGCGCGCCATGCAACAGCAGACGCCCAACCGCCGGCGCCCGCTAGATGTATTGCTGATGACCATGGCTCCGGCCGATGGCAGTCCCGCGCTGGATATTACCCCCAGGCAGATTAACTTCGGCGAGGTGCCGCTGCGCCAGTGGCGCCTGTGGAGCGCGCCGCAGACGGTGACGATCCATAATGCCACGCTACATCCGCTCTGCTGGGACATTGAATGCCCGTCTTCGCGCACGCTCGAGGTGCGCCTCCTGGTTGAGGAGCGCCCGGTGCGCCAGCATAGCGGCGTGCTGCCCCCCGGCGGTCATTGTGAGTTGAAGCTGGTTGCCGCCGGGCGCACGGGTAAGCACCAGGGCAAACTTACGTTGCGCTGTGGGAAGTATACCTTCGGCATTCCCTGGGAGGCCACGGCGCGACCGCTGCTCCCGCTGGGTTCGCGCTGGATTACGCACCTGGAGGAGCTAAACCCGACGCAACCCGATCTGGTGCCGCTGTTGAAGGAGTTGCTGGAGCAGGGGATGCTCCGCCGCTGGCTGCATGCACAGGGTGAGCGTGCCCTGGCAGCCGAACTTGCCGCCATCAAGCATACCCCGGACCCCGATGAATTTACGCTGCAACTGCTGGTGGGTCAGGTGCTGCACCGGCTTGATCCGCAACGCTTCCCCCGGTTGCACATTCACGGTTGCAATCCGCTGGAGGAGCCGCAGGTCGCTGCCGGCAGTCAAATCTCCTACACGCTGGAGGTTGAGAACCTGAGTGAGCATCCCTGCAACCTGAGTTGGAGTAGTCGCCACTCCTGGGTACGAGTGCAGGATGCGCGTACCACCCTGCCCCCCGGCGGACGGGAGTCGTGCCGAGTGTTGCTTGCGCCGCCCGCCGCCGCCGCCCCCGGTTCCCGACAGATCCGGCTTGATCTGCTGGCCGGGAACCTGCTCCTACCGATGACCCTCCCGGTACATATCACATCCGAGAATGTCTGGATGCGGATGCTGCGCTGGTTTGTGGGGTGATGAAGAACCGAGAACTGAGAATTGAGAACCACCGGTGCTGTCATGCTGGAAGCGTGAGCTACGGAACTTATGGTATCAGTTGATCTGCTGACATGTGATCCATATGGAATTGGGATTGGTGATTGGTTGCAGGGTGGTCGCGGTAGGGACGCGCTGCTACCAGTGGGTAGCGCGGCAGTTGCACTATCCCCGGTGGGCGGCGTTGCTGCTCTTTCTGCCGGCAGTTTTTCTGGGACGGATTATTCGTATGGGACTGGTGGTGCTGGTTGGGTTGCGTTTTACGGAGGGGTAGGAGGCGAAAACCTTTTCCAATCCACCCTGCCGGAGGTAATCGGTGCATCGGGATAGAACACCGCGTACGTCGTGGTATTTGAAAGGTAGCGCCTCTGGCCCAACATCGGTAGGTAGCGTGGCACATTTCCTGCTAAGGTTAGTCATACCAGTATCCCCTGGCGTTTTATAGCAATCGTTCGGGGGAGTAAGTATGGCAAGAACAGATACACCGAGGATAAAGAATAGACGGAATGTCCGATAGAGACGGGCCAGGCACGCTTTATTCTCTGTTCTTTTGTTCTCTGTTCTCGATAGAGGAGAGGTGTCACGATGGCAAAGATTGGTTTTGTCTTATCTCATGAACAGTTCCCTGCCCCGCAGTTGCTGGAGTTTGGCGCTGCCGCCGAAGCGGCGGGCTTCGATATGGTCTGGACAAGTGATCATTTTCATCCCTGGATGGACAATCAGGGCCACTCCGGGCAGGCCTGGATCACGCTGGCGGCGCTCGGACGGCTGATGCCGCGCCTGCCCTTCGGCACGGGTGTCACCTGCCCGACCTTCCGCTATCGCCCCACGATTGTGGCCCAGGCGTTTGCCTCACTCGGGGTGCTCTATCCCGGCCGAGTATTTCTCGGTGTAGGATCGGGCGAGGCGCTGAACGAGATTCCGGCGGGTGGCGGCTGGGGGAACTACCAGGAGCGCGCCGACCGGCTGGTGGAAGCGGTGCAGTTGATCCGGCAGCTCTGGAGCGGCGAGTGGGTTACATTTCAGGGCGACTATTACCAGGTCGAAAATGCCCGGATCTATGACATTCCGCCGGAGCCGATCCCGATCTATATTGCTGCCGAAGGGCCGGAGAGTATGCGCAAGGCGGGCCGGCATGGCGACGGTCTGATCACTGACTCAATGAGCGCGCTGATGCCCGAGATGCGCGACGCCTTCGCCGAGGGGGCGCGCGCGGCGGGCCGCGATCCGCAGGCAATGCCCATCCTGGCCGAGCATTTTGTGACCGTTGGCGGGCAGGCCGAGGCAGTGGAGGCGGCCAAGACCTGGCGTTTTATTCCCAAGGCGTGGGACACCTTTGTCCACAATCCGGACCCCCGCGCAATTGCGCAACAGGCCACCTCCGACATTTCCACCGAGGAGGTGACGCGCAACTGGCTGGTCAGCCCTGACCCGGACGAGCATGCCGAGTCGCTGATGCAGTTGTTCAACGGCGGCGTAACCGAGGTCTATATCCACTCCGGCCAGCCGGATCAATTCGGCGTGATCGAGTTTTACGGACGCGAGGTACTGCCCCGCGTCCGCCGCATGGCGGGGTAGCGCGGCTTTTATGTACACGCGTTACGCGGTGCGTGTTCAAACCGGACATTTGACCCGATGAAACCCCGATTCGCCTGCGGCAGCATGATACTTTTTTCTTTTTTCACAAGAAATTTGCACTATGTGCAAATTTCTTGTGAAAAAAGATGGTTTCTTCCGCCCTGCCGGAGGCGGAATCGCTTGTCGGGTCAACGACCGCGTAACTCCTGTACAGGAGTTACGCGGTCGGTTCCAAACCAGGTGATTGCCTGGATGAACGGCCTGATTCGCCTCCGGCAGGGTGGAAGATTCCGGATCTTTTTCACAAACATGTTGCTCTGAGAGACTGTCTGAAAAGCTGATGCGCGTCGGTCCCACGGCATGCCGGGTGCCCTGCGCCACCGGACAGCGCCCCCGGCGTCCCGG
>Ga0207419_1000683_pt1 | contig 28994 bp, 23 predicted proteins | sample ElkSloMetagenome_4_FD_184723 | JGI IMG/M metagenome (GOLD analysis project Ga0207419, IMG submission 184723) | Hot spring microbial communities from Elkhorn Slough, Monterey Bay, USA - MD2A (version 2) | ecosystem: Environmental > Aquatic > Marine > Intertidal zone > Estuary: Microbial mat ... | reverse complement strand
ACTCATCCCAGTTGAATCGCGCCTTTTCGGTAAACGGGTCCTCGACGAAGCGGGTCAGGTTGACCGAGCCGAGCAGGCAGGCACCGTAAGGGGGCAGTGGCTGTTCGCCGCAGGGATTAGTAGCCCGAATTGATTCGCACCACCAGTTGTTGTTCTGCTCGTTGATGCGGTCGACGAGCACGAAGCCCGGCTCGGCAAAATCGTAGGTGCTGGTCATGATCATGTTCCACAGCCGCTTGGCCGGGATCGTTTTGTAGATCTTGCAGGCGACCAGGCCCTCGTCATCGACGACGTAATCCTGGGTGGTGGGCCAGTCGCGCCAGAGCACCTGGGAGGGATCGTTCAGATCGACCTCCTTGGCTTCGGACTTCAATACGGGGTGGATCAGCGGCCAGTCCGTATCGTCTTCGACGGCCCGGATGAAGTCATCGGTGATCAACAGCGAGCAGTTGAACTGGCGCAACACGCCGTTCTCGCGCTTGGCCTTGATGAAGTCCATCACGTCCGGATGGGAAATATCGAAGGTCGCCATCTGTGCGCCGCGCCGACCGCCGGCCGACGAGACCGTGAAACACATCTTGTCGTAGATGTCCATGAACGACAGCGGGCCCGAGGTGTAGGCACCGGCGCCAGAGACATAAGCGCCTTTGGGTCGAAGGGTGGAGAACTCATAGCCGATGCCGCAGCCGGCTTTCAGCGTCAACCCGGCTTCGTGGACCTTGCCGAGGATGTCGTTCATCGAGTCGCCGATCGTGCCGGACACGGTGCAGTTGATCGTCGATGTGGCCGGCTTGTGGGCCAGCGCGCCGGCGTTCGAGGTAATGCGTCCGGCGGGAATCGCGCCGCGCCGAAGGGCCCAGAGAAATTCCTTGAACCAGTGTTCTCGCAGCTCGGGCGTCGTTTCGACCTCGGCAAGCGCCTTGGCGACGCGCTGGTAGGTGGTGTCGATATCGAGATCGATCACCTCGCCGGTTTTCGATTTCAGTCGATATTTCTTGTCCCAGATATCCAGCGATGCTTCCTGAAAGGCAATATCAGGAAGTGCCGCCGTCAGAGCTTCTGCCGAAACACTCATCACGCAACCTCTTGAAAGTCCAAGCTTGTTGAAGGGTTATGCACAACTTGTACTCGCTGTTATCCAGCTCTTGTCCACAAGTTCTTGTGCCATTTCACTGCCGCCGGCACAACATCTTGTGCCGGGGTGATACCTTAACGGACGTGCCTGTCGCGAATCAAGCAAAATGTGACCGGAATCAAATCGGACCGGCTTGCCGCCGCGCGGAGCACGCCCCCTGCCCTCGGAAATCAGCTCAGGAAACGCATGACTATCGATGACACGCCCTGGATCGATGTCGCGCTGGTTCAGCCGGAGATCCCGCCCAACACGGGCAACATCATGCGCTTGAGCGCCAATGTTGGCGCTCGCCTGCACTTGATCGAGCCCTTGGGGTTTGCCCTCGACGACAAGCGCCTGCGCCGCGCCGGCATGGACTATCGGGAACGTGCAGCGGTGACTCGCCATGCGAGCCTGAGCGCGTTCAAGTCGACGTTCGGGTCAGATCGCTGGCTAGCGCTGACGACGCGGGCCGAGCGGCACTACGATGAATGGGATTTCCAACAGGGTGATGTGCTGTTGTTTGGCTCCGAAACCCGTGGCTTGCCGCCGGCGCTTCTTGATGAGCTTCCAGACGAACGCAAGCTGCTGATACCTCAGGTGCCCGGATCGCGCAGCCTCAATCTCTCGAACTCGGTGGCCGTCGTGGTCTACGAGGCCTGGCGCCAGCTCGGCTTTCCGGGCGCGGGGCGCTGAACGATTTCTCACCACGCAGGCACGGCGTCTACGGAGAAATGCCAAGGAAGGGTGGCGGAAAAGCGCGTGGCACGGCCTTTTGCAGGCGGATCTCTTTGTGCCCTGTGCCTCGGTAGTGAACGGGTTTGCGTGTCCCCGAACGCTACTCGGTCTCGCGCTTGAGCTCACGCTCCATCAGGATGCGAACACCCTTTCGGGCGCTCCAGCCCTTGAAGAGGATGCCGTGAATCTGCTCGGTGATCGGCATTTCCACCCCGAAGCGCTCGGCCAGGCGCATGGTTTCTTCAGAGGTCTTGATGCCTTCGACCACCTGCCCGATCTCGGCCTGCGCCTCCTCGACGCTCTTGCCTTGGCCGAGAGCCAGGCCGAGGCGCCGATTGCGCGACAGATCGCCGGTGCAGGTCAGCACCAGATCGCCGATGCCCGCCAGGCCCATCAGGGTGCGTGGGTCGGCGTCCATGGCCTCGCCCAGGCGCATGACCTCGGCCAGTCCGCGGGTGATCAGGGCCGCGCGCGTGTTGTCTCCGAGGCCAAGGCCATCGGACATGCCGCAGGCCACGGCCAGCACGTTCTTGACCGCGCTGCCCAGTTCGGCGCCGGTCAGGTCTGCGGTGTAGTAAGCGCGAAAGCCGGAGCCGTGCAGGAGCTCGGCCCAGGCTTCGCCGAACTCGGCGCTGTTGGAGGCGACGGTAACGGCCGTCGGCAGTCCCGCGGCAACCTCCTTGGCAAAGGAGGGACCGGTCACGAGGGCCAGCGGCATGTCGGGGCCGAAACGATCGGCCGCCACGACGTGGAGGAGACGGCCGCTGCCGGGCTCGAAGCCCTTGCTCGCCCAGGCCAGTCCGATGCGAGGCGTCAGATGGGGGGCGATGCGCTCGAGCGTGTCGGGGAAGGCATGGCTCGGGGTGACCACGAGTAGCCTGTCAGCGCCAGCGATGCAGGCATCGAGGTCGGCATCAACGGTGATCTGCGAGGGCAGCTCGAAAGCGGGCAGATAGCGCCGATTGACGCGCTCTTCCTGCATGACTCGAGCCTGCTCCTCGTCGCGCGCCCAGAGCCGGACGTCATGGCCCTGCCGCGCCAGCTGCATGGCCAGCGCGGTGCCCCAGGAGCCGGCGCCGAGAACGGCAACGGTCATTCGGCGTTTCAGGCCTGGCCGGTCTGGTCAGGCTGGCTGGCCTGGGCTTCGGCCATGCGCTGCCGGAAGATCGACTCGAAGTTGATCGGCTGGATCGGCGGCATGAAATAGCCCCCAGCGGAGACGATGTTCGAGATCTGCGTGCGGTTATAGGGAAACAGAACGTTCGGACACAGCACGTTGAGGACATAGGGCATCTGCTGGTCGGTAAAGCCCGAGAACTGGAAGATGCCGCCGTACTGAACTTCGCAGAGAAAGGCGGTCTTGTCGCCCTGCTTGGCCGTTACGGTGACGGTGAGAACGACCTCGTAGCGATCATCACCGACCTGGTTGGTCCGCTGGGACAGATTGACGTTCATGTCCGGCTGACCCTCGGAGCCTTCGAGCTCGTGCGGCGATTTGGCCTCGTAGGAGGTGTCCTTGAGAAAGACATGCTGCACGATCATCTGTGCGTCGCGACTTTCCTGCGCCGCTGCGGCGCCCTGATCCTGATTTTCTTCTGCCATGGTGATCCTTGTTCCTTACGTGAAAAGAGAATGGTCGACGCGGGGCGCGCCCTCGGCGTCGAAGTCGATGGTCTGTGATTAAGGCTTGATCTGTCCCCCAGACCTTGTGTCGCCTGGGCGGTCGGACAAGCTCAGACGGCCGTTTCGTCCTTGGTCTGGTCTTTGCCGGCGTCCGGAGCCGACCCATCCGATGAACTCGATGAGTCCGCCGACGCATTGCCGTCCCCAGATCCCTGATCATCTTTCTTGCCGGCTTCCTGGCCTTTGTTTTTTCGCTTTTTCTTGTTGCTGTTCTTTTGGCCGTCCTTCTTGCCCTTCGCGCCGGATTTGCCTGATCCCTTGGCTCGGCTGACCGGCTGCTGATCGGACAGCCACTGGGCCATCCCGCCGGCGAGCACGTTGACCTGGGTGAAGCCGAGGGCAACCAGCTTGTTGGCCACGGCCGGTGAGCTCTGTCCGTTCTTGCAGTAGACAAGGACCGGTTTCTCGCGCAGCTTGAGCAGTTCTTTGTTGCCCGATTCGATGCGTGACTGAGTGACGTTGATCGCGCCGACGATATGACCTCGCGCGAAATCCGTGCTGTTGGAGACATCGATCACGACCGCGTCGTCCTGATTGATCAGGCGTACAGCGGCGAGGGAATCCAGCTCACTCCACTTGCGGCCGAGGCGGGCAATTTCCCAGCCCAGCCAGGCAACGAGCAGGATGACGAATGCGCCGCTGAGGATCGGATGATTACCGATGAATTCGTAGACTTGTTCCATGGGGACGGTCTTGGTCAATACAGCCCGCCATTATGAGTGATTTGGCACGGGCTTGCCAGTCCGCGGCTGGAATCCTCGCCCCCAGGACGGGCCGATCGTTTCGCCACTCGGCCCCGTCGGCGAGTATGGGATAATCCGATGGCCATTCAAAACGGGGTGATCGAATCATGCCAGCACCGAAGCCATTGACCCTGCTCATTCTCGACGGCTGGGGCCATCGTGAGGCCGCCGACGATAATGCGATCAGCGAGGCTCGAACGCCGACCTGGGACCGGATCTGGCGCGATTGCCCGCATTCCCTGCTGCAGACCTCGGGTCGCGCCGTGGGGCTTCCGGACGGCCAGATGGGCAATTCGGAAGTCGGGCACATGAATATCGGCGCCGGCCGCGTTGTCTTTCAGGAGCTGACCCGGATCGACCGGTCCCTCGAGACCGGGGAATTCAAGGACAACTCCGCCCTGAACGATGCCCTCGACAAGGCCGAAGCGCGAAAGTCGACGGTGCACGTCCTGGGGCTGCTCTCGCCCGGCGGGGTCCACAGCCATGAGAACCATTTTCTGGCGACGATTGAACTGGCCTTAGGCCGATCGATCGACAGGCTGGCCGTGCACGCCTTTCTCGACGGCCGCGACATGCCGCCGCGCAGCGCCGCGGACTCTATCGACAGGCTCCAGGAAACTATCGATCAGGACTCTCGGGCCTGCGTGGCGTCTGTGACGGGTCGCTACTATGCGATGGACCGTGACCAGCGCTGGGAGCGTCTCGAGCAGGCCTGGCAGGCCATCGTCCAGGGGGAAGGCCGGCAGGATGCGCCGTCGGCCCGTGGGGCGCTCGAGCAGGCCTACGCCAATGACCTCAACGACGAATTCGTCGAACCCACGACCATCGCCGGTGGCGTCCCCGTGCGCGACGGCGACGTCGTGCTGTTTATCAACTTTCGAGCGGACCGCGCTCGCCAGCTGACGGCGGCCTTTGTCGAGCCCGGCTTCGATGGCTTTAAGCACGATCGGCCGGCGCTGGCGGCCATGGTCACGATGACCCGATACTGGGCCGATCAGCCCTGCCCGGCGGCCTTCGAGCCCGAGCGGATGAGCGATCTGTTCGGTGGCGTCGTTTCCGAGGCCGGCCTGCATCAGCTCAGGATCGCCGAGACGGAAAAATACGCCCACGTCACCTATTTCTTCAACGGCGGAGAGGAAACGGTTTTCCCCAACGAGGATCGAGTCCTGATTCCCTCGCCGAAGGTCGCGACCTACGACCTTCAGCCGGAGATGAGTGCGCCGGAGCTTCGCAAGCAGCTGACGAATCTGATCCGAAAAAGCTCGCACGACGTGATCATCGCCAACGTGGCCAATCCGGACATGGTCGGCCACTCGGGTCACTTCGACGCCGCGGTCCGCGCCGTTGAAACCGTCGACACCCTGCTCGCCGAAGTCATCGCAGCGACGCAGGCGGCCGGAGGCGAGCTTCTGATCACGGCCGATCACGGCAACGTCGAGCAGATGACCGACCCCGAGACGGGTCAGGCTCACACGGCCCATACGCTCAACCCCGTGCCGCTGGTGTATGTCGGCCCGCGCGAGGTCGAAATGGAGGAAGCGGGATCGCTGCGCGATATCGCCCCGACCCTGCTTGCTCTCCTGGACATCGACATGCCGGCGGCAATGACCGGTCGGCCCCTCGCCCACTGCAAAGCGCTCGAAGCGACGCAGTGACGGCGGCCGTTCAGCGCCTCTACTGGCTGGTGCTGATCGCGGTGAGTCTTCCGGCTGCGGCGCAGATCGAGACGGAGGACGAGACCGCGCTGGCCGCCCGCCTCGATGCGGTGCGCGCTGAAATCGCTGCCATTCAGGCGCGGCTGTCTGATGATTTGAGTGAGCGCGATGCGGCGCTGGATCAGCTCGCCGACGCCGAGCGCGAGGTCTCTCGCGTCGAGCGTGCCCGGCGCGAGACCAGCCAGCGGATGGACGATGTCGAGGCCGACATCGAGACCCTCGACGCCGAGCGCGACGAACTGCAGGCCGCCCTGGGCCGCATCGGCCAGGCCCTGGCCAGGCAGCTCAATTTCGTCTATCGCCAGGGCAGCCCGTCGCGCCTTCAGATCCTGCTCAATCAGGACAGTCCCCGACGCCTGAATCGCCAGCTGGCCTACCACGGCTACCTGTCCCGGCAGCGCCTCGATGTGGTCGCCTCCCTGCAGCGTACGGCGCAGGCCGTCGAGGCCAACCGCCTGGAACTGGTCGAGACACGGGCTGCCCTGCAGCGCCTGGCCGAACAGCAGGATGCGAATATCGCCGAGCTGGCCGACGCTCGAGGAAAGCGCGAAGCGGCGCTCGAAGTGATCGAGGAGCGCGTTCAGACGCGGCAGCAGGCCCTGGCCTCGCTTCAGGAAGACGAGCGTGAACTCGCTCGCCTGCTTGATCAACTCGCGGCCAGCCTGGCTGATATTCCTCCGGACGCCGATGTGCCCTCCATCGCCGCGCTGCGCGGTCAGCTGCCGCGTCCGATTTCCGGTGAACCGCGCTATCGCTTCGGCCAGCAGCGCTCCGGGGAGCTGACCTGGAACGGCTGGCTGATTCCGGCGACGCGGGGCAGCAATGTGGAAGCGGTGGGCCACGGGCGAGTGGCCTACGCCGACTGGCTCCGCGGCTACGGACTGATCCTGATCATCGACCACGGCGAGGGCTTCATGTCCCTGTATGCCCATAACGAGGCCCTACTGCGCGATGTCGGTGACTGGGTCAATCCCGGCGAGGTCATCGCCAGCGTCGGGAATACGGGCGGCGTTGAGCTCAGCGGCCTGTACTTCGAGCTACGTCGCAATGGCGACCCGGTCAACCCCGCGCGCTGGCTGAGCGGGCGATGAGCGCGGGACGGTCTTACGCTCTGCTGGCTTTACTTTTCTGCCTGCTGGCAAGCATCGTGCGGGCCGACCCTCCGCGCGTCGCCATCGTAATCGACGACGTCGGCTTCCAGTGGCAGATCGATCAGCGCGCCCTGCTACTGGATCGCTCCGTCGCCGTGGCGATCATTCCCGAGGGTCCCCTGGCCAGCGACCTCGCCCGCAAGGCCGGTGTGCAGGGACGCGAGGTCTGGGCCCACCTGCCCCTGCCGGGCCTGGATCAGGATAACTGCGAATCCGGTCTGACCTGCCTGGAGCCCGGCTGGGGTCCCCTGACCATGCGCAACCACCTTATCCGGCAGCTGGCGATGGTGCCCGGTGCCGTTGGCATCAACAATCACCAGGGCAGCCGCTTTACCTCCGATGGGCGCGCCGTCACTCGCCTGGTCAATGCCATCGAACTGGTCAATCGCGAGCGCGCTCGGCCGCTGATCGTGATGGATAGCCGCACCTCGCCGCACAGCAAGCTGGCGCAGATCGCGCGCCGAGGCGGCCTGTCGACCCTGAGCCGCAGGGTTTTCCTCGACCATTCCGACGACCCCGCCGACCTGTCTCCAGCCTGGCGACGACTGATCGCCCTCGCCCACCGGCACGGCTCTGCCGTGGCCATCGGCCACTCGCGGGCTGCCACGCTGGACTTCCTCGAGCTTGCAATCGACGATCTCGTCGCCGAGGGAATCGTTCTGGTGCCGCCATCGGCGCTGGTCGATGGCGCCCGGAGCGCGGCGATTCGCGCTGCCGGTCGGGCGACGAGCGCCTATCAGCCGTAGGTGTAGCCGGCTTGCAGGCCCAGAGGGAGGCCGAGCGCCCAGTAGATCAGCAGGAAGATCGTCCATCCGATCGCCAGAGCGACTGAGTACGGCAGCATCATCGAAATCAGCGTGCCGATGCCCGCGCCCTTGAAGTATTTCTTGCAGAACACGACGATCAGCGGGAAATACGGCAGCAGCGGCGTGATGATATTCGAGCTGGAATCCCCGACCCGGTAGGCCGCCTGGGTCAGCTCCGGCGAGATTCCCAGGCGCATCAGCATCGGCACGAAAATCGGCGCGATGATCAGCCACTTGGCCGAGGCCGATCCGACGAACAGATTGACCGCGATGGTCAGGCCGATAATGCCGACAATGGTGAACTGAGGAGGCAGATTGAGGCTGCCCAGCCAGTCGGCACCGTTGATCGCAATCAGCAGCCCGATATTGGAATTGGTGAAGGCCGCGATGAACTGCGCGGCAAAGAAGGCCATGACGATGTAATAACCCATCGACTCCATCGCCTTGCTCATGCCCGTGATGATGTCCTTGTGCGTATCGATCGTGCCTGCGACGTAGCCATAGACGATGCCCGGGATCAGGAAGAACAGAAAGATCAGGGGCACGATCGAGCGCATCAAAGGTGATCCGAAGGACGACACGCTGTTGAAAAACGAGAGCTCTGGGTTCGGATCGCGCAGCGGCGATCCCGGGATCAGTACAGCGACCGTCAGGAGTATGCCTGCCAGCACGACGCTGAACACAGCCCAAGCAAGTCCGCTGGACTCGGCTGGCGACAGGGGTTCCAGTTTGGGCATGTCCGACATATCGCCGTCGACGGGCGTTTCCTTGGCCAGGCGCGGCTCGATGACCTTATCGGTGAGCCACCAGCCGACGCCGACGATGAGCAGCGTCGAAGCCGCCATGAACCCCCAGTTGGCCAGCGGATTGATGTAGAGATCGGGGTCAAGAACCTGCCCGGCGGCCTGGGTGATCCCGGCCAGGAGCGGATCGATCGCTGACGGAAGGAAGTTGGCCGAAAACCCACCCGATACCCCGGCAAAAGCCGCAGCGATGCCCGCTAGTGGATGCCGTCCTGCCGCATAGAACATGACAGCGCCGAGGGGAATGACGACCACGTAGCCCGCATCGACCACGATGTTGCTGAGGATGGCGATCAGAATCAGCATCGGCGTCAACAGGCTGGCGGAGGTCCAACCGAGCAGCTTGCGCAGCGCCGCGTTGACGAAACCCGTGTACTCCGCCACGCCGACGCCAAGCAGCGCGACCAGAACGATACCCAGCGGCGCGAAATTGACGAACACCGACACCATATTGACCAGAAAATTGACCATCTGGTCGCCGGCCAATTGATTGACGACCTGAATCGGTTCGCCGGTACTCGGGTGGACCGCGGAGAAGGTGAACTGGGCCAGGAACGCCGATGCGATCCAGACCACGATCATCAGCAGAAAGAACAGGACGGCGGGGTCGGGCAGCCTGTTGCCGACAACTTCAATGAAATTCAGCGCGCGTTCGAGCCAGGTGCGTTCGCCGGTGGCGTTCGGGGATGCTGCGGAGGAATCGTTGTTATTTGCCATGGGTCGCTCGCGCTCAAACCAGCTTCAAAACAGCGCTGAACCTTAGCACAGGCGGTCCCGCTGCGACCAGGTGACGCGCCTGCTGTGGCTGCGACCTATTTCTGTTTCCGGGGGTTGTCGACAGGCAGTGGCGTGACCTTTTCGCCGCTGTGCGAATCGCGAATCACGCAGGCTCCTCGCTTGCGAACCTGTTCGACGCGAATGATGGCGTGGGCAGGCAGATGCATGCGCTCGACGTCGGCAAACTCTTCCCGCATCTTTTCTTCCGTCGGATCGATGACAACCGAGGTTTCTTCATCGAAGATCAGCCCGGAGATCTCAACGAATCCATAGGCCAATTCACTGCCGTGGACCTTGTCGCAAAACAGTTCATAGACCTTGCCGTGGTTGAAGAACGTCACTTTAAACATCATCGATTTCGACTATCCCTGCGTGGTGGTCAACATTCAAAGGCGGCCGGTTCGCCCCGCCGACTCAATCGTCCTGCCTGAGCCGGAGATTGACCTGGCCGGGGACGACGCGTAACAACAAGGCCGTACACAGACCGAGGACGAATCCGGCAACGTGCGACCACCATGCCACATCGCCCGAGATCGGCCCGAAAACGCTGAACAGCAACTGCAGGGCAAACCACGAGCCGATGACCAGCAGCGCCGGTACCCTGGCGAACTGCAAGTAGAGTCCGAGTGGGAGCCACAGGCCCATCTGCCGCGTCGGAAACAGCGCCAGATAGACGCCGATGATCGCCGAAACGCCGCCGCTGGCCCCGATGACCGGACGCGTACTGTCGGCCAGCTGCCAGGCCACGGCGGCGTTGGCAATGCCTCCCAGTAGCAGGAACAGAAGCAGGAAGCGCCAGTGTCCGACGGCGCGCTCCACCGTGAGACCGAAGACCCAGAGATACGCCAGATTGCCGACCAGGTGCAACCACTCGACATGGAGAAACAGCGCGGTCAACAGGCGCAGGGCGTCGAGCTGAAACCACTGAGTCCAGGGGCTGTTGAGAACCTCCATGACCGCCGCCGGGACGAACGCCATGCGCTCGATCCAGAGGGCGGCCGAATCGACGCCGATGAGCTGAAGGGCAAAGAACAGCAGGAGGGCGAGCACGATCAGGATCAGAACCGCGGGCCAGACCGGAGCGGCTCGATCCTGATAGCGGTAGGGACTCACGGCTCGAGCAGGAATCGATAGTCCCGATAGTCGACGATCGCTCCCTCGCGTCGGATATCGACCAGGCGTGCCCCCTCCGGAAGGTCATCGCCGCTGATGTAGCGGACCCCGTTGATCAGCACGAAGCGCTCTTCCGCCTGGTCTGAAAACACATGAATGCTCAGATTCAGCGCTGGCAGAGCGCGCCGGATGGAGAGCGGGAGCTCCCAGGACCGTACATATTCCGTCGCCTCCGGGGTCCAGGCCTCAGTGCCGTCATTCTCGCCGGGCGGAGAGATTTCGGGGTCTTTGACGGCTTCGTTCTCGTCCTGCGCCCGGGCTTCGGCCAGTTCACGGCGGCGTTGCGCTTCGGCCAAACGACGCTCGATTTCAGCCACCTGTTCCGCCGAGGCGGCGGACGTTCGATTTCGCTTCGGAGCCGGACGACTGACGCTTTGCCCGCGGCGCGGCGCTGTGGCGACCTGGCTCGCTTCCTCCGTCGCTTCGTCCGCTCTTTGGGCAGCGACCATTCTTTCGACCTCGTTCTGGGCCGCGTCCGGGTCGGTCACGACTCGCTCTCGCGGCGTGTCGAGACGGTCGCGGAGCCGGTCACGATCGCGCTCGCCCTGCCCCCGTCCAGCGTTGTCTTCCGTCGGAACTGAGGCATCCTCCGCAGCAGAAATCTGCTCGGTCGCCTCGGCGCTGCCGCCGGCCCAGCTGGACCAGCGCTGCTCGATCAGATCGCGCTGAGTCCAGGCCAGCCCCGCAGCGACTCCGACGACCAGAAGCAGGGCCAGAAGAATAGCCATGGGCCGGCGTCCCGGGCGACGAGTCTCCGTGCCCGCTGCGGAAACGCCGGGTGACGAGAGATTGGGTGCCGCCTGCATGCGTCGGCGCCGATCGGATTTTCGCAGGGCATCAAGAATGAACGACACGGCTTAATCGACTCCGTCGAGGCGGGTTAGAAGACGGGTGCCGGACTGATTCGGCACTCCCAGATAAAGGCGGGTTTCGGGTCCGATCATACCGTCACTTCGCAGGCCATGAAAACTCTGGAAATCTTCGACCCACCGTGCGAACTCCTCACTGAAGTCCTCATCGATTGTCCCGGACCAGGCTTGCTCCGGAGCGGCCGCGGCGAGGGTCTTCATCGCGATCACGGCCGCGCCGCGGTCGCCCGACTGCAGGATCGATCCATCGTCCGGCCAGGCGACGAAGAATTCCCCCAGCCAGCGTCGATCGAGCTGGATCAGGGGCGCGCTGATCTCCTGGCCGCGATGACTCAGCAGTACTCGGTCCCCCGCGATGCCGACGACCACGACGTAGGCCGAGCTCGGTTCGTCCAGGCGAAGAATGACCGGCAGTCCGAGCGATTCGATGAAGCGCCAGCTGCCGCGCTTCTGGAGACAGGCGGCGCCGGCATCGGATGCCTCGTTGACCGCGTCGGTGCAGGCGCGCTCGACGGCCTCCGCCTCGAGGGATGGCCAGTGGCTGGCCAGCTCGCTGACGGCACTGGACAGTTCGCCCTGATCGAGGGTCATCATCCAGGCTGGGTTCGAGCTGGCGGCCTCGGAGGTCGGCGCCCGCTGCATGGTCCAGACCAGGCCGAAACCGCCGAGGACAACCAGGGCCATGACCGCCGCCGCCAGGGCGCCGCGAAGCCAGCCCGTGCCCTCGTCCCATTCGTCGCCGGCGACCTCGCGGGCCGCCTCGTGGACCGTCCTGGCGCTGATGGCGTCGAGCTCGTGGGCGTAGCCGGCCATCATGGCGCGGTCGGCGATGATATTGATCAGGCGTGGCACACCCCCGGACTCCGCGTACAGGGCCTTCAGGGCGTCCTGGCGGAACGGGCCACGTTCGGCGCCGGCCACGGCAAGGCGATGCTTGACGTAGTGGGCGGTTTCGTTTTCATTCAGGGGATCGAGGTGATACCGCGCGGTGATGCGCTGGGCCAGCTGTCTGAGTTCCGGCCTCGCGAGCAGATGGCGGAGTTCGGGCTGACCCAAAAGGATGATCTGAAGCAGCTTGTCCGTGGCCGTCTCGAGGTTCGTCAGGAGGCGGATCTGTTCGAGGGCCTCCCGGCTCATGTTCTGAGCTTCATCAATGATCAGAACGACGCGTTCGCCGCGGGAGTGGCAGTCGAGGAGGAAGCGATTGAGCTGCTTCTGCGCCGTCTGCAGGCCGCCGGCATCGGCCACTTCGACCTCGAGCTCATCGCAGATGGCGCGCAGCAGCTCCGGCGGCTCGAGCATGGGATTCAAGATCAGCGCGATGCGCGTGTGCTCCGGCACCTGCTCCAGCACGAGACGACAGAGCGTGGTCTTGCCCGTGCCCACTTCGCCCGTCAGCTGCACGAATCCACCGCTCCCGCCCTGCCCTACGCCATAGAGCAGATGAGCCAGCGCATCCTGGTGGCGCTGGCTCAGATAGACGAATTTCGGGTTCGGAGTGATCGAGAAGGGTCGCTCGCTCAACCCATAGAACTGCTCATACATGCGCGTTGCTTGAAATCATCGAATTGGCTTTAGGACAGGATTTACCGCAGGGACCTAATCGTCGGACAACGCCAGGAGCGATGCGTTGCCCCCGACCGCCGCCGTATTGATGGTCCGGGTCCGTTCGGTGCACAGGCGCGCCAGGTAGTGCGGCCCCCCGGCTTTCGGTCCGGTGCCGGAAAGCCCCTCGCCACCGAAGGGTTGAACGCCGACCACCGCGCCGGTCATATTGCGGTTGACGTAGGCATTGCCGACTGCCGCCCGCTCCATGATGTGGCGCTGAACACGATCGATCCGACTGTGGATGCCGAGGGTCAGTCCGAATCCGGTGCCATTGATCTGATCGATCAGCTGATCGAGGTGACGAGCTTTGAAGCGCAGCACGTGGAGCACCGGCCCGAATATCTCGCCGTCGAGCTGATCGATGCGATCGATCTCGATGGCGACCGGCGAGAACCAGTGGCCCTCGGGCAGATCCTCGGGCCGCCGGGCTCGAGCGATCAGTCGGCCCGTCTCCTCCATGCGTCGAACGTGGCGCTCGAGCATTTCCAGCTGGCCCTGATCGATCACGGGCCCGACGTCCGTCGCCAGCAGGCCCGGATCGCCGATACGCAGCTCGCGCATGGCTCCGGCCAGCATGGTCAGCAGATGATCGGCGATATCCTCCTGGACGCAGAGGATGCGAAGGGCCGAGCAGCGCTGGCCCGCAGACAGAAAAGCCGAACTGATGACATCGCGCACGACCTGCTCCGGCAGGGCCGAAGAATCGACGATCATCGCGTTCTGGCCGCCGGTTTCCGCGATCAGCATCGCCAGCGGACCGTCGCGCTCGGCCAGGGTCTGATTGATGCGCCGTGCCGTGTTGGTCGAGCCGGTGAACAGAACGCCGGCCAGCCGCGGGTCGCGGGTCAGGCGAGCGCCGAGCTCGGCCGTGCCGGGCAGGAGCGCCAGAGCCTGCTCGGGGACACCAGCTTCATAGGCCAGCTCGACGGCTCGATGCGCGATCAGCGGCGTCTGTTCGGCGGGCTTGGCAATCACGGTGTTGCCCGTCACGAGCGCTGCGCTGATCTGTCCGAGAAAGATGGCCAGGGGGAAATTCCATGGGCTGATGCAGAGCACCACGCCGCGGCCGTGGAGGCGCATTTCATTGTGCTCGCCCGTGGGGCCGACAAACACCTCGGGTTGGGCCATCGTCTCGCGAGCCAGAGCGGCGTAATAGCGGCAGAAGTCGGCGGCTTCGCGGACCTCGGCGATGCCATCGCGCAGTGACTTGCCCGCTTCCAGGCTACACAGCGCCATCAGTTCGGCGCGGTTGGCCTCGAGGCGATCGGCCAGATTCTCGAGGATCCGGGCGCGCTCTTCGACATCGCGACGATCCCAGTCTTTCTGAGCAGCGGTGAGCCCCCTGATGACTGTGTCCAGACACTCCGGATCGCTCCAGTGGACCTGCCCCGGGGAGCGGTGGGTGTCCGCGGGCATGCGCAAGCAATGGGCGTCCGCCGCGCCCTGGCTGCCTGGACCGAGGGGCTTGGCCGTCCACTGATGATCGGCGAAGCGATCCATGGCCCGCTTCAGCTCGTCGAGCGCCGGCTGCTGCGCGAAGTTGATGCCCCGCGAATTCTTTCGATGGGTCCCGAAGAGCGCCTCAGGAGGCGGTATTCGAGGGTGGGCAATGCTCTCCAAGCCCTCGAGCGCTTCGAGGGGGTCGGCGACGACGTCTTCCGGCGGGAGCGACTCGTCGACAATTCGATTGACGAAGGAGGTGTTGGCGCCGTTCTCGAGCAGGCGGCGGACAAGGTAGGGCAGCAGATCCTTGTGGTCACCGACCGGCGCGTAGACCCGGCAGTGAGCCTGGTAGCGCGACGAATCCAGGACCTCCTCGTAGAGCTCCTGCCCCATGCCGTGCAGGCGCTGATACTCGAACTCCTGCCCGTCACTCGCCAGCTCGGCAACGGTGGCGATCGTGTGTGCATTGTGCGTGGCGAACTGCGGGTAGAACTGCTCGGGCATGGACAGCAGTTTTTTTGCGCAGGCCAGGTAGGACAGATCCGTATTCGCCTTTCGCGTAAAGACCGGGTAGCCCGGCAAACCTTCCATTTGGGCCAGCTTGATTTCCGTGTCCCAGTAGGCACCTTTGACGAGCCGGATCGGAAGCCGATGGCCGCTGCGCCGAGCCCGGTCGGCCAGCCAGTCGATAGCGCTAAAGGCACGCCGCTGATAGGCCTGCAGTGCCAGGCCCAGGCCATCCCAGCCAGCAAGCTGATCGTCGCCGAGCACCTGCTCGAAGACCCGGAGTGACAGCATCAGGCGATCGGCCTCTTCCGCGTCAACGGTCAGGGCGATGCCGTGGGTATGCGCCAGCCGCGCCAGGTCCCGGAGAATCGGCGTCAGCTCCGCGAGAACCCGCGATTGCTTCGCCACCTCGTAGCGGGGGTGAAGGGCGGAAAGCTTGACCGAAATGCTCGGTGCGGCGAAGACGGAGTCCGTTCCCGCCTGCTCGCCGATGGCTTGGATGGCCGCCTCGTAGGCCTTGCGGTAGCGCTGGGCATCCTCGGCGGTCAGGGCCGCCTCTCCGAGCATGTCGAAGGAATGGCGGAAGCGCCGATTGGACCTTTTCTCGGCCCGATCCAGCGCGCCCTTGATCGAGCGCCCCATGACATATTGGTGGCCCATGATTCGCATCGCCTGCCGAATCGCCAGGCGAATGACCGGCTCGCCCGAGCGATTCGCCAGGCGAGCGAGCGTCGAGCCGATGTCTCGATCCTTGCTCCCGCGAACGCGCACGATTCGGCCCGTCAGCATCAGGCCCCAGGTCGATGCGTTCACGAACAGGGAATCGCTCCTGCCCAGGTGCGCCTCCCAATTGGCGTCGGATAATTTATCGCTGATCAGCTTTTCAGCCGTGTCGCTGTCCGGGATGCGAAGGAGGGCTTCGGCCAGGCACATGAGCACGACGCCCTCCTCGGACGACAGATCATATTCGCGCATGAAGGCCTCCATCGCGCCGGCGTCTTCGCTGCGCTTTCTGACCTGGCGGACCAGTTCGATCGCGCGATCGCGAATCGCCGATCGCCGCTCCGAGTCCAAATCGAGAAAGCGAGCCAGGCGGCGAACGAGATCGGCTTCGTCCACATACCAATCCGAATCGACCGCTCGGCTGGCTTCATCGATTGATGGCGGCGCGGGGAAGACGAAGCCCAATGAAGGGATTTTTCCGTCTGGCATCTGTCGGTCTGGCATGGGCGTCTCGAGCGTCGAAATTGCCATGATTTGAGTGTACCGCAGTCGACGGTCGACGGGGCTTGACCCCGTCGCCAACAACCTGCAGCGCAACGACTCAAGTGAAGGATTTTCTTCCGCCCCTTTTTCGAATCGGCTACAATTACCAGCCATGAATTTACTCATTTCTGAGGTCGCAGCCCCAACCGTTGATGATTGAGGTCTTTCGCAATCCTGATCACCCCGATTTCGAGGTAGTCGAGTTGCGATCGAACCTGTCTATCTCGCTGGATCGGCTTTTTCTGGTCTTCCTGGGCCTGAGCACCATCACGCTTCTGGTGGCCATCGGTCCGCTCATAGTGGGTCTTTGGCCGGTCATGGTCGTCGCTATTGGTCACCTGATCGCCGTGGGACTTTGTCTCAGACTGGCCTGGCGTGGTCACTGGGCCAGAGAGAGGATCGAGATCGGCCCGAGCAAGCTTGAGCTCGTTCGCTGCTTGAAGAGCGGTTCCGAGCGCGGCGAGTTTCCACTCGCCTGGGTGCGTGTCGTGATCGAGGCGGGGCGCTTGGGGGATCAGCGGATATTCCTGACCTGCCAAGGCGAGCGTCAGGAAATAGGAAGCTTCCTTCCGCTCGATGAGCGGCTGCAGGCAGCTAAAGAGATGAATGATCGGATACGGCCGATGTCGGCCTGGCACTACAAGAACTTTGAATAGGTGAGTTGAGGATGAAGAGAACCAACGAACTGATCGTTGCCCTGGCCGTCATGGCCGTCATAATAGTGATCGCCTGGGGCCTGTTTGCGGTCGGCGACAACATGCCGCAGGGCGCGTCCGTCTACAGCAAGAGCGTCTACGAGCTTCACAACATCATTCTCGGCATCGTGACCGTGATCGGCGTGCTCGTTTTCACGGCGATGTTCACCTCGATCGTCCTTCACCGCAAATCAAAAGGCTACAAGCCCGCCACCTTCTCCCACTCGACGAAGGCGGAGATTCTCTGGACAACGATTCCGGTACTGATTCTCGTCGCCATGGCCGTCCCCGCGACTCAGGTGTTGATGGATATGGAGGATACGGGCGGGGCCGAGCTGAACGTCAAGGTAACCGGGTATCAGTGGCTCTGGAAATACGATTACATCGAAGACGGCGTGAGTTTCTATTCCGCCCTGGATCGCGACAGCAATCGAGTTCGCCAGCGCGGCTCGGGTGAGGATCCTGCCAGCGTTGACAACTACCTCCTCAACGTCGACAACTACCTCGTCTTGCCGGCGAAAACCAAGATCCGCTTCCTTTTGACCTCGGACGACGTCATCCACTCCTGGTGGGTGCCGGATCTGGGCTGGAAGCGTGATGCCATCCCGGGAATGGTCAACGAAGCCTGGACCTACATAGAGGACGAGGGCATCTACCGTGGCCAGTGCGCAGAGCTCTGCGGCAAGGATCACGGTTTCATGCCGATCGTGGTCGAAGTCGTCTCGCCAGAAGACTACCGCAGCTGGGTCGCCGATCAGCGCGAGGGCCTGGCGGACGCGGCCCACGAGTCGGCACGCCTCTGGACTCGCGCCGAGCTCATGGATCGCGGTGCCAATGTCTACGAAGCGCAATGTGCCGCCTGCCATCAGTCCGACGGCGGTGGTCTGGCACCGGCCTTCCCGGCCCTGGCCGAGAACGGCGTTCCGACCGGCGCGCTCGAAGACCACCTGCAGGTGGTCCTCGACGGGCGTGACGGCACGGCGATGACGGGGTTTCGCGGCCGCCTCGAGCCTCAGGATATCGCGGCCGCCCTCACCTACACGCGCAACGCCTGGCGTGACGGCGAAGGCGAGCTCATCCAGCCTTCGACCATCGTTGATCTGAAGGCGGCGCAGGATCAGGGTTGATCACCTTCCAACGCGTAACGAAACGTGCATTGCTAGCCAACGTGCATTGATAGACAAGGAATCGTTTGTATGAGTCACGACATTACTGCTAATCACGACGACCACCACGGGCCGCATCGAACCGGCCTGGCGCGCTGGTTGTTTTCTACCAACCACAAGGAAATCGGCACTCTCTACCTGGTCTTTTCCCTGGTCATGTTCCTGGTTGGCGGTGCCATGGCGCTGGTGATCCGCGCCGAGTTGTTCATCCCCGGTCTGCAGCTGGTCAACCCGGAATTCTTCAATCAGATGACCACCATGCACGCTCTGGTGATGATTTTCGGCGCGGTGATGCCGGCTTTCGTCGGCCTGGCCAACTGGATGGTCCCGCTGATGATCGGCGCGCCGGACATGGCGCTGCCCCGGATGAACAACTGGTCCTTCTGGATCCTGCCTTTCGCCTTCACGATGTTGCTCGCCACGCTGTTCATGCCGAGCGGCGCGCCGGCATCCGGCTGGACGCTCTACCCGCCTCTGTCGCTGCAGGGCGGCAACAGCCTCGCGTTCGTGATCTTCGCGATCCACCTGATGGGCATTTCATCGATCATGGGCGCGATCAACATCATCGCAACGATCCTGAACATGCGCGCTCCCGGCATGACGCTGCTCCGCATGCCGCTTTTCGTTTGGTCCTGGCTGATTACGGCCTTTCTCCTGATCGCCGTCATGCCCGTCCTTGCCGGTGCCGTCACGATGTTGCTGACCGACCGGTTCTTCGGCACCAGTTTCTTCAACGCCGCCGGTGGTGGCGACCCGGTGCTCTATCAGCACATCTTCTGGTTTTTCGGCCATCCGGAGGTCTACATCATGATTCTTCCGGCCTTCGGGATCGTGTCGGAAATCATCCCGACCTTCTCGCGCAAGCCCTTGTTCGGCTATACAGCGATGGTCTACGCGACGGCGTCGATCGCCTTCCTGTCTTTCATCGTCTGGGCGCACCACATGTTCACCGTCGGTATGCCGCTCGGCGCGATGCTCTTTTTCATGTACGCCACCATGGTGATCGCCGTTCCTACGGGGGTGAAGGTCTTCAACTGGATCGCCACCATGTGGCGCGGTTCCATGACCTTCGAAACCCCAATGCTGTTCGCTTTGGGCTTTGTGGTGCTGTTCACGATCGGCGGTTTCTCAGGTCTGATGCTGGCGATCGTTCCGGCAGACTTCCAGTATCACGACAGCTACTTCGTCGTCGCCCATTTCCACTACGTTCTGGTCACCGGTGCGATCTACGCGATCATGGCCGCCGTTTATTACTGGCTGCCGAAGTGGACCGGGTTTATGTACAACGAGACCCTCGGTAAGGTCCACTTCTGGTGGTCCACGTTCTGGGTCAACGTCCTGTTTTTCCCGCAGCACTATCTGGGTCTGGCCGGCATGCCGCGTCGAATTCCGGACTACGCCGTGCAGTTTGCCGAATTCAACATGATCTCCTCGATCGGCGGATTCATGTTCGGTTTCGGCCAGCTGCTGTTCGCCTACATCGTCTGGAAATGCGCCCGTGGCGGCGAGAAGGCAACGGACCGGGTTTGGGACGGCGCGCATGGTCTTGAGTGGACCGTGCCCTCGCCGGCGCCCCTGCACACCTTCGACACGCCGCCGCTCGTCGATGATCGCACCGCAGGCCACTCCGATCGCCTGCACGATGAGCCCGACGTCATTGGCAGCAAATGACCAAACCGAGTGGCAGAGGCAAAGGCTCGAAGGAACAAAAGCGCGCCGTCCTGAGGACGGTGCTGCTTCTCGCAGCGGTCGTTGTGGGCATCTATTTGTTTTTCCTCGGTCGGGCCTTTCTGAACTATCCAGGAGCTTGAATTGAACGCAAGCCTTTCGCACGTCAAGACCGTTGGTTACCTGAGCCTGTTCGCTGCCGGCATGTTCGGCTTCGGCTACCTCCTGGTTCCGCTCTACGACAAGTTTTGCGAGATCACCGGCATCGGCGGCCGGACGGCGGAGTCAGCGGTGTCCGAGGTCCTGAGTACCGAGATCGATGAATCGCGGCAGGTGACGGTTCACTTCGACTCGAACGTCAATTCAGCGCTGCCCTGGGCCTTCGAGCCCGTCCAGCGCATGATGGACGTCCATCCCGGGAAGATGTATGAGACCACCTACATCGCCCACAATCGATCGGATCAGACGCTCGTCGCTCAGGCCGTTCCGAGCGTGGCTCCCGGTTTGGCTTCGCTTTATTTCAACAAGACCGAGTGCTTCTGCTTCACCGAACAGGTTCTTGCGCCCGGCGAGTCGCGCGAAATGCCGGTTCGCTTTTTCGTCGACACGCAGCTGCCGGAAAAGACCGACCTGATCACCCTGTCCTATATCATTTATCCGAACGACGAGGCCGGTGAAGCGCTGGCCGCCGTGAACTGAACCGATAGCACCACGAGAAGACGAGCTGGGAGCTCTTATGGCACAAGGCAATTATTACGTACCCGACACCGCGAAATGGCCCATCGTTGGCTCCGTCGGGCTGTTCATCATGACGATCGGTTTGGCCAACTGGATGAACGAGGCGGCCAGCGGGCCGTGGTTTTTTGCCGCCGGCACGGCGATCGTGGTTCTGATGATGTTCGGCTGGTTCGCCGACGTGATTCGCGAGTCCGAAGCGGGCTTGTACAACAGTGCCGTCGACGTGTCATTCCGCCAGGGGATGATCTGGTTCATTTTCTCGGAAGTCATGTTCTTCGCCGCCTTCTTCGGTGCGTTGTTCTACGCCCGCATGCTCTCCGTTCCCTGGTTGGGAGGCGACGGTACGGGCGCGATGACCAATCAACTTCTGTGGCCGGGCTACGAAGCCACCTGGCCGACGCACGGTCCCGCCGAGCTTGGCGGGCGCTTCGAAACCATCCCCGGCTTCGGCCTGCCGATGGTCAACACGCTTATTCTTCTGACCTCCGGCGTCACCTTGACGATGGCCCACTGGGCGCTGAAAAAGGCCCAGCGGGGCGCCCTGGTGGGCTGGCTCGTGGCCACCATTGCCCTCGGCCTAATTTTTCTCTACGTCCAGGGCTATGAGTATGTTCATGCCTATCGGGACCTCGGTCTGACGCTTGGGTCGGGGATCTACGGGTCGACCTTCTTCATGCTGACCGGCTTCCATGGTTTTCACGTCACCGTGGGCGTCATCATGCTGTCGGTCATTGCGGTGCGCTGTGCAAAAGGGCATTTCAGAAAGAAAAACCACTTTGGTTTCGAGGCCGTTGCGTGGTATTGGCACTTCGTCGATGTGGTCTGGCTCGGGCTTTTTATCTTCGTCTACATCGTTTGATCGGGCGCTGCGTTATCCGATTGAGGCCGCGCTCGTCGCGGCCTTTTTCGTTTACCTCGATGATTTCGATATGGGATCAGCCGTTGCTACTGGACGGCTAAAGCCTTCCTTTCCCGCCAGACGCGTTGTTCGCCCTCCCCTTTGGCGTCCAGCAGGCCCTCGGCTTCGAGGCGCATGAGTGCGGCGCTGGCGTCGGCCTCGCTCAGCCCGAGCTCTCGCTTCAGGTCGCCAGGCCCGAGATGTTCCTTGAACCGGATTCGACCCGCCAGGATTCGGCAGAGGGCTTCGTCCCGATCCGGGTCGGGTGCCGGTTTCAGCCCCTGACTGACGAAGGGCCCGAGCATTGCTTTCGGCCACAGGCTTAGAAACTGCGGGAGCCTTTCCATGGCCACCCAGAGCGTCGGTGATGAATCGATGCGAACGGTGACGGCCAGGCATTCCCGCAGGAGCTGCTTGAACGCGGGCCCAGCGCGCTGCCGCTCCCCCTCTCTTGCCGTCAAAAAGCCGAAGCGAACGAGGCTGGCCAACAGGCCGTCGCGAGTGGTCAGTTCACGATCGCTTCGCTGGAGCACGGCGGCAGCGCCGCGTGCCGGGCCACGGTCCTCGAAAGTCCGCGTGCGCCGCTCTTCCGCAGCGGCTGGATCAAGAAAGCTGTTCCTCGGCGCGTGGATCAGAGCTTCGGCGAGGGCGGACGGCGTTTCGCGATCGACGAAGGTCGTCTGCGTGTCACCTGTTTCGATCGAGGTCATCAGGTCGACGAGGCCGGGCAGGTCCATGTGGTCGTCGAGGCAGTCGCGAAGCGCCTGATCGACGAGAGGGTGGTCGGGCACTTCGCGATGGCCGGATAGGTTCTCCAGGCACGCAAGCTGGTCCGGAAAAACTCGGGCGATGAAGTTTTCCGTCTGATTGCGCTGGATCTGTGCAGGCACCTTTCCCCGCAGATCACGGCGTGCAACGGCGAGTGCCGTGTTCGCGCACCAGCGCAAGCGAGTCTGGAAGATCGGGGTGTCGAGCATGGCCTGGGTCAGAACATCGGTCACCTGATCCGAGCGTAGCCACTTCGATACGTCGTCGAGATCGAAGCTGTGCACGGCGCCGAGTGAAATCAGGACGCCGTTGTCCGTCGCCGCGGCCTGAAGCTCGAAGTTGAAGTTCCGGCAGAAGCGTTTTCGCAGCGCCAGCCCCCAGGCCCGATTCAGGCGCGCCCCGAACAGGCTGTGGATAACCAGATGCTGGTCTCCGCCCGGGTCAAAAAAGCGTTCGAAAATCACTCGCCTGCTGCTCGGCAAGGCACCCAACTGGGCCCTGGCCTCGGTGATCCACCCTCTAAGATCGGGGTGGTTGAGGCGCATCCGATCGCACAGGGAGGCGAGCTGCTGGCTCAGAGCGCGGCTGCGTCCCGCACCGTCCCCGAACCAGAACGGGAGATTCGGCGCGAACTCGTCGCTCGCCTCGACCCGGACCTGCCCGCCCTGGATGCGTTGGATTCGCCAGGATTGACCGCCCAGACTCAAGACCTGTCCCGGCGCCGATTCGAAGGCAAACTCCTCGTCGAGCGTGCTAAGGGAATGGCCGGCTTCATCGACGACATCGTATTCGAACCATTCGGGAATGGTGCCTGAGTTCAGGATACTGAGGCGATCAACCATCGGGCGCGGCGCCAGCTCACGCTTGCTGACGCGGATCAGCGGGCCCTGACCCGTCTCTCGGCCGCGGACGTAGCCTTCGTGCAGCATATCGACCAGTCGCTCGAGCTCGTCTCGGCTCAGGTCGCGGTAGGGCCAGGCGGCGGTCAGCAGAGCGTGGAGCTCAGCAAGATCGGTGAGTCCGGATGCGACCAGCGCGATCAGATGTTGAGCGAGGACGTCAAGATCGCCAGCGCGCTCCTCGACCGGGTCTATGGCCTGTTTTTCGAGCGCAAGCCCGGCGGCTTCGAAATCGAGCAGATCGGTCAGGCTGAGGGGAAAGACGTGAATGGCACCGACCTCGCCCGGACGGTGTCGAGCGCGACCGGCCCGCTGTCGAAAGGTATTGATCGACTGACACATCCCGACCTGACAGACGCGATCGAGGGGGCCGATATCGATGCCGAGTTCCAGCGAGGCGGTGCAGACCACGACTCGGACTCGTCCGGCCTTCAGGCCGATCTCGACCTCCCGTCGGCGCTCGATGCCCAGGCTGCCGTGGTGAACGGCGAGCTCGCCCTCGTCCAGCTGCGCGGCCAGCTCCTGACCGAGCCGTTCGACGAGCGCCCGCGTATTACAGAAAATCAGCAGGCTGCCGGGCTGGCGGCTCAATTCGAGCAGGCGTTGATTGATGAATTCCCAGTGCATGGGGCCTGCCAGGTGACCGACGGGCCATGGCGGACTTTCAAGGTGCACCGCTGGCGCTTTCGGTTCACCCCAGTCAACGATTCTGCAGTCCCGCTCGCGGCCGCAAAGGTAGTGAGCCACCGTTTCCAGGGGACGAGCGGTGGCGGACAGCCCGATGCGCTGCAGGCGATCGCCGGTCAGGCGATCGAGGCGTTCGAGCGTGACCGCCAGATGAGCGCCTCGCTTTTCACCGATCAGCGCGTGCACTTCATCGACCACTAGGGTCTCGACGGAGGCGAGCATGCCGCGTCCCGAACGCGTCCCCAACAGCACGAAAAGGGATTCGGGCGTGGTCAGCAGAACGTCGGGTGGCTGGCGGCGCTGGTGGGCCCGCTCGGCGGGCGAGGTGTCGCCGGTTCGAACGCCGATTCGGATTGGATCCGGGCCGAGACCGTTCAAGGCGGGATGATCCATTAGCTCAAGCATCCCGCTGGCCATGTCGCGGGACAGGGCTCGCAGAGGGGACACGTAGAGGAGTCGAACGCCTCGCCCCGCGCGGGGCCGAGTGACGACCCGATCTAACAGGGGCAACCAGGCCGCCATGCTCTTCCCGGCGCCCGTCGGCGCGCTGATCAGAACGTTTCGGCCAGCGGTAATCTGGCGCCAGGCCCGCGCCTGAATTTCTGTCGGCGCGCCCAGTCGGTCCCTGAACCACTGCTGGACGGGTCGGCTGAACTGTTCGAGTGACATCGAGCCATTATGCCCGAGCCCGGCTTCCGAGCGTGCCGCGTCGGAGTTCCTCGGCGGCGGAAATCAGCGCCCGATCACGTCTTCCCAGCGGGCGGAAATCAACTGCCAGTCACCGTCCTGACGCCAGCCCGTTGTCACCCTGAACCAGCGGCCTTCGCTGGGAATCAGACCGCTGCCTCCCGTGAGCAGGACTTGAAATGTGGCGGTTGCGCGCTCGGCCGAATGAAGGTCGATTTCGATATCGAACAGGCGAGCGCGCAGCTGCTCGTGGGCCAGCATCTCCCGCCTCAGCAATAGGCGAAGCGCTCGCCGGTCAAGATCCCAGGTCTCTCCGACGAAGTCCTCGGCGAGGGGCTCGAGCACCTCAGCCGGCTCCCGCGCCTGCAGCGCTTCGGTCATGCCCTGAAGCTGATTACGAATCCGCTCCTCGTCCGGAGGAGGCGGGCTGCAGGCCTGCAGGCTGAGCGCCATAAGCGCGACCCCCAGCGCGCCTGCACACTTCAAGTCTGAGCGTCCTCGGCGAGATAGCTTTCCAGCAGCCGGCCGGCAACCATGATCAGATCATATTCCGTGACCAGGCCCACCAGCTTGCCGTTCTTCACGACGGGCAGGCAGCTGAGACGTTTCTCACGCATGATTCGAATGGCTTCGACCGTGGTCGTTTCCGGCGTGACCGAAAGCGGGTTGGCGTGCATGACATCGCGGACCATGCTGGTCTGACCGGTGCGCCCTCCCCGCGCGACCAGGCGCAGCAGCTGGCGATGCGAAACGAGGCCGAGGAGGTGGCCCGAATCGTCCTCGACGGGCACGTGGCGCACGTAGCGCCATTCCATCAGGCTGGCGGCGAAATCGACGATGTCGTCGGGCCGGACGGTGAACAGGTCCGTGGCCATGAATTGCCCGACCGTTCGATAACTGTCGCGCCAGTCCTGGGTCAGGCAGAATTCAGCCAGCTCCCAGTCCGCGATCGGCTGACCGCTCTGCTGCTGCTCGATCATGCTCGAGGTCAGCGCTCGCAGGCACTCGTGCGGGCTGGCCTTGTCCCGCATTCGTTCGAGGGACTCGAGCTGCCAACGGGCGCCGGTTCGCCGCCGCTGGACGCGCTTTTCAACGGTACCGATGTAGCGCTCGATGTCTTCCTCATCGATGCCGCTCTCCGCCAGACCTTCGCGGGCCAGGGGGAGGAGCGTTTCCAGCAACAGCTCCTGGGCGGTCATCTGCTGATCGTCGAACCAGACCTGCTGGGCGCGCAGCCCTTCCCGGGCAGCGGCAAGGAAATTCGCCTTGACGTCGGCGAAATGCAGTTTTTCGCGGATATCGGGCGTTCGCCGCGCCAGGCCGGCCATCATGCCGAAGAAGAAGGCGGAATTCGCCACCTCATCGAGCACGGTCGGTCCGGAGGGGATGATCCGGTTCTCGATGCGCAGATGCGGCTTGCCGTTGCTGGAGATGCCGTAGCAGGCTCTGTTCCAGCGATAAACCGTCCCGTTGTGGAGTCGGAGCGCGCTGAGTCGGGGGGGCTCGCCGCGCGCTACTTTGCCAATCGGGTCATCCTCGAATTCCGTGGTCAGGATGACCCGGAACCGGGCGATGTCCTCCTTGAAGATCTCGATGACTGACTCATCGATCCAGTGATCGCCGAAATGCACCCTGGGCTTGTGGCCGCGCGCTGCATGCGCTTCTGAGCGCGCGTCGATCGAATGCTCGAAAACGGCGATCCGGCTTTCGTGCCAGAGTCGCTTGCCGAGCAGGATCGGCGAGTTGACGCAGGCCGCCATCAGTGGCCCGGTGACCGCCTGGGCAATGTTGTAGAGCGGCGCGAATTCGTCGGCGTCAACCTGAAAATGGACCTGAAAGCTCGTGTTGCAGGCTTCCAGCATCAGGTTGTCCAGCTTGAAGTTGAGCTGGTCGATTCCCTTGATGTTGATCTGGAATTCGCTCCCGCGAAGCTTGAGAAGCGCTTCGTTGAGAGCGAAATAGCGTGCCGTGGGAACCATCGCATCGAGGGTCAGGTGGTCGCGCGTCAGCGTCGGTAAAATGCCGACCAGGGCGATTCTCGAGTCGACCTTAGCGGCGGCTTCGGCGGCCAGTTCGCAGACCTCCCGCGCTTCCTCTTCCATCCGCCGGAGGCAGTCACCGCCAAGCTCCAGAGGCGACAGATTGGCCTCGAGATTGAATTGCCCCAGCTCGTGGGTGAAGCGCGGGTCATCGGTCTGATCAAGCACCTGCATGGCCGTGAGCGCTGGCCTGGCGGCGCGATCGACGAGAAACATTTCCTGCTCGGCACCGATGCGGCGAATGCCGGACTCGAACATGTTCGCGCTATGCATGTCTTCAAGGGCACGCACCTCATCAAGAAGGGCTTTCATGAAGGCTCTGCGCGTGTCTTCGTCGTTGCTCTGCTGTACGTTCTGCTCGCCCATTGTGGTCGCTTGCCTGCGGGTACGGACGGAGCATAGCCCACTGTCGATCAACGGGCAAACCAGCTTGTCTCGCGACTCGGGCTGTGCCAAGCTTGCCCCTAGAAATCCAACACAAATCAAAGGGTAGACGCATGACCGACAAACCTTGGCTGGGACAATATCGCGCCAATCTGCCGGCCGAAATCGATATGAACGAATTCAATTCGGTCCCCGATGTCATCAACAAGAGTTGTGATACGTATCGCGATGACGTCGCTTACATGAATTTCGGCGCCGAGCTGACCTATGACGAGGTCGATCGTCTCAGCGCTGCCTTCGGCGCGCAGCTGCAATCGATGGGCATGCAGAAGGGTGATCGAATCGCCATCATGATGCCGAACGTCCTGCAGTATCCGATCGCCGTTTTCGGTGCGCTGCGGGCCGGATTCGTGGTCGTCAATACCAACCCGCTCTACACGGCACGCGAGCTGAAGCACCAGCTGAAGGACTCCGGCGCCAAAGCCATTCTCATCATGGAAAACTTCGCCAGCGTGCTGGAGGCTGTCGTCGACGACACCGACGTCGAGCACGTCATCCTGACCAGCATGGGCGACATGATGAGCCCCCTGAAGGGCATGATCATGAACTTTGTCCTCAAGCGGGTGAAAAAGATGGTCCCTGCCTATTCCCTACCCGGGGCTCTGCAGTTCAAGTCCGTGCTGTCACAGGGTCAGAGCAAGACCCTTGATGAGCCGGCGCTGACCCACGACGACCTAGCGTTTCTCCAGTACACGGGCGGCACCACGGGCGTCTCGAAAGGCGCGATGCTTTCCCACGGCAACATGGTGGCCAACATGCAGCAATCCTCCGCCTGGCTGGGAGAGCTCGCCTCCCCGGGCAAGGAGACGATCATCACCGCCCTGCCGCTCTACCATATCTTTGCCTTGACAGCGAACTGCCTCGTTTTTCTCAAGCTTGGTGGTCGCAACGTATTGATCACCAATCCCAGGGATATGCCTGGCTTCGTCAAGGAGCTGAGCAAGGTCGAATTCACCGCCATCACCGGCGTCAATACCCTGTTCAACGGACTCCTGAACACGCCGGGATTCGCGGAACTCGATTTCTCTTCCCTGCGCCTGACCCTCGGAGGCGGGATGGCAGTGCAGCGGGCCGTTGCCGAGCGCTGGAAGAAAACGACCGGCGTGCCGCTGATCGAAGCCTATGGTCTGACCGAAACTTCGCCCGCCGCGTGCATCAATCCGATGGATCTGCAGGACTACAACGGCGCGATCGGGCTGCCGATTTCCTCGACAGCCTGCAAGGTCATCGACGAGGAAGGAACCGACCAGGCCGTCGGTGAAACCGGCGAGCTCTGCATCAAGGGCCCCCAGGTCATGGAAGGCTACTGGCAACGTCCGGAGGAGACGGCGAAGGTCCTCGGCGAGGACGGCTGGCTTCGAACCGGCGACATGGCCCGAATGGATGAACAGGGCTTTTTCTATATCGTCGATCGCAAGAAGGACATGATTCTCGTGTCGGGTTTCAACGTCTATCCCAATGAAATCGAGGACGTGATCGCGGATCATCCAGAGGTCGTCGAAGTCGGCGCGATCGGCGCGCCCGATGAAAAGTCTGGTGAGGTGGTCAAGGTCATTGTCGTTCGCAAGGACGCAAGCCTGACGGTCAAGGATATTCGTGAACACTGCCGCAAGGAATTGACCGGATACAAGGTCCCGAAATACGTGGAGTTCGTCGACGAACTGCCGAAGACGAACGTCGGCAAGATCCTTCGGCGGGAGCTGCGCGATCAGTACGGCGAAGCGAAGAGCTCGAGCGACTGATCGGCTAGGGAACCTCTGAACAATTATGCTCGGAGCGCGTTTCAGTCGGAAAAGCCGCAGATCGTGTGGTGCGACGCGAGTGACAGTAGCCGTTGCTATGGCCGAGTGGCGATTGTCATGACAATCTGCGCGAGATGCGGCTTTTCCGGCGAAACCCCTCAGGGACA
>Ga0207419_1000681_pt1 | contig 29048 bp, 27 predicted proteins | sample ElkSloMetagenome_4_FD_184723 | JGI IMG/M metagenome (GOLD analysis project Ga0207419, IMG submission 184723) | Hot spring microbial communities from Elkhorn Slough, Monterey Bay, USA - MD2A (version 2) | ecosystem: Environmental > Aquatic > Marine > Intertidal zone > Estuary: Microbial mat ... | reverse complement strand
CCCGCCGCAAACACTTGAATGGTAAACCGTCCATCTGTCATTTCACTCACTCGTCGCGCCACCGTTTGAGCCGCACCATAGAGGGTGTCGAGGGAAGTTGGCCAGCTGGTGGTCATTTTCCAGCGGATTTGGGGTTGGGATTGCGCTTCCACAGCCACAGATGTAGGATGAGTAAGAGCAGCTAAAGTCGCAGTTGTTGCTCCCCCTGTCGTTATGGAGTTGAGTAGGTGTCGGCGTTTCATCTGGAACCAAAAAGTGAGTAAGGTGTTGTAGATTTGAATCTAAGTTAGTCATCTACGTTACACTTATGGACAACCCCCGATCATATCAAGATTAATTGAACTTAGAGATTAAGATATTTAACAAAAGGGCGATCACATCTAGAATTAATTGTAAAAATTGTGTGATTGAGTGCGAAATGACTGGGTTTGACTCTCATTACAATAATGAGGTAGACGTTGAACGTCAATGTTTCTACAATGAATTAGCATTGAAGGGTATGGATGATGAATGAACGTAAAACGCTGATTGTGGCTTTAACTATTATTATCTTGGGTTCATTAGGTTTAGTTTGGCGCACAAAATCTGTACAAAGTAAAGTGATTTTAGAGACGGAAACCCAGGTTGAAAACCTCGGAGATCTCAATCAAATCTCTCAGCCAGAACAGCTAGAAAAGGCTAAACAGGAAATTGAATCTGCTTTACTGACTTTGGATAATATACCGACTATACCTGTTGTTGCTCCCGCACCACAAGCTGTTACGGAAAACCTCGATCAATACTCAGCTAAACTCGATGAAATTGAGCAAAGATTGCAACAAAAAGCAGCAGGAGAACAGGGTATAGAAGCGGCTAAAAAGTTAGCTTGGGAAGCGGCAAAGTTAGTTCAAAATGCGCCCCATCCCGCAGAAGTTTGGCAACAAGCACAGCAAAAATGGCAACAAGCCATGACTCAACTGATTAATATTCCTGAAGATAGCTCGGAGTTTGCAACTGCTCAAGCTAAACTACTAGACTATCAGAAAAATTATGACATTGTTAATCAATATTATGAAAAGGCTAAACAAGCAGTTAAACTGAATAATCGAGCGATGAAACTTATTGAGTCGGGTGATTATCAAGAAGCAATTTCAACCCTCAATCAAGCGGTTAATCTCAATCCGGGACAATTAGAAGCTTATCTTAACCGGGGTGTAGCTTATTCAGAGTTAAACAGTCATGCTTCAGCAATTGCAAATTATGATAAAGCCATTCAACTCGCTCCGAATAATGCGGAAGCTTACTATTATCGCGGGGATGAATATTTGCAAGCCGGAAATGCACCAAAAGCCCTAGCTGATTATAACAAAGCAATTCAATTTAATCCTAACTATTCTCAAGCGTATTTAGATCGGGGATTTATTTACTACCAACAGGGAGAGAGTCTAAAAGCGATTGAAGATTTACAAAAAGCGGCGGATTTGTTAGGAAGTCAAGGTGATATTCAGACTCAAAATACGGCGTTAGAGGTGATTCAAGATATCCGCAATTCACTTTAAATGATCAACAGGATAATTGAGATTTTTAAAGCCGACAATTTGTTGATAACAAACCCTACATAGATAAAAACACCATGTAGCAATTCCCATTAACTTGCTGCCATCTTCGAGAATAAAATATAGATTACTGCCATATCCGATATCATCAATTTCTAGGAACTGATCAATGATTAAAGAACTTCCAAAGAATAAAAAAGCCAAACCTAGAAGCAGAAAATATGTCCGCTTAAAAATAATATTTCGATAGTAAATTATATGAAAAATGACCCAAGTTAAAGTTATAAGAATAACCCCTTTTTCGGGGAAGCCTAAGCGAAAGGGAATCACTTTTTCATGCAGCATTAAAAAGTCATCCAGCATCATCCAAGCTGAAATCAATCCAAACCCACCCAGACAATTTTTTATTTTATTTGCTGTTCCTGTTGTGGGTTGAATCAAAAAAAATGTAAATAGACAAACCACTGCACTACAACACCAAGTTAAAATCCCCAGGTTAGAAATAAATCCGGTGTAAACTGGAACTTTTGCAGAAGCAAAAATATCCCGAGTTAATACAGGAACCGGAATCTGATTTTGCCAACTTGAAACGAGTAAAATAATCAAGAAGGGAAGATAAAATATAACTAAACTGACAAGAGTTTTATTGAGGAAAATTTTCTTTAAATTAGACACCGGAAAGTAGAGTTTCATTTTCAAAACTTGAAAGTGAACAAATGAAGGGATTGACAACCCCAAGACAACCCTTCAGTTGTAGGGACTTGCCCGGGGCAATCTATTACCTCAGTTTAACCTATTGTTAATCTAAATTCAAAAGATATCCTCCCTAAGATAGAAATTTTCACCAACTACAGGCAGTTTTAGCCGCTTCTTAGTAAGATAACGCAATTAACCAACAGGTTATCGTCTGTTAACCTTCGGTTGAGGGAATCAAGAGCAGCTAAAATGCTGATATACCGTGATTTCCTGGGGCTATCCTCAGTTATAGAGACCCTAAAGCCCGGATTTCACAGGTTAAGATAAATTTAAGCTTGTTTAACTTGGAGCCATCCCATTGATAGATTTTTCATAATTTTCTAATTTTAAATCAAGACTATCGCCCCTTCGCCTTTAAATAGAAATTCGTTTCGAGAGCAAAGGAATTGATTTTTTACCGTTTTTATAAACCGTTTCTATCCATAGAACTCTGGCTTATTATAAGGTTTATCCCTGACTAATATTAAGAGGATATAAATTACATAAATGTCAAATCATTATTGCGATCGCCTTTCTCACTAAGAAAATAGCGATCGCTTTTATAGCCCATTTAAAAACCGGGTTTTTTGAAAAGTTTTATTAACCCGAAAAAAACCGGGTTTCTAATGTTTGTTAAGACGAGAAAACGATCGCGCATTGATGGGGAAAGAATCAATAGGCGATCGTATCTAAGGAAATGGTGTTTGTAGGATAAGCTTCACAGTCGGCTTATTACTCCATATAACCGACTGTTACAATTAGTGTTTAGTAAGTAGGATTTCCAGTGATGAAAGCCGCAGAAACCCACTTATTAGTATTCTGAATGCGGAACCAGCGATTCTCATTTTTCCTTTCTTTGGGGTCCCAGTGAGTTGTACCAACAGTTGTCGCATCAAAAGTCTGACGGCTGCCACTACTGAAAGAGCCAACTATAGAATTGCTTGTTCCAGGTCCGCTACGGACATTTAAAGTGGTATCTACCGAGCCAGTGAAGAGAGGATTACCAGTAATGAAACTTGCAGAAACCCACTGATTAGTACCGCTTAGACGAAACCATCGCTTATCATTCCGCTGTTCGCGAGAGTCCCAATGGGTCGTACCTCCTGCCACAGCATCAAATGTGCGGCTACTACCAGAGTTGAGAGAGCCAACTACAGAATGGTTTGTTCCAGGTCCGCTGCGGACATTTAAAGTGGTATCTACAGTACCTCGGAAAGCACTTGTTGAAGGTTGAGAAGGTTGAGAAGGTTGAGTAGTTCCTTCAAGATAAACAAACTTAGCTGTGTTAAATGCACTGCTACCAGGAGTAATAGTACGGGAGTTAAACGACATTCTAGCGCTACCCCAATTGGCTTCAGAAATCACGAACGAGCCGTTTGAGTTAACTCGTTCAACAAAGCCAACATGACCTACACTACCTGCTCCACCTTGCCTGGGGTCCCATACAACAAAACTGTTTGGACGAGCCTGACGACCCCATGAACCCGCCTGATCGTCCCACTGACCAGCATTTCCTGTTATTCTGCCTCCGATACCGCTATATTGTTGGATTAAGCCTTTCTCTAAAGCTCGACCGAAAGCATAGTCAGTACACCAGAGACGAGTTCCACCCGTTCCATTAGCTCGTACAAACTTATTACCACTCGAACGATAATGGCTAGAGGAAAGATTGATGCTAAAACTTGACGGCGATGACTGCTCTATTACAGTTTCTTCCCCATTTAATATGACAATTGCAGTATCATCAACAGCTTGCAACACCTCAAGTTCTGATTCCTCGAACTCATTGCCTTGAACAACACCCGAAAAAATTGATCCTTCATCTCCTGGGGTATCAGTGACATTAACTAAGGTATCTATATAATGTCCGTACTCCTCTAATAAAACAGTAGATATATTCTCTACATTCTCGTAATTTTGGGCTAAAAACTCCTCAGAGATGTAGATTGTATTACTGGCAGCAGCAAAAGCGCCATTCGCTCCATTAATATCGGCAGTATAAATGACCTCAATGGGTGGAGTTTCAACAATACCCGCACTCCATTGTTCCGCTAAAGACTGGGCGACTTCAGTATTAAAATGAGCGCCAAATGCTACACCCATCTGAGTGAGGAAATCAGGGCTATTTCCAAACTCTTGTAATTGCTCAACGCTCTGAGTTAAAGCATCAGTCAGGATTCTCGCTTGATGAGCGGGTGAATTCACCTGATTTTCGGCATGAATTCCAATTAATAAATCTGCTGAAAAGCTATCTAAATCAGTAGTTTTATCTAGACTTTCTGTAGAATTAACTGACAGATTGTGAGGCAGAATAATATGATCATAACCTCCAGACACTAGAGTTGAAATCTGGACTGGATTAGTACCGCCTGAAACGGGTAGTTGATTGGCAGCGATTTGCTGTAAAATGTCCTGACTTACTAAGTCAGAATTGATTCCGGCTCCAGCTATCGTTTCACCGTCTTTATCCAAAAAAAACATAAGAGTTCCCGCTTCCTGGTTGATTGTTGATATCCGCCCATCAAGGCAAAAATAATCTGCCTTTATTTATCAATATCTAACCAGAATAAAACTTTGTAAATCCCGCAAATTACGGATTCTGTAAAATAAAAAAAACATCTAACTTCAGTAAAAATACTGAGTGAAACGATAACTGAGTTCACCTTTGATTAATCAAAAAACACAAAATAAATTTGATGTGTTTTAATCCAGTTTCTTGAATTGTAGATGAGATTCAATCAAAAACTCGAAAGCGGATTGATTTTTATCCAAAAGCTTCTCAAACATAGCTAATCTGTTCAAATCTAGCTGGTGGGGGACGAAAGATAAGGTATTTGATTAACTGACTCAGTATACTCATTGAGTTTCAACAAGATCTGATCTAATAGACTAGAAAAAACGAGAGGACTGGAGAGTTATTAAAATTACTTTTTATTGCTGTTTTCCCAAAACTTAAAAACAATTGACCCTTTCGACGTACAATAGAAAAAAGAATCTATTGATCAACGAGGGAGAGAGCCGTCGCTAGTAAACCAACTCTTTCCCTTGTTACTCCTGTTGAATTATTGTTGGAGAAACATTAACCGTGGTTGCACAAGCTCCTGAGACTTACGAAACCAAAACTCAAGAAATCGCCAAACAACTCCTCGCCGCAACGCAAGAGAAGAAACGTTCATTTCTCGGACAGTTGCAAGACCAAATGCGTTGGGATGATAAACTGCTAGACTGGACAATGGCGAACCCCGGACTGCGCGTGCAGTTATTTCATTTTATCGACTGTTTACCCGCCCTGCGAAGCAAACCCGAAATTGCCGCCCACCTGCAAGAATACCTAACCACCGCAGAAGTCGAACTTCCTGACACCTTAAAAAAACTCCTCAACTTTGCCAACCCCGACTCGGCACCGGGAAAATTTGCCGCAACAACCGTCGCCCCCGCAGTTGAAACCCTCGCCCATAAATACATTGCGGGAGACTCCATTCCTCATGTTATTAACACCTTAGAAAAACTGCGGAAAGATAAACTCGCTTTCACCGTTGACTTACTCGGAGAAGCCGTTATTACCGAAGCCGAAGCCCAGGCTTACCTCAACAGTTATTTAGAGTTGATGGAAAAATTCAGTGAAGCGGCGAAAAAATGGTCAACCATTCCTCAAATTGATCAAGCCGACGGACAACCCATTTCTAAAGTTCAAGTTTCCGTTAAATTAACCGCTTTTTATTCCCAATTTGACCCCTTAGATGCCAAAGGAAGTGAAGTCAAAGTTAGCGAACGCATTCGGACTTTACTCCGTCGGGCGGCTGAATTGGGCGCGGCTGTTCACTTCGATATGGAACAATACACCTACAAAGATCTCACCTTCAGCATTTTAAAAAATCTGTTGATGGAAGAAGAATTTCGCAACCGTACCGATATCGGCATGACGATTCAAGCCTATTTACGTGACTCTAAAAAAGACTTAGAAGGTATCATTGAATGGGCAAAATTACGCGGACATCCCGTAACCGTGCGATTGGTGAAAGGAGCCTATTGGGATCAAGAAACCATCAAAGCCATGCAAAATGACTGGCCCCAACCCGTTTATAATGATAAAGCTGCCACCGATGCAAACTTTGAAGAATTGACCCAATTGATGTTAGAAAGTCATCAATACATCTATTCGGCAATTGGTAGCCATAACGTTCGTTCTCAAGCCAAAGCTATTGCGATCGCCCAGACTTTAAATGTTCCCCCTCGCGCCTTTGAAATGCAGGTTTTGTATGGCATGGGCGACCAACTGGCGAAGACTTTAGCCAAACAAGGATATCGGGTGCGGATGTATTGTCCCTACGGTGAATTATTGCCGGGAATGTCTTATTTAATTCGCCGTTTATTAGAAAATACCGCCAATAGTTCGTTCTTGCGTCAAAGTTCAGAAAATCGACCGTTAGAAGAACTGTTAGCCCCGCCCAAACCCAACACCGAAAGCAATATTAAAGACACTTGGAAACCCGTATTTCCCAATGCCGCAGATAGTGATTATGCCGATCCTGTTCAACGGGATAAAGCATTTCAAGCATTAGAAACAGTTCGTCAACAATTGGGTCAAACTTACCTGCCGTTAATTAACGGAAAACGGGAACAAACCGAAACCATTGTTGATTCTGTTAACCCGTCTAACCCCTCAGAAATTGTCGGAAAAATTGGGTTAATTAGTATTGACCAAGCAGAACAAGCATTGGAAGCCGCCAAAGCCGCATTTCCCGCTTGGAAACGGACTCCAGTTCGTCAACGGGCAGGGGTATTACGCAAAGCCGCAGACTTGATGGAACAACGCCGTTATGAGTTGTGTGCTTGGATCGTTTATGAAACTGGAAAAGCGTTACATCAATGTGATGCAGAAGTCTCTGAAGCGATTGATTTTTGTCGCTATTATGCCTCGGAAATGGAACGCTTAGACCAGGGATATAATTACGATACCGCCGGAGAAACGGATCGTTATCATTATCAACCCCGAGGGATTTCTGTTGTGATTTCGCCCTGGAATTTCCCGATAGCTATTCCGACTGGGATGACGGTTGCATCGCTGGTAACGGGAAATTGTACGTTGTTAAAACCTGCGGAAGTTTCATCAGTAATTGCGGCGAAAATTGCAGAAATTTTAGTCGATGCGGGCGTACCAGAAGGGGTATTTCAATATATTCCCTGTAAGGGTTCAACGGTGGGTTCTCATCTGGTAAAACATCCCGATGTTCATATGATTACGTTCACGGGTTCTCAAGAGGTTGGTTCTCGCATTTACGCCGAAGCTGCGGTGTTGCAACCCGGACAAAAACATCTCAAGCGGGTGATTGCAGAAATGGGTGGGAAAAATGCAATTATTGTTGATGAAAGTGCGGACTTAGATCAGGCGGTTGCAGGTGTCGTTTATTCGGCGTTTGGCTACAGTGGTCAGAAGTGTTCGGCTTGTTCTCGGGTGATTGTTTTAGAACCCGTTTATGAGGCGTTTGTTAGCCGTTTAACCGAAGCTGTGCGATCGCTTAATGTGGGGGATGCCGCCCATCCTAGCACGTTTGTCGGTCCGGTGATCGATGCTAATGCCCAAAAGCGGATTTTAGAATACATTGAAATTGGCAAACAAGAAGCTGATCTCGCCATTCAAGTTCCCGCACCGGAAACCGGATATTTTGTTCCGCCAACGGTATTTGTGAATGTTTCACCAACGGGAAAAATTGCCCAAGAGGAGATTTTTGGGCCTGTTTTAGCGGTGATTAAAGCGCCGAATTTTGAGGAAGCGATTCATATTGCCAACGGGACAAACTTTGCATTAACGGGCGGTTTGTATTCTCGAACTCCGTCTCATATTGCGACAGCAAAAGCCGATTTTGAAGTCGGGAATTTGTACATTAACCGCAGTATTACAGGGGCAATTGTTTCCCGTCAACCCTTCGGAGGGTTTAAACTTTCCGGTGTTGGTTCCAAAGCGGGAGGGCCGGATTATTTGTTACAATTCCTCGAACCTCGGACGATAACTGAAAATATTCAACGTCAAGGGTTCGCGCCGATAGAAGGGTTTAGTAACGAGTAGAATATTAGTTAGGGGCATGACAATGTTGTTGTTATGTCCCTAGAAAAATATGTTCTACTTGAGAAGAACACTGATTTTTTATCATTCAACAATTTGGAGATTTTGAGATGAGTGGACTACGAGACTTTCTTCAAGATATTGATCGACGCTATCCTCCTAATACTGATTTTGGGTATATCAGGTATTTAAACAATGAACATATAATAAGATTAATAGAGGAAAATCAAAGATTGAAATATGAAAACAGTGAATTGAAATATGAAAGTGAACGCTTAAAAATTGAATTTCAGGATGAAATTGAACGCTTGAAAATTGATCGAGATACTTTACTCAAATTAATTACTATTCCACCCATTATCAAGTGTAATAATTTCTCTGATTTACCCGAAAATGCCGGAATTATATATTTTATGCAAGAAGAAAATACTCTTTGTGTAAAAATCGGTCATTCTACAGGAATAAGTTCAAGACGTTCTAATCTTCAAACTGGAAATCCGAGAGAACTACATCTTTTAGGATATGTGGAAGGTGATAAAGAACTAGAAAAGGAGTTTCATACAACATATAGAAATTTTAGGATAGAAGGAAGAAGAGAGTGGTATTATAATCCCCCTTTGAGATATTCATACTAATAGCAGATAGCAGGTGGGTGACAACCGATAACTTAATTGTTGAAATCAGAAACTTTTTGATATTATTCACCCTACTGTTAGGCGATCGCTGAAATGTGAAAAACCCGTGTTCAAGTTGTAGGGTGGGTGAAAACCGATAACTTAATTGTTGAAATCAGAAACTTTTTGATATTATTCACCTCACTTGAGGCGATCGCCTAAATTGAAAAAACTGTGTTAAACTAACGTTAGATTAAGATATAATAAATGTGATGGGTTTTGGAAGCGTTCGCTAATGCAAATTAACATTAATCTAGATGAAGAAATGGCTAGAAAATTAGCCTATATTCAACAACAAACCGAGCAAGATGTATTAGAGGTGATTCAGTCTTCCATTGAAATACATTATCAGCAATTGCAACAACAAGCCGATCCTTTAGCAAAGTTAAAGCAAAGTCCGTTTATTGGTTGTTTTCAAGCGGAACCCGACTTAGCCGAAAAATCTGAAGCTATTCTTAGCTCAATGGAGTAACCGCAAGATCTAACGCCAAACCTGAACTTGCATGACATCAAAATGATAATCATACGTCCAAACAGGCAAATTTAGGCGAACAGCAATAACAGCAGTAACACCATCAAATAAAGTAATTCTTTGATCGGGATAACCAGCTACTTTATCTTGGGCGGCTAGATAATCATTAACGGTAGGATTAATTAATTCTGCACCCGTAACTAAACTCTCAAGAAAAGTCAAAGCTAATTGAGTATCAAGACGTTGTAATACCAAGGTATATGCTTCTAAAACAGTAGGATAAAGAATAATAACTTCTAGACTTTCTTGAGCCAGTCTTTGTAGCTCTGCTTGGGACTGAATATGATACTGATCGCTTGGATCAAATGCTGCATAAAGAGGGCCTGTATCAGCAAGAACTGCTCTCAAGATTCTTCCTCTGACGGCTGACGGGTAAGAACTTGATCGTGGTTAATCGATGTATCCGCGTAACCACTTCCTCGGGGAGCAGGTTGAATTCTTAGCGTTTTTTTCAACTGTGGAAAATACCCCCGTTGAGCGAGAAATTCTTCTAACGCTGCTTGAATAACGGCGTCGGGGCTTGATTGACTAGCCTGTTCGTTTGTATATAATTCAAGTGCTTGTAGCAGCGAATCCGGTAAATTTGTGTTGATCTGTTTCATACAAGAAGTGTGATTGGTAATAAGAAACAAGCTTTCGTTAACGACAATATTATCACATTCCCTTCGGAGTATTCAAGTTTTAGGGTGGGTAACAACCGATAACTTAATTGTTGAAATCAGAAACTTTTTGATGTTATCCACCCTGCTGTTAGGCGATCGCTTAAACGTGAAATAACTGTGTTAAACTAAGCTTAGAGTAGGTGAAGTTTGAAATATGGAAAAAGTCTACAAAGTTAAGGCTAACGACTTAGATGATCGTTTTTTGACCGAGTTGAAAGCCACATTTCGAGATCAAGAGATTGAAATCATTGTTTCGGAGATTGATGAAACTTCATACTTATTCAAGTCTCCAGCTAATCGAGAAAAATTGCTCAAAGCCGTAGATAATATTAAGAAAAGAGAGAATTTAGTTGAATTTAATAGCGATGATCTGACATGAGAAGAAGAATCGTCTTTGAAGCATCAGCCTTTGAAGATTTTAACGCATGGGCTACTCAAGATAAAAAACTGTATGGAAAAATTATTAAGTTAATTCAGGATATTGACCGCTCTCCTTTTGAGGGTTTGGGTAAACCAGAACCTTTAAAATATGAACTCACTGGATTTTGGTCAAGACGGATCAACGATGAGCATCGCTTAGTTTATCAGGTAACAGATGATGAAATTATAATAGCTTCATGTAGATATCATTACGAGTAATGATGATACCTACTAAAGTTGTATTTCAATTCTGCAATAGAAAGATGATCATTATTAAAGCTGGGTAAAAGGCGATCGCCAAATGTAAAATAATGGCTAAAGACTGGGTTTTGATTTCTGTTAATGATTCTGTCATTACCATTCATCCCGAACTTGACGCTGATATTCTAGGGGGTCTTGAGTTAATTCAATCACTCCTGAAAATTTGGATAAATCAGACTGTTCCTGCTCGAAAAAATGACTCTGTTCTAGAAACTTCTCAATGTTTTGCCAATCCTGATAATCAATAATAACACCAACTGGACGCATTTTTTCATCCAAAACCAGTCTCTTTTTGGGGGGGTGCATATTGTTCTCCAAATCCCAAGACAAAATTTAGCTTTTGAACGGCATTATCTATTATAATCTGTTCGGAGCGATGGCGTTAGTTATTCTTTAACCTTGACAGACAACTCAAAACCCAAAGTATTCAACAGTTCAACAAAAGTATAGATTTCTGTTCCGCCACTTTGATCTAAGATTTTTTTGAGTTTATCATAGTTTAAACGAGCTAAATTTGAAAGTTGATTACTCTGTATCTTAGCTTCAATTACATGACTCATAACCCTTAATAAAAGTTCAGGTTCAGGGTTTTGTTCTTCTAAAGCAGCTTCTAAATATGCAGCAATATCTTCATCATCTTGTAAAGATTTAATTAAAAATTCATGGTAACTCAAACTTTTAGGTATCATCTTGACTCCTGTAATCTATCCAATAGTCTATCGCTTTCCGAATATCATTCTGTTGGGTGCTTTTATCGCCACCGCAGAGAAGAATGACAAGGGTTGACCCAATTTGTCCAAAATAAACTCGATATCCTGAACCATAGTTAATTCTTAATTCACAAACCCCCTCTCCAACGGATCGATAATCTCCTAAATTTCCTAAAGCCACTCGTTCTAGTCTTAACTTAATTTTAGCTTGAGCTTTGCGATCGCGTAGTGAATTGTACCATTCATCAAACGGAATTGTACCATCAGAGGTTACATAACGTTGAATTTCCCTCGGTTGTGCTTCCATAAATTCTATCAGAGTTGCTTCCAGTTTCAATATTACCGGAGTTTGAGGCGATCGCTTAAACGTGAAATAACTGTATTAAATTAACGTTTGATTAAAATATAATAAATGTGATAGTTTTTGGAAGCGATCGCATTAGTTATTCTTAGACCTTCACTAACAACTCAAAACCCAAAGTATTCAACAGTTCAACAAAAATAAAGATTTCACTTCCATCACCTTTTTTAGAACTTTTCTGAGAAGATATCATTATAGATTAAAAGACTGGAGGTTGAACTAAATTACACAGTTCCTTGTCTTCTGTTTCCACTTTCGGGTTATATTGAAGATAATTGCCAATTTGATCACAAGCCCGTTCCAATAAGCGATCAATATCAGAATTTTGAAAGAGTTTTTGAAAATCCAAATTCCAAACACTAACCCGGTTAGTCGCATCGATAGAAACCAGTTGACCATCAGGACTAAAACCAACCCATTCAACCCGACTTGAACCTTCTTGTAGAGTCAATAATAGTGTACCTGTATGATCCCAAATTTTCACCGTTCCGTCTTCACTCGCTGAGGCGAGAGTCTCACCATCCGGACTAAAACTGACTTGATAAACGGCTTTTTTATGCGCTCCAATCGGAGTTAAAATCGAAATATCTTGCCAATTTCCATCTTGCGATCGCCAAAGTTTGATCGAACCGTCATCCGTCGCTGCTGCAATCAAATGATTATCAGTCGGACTAAAACTAACTGAAGAAAACTTGCGATTACTCGATAATTTAGCAATCAATTTCCCATCTTGACGATTCCAAAGTCGTACAGTTTGATCTCGACTCGCTGAGGCTAAAATTCGACCATTAGGACTAAAACTCACACTGGTAACAGCGTCATCATGTCTGAGGGTATAAAGCAGTTTACCATTTCGTTGCCAAACCTTAACGGTTTGATCCTGACTTGCAGACGCAATTAACTGACGTTCGGGCGATCTTTCCGGACTAAAACTAACATCATTAACCCCTTGTAAATGTCCGAGTAAAGTTCGTATTGGTTTACCATTTGTTTGCCAAAGTCGAACAGTTTTATCGAGACTTGCCGAAGCCATCATTGTATCATCCGGACTAAAGCTAATTCCTGTTACCTGATCTTGATGACCTTGAACTGTTAACTGTCGAGTTCCTTGAGTTGGATTCCACAATCTAAATGTATTATTATCACTAGGTGTAGCAATCAGTTTCCCATCATGATTAAAACTCGCCCCCAAACCAAATACTTTATAGTCAGGCTGAAAGACTTTTGGCGGAATATTTTCCATACTCCACAGTCTCACTGTCCAGTCACTACTCGCAGAAATCAGGGTTCGACTATCTGGGGTAAAACTTACCTGATTAACAGCACCTCCATGACCGATGAGAGTTGAGATTAATGTCCCGTCACTCGCCCAAAGTTTGACTTCACCGTTGCTACTCCCGGAAGCGATGCGTTGACCATCAGGACTAAAACTGATGTTATTAACGGGAGTTTGATGTTGTTTTAAGGTTTTAAAAATCTGGTAAGTTGAATCGTTGCGTTTCCATAATTTTATTGTGTAGTCATCACTTCCCGAAGCGATCATTTCTCCATCAGGGCTAAAATTCACCGTCCAAACAGCATCACTGTGACCGTTTAAAGTCTGAATTAGCTTTCCTTCAAGATTCCAAATCTTAATGGTTTTGTCTTTACTTGCTGATGCAATCAATTGACTATCTGGACTAAAACTGACACTCAATACAGAGTCTTGATGTCCGTTAAATGTTTTTAATAATTCACCTGTATTCCGGTTCCAAAGTTTAATGGTTTGATCTTGACTTGCTGATGCGATTAACTGACCATCTGGACTAAATGTTACCCATTTTACTTCATTTTGATGTCCGCGTAAAGTCATGATTAAATCACCATCTCGACTCCAAAGTTTAATGGTTTTATCTTTACTCGCTGTGGCAATAATTTGACGTTCTAGAGATAAATCAGGACTAAAACTAACACACCAAATGGTATCTTTATGGTCGTTTAAAGTTTGGAGCAAGACACCCTTTTGATTCCAAAGTTTAATGGTTTGATCTGAACTCGCCGAAGCAATTAATTGACCATCTGGACTGACACTTACACTTAAAACACTATCTTGATGATCTTGTAAACGATTTCGTTCAGAGGTGAAATAAGTGGCTCTCCACAAATGTCGTAGAGTTTCTTGTGCGGATTCTGATAAGTTTTGATCATTCTTTTGTTCTTGTAATTGTTGACCTGCTCTGAGAATTTTCACATAAGCATCCAGTTGATTTTCTTCGACTAAACGTAAGAGTTGATAGGTGGCGTTTAACTTCGCTAAAGTGGTTTCTCTTTTTTGTTCTTCTACCTGAGCTTTTTGTTCTTTAGCTTCCCACCATTTACAAACAACTGTTCCCGAGAGAACCACCATCACCAAACTCACGAAAACAGAACCAATCGTTAACCATTTTTGAAGTTTTTTACGTTGTTCTCGTTCTTTTGTTAAGTCGGAGATGAATTTCGCCCCCTCTCGTTGACGAATAATTGTGACTAAATAATCATGAACAAGTTGATAGTGATGTTCAGGTACTTTCTTCAGTAAAATCACTAATCCTGACTGGACAAAAATTTCCAAAACTAAATTTAGTCTTTCTAATTCAGCGAGGGGATATTTTGCTAAAACTTTTAATTCTCGTTCGAGATCTGTTCGAGTTTTCAGAGGACGTTTTTCATTTTCTTCAGTGAGTAGATATAAGACGAGTTCGGCGGCTCGTTTATTGTCGCGTCCACAATCTTTAACAACATCTTCGAGATGATGATTAACAAGTTTTGCTTTCGGATTTTCACCGAGTTTGAGATATCCTTGAAGGCTGGTAATTTGTTCGGCTTGTAGTTGCGCTCCAACCACTTGTAATTCAATGGGTCTAACTTCTCCAAACTCCTCGGATAAATCTTTAACCACTCGATTAATTAAGCGATCTTCTAATCTAAATGGAGTTTGTTCGGTAATTTTTTGAATCAGAGATTTAGCCTGATCAGGTTGCCAATTTCCCAGATGATAGAGAATTCTACGATCTAAAATATTATTGTCAACAATATCTAAATTGACTAAACGTTCATTACATTCTAGGAGAAAATGTAAACAGTCTTCGCGTAAAGCGAGAATAACTTTAACATAAGGAATATCAAGACAGGTTTTTAAAAAAGTATAAAATTCTTGACGTTCTTGAGGTTTTTGTAAGGTAAAAAATAATTCTTCAAATTGATCAAAAATCAAAAGTGTAACGAACTCTCGTTCAGCATTCACCTGAAACTGATTAATAATATTTTCTTGAGTCTTAAATTGAGGTAGATTTTTAAAGGATTGAGTTTCTTCTAAAGTTTCAGTTAAATTTTTTCCGAGTTCTTGTATCCAATCTGTATAAACTCGTTGTAAAATGGGAATAACCTGACGAGAATCAATCGAATCTTGCTTAACAGTCGGAATTAATCCGGCTTGGAGAAGTGAACTTTTTCCTACACCAGACTGTCCATGAATAATCGTCAGTTTATGGTCAGTTCGTTGAATCCGTTTGACTAAACATTCAATATCTTCTTGTCGAGGAGAAGCGGTAATTTCTGGTGCGACCATTCCCGGTGATTTATGGAGGGGTCGAGTTAAGTTGGTAACTTGTTGTTTAGGACGCAATCGACCCGCTCCGACAAAGGCTCGAAAGCCATATTGACCTTCAATTGCAAGTTGTTCTTTTTTGAGCGTAAATGCAACTAAATAGTCTTGTTCTTGAAAATAACTTTGACGAAGTTGAGATAATATTCCAATATAAAGCTCGGGATCATAATAGGGTTGACTAATTTCTTTGGCAGCTTCTAGAATTAAAATTGAAGCTTTAATATGACCTAAAAGTTGTTGTGCTTTTCCAAGTGAAAATAAATACCATCCTTTATGAAAGGAACGTTCCCAATCCAAAAAAGATTGTAAATCACCTGTAGACTGATCAACTGTTTTTTCAGCTTGATCCAGTAAATCTAAAGCTTTAGTCGCAAAGCGTTTTGCTCGCTGAAGATTGGCAGAATTTTGCCAACAGAAAATAATATTATTCGGTTGACATTTGGAAAGCTCAACTTCTGCTAAAAAACCATAACAACGAGCAGATCTAAAAAGATTCGCGTATTTATTGTGTAGCCATAAAGCATTAATTTTAGGTTGTTTTGCGACTAATTCTTCTAATCCTTTCCAGTCGCCAAGACGATGTAAAGTATCTGCTAATAAGTTAATAAACTTAGCGACTAAATCGAGTCTTTTTGCAGCTTTGAAAGCATTCAGAGATCGCGAAAAATAATCTTTGGCTTGTAAACACGCTTGCTGATATTGAGTTCGTTGTCGAATCGCATGATTGAGCCACCATAATCCTAGATAAAAACATAAATTTCCTTGCTTTTCTAAGTCGCCGATTTGTTGCCATAAAATCAAACTTTGTTCATAATGTTGTCGAGATTCTTCTGTTGTATTATCAGAAACTCGACCCATGACAAACTCTAGACCTGCTTCTAATTCAGGATCTAACTGAATCCCTCGCTGTTTTAAAATTTTGCGTCCAGACTGAAGTTCAATTCGGCGAGATGAACCTGTTTCTAAATGAAAAGCGGTATTTTCTAAAAAGAGATTTTCTTGAGAAGATAAAACGGCTTGAAAAACATCATTAACTGTAGATTTAAGAAATAAAATTAACTCATCTGTTTCAATCAAAAATTCAATACTGGTGGCTCGATTATGCAAATCAGGAGCAACCCGAATCATTTTGTGGATCACTTCATCTGTCACCCACAAGATCAGAGGAAAAGAGAAGTTATTCAACTCCTCAATATTTCGTTTAGCTGTGAGCAACAATTGATTCAAATCCACAACAGATTCTAGCCCAAAAACCATCACCGCATCGGGTTGATCTCCTTGTAGTTGATCGATTAAAGAGGTTAGTAAAGTTTGAGTTGTCGGTTCTAAAAAAACTTCTTCCCAACCGACTGAACACTGATTGCGAATTTGATCGACAATACGTTGAGTGACAACACTGTAACTACAACAGGCTAAAATCAGGGAAAATTCTCCCTGAGACAGCGTAATTGCACGGCTCAATTGCTGAACTGAATTTTGATTATAAATTGTGATGGCTTCTGGTTGATAAAAATCAGACATCATTGAGTTCCTTAGCATCAGCTAAAATTGGATTGATATCAAACCAATTTCCCTGACGATCATCGCGATATTCAAAGACAAATAAACTTCGCAATAATATTTGATATTCATCCTCCCCCCGCACAGCTTTGTGTTGAGCGACTTGTTTAATCAGTTCCCATTCATTCGGAGTAATCGCTTTACTCAATTCATTGCGACGTTCACTAATGACTCGCTCAATTAAACTATGAGAAAAAGGAGGATCATCTTTTTGAATACAGTTTGATACTAGAATTAACAAATTTCGCACATGACCCCCACTCACCTGACATAACCGATCTAAGGTTTTTGGCTCCTCAAAAATTTCTGGAATTAAACTCATCCGTTTTTCCAGTTCAATATCAGGAAAAGCCCTCACTAAAACCATTTCTCGCAATAATTGTATTCCTTTCTCGCAAACGTTACCATTTTTTTCTGTGACTCGCACCATCGGTAATAATTTTGCGGGAGAACCAAAGCGGTTACTCAAAGTTTCTTTATCGTTGGAAAAGGTTAAAATTAAAGGGATGGTATAGATCACATGACACTTGAGTTTGTTTAGTTGTTCCCCACGATCCACAAATAAATATTCGGGTTGAGTTCGAGTTGATAATTTCGGAGTATTATCAATGCGATCTAAATTATCAATAATCACCACTAAACCCGCTTTTCCTTTCTGTTTCAGTTGTTTTTGAGCGGGTTCAATTAATTCTTTATTAATCGCTTCGATAATATTACTGACTCTCGGCTCTAAATGTTGGCGTAATAACGCTCTGACATCCCGACTATTTTTAGCTTTTGCTGTAATTTCTCCAATCCCTAGAGAGAGAGAAAAGGTATCTTCCTCCGCACTCACACCCACCTCTCCCATCATGGGAACATTAGTTTTTAAACCCGTAATATCAGCATTTAAAAAACTCGCCGCATTTTTGAGTAAATTTTGCAAGAAAGTGGGTTTGAGACGAATTCCAGCCCCTTCTAAACTTTGACTAACTTGATGAGCAATTGCTAGTAAAATATCACTAATATCAACATCAGCCATATCTAGATCTTGCGAAGACTCAAAATAAACAACATGAAAATTTTGTTGTTCTAATTCAGCTTGCAAACAAGATAACTCGGTTGATTTTCCACAGCCAATATGTCCAGTAAATAACTGACAAGTGGGTTCATCATCCGAAAACGTAATTGTTCGCCGTAGTTCTTTAATCACATGACTACCGCGTACACTTGCAAAATCGATATAATATTGACGATCTTCAGGCTTCGACATATTCAACCTGTAGGCTGGACTACAAGCTCGAAAAAATTTCGCCAGATTGAGCATCATGTGTTGTTTCCCCCAACCAATTAAACACTATTTTTATTCTGCCTTCTCCGGGTTATTTCTGGACAATTGACAGAATCTCAGAGGCGTTCAACTCCTCAAATGAGCAGTGAGCGCCTAATCATAGCTTCAATTTTAACAACCTTGTCTCTGTCTGCTACTTGAAATATTTGCCAAGACCCTTCCTTAACAACACAAAGCCTGAAAATCAATCACTCCGGTTCTCAACCCCTTAATCAAAAGTTACTTCGATCATCTGTAATAGCTTTCTCAGCCATTTAGACTTGGGGGGAACGGTAGTCGGGGTTGAACAAATTCTGTCAATTAAACTCCAATCCATCTCACAATTATAGTCTTCAATCAAGCCAACTTGATCATGGATATATCGAGCAATTGACTCTGAATCACTCGACCAGAACGCATCATCTACATCTAACTTAATCATCAAGCCCTCTATCCCTAGAATAATTTCTATCTGCTATTTATATTTTCTCAGAGTTTTTACAAAAAACCGGAAAACAGTGCAGATTATCTCTATCTTTTTGAGATAATAATTGCCGGGTGTTCCCCGTTATTTGCTAGATTGTCTTGGGGTTGATTCGTTATTTTTACCATAGAATTATCATGAATATTGTGCTTTAAAGTTGTAAAAAAGTCAGTATAATTTACCAAGCTTGAGCCTCATTAATGTCAATATTCAGTAAAAACACTGACACATTAGATGTGATTGACAATGGCTAAAGTGTACCACCTTAGTCAAGATTACCTGCTTCTAAGGGTTAGCACCTAGAACCGATCCCCGCTCAAATGGCATTTTTACAGACACAACAACGACAATGTGTGGGAGTTTGGACTTCTCGGATCAGAACAATGGACAGATCGACGCTACACATTACGTTCCGGCTTCTCCGGAAAAGAAGGAGGTGATCGAAAATTATCTTGAATTTTAGCTTGATCTATTCAAGGTGTGCAGCCGAGGATCGAATTAAGGATCAATATTGGCGCCCCAACTCGACTGTTGATTGCAGATGCAGTCGCCGTGCGGCACATTGATGATGAGGGAAAAGCAAGTTTTGAAGAAATTGATCACCCCAATTGTAAAGAAAATTTACTCACCATTTGTCTATAGATTTTGATGCGGATCACGACTTCTACGATCTGGAAAAGAAAAACAATGCTTAGATCGTTAGATATAACCCGTATCCTCAACAAATAATGGCAAATTCTCAACCTCCTTTTCCCGATCTTACCCAACATTGGGCGCGTTCTTTCATTCAACGGCTACAGCGCCAAAATATTGTTAGTGGTTTTCGAGATGGGACATTCCGCCCGCAACAAACCCTGACTCGCGCCGAATATGCCGCCCTCTTACAAGCTGCCTTCCAACGTCCCCCCAAACGGGCTTATCTTCCCTTCTCAGACGTTTCAACAGGTTTTTGGGCGTTTTCTGCCATTCAAAAAGCTTACGAAGCTGGCTTTATTTCTGGCTTTCCTGACAACACTTTTCGACCTCAAGCGAATATTACCCGCCTTCATGTTTTGCTGTCTTTAGTTGCGGGTTTAAATATTCCAAAAACAACGGCTTTTGCTTTAGCAGAAGTTTACAAAGATGCCGATCAAATTCCTAACTATGCTGTTAGTGCAATTTCCGGTGCAACTGAGTCTAAAATTGTTGTTAATTTTCCTCAAGCCGTAATTTTAAATCCAAATCAACCCGCGACTCGCTCTGAAGTGGCGGCGATTATTTATCAAGCTTTAGTTTTTCTCGGAAAAGCTTTACCTCTAGCTTCTCCCTATTGTGTTGAACCGACAAAACCGGGAATTGTTCGTACAGGAACTCATTTATCCGTGAATGGTAGACGTTGGAAAATAGCTTGGGGTCAATGGAGTTCGGGCGTTTCAACTTTAACCGGAATTAGTGATAAAGGGATCATGTTAGTTTTGGGGATGAATCCCTTAAATAATCAACACACTTCCTGGCAACCAATTCATTGGTTTTCTCCACTTGTTCAACCTTTTTCTATGCTAACTCAATTTGATCGAGACTATCGTTATCTCAACATTGATGCTTTAGCCAAAACTGGAGAATGGGAAGTTGAACGGGAGGGAAACACTCTCAATATTTTCTCAGAAATCGGTCAAATCAATCAGATTACTTATGAAGAATTTTCTGATGTTTCTCGGATGGTGATTAATCTCAACAAAGCTACACCCTGGGAATTGTATGAACTCAGTTCCGACTGGGAAGTTGTTGTTGATGCACTGACTGAAAAATCTATTGCGGATCGCTTTTCAGAAACACCTCCCGAGTCAACGATCCCTCAACCCGATGAAGACCAAAAAAACGAAGGAGAAACCAGCGGAAGTGAGGCTAAAATCCCCCGTCCTGTGGTTAAACCGGGAGAAACTCAAACTGTAATCAAAGGAAAATTACCCGATGGTTATGGAATCAAAGTATTTACACTAACAAACCCCAATCGGATTTGGATAGAAGTGCGGAAAGATGCCTTAATCGAACGTAATATTCTTTGGACTAAAGGTTTAAATTGGCGACAACAATATTTAACTTTAAATCAGGATCGCTTTCCGGTGGTGTGGTTGGAAGTCAAACGAAATTCTGGCTTAAAACTACAACCGATTTGGACAGACAAAACCCAGATGAAAGGAACAGCATCTCTGTCTCAGATTACAAATACTTGGGGAAGTTTAGCCGCCATTAATGGGGGATACTTTAACCGCAATAACTTATTACCTTTAGGAACAATTCGACAAAATAACCAATGGTTTTCAGGGCCAATTCTCAACCGAGGCGTGATGGCGTGGAATGATACCGGAACCGTCAAAATGGCACGCTTGAAATTAATAGAAACCTTAACCATTTCTAGTGGACGAGAATTTGAAATTGATTTGTTAAATACTGGCTATGTCCAAGCCGGAATAGCCCGTTATACCTCCGACTGGGGAAAAAGTTACACTCCATTAACCTTAAATGAAGTCATAATCGTTGTTGAAAATAATCAACTTAGTCGTCAAATCGAAGCCCTCGATGATCAAACCCCTATCGAAATTCCTCAAAATGGTTATTTACTCACCTTTCGTTCTTTTAGAAGTGCTTTGAGTGCGTTTACCCTGGGTGCTAAAATTGCGATCGCCGCCCAAACAACACCCTTCGAGTTTAACCAATATCCTCACATTTTAGGAGCAGGGCCGCTACTATTACAACAAGGTCAAATCGTTGTTGATGCAGAAGCCGAAGGGTTTAATATTTGGTTTGCCAAACAGCGGGCGATTCGTAGTGGAATTGGGGTGACTGCAACGGGAGATTTATTGATTGTCACTGTTCATAATCGAGTGGGAGGGCCAGGGCCAGATTTAACGGAATTGGCGCAATTGATACAGCAACTTGGGGCGGTAGAGGGATTAAATTTGGATGGCGGAAGTTCGACTAGCCTGATTTTAGGCGGTCATTTACTCAACCGGACAGCAGATACAGCCGCCCGAGTTCATAACGGTTTAGGCCTATTTTGGAGATCAAGAAATTAGAAAATCGTTAAAAATCGGACAAAATTTGCAGTCTATCTCTTGAATACTGTTTCTTTTATTGGGAAAATCTGACACTGTTGTATTCCAGCAAGACGCTAAAATAGTTTAACAAGCGTAACGTATTGAGGGAATAAATGTAGTGATCCATTCTGAGTGTTATATTTTTGAGAACTGTGCAGGCATTTTAAACCCATGTCAGAATCACAGTTAACGGGTTAATCCCCAATCTCCGGGCTGAAATTGCAAAGGTTTCTGTGAAAATGCAAGTCGCCCCAAATCCCAAATCGAAACTTGAGTGAGTTCTGCCACTTCCATGATGACTCCAAGCGAACTAAACTACTGCTATCGCGTGTTAGAACTGAAGCCAGGTGCCACTCTGGATGTGGTTGATCAAGCTTATAAGGACTTGGCGTTTATTTGGCATCCGGATCGCATTCCAGAAGACAATCAGCGATTACGAAAAATAGCAGAAGACAAGCTAAAAGAAATCAATTTAGCCCGAGACAAACTGCGATCAATTTTAAAACGAAGTACAACCTCTCAATATAAATCGACTCGTCAGCAAACGACGACTGCATCCACTCGACAAACTACAACTCGATATTCCCCGACCTCTACTCAAACCCAGGCGAAACCCTATTCTCGTCCAGCAACATCCACCACTTACCGAACTTCTCAACCCAAACCTCAACCCAAACCTCAGCCCAAACCTCAACCCAAACCTCAACCCAACTATCCCCAAACAACACCCTATCAGCGACCTCACGCGCCCGATATGAGTGGAGTTGACCTCAAGGGGGCAGATCTCAAAGAAAGAGATTTTTCGGGGCGGAATTTAACCGGGGCGAACTTAAGCCATGCGAATTTGAGTGATGCTTTTCTGCATAAAGTTAACTTGAATGGGGCGTGTTTGTACAAGGCGAATTTATTTCGGGCAAATTTCCTGCAAGCAGACTTACGGTATGCCAATCTACAAGAAGCGAATTTAATTGGCGCTGACTTGAGTGGGGCGGATCTGCGAGGGGCGAATTTAACTGGGGCGAAAGTCGGAACAGGCGATCGCATTATGGTTAAACTGACAGGGACTATACTCGCAGGAGCTATTTTACCCGATGGTTCGGTTCATCCCCAATAAATTTCAATAGCAATCAGGAATCTCCAGAATAGAAGCTGTAGAGGGAAAAGTTGTATTTATTTTGATCAACCACTGTGAACAAGATCAAGAGACTCAAGCAACTCCCTCTCAAAGCCTCTAATTACGCGATTTTAGCGAGTGTGATTGGGTTTGAACTTGTCATCGTGGCTATCTATCTGGGAAGCATTTTGTTAACAGGTGTTCCCTATCCGCCTTTCGACATGAATGGTCAAATGACGATTCCTTCTTTTTTGCAGGCGTTTTATCTGTTTGCCATTGGTTTGATCGCCTTGATTTTGTTTGTGACTGAACGCCGTTCCAAACAACCCCCTTCTTCGGGGTTCAAGTTAGCGATCGCTATTCTATTATTATACGCGACCCTCGATGAAATCTTTGAACTTCATCTGCAACTGGATAACTGGTTTTCAGTCTTAGGAAAAGGAGACTGGATGGGAATTTATTTGGGGGTATTTTCCATCGCGCCTATGGTTTGGTACAAAGATGTTTGTAAGTTGTGGCGAGTGTATCGTCAAGAAACTTTAATTGTATTGTTAGGACTCACTTTATTAATTGTCGGAGGATTGGGGGCGGAACTGTTTAAAGGTTGGTTTAGACTGATTGTTGGATTATTATTTAAGCATGATTTCATTCTCTTTTTTGCGGATAAAGTCAGAGTTGCAATTGAAGAATTCTCTGAACTTTTAGGAGAAACCCTGATTCTCTATGCAACTTTTTTATTCCTGAAAAAACGTCGTCGCCGTCGTCTTCTGTTTGCTAGAAGTTCCGGATAGGGTAATGGGAGATCGGAAGTTGGGGGGCGGAGGAGATGGGGAGAGAGAAAACTTCTGACTTTTGCCGCTTGACTTCTAACTTTTGATCAATGATTAATCTGTATTCTTTTTTGAATTTCATGTCATCTCACAAACCCGTCTTTTTACAGAGACAGAGATCGATGATAATTCTTCCCTAAGAAAGAGGCAGGTGTCCGGACAATCGTCTGATACTGAGAATAATACCAATAGCCCCGCGATCAAATTATCTTTCCCTCTAGTATGTTAATCTCTGATTCCGCAGCCGTAAGCTATTACGAAGTAGACTCACGAGAGTCGGTTGTACAGGAAGTTCCTCTCTCGAAAGAGTCTGTTAATCAAACCTCTGCGTCTCAGCAAGGGATAGGATTAGTTTATCTCGCCTCTGGTTTTTTAGGAATTGCTTTTATTGTTGTCTTGATTAAGCAGTTACAAGCCCGGAAACTGATTAGAAGTCAACTCTCGATTAGCAAGCCTTTTCAAAAAATTCCTTGTACAAATTGTCAGTATTTTAATGGTAATGTTTATCTTAAATGTGCAGTCCAACCCTCTCTAGTGATGAGTGAACAAGCCAAAGATTGTACAGATTATCAACCCTTTGACCGCCATAAATCTTCATCCTAAAGACTGATGACTAATCTCAGTTTAGACTATTTTAATCCAAACCCTATTCCTGATTTATGCTTAGGTCACTAACCCCGAACGTAATGCAGTAACCGCAGCTTGCACCCGATCATCAACCGACAATTTATTCATAATTCCACGGACATGAGTTTTAATCGTATTGGGACTCAAGTACAATTCTTCAGCAATTTTTACATTCGTTTTCCCCTCGACCATCAACTTCAAAACCTCAAACTCTCGTGGCGATAAATTCGTACTTTTGAGATTAGTTTGAGGGGTTGGCAGTTGTAAATGATTGATCACATATTTCGCCACTTGCGGATCAAGATAAGTCGCCCCCTCACTCGCTGCTTCTATCGCCGCCCGCAAACGATCAACACTCGCCCCTTTAATACAATAAGCATCCGCCCCACTCGATAACGCTGCGATCACCTCTGTTTCTGCTGTATGAGAGGTTAACATCACCACCCGAATTTCAGGTAAAGCTTCCTTAATTTTTTTGGTGGCTTCTATCCCATCCATCCGAGGTAAACCAATATCCATTAAAATCAAATCCGGTTTTTGGTTTAACGCCGCTTCTACCCCCAAATAACCATCTTCTGCAATTCCAATTAAATCAAGATCTGCCCAATCAGATAAAACCTGTTCTAAGCCGAGTTGCATCATCGGATCATCTTCCACAATTAAAACACGCATAGTTCACCTTATTTAAAAAAACCTAGACTTGCAACACTTTAACAACCTCTCCGGCCTCAACTTGTGTACAATTAACAGGTAAAACGGCTAAACCTGTCGTCTGGGCGAGATTCACTAAATTTGCACTATTATGGGTTCCCCCTGCGAGTTTAAACTCATACTCACCATTATTCACACTAAGTTTGCCCCAAAGATAGGTTTCTCGTTTTCCTTTCGACTGTAAAAGACTCAGCGATCGCGCATTAATAAAAACAGGTTGACAATACTCTGATTTTAACCCCGAAAGTTTCCTCAAAGCAGGTTGGATAAACCGCCAACACGTCACTAAAGCCGAAACCGGATTTCCGGGTAAGCCAAAATAAATACAATGGGGAAACTTCGCCACCGTTAGGGGTTTACCGGGTTGAATGGCCACAGACTGGATGTGAATTTTACCGTCCAACTCCGTAATAATTTGTTCAATATAATCATAATCTCCCACCGAAACTCCCCCCGTCGAAAGCACCACATCCGCCTGAGAAATGGCTTCAGAAATGGTTTGTTTCAAGGCTTGAGGAACATCCCGTACAATCCCAAAATTCAAGGGTTCTACGCCCATTTTCTGCATCAACGCAGTTAAGGCATAATGGTTAGAATCAACTAATTGTCCAGGCCCCAAGGGTTGATCGGGTGTAACTAATTCATCCCCAGTAGAAAAAATGGCGACTTTGACTCGACGAAAAACCGGAACTTGTACACATTGACTCGCCGCTAATACCGCCATCTCCGCCGCCTCTAGAAGAATTCCCGGCGTTAATAGCAATTCTCCGGCTTTGTAAAAAGAACCCTGACGACGCACATATGCTGTCGATGGTGGACAGTTCAAAATAGTTACCCGATCACCTTGACGTTGGGTATCTTCCTGTATTACGATTGTATCCGCCCCCATTGGTAAACAAGCCCCAGTAAAAATCCGGGCGGCTTGTCCGGGTTGTAGAGTCTGTTGGGGTTGATATCCAGCCGGAATTTCTTCGACAATTTCTAAGGTTTTGGGATGATCCGCCGTACATCCAGTAATATCTACATAACGTACTGCATAACCGTCCATCGCGGAGTTATCCCAGTGGGGAAAATCGAGGTTACTGATCACAGGTGTTGCTAAGACTCGTCCTCTTGCATCTGGCAGATCAACAGTTTGTATATCTTGGGGACTCTCTAAGGGCTTTACTAAGTCAAAAATGATCGATTCAGCTTGGTCAACAGGTAACATAGAAGTTGAGCAGAAAACAGTTTTATTTTATTGTAAGGGTTTGCCATTACAATACTGTTAAACTTTTATTGATTTTGGCATAATAGAAATACCTCTAGGTCTGTATTCAATCTGAACACGCTTTATTTTCGGGTTTGATTTCTTTCTCTACCCTGGTAATCAACGTTATTTATATTCCCTCTCCATTCGTCTGTTATTCTTGTCGAAGACCAGGACAACTCTTTTGAGAGAGTGTAGAAACCGATCAACAGCCTTTTATCTCTGATTCAGTAATTTTTCTGAATGGGGCGATTTTTTTCTCATTTTTATTGGAGAATTATGTTGAGAAATTTAAAAACATTAAAAGTTATAAGTGGTGCAATACCAACCATGATTTATCCTAACGATAACAGTATATTGGGTCGCATCCTTATTGTTGATGACTGCTTAGATAACTTAAACTTTTTAGCTGAAATGTTAAAAAGTTATGGTTATTTGACGATCAAAGCCGAAAATGCAGAGATTGCACGAATTAAGACAGAATCTGAGCATCCCGACTTAATTTTATTAGATATTGTTATGCCCGGAATGGATGGCTATGAATTCTGTAAAACTCTAAAATACAATCCGAATAATTCGGACATTCCAATTATATTTATGAGTGCTTTAGATGAATTATTTGATAAAATAAAAGCCTTTAAAGTTGGAGGAGTTGATTATATTCCTAAACCTTTTCAAGTTGAAGAAGTGGTCGCTCGGGTTGAAAATCAGTTAGCCCTCAAACGTCAAAAAATACAACTCACTCAAGAAATCGAACGTCGTCAACACGTTGAAGAAATTCTCTGTGAGTCTAGAGCGCTATTGGCGAGTGTTTTAAATAGTTCACCCGATGGAATTGCGGCTTTTAAAGCGGTTCGTGATCAGACGGGAAAGATTGCTTCTTTTCGCTGTGTTGTCGCTAATCCTCGGGTCGCTCAACTCATCAGTCAGCCTCCGAATAGTTTAGTCGGTCAACGAGTGTTGAAAAGTATGATTGATCAACTTGATAATACTCTATTTGAACAGTTAGTTCGGGTGGTAGAAACGGGAGAAACTTTGAATCAAGAGTTCTATTTTGATATCCACCATACTCAACATTGGTATCAAATTACAGCCGTGAAAAATGGAGAAGGGTTTGCGGTGACGATTCGTGATGTTTCCGAACGCAAAGAATGGGAAATGTTACTCAATCAAACCAGTCAAAATCTCTATCAACAAGCCATTTCAGATTCTTTAACTAACATTGGAAATCGGCGTGCTTTTGATCATTATCTCGAACAAGAATGGCATCGAGCGAAACGAGAGAAATTAGTCCTTTCTTTGATCTTAGCAGATGTCGATTATTTCAAGGATTATAACGATCATTACGGCCATCAAGCGGGTGATGAATGTTTGCGTCAAATTGCTCAAGCGATCCACGATGCAGTCAAGCGTCCGGGTGATTTTGTCGCTCGTTATGGGGGAGAAGAATTTGCGGTGATTTTACCCAATACGGACATAGAAGGGGCGAAACTTGTGGCGGAATTAATTCACTCCCAAATTCATAAACTTCAGCTTTCTCATGCTCAATCCACGGTTTGTCCATTCATCACTTTAAGTCAGGGTGTGAGTGCTTGTGTTCCTCAACCGGAAGATTCATTTAAAATGTTAATTGCTCGGGCGGACGGGGCACTCTATCAAGCCAAAGAACAAGGACGTGATCGCATTGTTGAGGGTTAAAACCTATGATAGTAGTTTAATCAAATTGACAACAGAAAAGCTATGGACTCTCAAACGGATACAACATTAACCCCCGAGCAACATCGCCTCAAAATGCAGCGACGCAAGGAAGTTCAAGAACAACGAGTCGCCAAAGCGTCGCAGACGAAAGGGTTAATTATCGTTCACACGGGGAACGGGAAAGGAAAGACAACCGCAGCTTTGGGGATGGTGATGCGATCGCTCGGTCACGGTTATCGGGTGGCAATTGTTCAGTTTATCAAAGGGGCTTGGGAACCCGCAGAAAAAGCGGTTTTTAGCCGTTGGTCGGATCAGTTGGAGTTTCACGCGATGGGAGAAGGGTTTACGTGGGAAACTCAAAATCGCGATCGCGATATCGCCAAGGCGCAACAAGCTTGGGAAATGGCTTTATCTTTTATCCGCAATACTGAGTATAAGTTAGTGTTGCTCGATGAAATTAATGTGGTGATCAAATTGGGATATCTCAGCGTGGAAACGGTGTTAGCAGGACTCGCAGAAAAACCCGAAGACACTCATATCATTTTAACGGGTCGAGGCGCACCGGGCGCGTTAATTGAACGGGCTGACCTGGTAACAGAAATGACCCTGGTCAAGCACCCTTTTCGAGAACAAGGGGTGAAAGCTCAACCCGGGATCGAATATTAGATATATCTTGACCTCACCGCAACCCCAAACCAAAACCCCCCTTACAAAGCAGGGCCGTGCGCGTTAAGGCCCTAAAACTTGATTTGTGGGGGGGTGGGGAGGTAGGGAGGTAGGGAGGAAAAAACTCCTCTCCCCATCACCCCC
>Ga0207419_1000680_pt1 | contig 29071 bp, 25 predicted proteins | sample ElkSloMetagenome_4_FD_184723 | JGI IMG/M metagenome (GOLD analysis project Ga0207419, IMG submission 184723) | Hot spring microbial communities from Elkhorn Slough, Monterey Bay, USA - MD2A (version 2) | ecosystem: Environmental > Aquatic > Marine > Intertidal zone > Estuary: Microbial mat ... | reverse complement strand
GTGGGGGTATGGCCCATGTGTACAAAGCCACCAGAACCGACGGCACCTTCCAGCGGGATGCAGCTATCAAATTCACCAAACGGGGGCTGGATTCGGAAAATGTATTGGCCCGCTTCCAGTATGAACGCAGAATTCTGGGCCGGCTGAAGCATGAAAATATTGCCCAGATCTACGACGCGGGAATGTCTGATGAAGGCCTGCCATACTTTGTAATGGAATATGTAGACGGCACGGATATCATCAGCTATGTAAAAGAAAAGAATTTAAACATCCGCCAGCGCCTCAATTTATTCCAGCAGGTCTGTAAAGCAGTAGAATTTGCTCATAAAAACCTGGTCATCCACCGGGATATTAAACCCACTAATATTTTAATTGACCTTAACGAAAAGGTAAAACTAACCGACTTCGGCATAGCCAAAATTTTGAATCCGGAAGAAGACAGTGAGCTTACCCAAATGCATTCGCAAGTGATGACGCCCAGCTATGCCAGCCCGGAGCAGCGCAAAGGTAACTTCATTAATACCACTAGTGATGTTTTTCAATTAGGCATTCTTTTATATGAATTGACCAGTGGCGAAAAAGCATATGATAAAGAGAAAAAGGAATATCAATTCAACTTTGACAAAAAGCTGGTGCCGGCAGAAATAAAAAGTATTATTCAAACAGCCACCCGGGAAGAGCCGGAGGAAAGATATAATACTGCAGAGGCTTTGCTCGAGGATGTTAAGAATTTTCTGGAAAACAGACCTCTGAAAGCAAGAGGAAATAATCGATGGTATGTATTTAGAAAATTTGCGGTTCGCAATAAAGTATTAGTGTCATTTTTACTAATTATAGCGGCAATTGTGTCATCAGCATTAGTTTTAATTAATGAGGAAAAAGAACATGCCGAAGCAGCTGCTACCTTGGCTGAAAAAGAACAAAAAAAAGCCGACGTTACAAAAGATTTTCTTGTCGATATATTTATGCAGGCCGATCCATTTGAAGCTGAAGGAGACACCTTAAATGTTTATGATTTGTTACAATTTGGGGAAAATAATATTAATAGCCTTGAGGATAACCCATCAATTCAAGGCAGCTTATATTATATTTTTTCAACCATTTATTCAAGTTTAAGTAATTTTCAAAAAGCTGATTCACTCGTCGATAAATCAATAAACATATTTGAAAAAAATTTAACAGATGATAATACAACTGATTTAGCAGCAGCTTACTACAACAAAGGAGCCTTTGAGGTCGCATACGACAATGATTTTGACAGTGGCATATTCTATCTTGAAAAAGCTAAGGATTTTTACCAATTAGAAAAAAGTCAAAATATTGAAAATTTAGCTAAGGTAAATACCGAATTAGGTAATTGTTACAGGAAGACGCAAAATTTTAAAAAAGCTAAAGAATATTTGACCATATCAAATAAGTTACTTAAAAATCAAAAAAATGTCTTAGATAGGGTATTTGTAAATTACCTTCTATTAGGGAAACTGAACATGAATATGGAAAACTATGAGGAAGCGCTAAAAAGTTTTAGAGATGGTCTATTTGTAAATGACACCTCTGTAAACTCAAAAGAATTATATAACATAGTTTGTTACGATGGAATAAGCTCTAGCTACCGAAGAATAGGGCTTTTAGATTCAGCATTGCACTACAGGAAAAAAAATATCAACTTAATTAAAGAGATGTATGGGAATAATAATTTCCGTATAGCCACAGGCTACAATAACCTTTTTTTAATATATCTTGACCTAAATAAGTATGATTCTGCATTATTCTATTTAAATAAGTATAATGAAATAAACATTGGCATCTATGATAAAAACCATGTTAGATTTGCTATATATTATCATAATTTAGGATATTTAAATCTTCAAAAGAGAAAATATAATGAAGCAAAAGATGCGTTTATAAAATCTATTGAAATACGAAAAAAATCATTTAATTATCCCAATACTGAGCTTGCTCGTACCCATAAAAGCTTAGGTGAAGTTTATCTTTTGAATAATGAATACGACCAGGCAAAGAAACATTTTCAGAAAGCTTATGAAAGCTATCTTCATTTTTTTGGTGATGATCATGAGAGAACCGAAAATTGTTATATAAAATTACAAAAAATAGACAGCATCCAATCAATCTACTGACGATAAGACGCTTTCAAATAATTAATTCCTATAAATCGATCTTGCACAGATACTAAATTTACCTCAACTCCTCCGGCAACTGTATAGTCACGAATTCAACCTCACCAGTTCCCGGCAGTACCCGCGACCACAGTGCGGTATATTCATCAAGCTTTACCAGGTCGGAGCCATGGTAAACGGGGTTATACCGATGCAACCGGAAATATCCGGAATTTCTACCGGCCGAAGCATCCGTAAAAAAGCGTGTGGGAATGTCTGCTATTGTAATAATAGTTTTACCTCTATGATCTACAATAACCATCTGGTCCTGTGGTTGACCCGCCTGCGCATTTTCCGGAAATACGTTCCAGGTCACCAGGTAATACTCTCCTAATGGAATGCTTTTTACATTAGTCTCCAGTAAGTCAGGCGAATTAGTCAAATTTACACCTGAAAAATACACATCTTTTGTATGGTAGTTGGCATCGTACAAGCCTCCCGCCGGTTGGCTGTATATGGTTTTACCATGAGGTTCTTCAGCTTTTGCATAGGTCACATATACATTTTCAGCATCGGCATGAATATTACCGGCCATCAAACCATCTACATAGTTATAGCCGTTTTTACTTGTAGCATTTTCCAGTCTCCCATAAATATTATCAGTATAGGGATCATAGTATTCACTTTCGAAATTTTTATTAGCATCTACATCCGTTAAAGAACCATGAAGTCCAATAGATGGAAAAGCATCATTGACTGTCATTTTCAATACATGATCATTTTTTACGATCATGTTCTTAGTAAAGCTATGGCTGGGGCCCCACCAATAGCCATATTTTAAATTGCGTTGCATCATGAGAGCACTGGATTGCCGAGCGCTACCTGAGCTTCCTGCACTCATGCTGAAACCTCCTGAACTGGTGCTTGCAGTACTATTTTGAGGCGGATCATCATATTCAATATTACCCCTGCTGTCCAAAGTAATTAAAGCTTCGCTTTGATGAACGCCATTGGCACTATTACTACACATGCTGTTTGGACTGTAACTGCGAATATCAGCGCCACTTTCCCACTTCATTAAAACTGAAATATAAGCTACGAAACGATCACCAACCGTTGCCAATTTATGGCAATCATATCCATCCCATACTACCATATCGCCAATATTCACTGTTTTAGCATCTTCCAGCAATTGGGTTTTAAATAATTGATTTCCATTTTCATTGTAATGATTCAAAAATATCAACTTACCATCAGCTATATTTTCAATAAATAAGCCGGCAAATCCCTGATCTGTGGCAATCAAATCCCTGATTTGCAAATTGGCTAAATGGATAGAACTACCAGGCTGATTAAAATTACCTTTAGTGAATTTATGGATGTAAGTATTACCGTCAGCAGTAGCTGCTACAAACACATCTCCATCTGACTGACGTGCCATGAAAGTTTCAGATTCCTTGTTAAAATGCAGGTCGTTCTTCATATTTACTACCCGGGATAAGACCTCATTGTCAAATTTATATTGTTTTTGAAAAGGTCCATATTCATCCAGAATTTCTACATTGGAAAGCACATAGTCAAATAATTCACGGGTTGTTTGACGGAAATTATCAGATTTACGTGAGCGAACGGAAACCCAAAAAACGGAGTCAGGATTGACATCGCTCAAAAAGGTTAAGGATAAATAACGAGGATTAGCAAGAAATCCTGTTTCTCCTTCATATTCTATATATTTGCTATTACGGCCGTTGAACTTAGGGTATTTTCCTGCAGGTAGTTCTGTTTTTTCACAAGCGCCACAGTCATCACTCAGGTGATCCCGTGTATATTCTTCAAAATCTTCTTTGCTCATGACTCCTACATTCACCATAGCGCTGTAAGGTGCATTTTCCCCACCCGCTACAAAATAAAGTGTGGCACCCCTTCTAAACTCAATATCATACCTTGAGCTTTTTGGTACCTTCATCTTCACGTAAGGCAAATACATGGTTTTCCACAGTATTTTCTCCGGTTCAAAGGAAATATCAGGAAGGTTTTTCTCTTCGTAAGCCTCACCTTGCTGTAGTCGATCCATTACCGCATTTTTAGTACTATCTACTTTGCGCAAAAGATCTTCAAGAGACTGGGCATTGCTTACCCCCGAAACAAAAAGGACAAATACTATCAAGAATTTTTTTAGGTAATTCATGCTTTTCTATTTTAATGAAGCTTAAATATAAAAAATACATGCATTTATATGAAACACATGTATCTTTTCAATAAAAACAAGTATTTTGATCACTGTAAGTGATATCACCATTTTATTAAAATATTTGATGATGTAGGGATCATATTATAGTAAATTCACCTTATCAAGTTGAGCAGCTCGTTTAGATTAGTAGGCTTTTCTGCAACAATGGTAGTTATCCAAATACCATCAAATCGTTCTCCTTCTACCTCACCATTGTCATTGATTACGAAAAAACAACCCAGTGATATCCTAATAGGGAAGTACGTAGTTAATATGATACAATTGATTTATGCTTTAGTTCGCGCACTATAAAGACCAATAACTATACTCATGGTTAGAATAAATTTACTTTATAAAAATGTAATGATCTGATGCTACAGCAGATTTGTTCTTCCCCTGCAGCATCAGATTAGTATTATCTATAGAGAACATTAATAAATTCGCCAGATATATCAAAGCCATCACCAGAAGTAATTTCCATAGTATAGTTACCGGAAATTCGCTTTGCTTCTGTATCTACCTCTGTAATGGTGATCTCTCCGGTACTAGCTCTGTAGACAAAAGACCCATCATCGTATTCCATATTGGAAAGCATATCATCTGAAAGTTGCCAGGTTCCTGTGGTAAAAGTATAGGAAGGCGAACTATAGCTTCCCAATCGAATAGAAACGTCACTGTCATCCTCATCTCCCGGTACAAAAGCTGTAAGATTTAATACGCCTTCACCAGCAATATCACCTTCATCAAGTCGGGCAAAAGGCAACCATAACTTATCCGAGGAACCATTAATTGTAACTGTTGCCAATCCGTCAATGGGCAATACCTTAGCTGCAGCACTTATGTTAACTCTTTTGCCATCACCTGAAAGCCCCCTGATATCAAATTGAATCTCCATTATCATACTTCCAGCTTCTCGGCTTACTGTAATAGATCCAGTTGATGACAATTGGGAAATGTAACGATCATCTCCGTTCTCAATGGTTATTGAATTTTGACCTGTTCCGGCACCTATTTCGTAGGTTCCTGCATCTGGCCCGGGAACAGTTGAAGAAGACTCCCGCTCCAATAAGTCAATTTCTACCAATTGGTCTTCACTTTCTCCCTGAATGGTAATTGTATATTCAAGATATTCATTTCCGTTCATAAACAACGTACCACCTTCATCATCCCAGGTTGCCATACCGGTCAATACCATCGAGGTATCTCCAAAAACAGTAGCTTTTCCTGCCCCCTGCTCTACATCTGCTAATACCACGGTAGTATCAAAACCTCCATTATCTGGATTCACATTTTCTTCACCTCCGCAGGCGCCTAACATAATAAGCCCTGCCATTACTATCATTAATGTTGTGTTCTTTATAATTTTCATAGTCTATAATATTTTAATTTTACATTTAATTTTTGATCTGTATTTTACAATGCCGATTTCAGCTTAAAAAAGGCTCAATGACTTTGAAAAAAAATTTTTAAGCCAGTGAGTCCTATTTAATGCATATATTATTTGTATACTTCGGGATAAAAACCTACCCTATTCTTTTATGGCAAAAAAGTCAATATCAGTATCACGCTTTTTGTCTACCATTACCCAGTGTTTTAAATCAGGAGACATAATAACTAAATCTTTCAACTCTCTTGTGTCGGTTATTTGCTCAGAGGCTAAATTGAATACTACCACTGATTCATCACGTCCCTTCTCGGTAAATAGCATTAGATTGTCCTCATTCCATACACCACTTACTATATCATTAATTTTAGTGGCTCCCAACAAATCTCCTGATGTCTTATCGTAAAATGCTACTCCTTTTTCACCGATTACTAGCATTTTATCTCGTAATACATCCATAGACATCATGTTACCTATTTTAGCATCTTTAGTATTTATTTTTTTAGACTCTTTAAGCGTTTCTTTATCGATCATGTGCATGATTTTGGTACCATCATGAGTAACAATATGCTGATCAGTAATAAAAAATGCTTCATCATCATGGCCACTACCAAATAGTGTTACCTTAAATTTTTGTTCGTCTTGTACTACGGAACCGTCCTCTTTTGATAATGACATGAAAAATATTTTATTGAACCCACCGCCCCTATTCAAGATGACGCGCTCTTTTGCCACTTCTTTTATTTCAGTTGTTTTTTTGTATTTATCATCGGTGGTCCAAATCTTATCACCCGTGTTAAAATCAAAGGCGCTAAATTGTGGCTTTTTCATGGTGGGCAAATTGGGATATTGCAACCCACTTATTTTACTATGTCCGGCATACATCACATCGTTTTCTATCCATACCGGAGGTGGCACAAATTCATCGGGAAGGAACGCCAATCGCCTGGTCATGGCTTTTTCGTCGGCTGTTGCAAATAGCTTTTCACCGGTTGTAACATCGAAAACTTCGGCGCCCCAGTAATCAAGCACTAACTTATTATCAATAATGTAAGTTCTGTTAGGAAAAAATTTAGCACTATGCTCTTTTTCAAATAGCACCTCTCCGCTGTTGCTATTGATCTTTACCATCAATTTTTTTCCGCTTCCTCCCAGGAAATTAGGTGAGTTGTTGATCAAAATAATCTCATCCTGTCCCGGTACTTTAAGGTATTGGCCAATTTTAAAAGATGGATTATCATAGGTCCAGTTTTCGGCACCATCTGATATATTTAAGCTGGTGAATCCTTTTTCATTAGTGAGTAAAAACTGTCCGGAAGCACCCATAGGTGTAATAAATGCCCTCGCCCGTTGGCTACCATAACCGTCTACCGTGGCCATATCATATTGAATTTCATTAAATGCTTCTGCTGTTATTATTGATGCCGCTGAAAATGTTTCATAAGCAACAGCGGAGGCAACCGTAGCAGCAAGAATAGAGGCTATTTGTTTATCTTCTCCCGGTGTATACCGATATTGGTCTGTCTCCCATAGCTTTTCTCCCGAATTCAGGTCATACCCTATTAAGATGTTTTTGTCAAAATTCCAGTCCAACAATACAATCACGCCCTGATCTTCAAAAATCCAGAACCCGGTACCTTCATTTAGCTTTACATTGCTTATTAAAGCCCCTGCTTCTCCACCAACAACATCCCCTAACAAATTGCTCTTTTTATTGGATTTATTGATGCATTCCTGTTTGAACAATAATTGGCCACTGCCATCCAAAACTTTGATCCAATCATCGGTACCAATCACCACGTGTTCCCCTGAGTTACTGATATGGAAATCCATGTCACCTCCCTCAAATAATTTGTAAAAGGGTACATCAATTTTGTGTTCATAAATTTTGTTAAACTTTTGAGCATGCAGCATGGTACCTGCAAATAATAATAGTAGTGTTAACTTTAACTTCATAATCTAATTTATTTTTTGTTGTAAAATACATATCCGATTTTGGATACGTAAAGGCTCAATCATTTTAAAATAAAGTTGTAAAAGTAGAAATGGAACAAATAGAATTGCACCAATGTAAGGTCAGGAAGAGATGTAACTGTAAGGAACAAAAACTAAAAAATAAGAGAAATTAGATTATAAGATATGATGAACGGTTTTTAATGAGTTTCTTCATTAACCATTTCTGGAATGACATAAAATAAGTCTGTTGCCCACTCAAAATTTTTTTTACTTTTTAGTTTGCCACTTTGCCAATCATTGGTGGGGGTAATTGTATGTGTTTGACCTTTGCTGTGAAACTTTATTGGCATAGCAAAACCTTCTACAACTTGATGCCATCGAAAAAAAAGTTTATAATCTCCATTTGCCTTCTTCCAGTAATATTGCAATACCGGTGGATTTATTTCATGCAAGTACTGCTGAAAAACTGGTAGTAAATCGTGTGTAGCCTCCTTATCGATGAAATTAATTATGTCTTCTGAATTTACAATACTTAGTTTGTAATTATTGTAGAGCCGCCTGAGTATATCGAACCATTTTTGATCATCATCAATAATATTTCGAATGGTATGAAGCATCCAGGTGCCTTTATAATACATGTCAGCATCATTCCAGCCGGTAAAATTTACACCTATCGGCTGTTCTATTGCCATTTCATTTTTTATCAACGGTTTCTGAGTTTTCAAATAAGCAATTGATTGCTTATACCCCTGCTGACATTCAACCAACAAAGATTCCATGTAAGTAGTAAAAGATTCATGCACCCACATTTGCCCATGATCCCAGGTGCTTATACTATTTCCCCAATACTCATGACCACTCTCATGAACGATGATAAAATCGAAGCCAAATTCATTATTCACGTATTTATTGCCATAAGCAATGGCAGATTGATGCTCCATGCCCCAGTAAGGCGTTTCTACCAGTTTGTAGCCATCGATAATAAATGGATATGGGCCAAAATATTGCTCGAAACATCTTAACATATCTTTTACCTGCATAAAATGCCCGGCCGCTTTTTCTTTATTGATGGGAAGTACGTAATAATCCAGGTTCAAGGTATCATTATCCTTAGTTAAATAATAATCGTGCAAGTGGGTGTAATTGGCTATGTTAAGTGTTACGTTGTAATTATTGATTGGGTAGGATATTTTCCATTGGTAAGATTGAAAACCGGGTTCAGGATTACCAATTTTTTCTAATACGCCATTGGCTACACACATCAATTTTTCTGGCACTATACCTGTAATGCGCATACTATCCGGCTCATCGCTTAAGTGATCTTTATTAGGCCACCAAAGACTTGCGCCAGCACCTTCGCAGGCTACTGTCACCCATGGTAACCCGGCACTATCTGTTTTCCAAACAAAACCTCCATCCCAGGGTGGTTTTTCGGCTATGGTTGGTTTGCCTTTATAATAAAAAGATATTATATGGGAGCCAGGAGGCAGAAAAGGTTCAAAAAATAACCATACTGCATCAAACTCTCTTTGATATGCTAGTTTAAGCCCGTTATAACTTATGCTGTCAACTTGCATGTTTTCAAATAGATCTAACTGTAGCTTATTAATGGTATCTTCTGTGGTGAAATGAATATCATTGTATCCACTAATGCTTTTTTGGAAAGGGTCTATTTTGATATTTAAATCATAATAGAAAACATCAAACATTCTGAACTCACTCAAGCTACCTCTTAGGCTATCTGCACGGGAATATTGAGCTTGCGAGGAGAATGAGTAAACTAACAGGCTTAAAGCCAATAAAAATTGCTTCATATCATGTAAACGTGATTTAGGAGCTTTAATTTTAGCTGTGTTGATTAGCTTCTTACCAGCGTTATCAATTCATTCTCAACCTGCCAGTCTTTAGCTAATTTTAGCATCGCGGTGGCCTCCATCTCGGTAATGTATCCTTTTTGATTATTAGCTTTCCATACCATATCAAGATATTCCAGCCTTTGCTCTTTTTCTAATGCACCAATTATGCCATTGAGAAATTCCCTGGCTCTTTCAAATGCAGAAATATAATCTTTTGATATAAACTCGTTGGCCCACTTCAATTCTTTCTCTGCACTTAATTCATTGGCAGTTTCTACCAATATCTTTTTTTCATCTTCATCTAATCCATGGTAATGAAAGATTACAGACTTTAATAATAGATATGCCTTTTTCTGATCACTCGTCATAAGTGCTAATTTTATTGTGCAAATATATTACTATTCATATAAAATCATAATATTATAGCTGGAATGAGAAATATTTGGCTTGATTCAACCTAATGCATACGTATGAGGCTAATGCTTTTTAGGTGAATAACAAACTTATAATGACTATCTTATTCATTGATACCACTTAAGCCAAAATAGTAAATCCAACAATTAAAAAAATTGATTAAACCTGAAAAAGTTCGCCGGTAATCTCATCAGCAATGAACTTTCCTTTGGGGGTCAACCTCAATATTTTATTATTCAATTCCAGATAGCCATTTTCAATATATTTAAGTAGAGTCTTCTTTTCGATATAGGCTAAGTCAAAATCTAATTTTTCTGAAAGTAACTTTAAATTACAACCCCGCTGGCTTCTCAATCCCGTAAGAATGAATTCATTTATTAAATCTAATCGGGTAAGTTCTTCAAATGATTGGTTGAGATTGCCTGTTTCAACGCCTTTCATGTACAAAGCATTATTGGAAATATTGAAATGACGCTGCTTTCCATTGTACGAATGAGCCCCTGGTCCCAGCCCCAGATAATTTATGTGTTGCCAATAATTAGTGTTGTGCGTTGAATACTTGCCAGGAAGGGCAAAGTTGGATATTTCATAATGTTCGTAACCACCACGTGTGAGTTCATCTATAATTAATTGATAATGTTTGGCAGCAGTATCATCATTTACCTGTTGCAGCTTTCCTTTACGATACCAGTTACCAAATACTGTATTACTTTCAATAGTCAGGTTGTAGGTAGCAATATGGGCAGGTTCAAAATATAAAAGTGTATTCAAATCGTTCTTAAGAATATCCTGCGTTTGATGAGGCAATGCAAATATTAAATCCAGGTTTAAATTGTCAAATCCAAATGCTTTGGCCAAATGAATGGCTTGTTTTGCTTGTTCTGCATTATGGGCTCTATTAAGGTAATTGAGCAGCTCTGGATTAAAAGTTTGCACGCCAACACTAAGTCGATTAATTCCAGCTTTTTTCCAAATGGCTAGTTTTGTAGCGTCAATATCATCCGGGTTGGCCTCTAATGTTATTTCCGGATACTCTACCACAGCATACTGTTGAAATACATGCTCCAGTAGTATACCTAGTTCGGCTTCGGTAAGTAAGGAGGGAGTACCTCCCCCAAAGTAGATGGTTTGCACCGGTTCATTTATATAATCATGCATAATATCCGTTTCATTGGCAATGCAATTTATCATTCGTGATTTTTGAGATAAATTGGTACTGAAGTGGAAGTCGCAATAATAGCATGCCTGCTTGCAAAAAGGTATGTGGAGGTAAATGCCTGCCATTAATTATTATTTTATTTTAAATCTTATTTTTTGAGTAAATATTTTTTAAGCTACTAAATTAGCAATAAATAATTCTTCTATATTTGTGTTTTGAAATAGCCTACATAAAAGCAGTTTTACCTATTAGTAAATTAAACTTTATAGCATGTAGCTCGTTTTCAGATTGGCATTTCCTTAAGAGAAAACTGCGAATTAGTATAGTTATTTTATGAATACTACAAAGAGAGAAGAAACTCAATTTTTTGTCAGAAATTTGATTAGAGGTTTATTGTGGCTTACTGTGCTGGTGGGTGGTTATATCCTATTCAAAAAAAATGTTGACTTTGACTACATGGCTTGGCTTAAGCCTATTTGGGATCATCCTTTTCTTGTTTATAGCATTTTTACCCTTTCTGAAATTATCATAGGCATTATACCGCCAGAAATTTTCATGATTATTTCAGCTGAAAAAAATATTGTTTCTGAATATGTTACAAGTATTATAGTATTGAGCTTTATTTCGTATGGGGCTGGTTTTGCCGGCTATTGGATAGGCATATTTTTTAACCACACCAAATACTACCGTTATTTGAAACGTAAGTATTTTGGTAAGTATGAAAAGTATCTCAATAAATTCGGAATGTTTTTAGTAATTGTAGCTTCTCTCACTCCACTGCCTTTTTCCGGAATAGCCATGTTAGTTGGTTCAGTACGTTTCCCCATGAAAAAATACCTTTTATTTTCTTTGTTTCGATTTTTAAGGTTTGCAGTATACGCTTCTATTATTTGGCAAGCCCATTCCTTCTGATCTTTTTCTTTTAATATATTACATAAAAAATTATTGATTCTAAATCTAAGTTTATTAGGTTTAAAGCTGAGTAAGCAGTATATCTAATGGGCTGATAAACAACATAGTACCAGGATTGATCAATTCTGATTGACTTACAAACCCTTGAAAATTGATGTAAGATACCCGATAAAACATTATAATATTGCTTCTAATGGATCATATCTTCATTGTAATGTCACGTATATATTGACTTGCTTTTTAAAGCTGCTGGTACAATTTGTTTAATTTAGAGTATCTATTACTGGATATAAATTAATAATATCATGCAGTTAAAGAATAAATTTTTAATACTTACTACATTATTTTTTATAATGCTATTGATCAGTGAAAAGTCAATGGCCCAGCGTTTCCGTTTGGAAGAAAATGGTGGCATTCAACTGGAAGTAAAATTTGATGCTTATAAAGTAAACAATAATATTCAGTTTGTATGGAATACCAACAACGAAAAAAACATTACTTCCTATGAGATAATGCGTGGACAAGAAAATGGTCGTTTCATCGATTGGACTACTGTAGCAGTAGTACAATCGGATAGAAGTAACCAAAATAATTACACGTTTATTGACGAAAAGCCTACCCTGGGAGAAATGCAATACAGACTAAAAATAATTGCACCCGACGGCAGTAGTGTGGAATACAGCCCGCTTTATCGGGTAATGGATAAATCCTCTTAAATTTGCTAATAGATACTTTATAGTTAGTCAAAGTATCTATTATTTTATTATTTGTTCTCTTAGTTCAGCATTAATAGCAAAAGCAAGTATTAGCGAAATAATTAATCCAATTGCCGCGTACAAAGCATCTTTACTGATCATCCTCCAGGCTTTTCTAATTGATTTATTTTTTTTCTTGGCTCTTTTCTTTGTAAAACTAATGGCCAACTCTCTACCACCAAGTAGCCCAATAAATACCCAGGTAGTACTCATAGGTACATCATTGACCTCTTTAAAAACGTATAATATAATGGCATAAATAAAATCAACAATAGTAGCGGCTCGTACATCCCTCACCCCCGACTTCTCATTGACAATACCCTGAATTTTATCTCCTTTTAAATAAAACAATAAACCCAATCCTAAAAATATGTAACCGGCAAAAGCAATAAATTGCCCAAGACTCATAGCTCTGGGCAAAAATATCGCGACATTGGCTGCATCCTGCATGATCCAGGCTGACCATAAAAACCCACTGGTTATCCATTGTAAATATCGCCAGTAGGGGGCTGGTTTACCTTTAATGTATTTAGCAAAAACTCTTGATACTCCAAACCAAACCAAAATTGCTAAAGCGAAAGCCACAACGTACCCTAGCAAGCTTTTGCTCAATACATCTGCAATGGCGGTGGCCTTAGTAGAGAATACACTTAAAAGTAAAATAGAAGTGGAGACCGGCATTCGCATGCGCGTAACAATCAAAAGGATAATGGGAGCAGCTAATTGTAAAAAACTAAAACTTTGGGGAGCCTCATTAAACCCTTTATGAGCTAAACGCTGATAGGTAACGTCGCCATCATATACAATCCAGCTGTAAGTAACAGTAATCAGAAAAATGGAACCCATGAAAAGCCAAAGCCAATACCACTTTTTGTGGCTATTGGAGGATATGAAAGTTCCTATTGTTTGAATACTGTCGTTGGCAATGGCAGAATATCCGGCCATGGCAAAACCAAACCACATGGCTATTTGTGGAAACGGAGAAACGGCGCCTGCAACAAAAAATAAAACCGCTATTAATGAAATGAATACACTTTCCTTTTTGGTTACATCAAATAACTGATATGCTACTTTAGAAAGCTTATCCTGACTTATTTTTTCATTCATATTTGCCATGGAGCACTTAGATTTCTATAATTATAATAATCTGCTTTGCAAACAGCCGTAAAGGTAAAAAGAGAATCAGAGACTCTGTGTTAAATTTCTGTTACCAAAAGAATTAAGGTTTAACATTTAGGTAATACAACTTTATTTTTTTGTTTATGATTACTAACCTAGTAAGAATTTCACCTCCCAAAATATTTATGTATTGATGTACTTACTCATAATAATAGGAAAACATGAACATTGTTAAATATTAAAATAAACATGATGATTTGTTAATATTCAACTTTATTGGGTTAAAATAATCTTGAACTAAATTTGCAGCTATTTTATAAAATTAGATTTTCATCGATTAGTCTTTACTATAATTACATATATTTGAAGCAATTATGCAAAGTATTGAAACGGAGGAAAATTATGATACTTTACCCTTAAGCAGGAAAAGGTTAATATACCATGTATTAAAAATTATTATCATCTTATTTTTCTTTCTTCTTTCAATCGACCTTTTAAGTTCCGGGTTTACATTGCTAGGAAAAGACACTGCAAAAGAGGTTATTTCATTAACTTCCAATCCTTTTATAAGCCTTTTCATAGGTTTGTTGATCACTACCTTAATACAAAGCAGCTCAACCAGCACCTCCATGATTGTGGCAGTTACTGCCTCCGGTTCTATTGAATTAAAAAATGCGATACCAATGATAATGGGAGCAAATATTGGCACCACGCTTACCAGTACAATTGTGGCACTTACTTTTATTACAAAGAAAAAAGAATTTCGAAAAGCACTATCTGCCGGTATTTCGCACGATTTTTTTAATATACTACTTACTCTAATTTTATTTCCCTTAGAGTATTATTACAATTTTCTTTCTATAATCACTCGCTGGTTTGCCTCTATGGTGGCACCAGCGATTGCTGAAGATAAAGCTAGCGGAGTGGAATATGAATTTCCTTTTACCAGCGGAATTACCCATTTTTTAAATGATTTGATAGACCAACCGATTGTAATTTTAATTATTGCAATCGCGTTGCTATTTAGTACTATTAAAATTTTGTCACAACAAATTTATAAATTACTGCGAGGAGAATTTAGTGATAAGTTGCGCGAACATTTGAAAAAACCTTTTACTTCTTTTGCCTGGGGAACCATGCTTACCGCCGCGGTTCAATCAAGTTCCATCACTACTTCTTTAATAGTACCGGTAGTAGCTACAGGAAAAATCTCTTTGCGCAAAGCTTTTCCTTTTATCATGGGAGCCAACATTGGCACCACTATTACTGCCTTACTTGCTGCTTTATTTAAATCAGAAGCAGCCATAAGCATAGCAATTGCTCATTTATTATTTAACTTAATAGGGGTCTTGATATTCTTGCCATTTGTCAAACTTAGAAATATACCAATATTTTTGGCACGTGAAGTAGGCAAACAAACAATGAAATATAGAGTAATAGGATTTGTTTATATCATTCTTACTTTCTTTCTAATTCCGTTTATACTTATTTATTTGAATAAAATGTAAACAAAGAGGAGCATAAAGGCTTTTTTAACTATAACTTATCAAAACATACTGTGATGAAAAAATCAATAGAGAAAAAGACAGCGGAAATTGAAAAAATTGGAGATGAAATAAAACACACCCTGCAAGAAAAAACCGGTAAAGAACAACAAGAAAAAATATTTGAAGCGGTTGCAATGGCAGGTGCAGTTGCATTTGTACTTTATGCATTGCTTCGTATGATTTTTGGAAAAAAAAAGACTAAGAGGAAAAAATCCAGCTGGTCTTCAGCTTTTAAATCATCGGATAAAAAAGAAACTAGCTTTGGAAAGATGATTAAAGACCAGTTTTTTATAATTTTGATTTCTATAATTAGTGAGCAATTACAAAAAAACCTAAAAGGAATCAATAGCAGTAATAATGGAAAGGGCAATCTACAAAAAGATTCATAAGAAGATAGCTAACAATGAAAAATTATTGGCAGTATTGATAGATCCTGATAAGATAATCAATGAAGCCAGTTTGTTAAAGCTAATTCACCTTTGTGTAGAATGCCGTGTTGATAATTTGCTGGTTGGCGGCTCATTAATTACTAGCAACCATACCAGTCATATTATTGCTCTAATTAAGGAGCATTGTGCAATACCAGTGGTACTATTTCCTGGTAGTTTTATGCACGTAAACTCACTTGCCGATGGTATATTGTTTCTTTCATTATTATCAGGTCGCAATCCAGACCTTTTGATTGGTCAGCAAGTAATGGCCGCCCCCTTGCTAAAGCAGCACCCCCAAATAGAAATTATAAGTACAGGGTATCTTCTGGTTGACTCAGGAGCCCCCACCACAGCATTATACATGAGTCAAAGTATGCCCATTCCCAGAGATAAACCAGACATCGCTGTATCTACTGCACTTGCTGCGCAGTATCTTGGTTTTTCCATGCTTTATTTGGATGCAGGAAGCGGTGCAAAGCTGCCCATAGATGGGCAAATGATTGAGAAAGTTAAAGAAGCCATATCAATTCCCTTGACTGTAGGTGGCGGCCTAGATACTGTAGATAAAATATCTAATGCTTTTAGTGCCGGTGCAGATATGATCGTATTGGGAAATGGAATTGAAAAAAGACCTGAGCTATTAATAGAAGCAGCCGCTTTAGTAGAAGGTAAAACTCCTAGATTGCAATAATATACAAAAATTACATCCTCAAAAAATAAATGCTACTTCCTTTACAACCATTTAAATTGGGGCAATAATTAACTTATTTATTTTATAACCATCTCTTTTCAAGCTTATTATATGTAATATTTTCTCGGCATACTCCCCTTTTTATGGCTATATGCACCTGCCAACTAAAAAAACACCTGAAGGTTTTCAATCTATGTGAAAAAATTTCTTACATCTCTTTTACTTTTTTATCATTTAATGTGTCTATAAGAAAAGTCACAAGAAAATAAACAGGAAATTTTTAAGTGATAATTAAAGTAATTTGCATACGTGCGATTTTAGTACGTTTTGCTGTTTTTTTAAAAAAAATATGGTATTAGTTTTACGGTCAAAATGAAATCAGCTAGATGATTAGAAAAAGATACTCAAAGTACTTGAACCCGGCGCAGGCATTAGGTGATTTATTAGGGTTAAATGTTGCCTTTTTATTGGCATACTTAATTAAATTTTCAGAAATATCAGGAGTATTTCAACAGCCTTATTTACAGCTATTTATATATCTCAATTTGTCATGGATAGTTTTGGTGCTATTTTATCGCCCATACCGCTTTTCCAGACTTACCAGGGTATTTGAGGTTATTAAATCTCATCTGTCCCTAATAATTATTCACTTGCTGCTACTATCTGCTTATCTTATAATTAATATTAATTCAGCAGTGGTTTATTCGCGGCTACAAATTTTAATCACTTATGTTTTATTCGCCGCGTTTGTCCTTTTCTGGAAATTTGGATTCAATTTCTATTTAAAAATTTACCGGAGTAAAGGTGGCAACTTTCGCAATGTAGCGATAGTAGGTCATGGAGAGCTAGGACATGATTTAAATAAATTTTTCAAAAATCATACGGAATATGGTTTTAGAATGCTGGGCTTCATTGATAAGGAAGAGACAGAAAAAGATTTTATTGGCTATATGAATAATATAGATGAGATTATTCTTAATAAGGAAATAGATCAGGTTTACGTGTGTCTACCTTATTTAAGCCATCAAGAAGTCAAAAATGTAATAAACAAATGTGAAAGCTCTGGCGTAAATGTGAAACTGATTACAGATTTCCGAGGCTTTTCCGCCAAAGGATTGGAGTTAGAACGTTTTGATCACATACCGATTATCAATGTGACTGCTGTGCCATTAGATATTACCAAAAACAAGGTATTTAAGCGTACTTTCGACATAACCTTTTCACTTCTGGTTTTTGCATTTATATTCTCATGGTTATTTCCATTAATTGCTTTGTGGATCAAGTTAGATTCCCGTGGACCTATATTTTTCCGACAGCTTCGTACAGGTAAAGATAATCAAGACTTTTGGTGTTGGAAGTTTCGTACCATGTATGTCAATGGCGAGGCTAACAAAAAACAAGCCACTAAAGATGATCCACGCGTAACCAAAGTAGGATTATTATTAAGAAAAACAAGTATTGATGAGTTACCCCAGTTTATCAATGTGCTGTTGGGTGATATGTCTATAATAGGCCCGCGTCCGCACATGCTAAAGCATACTGAAGAATATTCTACATTAATAGATAACTTTATGCAACGGCACATTATTAAGCCAGGCATTACAGGCTTAGCTCAAGCCAAAGGATTTAGAGGTGAAACTAATACAATCTTCCAAATGGCTGGCAGGGTAAAACTGGATAGGTTTTATATTGAAAATTGGTCGATGTTACTCGATTTTAAAATCTTGCTATTGACTATATTATCGATTATACAGGGAGATGAAAATGCTTATTAAGCTAAGCATTTTCTTCTTCTGTTTGTGCTGATTTTTTGGTGATGTATTGAACAGCTTGCCTGATGGTCTGCAAATCTTCTGCTTCATTATCAGGAATTTTAATTTTGAAAGCTTGTTCAAATTCCATTACCAGTTCAGCATAATCAAGTGAGTCAATACCCAAGTCTTTAATAAAATTGGCATCCGGAGTTATCTCAGTTTCTGCCAAACCGAGTTTATCCACCATTATTTGCCTAATCTTATTTTCAATCCCTTCCATAAAAAGCAGTAAATTTAGTTTGAATGTAAAACTAAATAAATATTAGATGATGGCAAAGTTAATTAGCAGCTTAAAACTTTAATGAAAATTCAGTACCCTCATCAATTTTAGACTTAACTGCCAGTGTACCTAAGTGTTGACGCATTATTTGCCTTGATAAACTAAGACCAATACCTGAGCCGGTTTTTTTTGTAGTAAAAAAAGGAATGAATATTTTAGTTTGTGCTTCCTCTTCAATACCAGGTCCATTATCGTTAATGGTGATTGAAGGCTTACCTTTCTCATCCAAAAAAGCACGAATCCATATTGATTTATCTTCTTGTTCTTGTAGTGCATGCACCGCATTTTGGATTATATTGATCAATACCTGATGAATTAGCTCTGCATCTGCATTTATGAGCAAATCTTCAGGTACGACTTCTATTTTAAATTTTACATTATTTGACTCAAGTTCATGCCTAAACAATAAATGAACCTGCTCTAGAATATCATTTACTTTTACCAGCTTTATTTTGGGCTTAGGTATATGGGTGAGGCTTCGAAAATCACTCACAAACCGGATCAAACCATCGCTTCTTCGCTGAATAGTTTTTACAGCCAGATGCATATCTTCCAAATCATCTACGGGTATATGCCTATCTACAGAAATTTCTTCCTCTTTAATGTATTCGGCCATTTCTTGCTCTACTGTGTTAGCAAGTGAAGAAATAGGAGTTACTGAATTCATAATTTCATGTGTAAGCACTCTTACCAGTTTCTGCCAGGCTTCCATTTCATTTTCTTCCAGCTCACTTTGTATATTTTGAATACTTACCAATTTAAACTCTTCACCTTTGAGAGAAAGTTCAATAATGTAAATGGCTAGCTGAACCGTTTCTTCATTTTGTTCAATTCTTATTAGATCCCGGCCTCCGGTTCTTAACTGAAAAAAACTGTTGACCAGGGGTTCACTTATATTATTCAATTCATTGATGTTGCGTAAATTATCTACCTGAAAAAGCTTTTTAGCCGCGGTATTAATAATTTGCACTTCGCCGTTACGCTTAAAGGTAAGAATACCAATACCGGCATGCTGTACAATATTTTTTAAATAATTGTGCTGCTCGTCATGCGTCGATTTAAGTTCGTTCAATTTATGTAGCACCTGGTTGAAATCCGCTTTTAGCAGATCGATATAGGTGCCATCATTTTTTAAGTTATAAGTTTGCGAAAAGTCATTGTTTTTGATAGATTTAAAAAATAAATCTATCTCTTTATGGGTTTTATCCATAAAATTAATCAAAGAGATTACTTGATACACTACCAGCGCCAGAATGAGCAAGACGGTAATAAAAAATACATCCTGGTAAATTAAGTAGGTAAAAATATAGATGGTAATTGCAATAATTACCACTCGTATAGTAATATTTAGCCTGTAATCACTAAAGTCCATGCTTCTCCAACCTTCGATATAATGAGGCTCTGGTAAGCCCCAGCTCCTTTGCTGCTTTTGATATATTGCCAGAATGTTTATTTATTGCTTTTTGAATGGTTTGTTTCTCTACGTCATCCAGATTAAATAAGTCAGCAGCATCATCATTGGCCTCAGGAGCTTGATTTAAAAAGAAAAAATCTTCTGGTGACAGGGTATTTCCATCGCTCATAATTATGGCGCGTTCTATCGCGTGTTGCAATTCGCGAATGTTACCGGGCCATCTATACTTTTGTAATCGCTTTATAGCGTTAGCTGCAAGCGCTTTTACCGGCTTACGATATTTGTTACTGTACATTTTTATAAAATGTTCGGCTAGCAATGGTATATCATCAATCCTTTCCCGCAAAGGAGGTAGTTGTAATTCTACTGTATTTATCCGATAAAGTAAATCCTGCCGAAAAGTATTATCATTTACCATATCATGGATATTCATATTGGTAGCACATACCAGCCGTATATCTATCGGTATTGATTTATTGGTACCTACTCTCATCACTTCTCTTCTTTGCAGTACCGTAAGCAATTTAGATTGAAGTGGCAAACTCAAATTGCCAATTTCATCTAAAAACAATGTACCACCATTAGCTATTTCAAAACGTCCGGCACGGTCATCTTTAGCATCGGTAAATGCACCTTTTTTATGGCCAAAAAGTTCACTTTCAAACAAGGATTCCGTTATGGCACCCATATCTACATTAATAAAAACATTGTCTTTTCGCAACGACCGCTGGTGTATAGCTCTTGCTATTAATTCTTTACCGGTTCCGTTCTCTCCCAATATCAATATATTAGCATCTGTTTGTGCTACTTTATCAATCATAGCAAATACTTCCTTGATTGACTGGCTATTGCCTATTATGTCTTTAAATGGTTGATTACTGTCTTCCTGCAACTGCCTGCGAGTTTGTTGCAACCGGTCTACTTCTTTATAAGATTTTTTTAGTTTTAAGGCGGTTGATAGGGTAGCTACCAGCTTTTCATTTTGCCATGGCTTTAGTACGAAATCGGTAGCTCCTTCTTTTAACGCTTTCACAGCCATTTCTACATCGCCAAAAGCGGTAATTAAAATAACTACCGCAGAAGGATCACGCTCCAATATTTCATTCAGCCAATAAAATCCTTCCTTACCACTGGTGATATCTTTACTGAAATTCATATCCAACAGTATTACATCATAGGTGTCATTATTTAATAGAAAGGGGATTTTCTTAGGGTTCTTTTCAATTAATACTTGATGTGCATGTTTTTTTAATAACATTTTGGCAGCCAGCAATACATCCTCATCGTCATCAATAATTAATATTTTACCTATTTCTTTGTCTCCAGCCATAAAATTTCAATTTGAGTAATATTAGTACTAATTCTATGCCAAGCAGATGGTATAGAGCTTTAACGGCTAAAATAGCATATTTTAATGAAAGATTTATAAAAAACTGTTCAAAATTGAACATCCAGGTGTTCGCTGATACTATTGAGATAATAAATAACGCCAACTATTGTGAACGTAAACTGTTACATAAAAAAGAATAAAATTTTATACTTTAAATTTTGATAATATGACTGAAGCAAGAAAAGGAAATGCTGTAAAAGTTCATTATACTGGAAAATTAAAAGATGGTACAGTTTTCGATTCTTCATTGGAGCGAGATCCATTACAATTTACCCTGGGTGAAGGAAAAATGATTCCGGGCTTCGAAAAAGCAGTAGAGGGGTTGAAAACCGGAGATAAAGTGACTACCGAAATACCCTCGCAAGAAGCCTATGGAGAGCGAAGAGATGACCTGGTAGTAGAAATAGAAAAAGAAAAAGTGCCTGACAACATTGAGCCAAAAGTAGGTCAGCAACTTTCAATAAAACAACCCAATGGCAGTCAAATTCCAGTGGTAGTAACGGAGACCAAGCCGGAAAGTGTGATCTTAGATGCTAATCATCCGTTGGCAGGTAAAGATTTAATATTTGATATAGAATTAATAAATGTAGACTAGATCTTATTTTAGCCATTCAAACATTTGATAATGTTGCGAATCCATCCCCATTGCTTCATATATGCGCTGGGCTAGGTGATTGCTTTTATCAACATAAAGCCTGAGTCCCTTCAGGCTTTCATCTTTATTAATCTGTGCCTGTAAGTAATCAAACATTTGCTTAAAAATACCCTGCCTACGATAAGATGGCAATACGTATAATGACTGTAACCAAATAATTGTACCATTTCGCCAATCGCTCCATTCATAGGTGAGTAATAACGATGATATTAATCTTCCCTCATCTTCAACCACATGATATCGACCTTTGTTAATATCTTTAAAAACTGCTTTTACTCCTTTTTCTACCGTGGCAAAATCCAATTTTAAATTTTCAGTTTCCATTGCCATTTTTATCTGGAAATCTACTATTTCGGCTGCGTCACCTGGTTTGGCTAATCTTACTTTTGGCATTTCTTCTTTTATTAAATAACACGATACAGTAAATATGTGGTTTATTTGCTAAAATAGAAAATATTTTAATGGTAATCAAAATAAAAAACATGGTTTGCCCTCGCTGTGTACGAGTGGTTAGAGAAGATTTGCAAAACATTGGGATTGAGGTAAATTCAGTTGCTATAGGTAGTGCCGATATAACATTTGATTCCAGCAAGACAAGCATGCAAGCGATCAAACAAGCTTTGGAAAATGCAGGCTTTTCGATTCTACAAGATAGAGACCAGCAATTGATAGAAGAAATAAAAATAGCTTTGGCTAAAATTGTAAATTATGAGGTAGCTCAGCCCATAGAAAATAATTCAGAGTACTTGGCTAAACGTACCGGCGTTAATTATGGATATCTAAGCCGGATATTTTCGCAGCAGGAAGGAATCACCATCGAAAAATACCTGATCAAACTTAAAATTGAAAAAGTAAAAGAATTATTAAAATATGAAGATATGAGTAGTGAGGAAATTGCTTATCAACTACACTATAGTAGCTTAGCTCATTTGAGCAAACAATTTAAAGAAGTTACAGGCTACACAATTACTGAATTTAAAAAGATGCTGAAGTGACAAATTATTCCTGCCGTTCCCAAACACCTAAATCAGCATTTACCTCTCTTATATTTCCTCCTATATCAAATGGTATTAAATACTCATCAGCTGCTACTTTTTGAGCTGGAGATAATGTATCCAATTTATAATTGTAATCAGCCGGATCAATAAAAAGAGGATTTTCATTCAAAATATTTTGATTTATTTCTAAATCCTGATTACTTGTTTTTAGCAAATTGTTGGCGATGGATAGCACTACCCTGCTCCCGTCAATAAAGTTAAATAGCACTTCCTCTTCCTGGTCGCCATAGATTATGCTATTATACAAATCAAGTCTAAAATCGTTGACTAAATCGCCTTCAACATGATTGGAATATATTGCAATAGGTGCTTGCCTGATGTAACTTCTGGAAAAATTGGCCAAAGTGCAGTGGGTAAAATAATAATAACCTCCGGCATATAATGCCACATTGCCACCAGCGCAGTGATTGATCAATAAGTTTTCTGCGTAAATATCAGAAGTAAAAGCAATTATTCCATTGCCCAGCATATTTTCAATGATTACATTTTTGAGCACCAGGTCGGGTATCGTGTCATTATCAGGAGTACCCAGGTATATTCCATTAACTGCATTTCTTATTTGCACATTTTCAAATTTATTATTCTTGCTTGTTCTTAAAAAGAACAATCCCTGCCATTGGCCAAAGGCATTGGCTAGATCAAGTCTCGAATTAGTAAAAATTACAGGTTCTTCTATGGTTCCGTTTATTTGCAACCTGCCTCCTACAAGCAATGTACCATTAGAATTGGCAAATATTTTCGTACCTTTTTCGATCGTAAGCGTAAAAGAAGAATCGAGCAATACGGAATCTAGCAATAAAATTGGCTTTTCTGATGTCCAGGTGGTATCGCTACTTATTATTTGCTTGTTTACAAAATACACATCCTGGCCCCAGGCTACCAGTTTTACTGATTGCATATTTCCATTGGTAGTGAAGATGATCTCGTCGTCGACAAGGAAGGGAGAATTTTGGTTATTAGATTCAATGTGTACTTCTGCCAGTACTAGCAGGCTATCTCCTCCCAGCAGCAATTCATCTTGAAAAAGAGTACCAGTTTTACCATTAACAGTAATATTAAATGGCGAATTACTGCCGCCAGCCAATTGTATTTGTTCAATTATTACTGCTTTTGAAGCCGGGTTTCGCACCCTAAGCCTACGAGAAATACTGGAAATATTAGAAAAAATAGTATCGAATACAATGGAGTCATTAGAAAATGAAAGCAATACGCGCTCATTTGTAATTTGTTCTTCATCTGGCTGGCAGGCGGCAACCACGATAAACGATACCACTGTAATAAGATAAATAGTAAGACGCAAATTATTCCAGTCCTCCCTCTTTAAGTTTTTCTGCATTTTCAGCTATACGAAGTTGCTCGATAAACTCGGCTATCTCGCCATCCATTACAACAGGCAAATTGTAAACACTTTGATTGATACGGTGATCAGTAACCCGCCCTTGCGGATAATTGTAGGTTCTGATTTTGTCACTTCTATCGCCGCTTCCAACCATTGACTTTCTTTGCGCGCCAACTTCATCATTATGCCTTTTCAGCTCTATCTCATAAAGCCGACTTCGCAAAACTTTCAAGGCTTTCTCAAAATTCTTTATTTGCGACTTTTCATCTTGACATGACACCACGATTCCGGTAGGTTCATGAGTAAGCCTAATAGCAGAATAGGTAGTATTTACGGATTGTCCGCCTGGCCCTGAAGAGCAAAAGGTATCTTTACGTACCTCATTCATGTTTATTTCAACCTCCACTTCCTCTGCTTCCGGCAATACAGCCACCGATGCTGCAGAGGTATGAACCCGTCCCTGTGTTTCAGTAGCTGGCACTCGTTGCACCCGATGCACCCCTGATTCAAACTTCATTTTGCCATAAACATCTTCGCCAGATATCGTGCTTACTATTTCCTTATACCCCCCTGACGTTCCTTCGGTAAGGTCCAGCACACTAAACTTCCAGTTTTGCGACTCGGCATATCGCTGGTACATTCTGAATAAATCTCCGGCAAATATCGCTGCTTCGTCACCACCTGTACCGGCCCTTATTTCTAAAATTACGTTCTTGCTATCATTTGGATCTTTAGGAATAAGCATTTTTTTCAGCTCTTCTTCCATTACCCCTTGTTTATCATTGAGCTCTTCCAGCTCCATTTTAGCCATTTCTCTAAATTCCGGATCTTTCTCCGTATTTAGCATATTTTTAGCATTATCAATATTGGCCTTTACATTTTGATACTCATCATATTTAGCCACTATTTTTTCTAAATCTTTGTACTCTTTGCTCAATTTGCCAAACCTCCTCATATCGCTCATGATGTCAGGAGCCACAATTAATTCTCCTACTTCAGCAAATCTTTGTTTTATCGCCTCTAATTTATCTAACATATATTTCTATTTTATGCAAAAATAACAAATGTCTTCTAATGTTTAACAGGAACTAAAGGTTCTCGTTACCAACAAGTTTAGAAAGCTAATCATTGTATTACAAATGTATTTTTTGAGTAGAATTTGCAAACTTTCTAATTTAATAAGCTGATATATTTGTTTTTTAATATCATCCTATGATAATCAATATAATAGTATAATAATTTGTTGATAAAAACTAACTAACAAATGAAGAACAGAATTATAATTTTAGGGACGGCATTATTACTATTAATCTGTAATTCCAGCTTTGCACAAAATTACAAATTTCACTCGGTGTTTATTTACAACTTCACAAAGTATATTCAATGGCCCGCTAGCTATCAAAATGGCGATTTTGTTATCGCAGTTTTAGGTAATTCAGCGGTTATTGACAATCTTGAAAAAATGGCATCAGTAAAATCTGTAGGAAGCCAAAAAATTGTAGTAAAGCAAATCAGTAGTGTTGCAGAAGCAGGTAAATGCCATATAATCTTTTTGCCCGATAACAAGAGCGGCAATTTGGATGCTGTGCTGGCTAGCTATGGCAGTAAGCCCACGTTGGTAATTACCGAAAGAGCAGGGCTTGGAAGAAAGGGCAGTGGTATCAATTTTATACTTCAAGGCGGAAAATGGAAATTTGAATTAAATAAACCTGCCATAGAATCGGCTAATCTTCGGGTATCCAATGAATTGGCCAAGCTGGCAATTGTTATTTAATGTAATAATTAATAAAAAATGCTCGTATTAAGACACTTATCTTTTCAAAAATCATTAAACAAGACTCAAAAGTCATGAAAAATTTCAAGCTCACTATTGGCAACAAAATATTAATGGGATTTATGGGTCTCATTATTATTTTCGTTTCCTACGTTATTTTTAGTGTTTATATCAATAATAAAAATAATCAAAAAATCAATGAGTCTTCCAATGTAACCAAACCATCGGCCGACTTGATGAAAGATTTTAAGCATATGATTGTACGATCACAAATGCTTATCACTAATTGGGTTTATCTGCCAAAAAATAATGAAGACAAACAACAGCTTGAAAACCTACATGAATACGACTATCCCGAGCTTAAAGATGAATTATCATCATTGATGGAAGTGTGGCACGATAAGCAAAGCAAAAAGAATGTAGACTCTACATTTACCCAATTTGAAGCTCTGCTACAGTTGCAGCAAGAGCAGATCATGTCGCAGCTAAAAACATTTGATGATTATGAGGACCCGATGATCAAGTTTATGGCAGATGGTGTGGTGGAAGATGAAATAGTACCAAAATCTAATGCCATTATAAATCAGCTGGAAGAGGTAATACAAACCAAGAACGAAGAAGCTAAAATGATTGAAGTGGAGGTAATTCAATACTCCAATCAATTAAAAAGCATGACCATATTTTTAGGAATCTTCATTTCTATTGTAGGACTGTCACTAGCTTATTATATGGCCCGCTCAATTACGAAACCTATAAATTATTTAAAAAATATAATCAGAAAACTAGCCAACGGTGAACTTCCGGATCAAGGACAAAAGAAATTTGCCAAAGACGAAATTGGCCAAATGGCGGAAGCAGTAAACAAATTGGTTACTGGCTTACGCTCCACTTCTTTGTTTGCTGAAAATATTGGAAATGGAAACTATAATTCGGAATACCAACCCTTAAGTGAGTATGATGTATTAGGAAACGCTTTGATAGAAATGCGCAGCAACTTGAAAAAGGTTTCAGAAGAAGATAAAAGACGTAACTGGGCCACTGAAGGCTTAGCCAAATTCGGAGAAATATTGCGTAAGAATAATGACAATATTGAAAAACTATCAGATGAAATCATTTCCAATCTCATCAGGTATCTCGAGGCTAACCAGGGAGGACTCTATATACTAAATAATAACGAAGGCGAAGAGCCATATATTAACCTGAGTGCATGCTACGCCTGGGATAAAAAGAAATATCTGGAGCAAAAAATATTTGAAGGAGAGGGTCTTACCGGTCAATGCTGGAGTGAAAAAGACACTATTTATCTTACTGAAATTCCGCAAGGTTACATCATGATTACCTCTGGTTTGGGCGAAGCACTTCCATCGAGTTTACTTATCGTTCCTCTTAAAGTAAATGATGAAGTTTACGGTGTAATTGAAATTGCTTCGTTCAATGAATTCAGTGAATATGAAATAGAATTTGTAGAAAAAATTGCAGAGAGTATTGCTTCTACTATTTCTTCGGTAAAAATAAATCAAACTACTCAAAATCTACTGGAAGAATCTACTGAGCTTACAGAGCAAATGCGTGCGCAAGAAGAAGAAATGCGGCAAAACATGGAAGAACTGCAAGCTACTCAAGAAGAAATGCAAAGAGCCAACCGGGAGAGAGAAGCAAAAGAAAGAATAGTAGAAAATACCAATTTGCTTTTTGAACTCGATGAAGAATTTAAGATTGTGAACATCAACAACATGGTAAACACGTTGCTTCGTTACGATCTCAATGAAGTAAAGGGCAAACCCTTTCATGATCTTTTGGATAACAAGCTGAATATGGAGATGATGACCCAAAAAATAGGCGATGGAAACACCTGGTCGGGCACGCTGCAAATTAATAGTAAGTATGGCGATAAAACCATGGTGAAAGTTGCTGCAGGTCGTATTCCTGATGTTATGAACAACAAGAATAAATATTTGTTATTTGCTTCAGATATATCTAATGTTGCAGTATAACAAATTATTTATTTTATGAACAAAAAATACTTCTTTGGGTGGATTGTGGTTTTGTTTTTTACAGCTTGCAATCCTCCTACTACAGAAAGATCTAGCGCGTTGGAAGAAGAAATTGAGAGCCGGGAACTAAAAAAAATTTCTGATGGAGAAATAATGACAGCGGCAGCTAAATGGGGAGAATCATTGGCTCAGCAAACACAGCAACTTTTAGGTACTAACCTAAAAATGGCGCTTCAGGAATCAGGACCCAAAGGAGCCATTAAATTTTGTAATATTCAGGCTTACCCGCTGGTAGATTCAATTCAGCAAAATCAGGAGATTCATATCAGAAGAACATCGTTAAAAATCCGTAATCAGGAAAATAAACCTACAGCATTAGAAAAAAGAATACTAGAGGCTTATAATTATAATCAGGAAAATGACCAGCCACTTACGGGCAACGTACAGCAACTCGAAGGAAATTATCTATTGTATACAAAGCCTATTGTAATTAATAATCCTGCATGCCTTAATTGTCATGGCAAAGTTGGTGAAAATGTTTCAGCAGAAACTTTTGCATTAATTAATGAGCTATATCCTGGTGATTCTGCCACAGGTTTTGAACTAGGCGACCTCAGAGGCATGTGGAGTATCAAGATGGCTAATAAAGAAATTATAAAGCAGCTTTAATTATCAGCTGCATTACACTCACCTTCACTATACATGGCCACACCTGCTTTACCCGCTTCACAGCTGTTTGAATAGGTTTGCCCATCGCAACCACATACCGGGTCATATACCTG
>Ga0207419_1000679_pt1 | contig 29102 bp, 24 predicted proteins | sample ElkSloMetagenome_4_FD_184723 | JGI IMG/M metagenome (GOLD analysis project Ga0207419, IMG submission 184723) | Hot spring microbial communities from Elkhorn Slough, Monterey Bay, USA - MD2A (version 2) | ecosystem: Environmental > Aquatic > Marine > Intertidal zone > Estuary: Microbial mat ... | reverse complement strand
ATTTGAATGTCCGGTGAGCGTGGCAATTTCCCGTTGAGTCTGCACATCCCACAATTTGATCGTTTTGTCAGAACTCCCACTGGCTAAGGTTCGACCATCGGGACTGAAGGCTACAGACCAGACATAATATGAATGTCCGGTGAGGGTGGTAATTTCCCGTCGAGTCTGCACATCCCACAATTTGATCGTTTTGGAACTCCCGGCTAAGGTTCGACCATCGGGACTGAAAGCGACAGAGTAGACAGAATCTGAATGTCCGGTGAGAGTGGCAATTTTCCGTTGAGTCTGCACATCCCACAATTTGATCGTTTTGTCAGAACTCCCACTGGCGAAGGTTCGACCATCGGGACTCATGGCTACAGAATTGACCCCACTTGAATGTCCGGTGAGAGTGGCAAATTCCCGTTGAGTCTGTACATCCCACAATTTGATTGTGTTGTCCCAACTCCCACTGGCTAAGGTTCGACTATCCCGACTGAAAGCTACAGACAAGACACCATTTGAATGTCCGGTGAGCGTGGCAATTTCCCGTTGAGTCTGCACATCCCACAATTTGATCGTGTTGTCCCAACTCCCACTGGCTAAGGTTCGACTATCCCGACTGAAAGCTACAGACCTGACAGAATTTGAATGTCCAGTTAAAGTCGTGACTAAAGTTGGATTTTGCCAAGAAATCGGGGAAGTTTTAACAACTGTTGGTTGAGGAGAAACGGGAGATTGAATTTTTAACGCTTCTAAAACTTCTGCAACCGACGAAAAACGATTTTCAATTTCTTCTTGTAATAACTTATCTAAAATTTCCCCCAATTCTTGACTCACCGAACCCTTTAAAGACGTTCGCCAGTTTCCCGTCCAACTGTAACCTTGTCTGAGGGATAATTCGTAGGGATTCACATCGGTTAACAGGTGAAAACAGGTGACTCCCAAACTAAATAAATCACTCGCCGGATAAGCTTCGCCGCCTAACATTTGTTCGATGGGTGCATAACCGAGCGATCCGATTTGAGTCCCGATTTGAGTTTGTAACACCGTTTTTGATAACGCTTTGGCAACCCCAAAATCGAGCAGAACAAACTGACCATCCTCCCGACGCCGGATAATATTTTCCGGTTTAATATCTCGGTGAATGACGTTTTTTTCATGGATAAACTCGATCACGGGTAATAAACTGAGTAATAGGTCTTTAACTTGCGGTTCGTTCCAAACGCCCTGCTGTTTTAAAAGTTCTGATAAGTTCTCGCCGTCAATATATTCTTGAACCAAATAAAGCTGGTTGTTGTCTTCAAAATAGGCGGATAATGTGGGAATTTGGTCATGTTTTCCCAGTTGTTGGAGTTGTCTGGCTTCCCGTTCAAATAGTTGTATCGCTTTTTGTAATGCTGCGGTTCCCTGCACGCTCGGCACAAACTGTTTAACCACACAATATTCTTTTAGTTTATCATTATCTTCTGCCAAATAGGTTCGACCAAATCCCCCCTGTCCCAACAGTCTAATGATGCGAAACCGTCCCCGCAGCAGGTCGGGTATTTTCACCCCGCAAGCCTGACAATAAACCACGTCATCAGGGTTGTCGGGGTTCGGACATTGGGGGTTGATACAGCATTTCATGGTTTTGAGGGATGATTATTTATTTCTATCTTGCCCAAATCTTCGGAAAATTTACCCGGTTGCGTTCATTGAATATTATACCCCATTTCGGCAGTTTTATTATCAAGATAAATCAAATAATCAAGTTTTATTTATTTGCAAAACATACTAATAAAATTTGAAATTATATTGGATGGGGTTTTGGGATGGATTCCTGTTAAAATAATAAAATCACTAAAATTTTGTATAAATATATTTGAATGCTGACCCAAGATAAAACACAACAACGGAAATGGAAACCGATTATTAAACTATTTGAAGCAATAGTCGGTAAACGGGGCGTGGTTCAACGCAAGGAAGAATTATTAGTTTATGAATGCGACGGACTCACCAGCTACCGTCAACGACCCGCTTTAGTTGTTTTACCTCGAAGCACTGAAGAAGTCGCCGAAGCCGTGAAAATATGCGATCGCCATAACCTTCCTTGGGTGGCGAGAGGGGCGGGAACGGGCTTATCTGGGGGCGCTTTACCCGTCGAAGATTGTGTTTTAATTGTCACGGCGTTGATGCGAAAAATCCTAAATGTTGACCTCGAAAATCAGCGAGTTGTCGTACAACCGGGGGTCATTAATAATTGGGTAACGCAAACCGTTAGCGGGGCGGGATTTTATTACGCACCCGATCCTTCGAGTCAAATTATTTGTTCAATTGGCGGAAATGTTGCGGAAAATTCCGGCGGGGTTCACTGTTTGAAATATGGGGTAACAACCAATCATGTTTTAGGCTTAAAAATAGTCACCCCCGAAGGTGAAATAGTCGAGATTGGCGGACAAGTTCCCGAAATGCCAGGATATGATTTAACAGGTTTATTTGTGGGTTCGGAAGGAACGTTAGGAATCGCCACAGAAATCACCTTAAGGATTCTCAAAGCCCCGGAACATATCTGCGTTTTATTGGCGGATTTCCCCACAATAGAAGCGGCTGGCGCTGCGGTTTCTGATATTATCGGGGCGGGGATTATTCCAGGGGGAATGGAAATCATGGATAACCTCAGTATTAATGCGGTGGAAGATGTGGTCAATACGGGGCTTTATCCGCGAGATGCGGGGGCAATTTTGTTGGTTGAAGTCGATGGTTTGGAAGTGGAAGTTGCGGAAAACAAACAACGAATTGCGGAGATTTGTAAAACGAACGGATCGCGTAATATTACCATCGAATCTGAACCAGAAAAACGACTAAAAATCTGGAAAGGACGAAAGGCGGCGTTTGCGGCTGCGGGTCATGTTAGCCCCGATTATTATGTTCAAGATGGGGTAATTCCGCGAACTCAAATGGCTTATGTTTTGAAAGAAATTGAGGCTTTGAGTGATAAATATGGGTATCGGATAGCGAATGTATTTCACGCCGGAGATGGTAACTTACATCCGTTGATTTTGTATGATAATTCTGTTGAAGGGGCGTTAGAAGTTGTTGAAGAAATTGGCGGCGAAATTCTCAAGATTTGTGTTAAAGTTGGGGGAAGTCTTTCCGGGGAACATGGCATAGGTTCGGACAAAAGTTGTTATATGCCGGAAATGTTTAATGAAACCGATTTAGACACGATGAAATGGGTGCGAGAGGTGTTTAATTCTAAGGGTTTAGCGAATCCTGGAAAACTATTTCCAACGCCTCGAACTTGTGGAGAATCTGCTAAAGTTCAGAATGTGAAACAGTTTGAAGGGGCTGAGGTTTTTTAAGACTAAATTTATTTGGGGTTTCTTAGTTCCCTCTAGTGAAATGTCGAAAGCTGCAATTATTCGCTTAACCTTATTATTTCTAATATTAGCGGGTTTGGGTTTATGGACAAGACAGTTAATGTCTGGTTCTTCTGTCGAACAACTCAACGAACAAGCCCGAATTTTAGAAGCAATTTACACGCAAGGAAATTATATCGAAGCGGGAATTTGGGGTGTATTTGCGGCGGGGTTTGCAGTTGCAGCTTTCAAACACAGGGGATGGGTTCGAGTTCATCGGGCGATCGCTGCGATCACCTTTTTTCTATTTGGATTATCGGATATTGTTGAAGTAGAAACCGGGGGTTGGTGGCGTCCTTGGTGGTTGTTTGTGTGGAAAAGTAGCTGTGTTCTTTCGATGGTCATTTTGTTAGCAATCTATTTAAAAAAGCGTTCGACCCAACGATAAATTAATCCTTTTTATTCACAAAATACCCAACCGTAGGGGCGCAAGGCTTGCGCCCAAAACCTGATAAAAATACCCCCAAACGCGACAAAATACCCAACCTACCGAGGTCGCCACAATTTAATCGTTTTGTCATAACTTCCACTCGCTAACGTGTTACCATCGGGACTAAATGCTACAGACCTTACCCAATGTGAATGTCCTTTTAAAGTTGTAATTTCAGTTTGAGTTTTCACATCCCACAGTTTAACAGTTTTGTCATCACTCCCACTCGCTAGAATACGACTATTGGGGCTAAATGCAACAGACCTTACCCCACCTGAATGTCCTTTTAAAGTCGCAATTTGAAAGTGAGTTAGGATATCCCACAGTTTAATCGTTTTGTCATCACTCCCACTCGCTAGAATATGACCATCTGGGCTGAATGTGACAGACCTAATATAATCTGAATGTTCTTCTAAAGTCACAATTTTGCGGTGAGTTGAAACATCCCACAGTTTAACAGTTTTGTCTAAACTCCCACTAACTAACATCCGACCATCTGGGCTAAATGCTACAGACCTAACCCAACCTGAATGTCCTCTTAAAGTAACAATTTGCATACGGGTTGAAACATACCACAATTTAATAGTGTTGTTGGAACCCCCACTCGCTAGAAGAAGACCATCGGGGCTAAATGCTACAGATAAGATCAGACTTGAATGTCCTCTTAAGGTAACAATTTCCCTACGAGTTGAAACATTCCACAACTTAATAGTTTTATCATCACTTCCACTTGCGATAATGTTACTATCGGGACTGAATATGACAGAATTCACCCAACGCGAATGTCCTTTTAAAGTCGCAATTTCGCTGTCAGTTGAAACATCCCACAATTTGATAGTTTTGTCATAACTTCCACTCGCTAAAGTAGAACCATCGGGGCTAAATGCTACAGACCAGACAGATTGTGAATGTCCTGTTAAAGTTCCAACACAGGTTGCATTTTTCCAAGAAACACCTGAAGTAACAGTTTGAGAAGATGAAGTTTGTTTTGGATTTTGATAAACGGGTGAAGATTTAGGAGTTTGATAACTTTTTGTAGAATGCGATCGCAAAGCTGTTAAAATATCAGAAACAGACTGATAACGTTGCCGAACATCTTTTTGCAGTAACTTAGTTAGAACTTGCTTTAATTCCTGACTAATAGATTGCTTGAGATGTTGTTCCCAGTTGCGAGTCCAGCCATAACCTTCTTCTAAAAACAAATCATAGGGATGAACTTCAGTTAACAGATAAAAACAAGTTACTCCCAAACCAAATAAATCACTCGCTGGATAAGCTTCCCCGCCTTGCATTTGTTCGATAGCAGCAAAACCATCCGCACCAATACGAGTCCCAACTGTTGTTTGTAAAACCGTTGTAGATAACTGTTTGGCAACCCCAAAATCAATTAACACAAAACATTCATCACCCCGACGTTGAATAATATTATCCGGCTTGATATCCCGATGAATAACCTTTTGTTCGTGAACAAACTTCAGAACCGGTAACAAATCCTCTAACAGTTGTTTAACCTGCGATTCTGTCCAAACTCCCTGCTTTTCAACTAATTGAGATAACGTCTCGCCTTCGATATATTCCTGAACTAAAAATAACTGTTTCCCTTCCTCAAAATAGGCGTATAATGTGGGTATTTGGGGATGTTTGCCGAGTTGCTGAAGTTGTCGGGCTTCCTGTTCAAACAGTTGTGTGGCTTTGTTTAACGCCCCGGTTCCCTGAACGTTTGCGGTGAATTGTTTAACTACACAATATTCATTCAGTTTATCAATATCTTCCGCGATATAGGTTCGACCAAAACCCCCTTCCCCTAACAGTTTTATTACTCGATAATGACCTCTCAAAATAGGAATTAATTCGACGCCGCAAGCTTGACAATAACGGTTTACGTCGGGGTTGTTGGGTTGGGGACAATGGGGGTTTAAACAGCACGTCATACGGTGTGAGATAGTTGGGGATCTTATCTCTATTTTCTCTTAAATTCACCCCAAACGTAAACCTTGATTGTCACCTCTCCCCCAACCCCTCTCCTACGAGGAAAGGGAAAAGGATAATTCTTCCCTCCTTTTAGGGGGGACTGAGGGGGGGTAATTTAACCTCTCTCCCAACCCCTCTCCTACGAGGCGAGGGGAGAATAAATGTTAATTAGGGGTTTTATTTAACCCCTGAAAGTTAAAGTTTAATGGTGGTGGTGGTGATGACCATGACTGTGATCATGGTGATGTTGGCTGTGTTCGTGATTATGAACTTCTTTGGCTTGAACCGACGCCAATTGTGGATTTACCGCCAAAGCTGTTTCATTTAATAGCGCTTCAATCTGCGGATTTGCCCATTCTGCTGCCATTTTCATAAACTCCCGATGATCGTTAGCGCAAGGCATTTGTACATAGGTAATCTCGGGATGTTTGCGCCGTAATCCTTCGATAATATGTTCAACATCTAACAGTGTTTCATGGTTTTCTGTTGCAAATCCAATCGGCATAAAGACAACAGATGTTGCACCCAATTCGATTAAGTTTTGGGCGGCTAATTTAACGTTAGGTTGTGTCCAGTCAATTAACGGGGTGTCATGGTTCAACCAACCAATCGAAATCAACGGATAACGATAAATTAAACGTTCACGAATCAGTTCATACATCGCTTGGCTTTCATCAATTCCTGATGTGAATCCTTTGGCTTTGTGAGGACAACCATGATTCATTAAGACAATCGCTGTTTGTGAGGGTAAATGGGCGACGGCTAATTCTTTTTTGATCTTTTCTTCGACCATGTTTGCCATCAAGTCTAAATAGCCCGGTTCGTTATAAAATGACGGAATATAACGCTGACCTTTGACCCAATGTTCTTTTCCATCTGCTAAGTTGGCTAAGGCTTTATTCACCTGTTCGACAGCGATTCCACTGGTGAAAATAGAATCAACCACTAACAACGGATAGATCAGAATCTTATCAAATCCTTCTGCTTTTATTTGTTCTAATACCTGTTCGGGGAGGAACGGCTTACAGAAGTTGTAGGCTTTGAAAACTTTAACTTGATCGCCCCATTTGTGCTTGAGTTCGTGTTCGATTCCCGCCCGTTGCTGTTCAAAAATAGCGTTATGAGGAGAAATAAAATTACCGTGTTGATGACTCCATTCATGCAAGTCAAATGCTGCTAAGAGTTTCGCCATCGGCGGATAAATCCATGTGGGAACAGGCGCAAATTTAGCCGTTAACAAGTTCAAAGCTTGTTCGTTATAATTTGCAAAATCTTCATAACTTTCGACTTCACCGTATCCCATCAACAGGACAGCGACTCGATCTTGAGGTTGACTCTCGGATACAGAAATATTGTCTTGTGTTTTTTCGGGTGTTGCAACCACGTTGTTATCCTCAAAAATAGTTGTTATTTACAATTGGGAGTATCTAGGACTAAAATAATCAAACTCACTCCCCTCCATAGCTTAACATCCCCCTGGGGGGGATAGCTTGATCTACAGTATAGAAGAAGTTGAACCGAATTTGGGTTATGGCGGTTGTGATTTGTCCGGGTATTCACGATCCGAAGTTAACAGAATCGTTTGTCAGTCAGCTTTTCGGCGATTGGCGATCGCGTTGTCAGTCGGGGAATTTGTTGATCTTTCCCACCCAGGATTATCCCGCTTATTCAGGTATTGACATTTTTAACTATTTATGTAGTGTAACGCAAGTTCCTAGCTTTTCCCCTCCTTCTAGCGGCAGTTTTGGGCAGCATCACGTTAAATTACCGATCGTCTTCATTTGTTTTAGTGCGGGTGTTGTCGGGGCGATCGCTGCGGCCTGGATGTGGGAACAGGCGGGGGGCCAAGTCAAAGCGTTGATCGCCTTAGACGGTTGGGGAGTCCCTCTGGCGGGCAATTTTCCCATTTACCGTATCAGTCACGATCATTTTACCTATTGGAGTTCAGCGCTGTTGGGAGGGGGTACTGAAAGCTTTTATGCTGATCCGCCTGTCGAACATCTAGACTTGTGGAGTTCCCCGCAAACGGCTTATGGTTGGTGGCTACATCGAACCTCAACAGGGGTTGAAACCGCCTCTCCCGCTACCGCAAAAACGGTTTTATCGGATTGGTTAACCCGTCACCATGAATAATCAAATTAGAGAGGCAAATTAGCCGGAAAATTCGGGAATTGGTGAATATTCCTGTATTTTTAGCTGGGGGGTTGAATTGTGATCCTGTGGCTTCATCGGTTGAAACGGTTGCCCCGTTTAGGCTGAATGTGTGTAATGGGGTCAGACCCAACGGTTAATTAGATCAGGATAAACTGGCTCAGTTTTTCAGTCACATTTAAAAATTTGCTGGAAATCTTAGATATCTATTATACTTTAGAACAAAAACTTAAACCATTATCGGGGTGAATTGATCAAATGCAGTTGGATTTAAAGAGTTCATATATTAATGTCAACGGGGTTCAACATTATTATGAATGGATAAAAACACCTAGTCAAGACCAGAAAAAGCCTGTGATGGTGTTTTTGCATGGTTGGGGCGGTTCGGGTCGCTATTGGACGAGTACAGCCCAAGCGTTATCGGATCAATTTGATTGTTTGATTTATGATTTACGCGGGTTTGGTCGTTCAAAAGCACGGGCAATTGAGGAGTCTTCTTTTCCGGTTTTGAGTTATGAATTAGTTGATTATGCTCACGAACTTAAAGGAGTATTGGATGCGCTAAATTTAGAGAAAGTTTATCTGAATGCTCACTCGATGGGCGGTTCAATTGCGGCTTTATTTCTTAATCTTTATCCCGAACGGGTTGAACGAGCGGTGTTCACTTGTAGTGGTATTTTTGAATATGATGAAAAGACGTTTACGACGTTTCATAAGTTTAGTCGGTATGTGGTTTTATTTCGACCAAAATGGTTAGCTAAAATCCCTTTAGCTGATAAAGTTTTTATGGCAAGATTTTTACATCGTTCTTTACCAACATCTGTTAGTAAAGCTTTTTTAGAAGACTTTTTGCTCGCGGATTTTGACGCGGCTTATGGTACTGTGTTAACCTCAGTCAGTAAAGAAGCGACAGAATGGCTCCCTCAACAATTTTCACAATTTACAGTTCCGACCTTATTAGTTGCAGGAGAATATGATCAGATTATTCCCGCAGAAATGGGGCGACAGGCGGCTGCATTGAATGATAAGATTGAATTGGCTATTTTAGAGAATACGGCTCATTTTCCGATGTTGGAAGATGCACCAACATACCTCGAACGGGTGCGCGAATTTATCAACAATCATTAGAAATCAATGGGATTAAGTACACAAAATAGAGGAAAATCTCGGAGATTCGAGAATGGTATTTTTCAAATTTGAATAGATTGATCGGGATAATACACCTGCTTATTTTGCTCATCAATGCTCTTTTTAAACCTTTTTAAACTCTGATTAGTCTCGTGATTAACAAACAATTACATCAGTCAAAACTGATTTTGATTAATTCTTTAAAATTTGCATCTATTCAATTAAATATCGACTTTAGGCGGATTATTTTAACACCGCAAAGAGGTAAAATTTAGATGACAATTCCTCCTTATCTTTATCCCCTAGCTGCTCCGCTTTTAATTCCTGTTGCTCGTCAATTGGGTAGACAGTTAATGTCAGTCATGAATGGTCAACGTTCGCCTCATTCTTCAGAATCAGATCTTCCTTCTATTCCTGAACAAGTGAAAGGAGATCCTCGTTATGTTGAGGCTTTAGTTGAATATTCACAACGCAAAGAAACTCGACTTCAAGAGTTTAATACCTTAGAAATAACTCAAGAAGAACGTCGCCTACAAATTCGTCAGCAAGAAATTAATGATCGCCGCGAAATTAGTCGGTTACAACGGGAAATTCTCCGGGAATTACAAGCCAATGAAATCCAGCTTAAACTGCATGAACTCGATGCAATTTGGAACCGAGAAAAATGGTTTTCTAATCTGAGTCGTCAGGAAACAGAACGAATTTTATTAGAAGGACAAGAACACCATCGCTTATTGATGTTTATGGCACCGCCTGATATTAGCGAGGATTGTCCGCTAGGGATGCAAAGACATCTTAAAAAAGATATTGGTAATGGTTTAAGACGGTTTCTCAACCAACATTATCCTCAAAACAGTAAGATGCGTCCAGTTGAGTTTTATGCTGACTATTTTACGCGATCGCTAGGCGATATTGAAGTGCGAAAATTGCAAATGGTATTATCGCCTGTGCCGACATTTATATTATACAGTGATATTAATGATTATGAAGTGCATTTTCACGTCGGATTTTGGGGTCTACAAAATCAAAATGTTTCTCTAATTCCGATTCAACCTTGGAACTGGGAAAAAGCACAAGAAGAATTGATTGCTAAAGGATTAAGTCCGGATCTAGCAATTCGTCAAGTCCGGCAATTAATTGTTACAATTCATCAGCTTTTAGCAACTTTTCTGATTGATTGGTATTATCTCAGTATTGATCCTCACTATCAACCCCATCTGTATAAATTAAGTTCAGAATTTCCGCGAATGTGGGTGAAACCTTATGTTTCAGTTATCAAAGATTTACAACAGCAACGTCGAGATATTTATCGTCAAGAATTACAAGTTATTGTTCAGAATGATAGTGAACAACAACAGATCAAAACCAAACAAAACCCTCAAAATTGGAATGCTTTTCTCACCTTAACTGGACATTCTGATGTGGTTAATGTGATTGCAATCAGTCCAGATGGTCAGTTTATTGTCAGTGGGGGTTGGGATCATAAAATTAAGATTTGGTCAGTACAAAGCGGACAACTCATCCGAAGTTTAAAAGGTCATTCTAACTCAATTACCGCTTTAGCAATGACACCGGATGGTCAACAAATTATTAGCGGAAGTGTTGATAGTACGATTAAAATTTGGTCAGCACAAACCGGACAATTATTGCAGACTTTAATAGGTCATTCATACTCAGTGAGTGCGTTAGCCGTCAGTCCAAATTCTCAGTTTATTGTCAGTGGAAGTTGGGATAATACGATTAAAATTTGGTCACTCGCCACCGGGGAATTACAAAAAACACTCACCGGACATACTAATTCTGTCAATGCGATTACTATTGATACTGATTCTGAACTAATTTATAGTGGAAGTGTCGATAATAGCATCAATATTTGGTCACTGGCAACGGGAAAAGTTGAACATACTTTTGAGCCATTTCAAACTTATAAAACGGTGGTGATTAGTTCAGATTCTCGATTTGTGGTTAGTGGAAGTTGGGATAATACGATTGAGATTTGGTCACTCAAAGATGGACAATTGATTCAAACTCTACCGGGACATGATCACGATCTTTTAGATTTGGCTGTAAGTCCTGATTCTAAGTTTATTGCGAGTGGAAGTTCCGATCAAACCATTAAGATTTGGTCACTTGAAACGGGTTATTTACTTCGCACCTTAACCGGACATTTTAATAGTGTAAATACGCTGAACTTTAGTTCCGATGGATTATGTTTAGCAAGTGGGAGTAATAATGGAGTGATTATGGTTTGGCGTTGTCATTAAAAAGAATTGATTGTAAGTTTAAAGAAAAGTTTAGATAAATAAATCCAGGGGAAAATGTCCATAGGTGCCGTTCACTCCCGTATCATCGGTAGATTGACAAGACACCAATACACCCCGATATTTTTCAGTGTAGGGACTCACATAGTAAGACTGACTACGACCATTGAACTTGAGGTAAACAGAGCCTTCTATTGCTTCTACAGCGTTGCGATCAAGTGTAATATTGTAACCCAGTTTTTGCAAATATTGTTCGAGAGCGTTCCAGGCTGCATCTAAAGAATCTGCACAAATTCCGAGCATTTGATATTCAGAATTCTGTACTAAAACTTTGAGAGCCGCACAAATCTGATCTGGATTTTTGATCGGATTAACGGATTGAATTTCTGCACAGGTAAAGGCTTCTAGAGTTTGTTGAGCCGCTTCGATAGAAAGGTTGGCAGGTTGTGAAGATGACATATAAATTCAAGTTTTACCCGATTAGAATTCCAGACTGAGGCTATTTTAGACGATTGAGGGGGTTTATTCAAGGGTAAAGTTATGATAAAAGCTTGATGTGAAGCGAGAGTTGATTAACAGTTAGTTGTTATGGGTTTATTATGGGTTGAAGATGTTTAACCCCAATCTATTCAGGTGAAATGAGCAGTAGAAAGAACAAATTAAGAGGGCGGCTATTAACCGCCCAACACCCTATGTGGTTCAAGCAAGAGTTAATTCTCCTGAACGCTCGGCATGATTATAAAAGAAAGGTTGTGAGCTTTTCTCACTGGACTTTCGAGAGGATTCGGAATCAGTTGTTTGTTCGATTTCGCTTTTTGAGACTAACATTGAGTCAGTCGAACGAACGGTCATTTCACCTTTAGAGAGAGCCACACGCCACTGACGACCGATTTTCCAAGCATGAAATTTAACGGCATTCCAACGAGGATTAACAGGATATCCCGAAAATCCAGAACGTAAGGCGGGAATGCTTGCATCATCGAAGGAAGTCAGTACCAATACTCCTTCGGTTAGTTGAACTGTCTTGAATTTGTTTTGCTGCTGTTTCAACACTTCTGGTCACCTCCTTTAAGTTTTGTATCGATTTGATTTAATATACAGTGTAGCCCTGCACTCCACAATTGACCAGCGTAATAACACGGAGAGAGTAGAGACTTTCTATTTGTCTCTACCTACAAAATGTCAGTCCTGTCCGGAAGATTACTGCAAATAACTAAGCTGTTGCATGAGTAATTTCCTGCTTTCGTTGATGCCAGAGTTGCATAACAGTTTGGCTTTCGGGTAAGTCTTCAAACTGCTGGGTTTGCACTTTGATTTCCGGTGTTAGCCGTTCTAAGGACTCCAGAGTGCTACAGTAACGCAGGACTTGTCGCCAACCCTCTTGCCATTGCTGACAGGCTTGCTGACGCTCTCGCAGGGGTCTAAGCCGTTCTTCATCTATTCTCAGTTGCTTGGCTTTTTCACCCCAAGCCGATCGCCATTTTTCAACAGCCGTTTGGTTATACTGGGGGCGATAACGTTTTACTTCCTGGTTGAAGATGTCCCCGAGTTGCTTGAGACAGTCACGATCACGACATTGAGAAATTGCCTCTAGGCCCTGTTCAATCCAAAGTGGCAGGCAGCGATATGACACGAAGATTGCTCCTGACCCTACTATCTTAACCCAAATTTGGTGCGGCCATAACTCTAGATGTTCAATTTGTCGGGGGGCAACACCGAGCCATGCTGAGACTTCTAACCAAACTCGCGCTAATGGCCATTTAGCCGGAGCGATAATTCCCGCTGTGATTAAGTTATTAGACATAATAGATTACACCTAGATTCTGGAGTTTTTATAATGTCCCAAAGCTTCTACATATAGTGTTTGCCGGGATAGTCTGTTTATCTTAACTCTATATCTAGTATTTCGTCTAGTTAATTTTGAACCAATTTTGACAAGATTTGGAGTGTAGGTTTTTATTGAGTAATTTTAGAATTAAGTCTTTAATCATAACATATCAAGTTTATTTTTGCAAAGGTGAGAGAATCCAAAATTTCAGATGTTAGTCTGGACAGGGAACAGTTATCTGTTACGAGTGACCAGTGTTTCATGTCACCCTGAATGAAATGAAGGGTCTTTACAGTGAATAGTGAACTTTTACCAGTGTTTTCTTGATCTATGAAACCAAGTCGAATTCATCACGTTGCAATTATTTGTTCCGATTATGAGAAATCCAAAGATTTTTATGTCAATATTTTAGGATTTACGATTATTGAAGAAACCTTTAGATCGGCGAGAAATTCCTATAAACTGGATTTAAGAGTAGGTCAGCAAGATCAAATAGAATTATTTTCTTTTAACAATCCGCCCCAACGTCCAAACCGTCCTGAAGCTTGTGGTTTAAGACATTTAGCATTTGAGGTCGAAAATTTGGATAAATCCGTCACCGAACTGCAATCAAAAGGGGTTGAAACCGAACCGATTAGAACCGATGAAATCACCGGGAAACGGTTTACATTCTTCAAAGATCCCGACAATTTACCCTTAGAAATCTATGAATATTAATCGAAAAAAAACAGAGGAGCCAGAATCAACCTGACTCCTAAATGGTGTATTTTAAGCTTCAGATTAAGCTTTAATTTTAACGGGGTTTTTTATACAGTTGCTAACTCAGGAGTCGGACGCTTGCTGTTACGAATTCCTGTAATGGCTTCGGCGTAATCAGGGGCTTTAAATACAGCAGAACCCGCTACAATTGCATTCGCACCTGCTTCTAAAACCTGCCAAGTGTTATTGACTTTCAAACCGCCATCGACTTCAATCCAAGGGTCTAAACCGCGTTCATCGCACATTTGACGTAACTTTTGAATTTTGGAAACGACACCGGGAATGAAGCTTTGACCGCCAAAACCGGGGTTAACACTCATAATCAGGACTAAATCACAGAGATCCAAAGAGTATTCAATCAACTCTAAAGGAGTCCCTGGATTAAGCACAACACCCGCTTGCTTACCGAGTTCTTTGATTTGACCTAAAGTGCGGTGTAAGTGAGGAGAGGCGTTGTGTTCGGCGTGAACGGAGATAATATCAGCGCCCGCCTTGGCAAAATCCTCAACATACTTTTCCGGTTCAACAATCATCAAGTGAACATCAAGCGGTTTGCGAGTGACGGGTCGGAGCGCTTCTACGATTAACGGACCAATGGTAATATTAGGAACAAAACGACCGTCCATCACATCAACGTGAATCCAATCGGCGCCGGCTTCATCTACTGCGCGAACTTCGTCTCCCAAGCGACTAAAATCTGCGGATAATATAGATGGAGAGATAACAGTTTGTTTTTTGGACTGGGTCATGGTGTAATATGTTCTCCTACATCTGGGGTTGTATTCAGTGTATCAGAATTTGTTCTGCTGTATGGACGGCTACTGACGAGTTTGATAGATCTAGCCATCAGGGATCAAGATTTTTTGTAGGAAACACCAATCCGAAGCCCAAACTCCCTCGTATGTGATAGAAGGCTTAACGAACGACAGGAGATGTTATGAGTAAGATCGATCCGCTAGACTATCCGGATGACCAACACGTTCGACTGTTTGTTTATTTGGTTCCAGTCATCGGCGTCTTCCCGGCGCTGTGGACTTTGTATCGCCGTCAGGGAACACCCCAACACAGAGCAACCAGTCGCTTGACGGTGATTTTGACTCTAAGTTGGCTTCTGGGACATTTGGCATTAGAGGCAGGCTCTAGTACAACGGAATTTTTAAAGATGCCTCTGTTGTTAAGTAGTAGCATATTGACAACAAGTTATTTTATAGTTTGTTTTGGACTAATGATTCGTCTTTGGCAACGTCAGCCGATCTGGTTGCCGGGAATGAGTCAACTGGCAGAAAAAGTGCTGAAGAAGCATCTGTCTTGAGTCTGGAGACAGTTTTTCACTGTTTTCAGGGATTCATAAAAAAACGTTATTTTGTGTGTGAGGAAGCCTGTGTCTGCTCGTAGAAATCATCATCATCTATTGCGTCAACCGAAAACAACTCAACCGGTTCTCAAAAAACTCTCCCAATCTGGCCCTGGACGATGGTTAGGGTTAGCATTAGGGCTAACGGGAGTGGCGACAATCTCTGCAACCGCAGGTGCATTACTCGCCGTCTCTCTTTCCACGACACCGTTAATGCAGCAAAAGTTGACCGCAGAGGAAGCTGCTGTATTTTCTAAGAACGAAATGGCTCGGGGAAATTTGCGTTTTCCTCAGTTAACTCGCCCGGTGAATATTCTGGTTTTAGGGATTAAGGTTCTCACCTCGGACTTGGAAGATGAATCTCAAGAAGATTTAGGATATCACGCCCTCGTTGATTCGTTTAAAGGGTTATCCGATACCATGCTTTTGGTTCGGTTTGATCCGGCTGAAAAGAAGTTAAAAGTTTTGTCTGTTCCCCGTGATACTCGCACTTATGTTGAGGGAATGGGTATGACAAAAATTAATGATGCAAACTATTATGGGGGTCCGGCTTTAAGTGCAAAAGCAACGAGTGAACTGTTAGGAGGTGTGGGAGTTGATCGCTATGTTCGTGTGAATGTTCAAGGGGTTGAAAAACTGATTGATGCTTTGGGAGGTTTAGATATTTACGTTCCCAAAGATATGAAATATAGCGATGATAGTCAACATTTGTACATTAATTTGGAACAGGGTCAACATCATCTTAATGGCTCTCAAGTGTTGCAATTTTTGCGCTTTCGTCAGGATAGTTTAGGCGATATTGGTCGGGTTCAGCGACAGCAAATTTTAATGCGAGCCTTTATGGAACAGGCGTTAAATGTAGGGACGATTTCTCGACTTCCCAAGCTCGTTTCGATTATTCAGTCTCATATTGACACCAATTTAAGTTTAGAGGAATTAGTCGCTTTGGTGAATTTTGCGACTCATGTGAACCCAGAAAATATTGAGATGTTAATGGTTCCCGGAGAATTTAGCGATCCAAAAGATTATAAGGCGAGTTATTGGCTACCTGACTACAGTCGTTTAGATGCAATTTTAGCGAAACATTTTGACTTTGGCTATGATTCTTGGCGCTTTGAAAATGTTGATAGCCGAGATTTGAGAATTGCAATTCAAGATAGTACAGATGATTGGGATGCGGTTGATGGTTTGGTGATGGAACTCAATGATGATGGGTTCTGGAATGTTAAGGTTTCTAAGCCTTGGACTCAACCTTTAGAAGTGACTCGAATTGTTGCTCAAGACGGTGATACGGAGGGAGCAGAATCGATTCAACGGGCTTTAGGATTTGGAAAAGTGGTGGTTGAAAGTACCGGGTTTTTAGAGTCTGATGTGACGATTCAGTTAGGGCAAGATTGGCTCGAAAAATATGAACAACAACAGCGATTAGAGAATCTAGAAACGGAAACAGAAATAGAAAACCGTGAAGATTCAGAATCGATTAGAATTGAGAACTTCAACTAATTTTTGGGTTCAGGTGCATCACACATCCTCACCTCAGATATCTAATTATTTTGAGCAGCTTAGGAAACAATTTCCATCAGAAAAAGGAGGAAGTTTCTGTTTATATTTGATAATTTTATGTGGCTCAGTATGCAGTCCTCTCTATTGTGATCAACTGCATGGATTTACTCATTACTCTGATTATTTCGTTTGTTTTTTTGATTTTTAGTACCCTCAAAGGGTACTTTATTTTTTATCCTTTACTTGCTTCGCTGTTACTCTGGTTTGTGGTTCTTGTCAGGCGAGGGTTTTTGTTGAAAGACTTGATCAAAATGGCGATCGCAGGTGCGAAAAAGTCTTTTCCAGTTTTTATTATTTTACTCCTAATTGGTGCTGTGACTGCGAGTTGGATGAGCGCCGGAACAGTACCGAGTCTGGTTTTTTATGGTATTCAAATCATTAACCCTAACTATTTTATCCTATTTGCATTCCTCTTAACCAGTTTGGTTTCTCTCTTAATTGGAACATCATTTGGAACGGTGGGAACGATTGGAATTGCTTTAATGATTATGGCGAGTGATAGTGGAGTGAATTCAAATTTAGTGGCGGGTGCGATTCTGTCTGGGGCTTATTTTGGCGATCGCTGTTCTCCGATGTCATCAAGTGCTAATTTAATTGCGAGTGTGACTCAAACTCAACTTTATACCAATATTAAAAATATGCTCAAAACGGGATTCATTCCCTTGATTTTAACGAGTCTGATCTATTTGATTTTATCAAGACTCAATCCGATTCAAATCACCAATAAAATACTGCTTTCGGAAATTATTAAAACTTTCCATCCTCAGCCCCTTTTCTTATTACCTGCTTTTGCTATTTTAATCTTAGCATTTTTTAAAATTGAAGTCAAACTTTCAATGATCATTAGCATCGGAATTGCGAGTATAATTGCTGTATTTTATCAACAATATAGCGTTTCAGAACTATTAGAGTTTATCTTCAGAGGATTTTATCTGCATGAAGCCTCGCCATTACAATCTATTTTAATTGGAGGGGGAATTATTTCTATGGGAAAAGTTGTTTTAATTGTGATGATCTCAACCGCTTTAGCGGGAATATTCGCCGAAACTCATATTTTAAAATTCATTGAACAATTTTTAAAACAAGCCAAATCTCAACAGCATTTGTTTTTAGGTACAATGTTGATTGGTACTCTCTCAGCCGCCTACGGTTGTACGCAAACAATTGCCATTTTACTCACCCAACAATTGGTACAAAAAAGATATCAAACCTTACAACTCAATAATAATCAGTTAGCGGTTGATCTGGAAAATACCGTTGTTATGATTTCTCCTTTGATTCCTTGGAATATTGCGGGATTGGTTCCGGTGACGCTATTGATGAGTGATTTTCACTGTCTTCCCTATGCGTTTTATTTGTATTTGATTCCACTGTTTAACTTGCTCCATAAACCGAAGGACGTAAGGCTGAGTTAGGAAAGAGTCTTTGTAGTTTATTTTGACGTTCTCTTGGGGATTCTTCCGCCCAATTCCACAAGCTTTCATAGAAGAAAAAGGAGACTCCAGCTAGTTCGTTATTCCGGGTTTCTTTGACTTGTTTTTCGATCATATTCATCGGTGTTGAACGGTTTTTTAAGCCGCTTAAAATCCCGATAGCAAAGGGAATATGATCTTTTGCAAGTTCTACTTCTGTCCGTTCTAACTCGGTGGTAAAGCGTTCTAAATCAGGACGATAAACCTGTAAGACAATTTCTTCGATCCAACCCTTTCTTTCCCAAGTAAACCAATCTTGTAAATAAGCAGGTAAAGCAAAATGGAGCGGATTAGGAGAAAGAGAAATAATACACTCTTGATCGATAGCTTTAACGGTTTCAAAAACCCGTTTTACAAATTGGTTAATTTTATCGGCTCGCCATCTTACCCAATAGGTTTCATAAAAGTCTTCCGAGGGTAATTTTCCCTGATGTTCGGCTTGATAAAGACTCACAGTATATTGATCATAACCAAATTCTGAGGGTAAACCAAAATGATCATCAAATTGAATCCCATCAATATTGTAGTTTGTGACAATTTCTACAATTAAATCAAGGATAAATTGTTGAACTTCGGGATGAAAAGGATTCAACCAAACTCGTTCGTCATTTCCCTCTTTTTTAATCAAGGTTCCATCCAAACGACGAGTTAACCAGTCGGGATGTTGTTTGGCTAAATTTGAACTAGCTGGTGCCATAAATCCAAACTCAAACCAAGGGATAACAGTTAAACCTTTTTGATGTCCTTGTTTGACTAATTCTTGTAAAACATCTCGTCCTTTTAACCCGGGTGTGGGGTCGATAGAATGTCCGAAATACTGTTGAGCAACTGCACTCGGATAGAGGGTATAACCGCCCTGCCAAACTGTTGGATAGATCGTGTTAAAATTGAGGTTTTTTAAGCGATTTATAGCGTCTGTAACTCCCCGTTGAGAAAACAAAACCTCGCTATCAATATTTGTGATCCAAACGCCGCGAATTTCCGGCGATGGAGTGGGGAGTGTTAAAGTAGGCTTGAGGATCACGAAAGCAAATAAAAAGCTGAAAATAAGAGTGAGAACTGAATAAATGATTCGCATTTGTTTAAACCCATTTAACATAATTGATAGCGAAGATCAAGATTATAACAGCAAATAAAATAATAACATGACTTTCCCCCGAATTTTTTGCATTAAAGGACGACGCTTCCACTCTTGATAAGTAATACGCTGACTTTCCTGAAAACCATTTAAAAGAAAGTTTTCAATCTTTTCACATAAAAAAGGTTGTGAAGTGGAAAGATTTAACTCATCATTACTCCAAAAACTACGGGGATCGAAGTTCGCGCTTCCCAAGCTAACCCAACAATCATCAATCAACAGAGTTTTAGCGTGCATCATACTGGGTTGATATTCATAAATCTCTATTCCTTCACGCAGTAAGTTTTTATAAAGTTCCCGTGCTGAATAGTGAACAAAGGGTTTATCTGTTTTCGATCCCATTGTTAAAATGCGTACATCTACACCGCGATGTTTTGCATCAATGAGCAGTTTTTGTATATTAGAAAAAGGCAAAAAATAAGGGCTAGCAATCCAAATTCGAGATTGAGCCGCCATTACTAACGTTTGGTAAAGAGCGCGAATAGAAGAATCTCGGTAAGACGGATCTTCACCGGATGTTACTAATACTGTGGGTTGAAAGGTTTGTAATTGTTGAATTGAAGTTTCTTGAGGTAAAGGATTTTGACTAAGATCAATCGTTTTTCCGGAGTCAAGCCAATGTTGAATAAAAAGACCATGAAGACGTTCAACAACGGGCCCTTCAAATTGAACCTCAAAATCAAACCAAGGCGCTCGATCTCCTTGTTCGGGAATACCATCCCAATAGTCAGACATTCCGGCACCACCAATCAGAGCAATTTGATCATCAATTAAGAGTAATTTACGGTGACTGCGTTGGAGATAATCATAAGGTGATCGCCAACTAAAGGGATTGAAAAAACGTACTTCTATCCCATGAATTTCTAAGTTTTTCCAGTATCGTTCAGTCACAGATTTCGCCCCATAACTATCAACAACGACTTGTATTTTTACCCCAGCGTTTGCTTTTTCAATCAGTGCTGTTGCAAAAGCATTGGCTCGTTCACCGGGAGTCATAATATAGGTTTCAAACAGAATTCGATGTTGGGCGCGACGAATTGCCTCTAAACGAGCAGGTTGGATTTCATCTGCTTTCACCCAAAAGTTTTTAACCTCAGCATTACTGATAAAAGAATCAGATAAACTCGCGATTGTCAAGGCGAAATTAGGCGCATTTGTGGAAGGAAAGTTAAAAATTTTGTAGTGAATTCTTCGCCGAAATACACCTTGAATATACAAAACAATGAGGATTACAATTGTCAGACAAGCCCCAATCAACAGAATTATACTCAACCAGTGATCAAACGATAGCATTTGAGTTTATTAATGAGTTGATGATGATCCATGAGTAGTCGCCAGCAGAATAGAAATCTCTAAAGCCTAGAGGATATTGTTCTCAAAATATCATACAACTAATTAAATACGGGCATCAGTTGTAACCCCAGGGAATGCTCATGACTTTATAAACTTTAGCCTTTGACTACTGACTTTCAATGATATCACCAATCTCACTGATCGCCTTCATAATAGCACCGATTCGACTAGCCGCTTTTAAACGAGCATAGGGATCATTGTTTTTGGGAAATTATCTCATAATCGAGCCAGGTATACTAAGATCTAACCCAAGATTGATGCAGTAGTTGTCTAGATGTTAGACAATAGAGTAACGGAAAAGCTTTTTGAGGAGTGTGAAAGTACAGAACTTTTCCGAATGGATATAAGCAATTTAAAAACATAAATTCACAGGCTGTTAGTAGGTGATGAGTAAGAGGAACGCTTGCCCCGTTTCTCGATTGATGATTTTGTTTATAACATCCAAAAAATCGGGCTGCTTTTCAAGACTGTTAATCAAATTAAATTAAAGCAATTTAAAACAATTGGAGGAAAAAGAAATGTCACAGGCTGAAATGGGTAGTAAAGTTAAAGTCCACTACGTTGGCAAACTCGAAAATGGTGCTGTATTTAGTTCTTCGGCGAATAACGAGCCTTTAGAGTTTTGCATAGGAGAAGGAGAGGTTCTCTCCAACTTAGAACAGGCAATTATGGGTATGAATCCGGGAGAATCAAAGATAATAACCATTCCCGCAAAGCAAGCTTATGATTATCCTGATCGAGAATCAACTGTAGTTGTTGAGCGGCAAAATTTACCAGCAGACGCATCAATTGAAGTGGGTCAAAAGGTTTATATTCGTATGCCGAATGTTCATGCTTCAATCCCCGCTATAATTATGGAGATTTCTGAATCAAATGTAGTCCTATCTCTTATGAATTCTTCTTTGGGAGATGAAGACATAATTTTTGACATTCAACTCGTTGAGGTTCGGTAATCATTAAATAACCGAAAGAGGAATGACTAAAAATTAACTCTAGTGCCGTTTTGAAAGTTTCAAAATAGATTTATTTGAGGTTTCTAATTTCTCACATAGAAAACTAGAAACCTTTAGTTTTTGGTAAATAATTACTCCTAATAAATAGGTTAAAATAAAGTGGGCGGAGCGAGAACAGTAACTTCAACTAAAGGCGTGACATTATATCCAGCTTCATTCACATAATTTTGAATTTCACGGGCGAGACGTTCACTAATTTTATCTTTGGAAATCGTTACATCTTGTTCTCTCTGTACATAGAGAATACATAGTAATGTATCTTGTCCTTCAATATTTGAGCGTGTAAAGCGAATATTAGCTTCTACAAGCTTGACTAAGGGATTATCTTCAACAACTTGTTGAATGTCTGCGGTAGCCCGTTGAGCGCGACTTGAACGTTCCAAAGCAGGTGTATTGAAAAATTGCCAATTCAACAGTCCAACTAAAGCCAAAGTGGTGACTCCTAAAGTGATCGGAAATACCCATTGTTTGCCTCGATTATAACGCGCTCCTTTTGAAGATAAACCTCCATAAAAACGAAACAAAATTGCCGCTGATAAATTAATTCCGACCAGTTGCAATATAATTAAAAAAAGACTCCCGATCAAAATATCCATTCTTCCGAGAGACATCGCCATACCTGCCGTTCCTGCTGGAGGAGCGAGAGAGGCAGCCACGAGCATTCCTGTAGCGGCTCCTGATACCAAACTACTGCGTTCTGACTGCATTAAATTAATCGCTCCTGCCGCTCCTGCTGTAATCGGAAGTAACACAGCAACTGAGGAGATTTGACTGTTCGTTAGCATCAAGCTAGTAGGGATTTCTTGACCGAGAATTAAACTCAATATTGCTGCTACAAAAATCGTGACAATAATTGCTACAAAATAACGCAATAAACTCCGCCATAATAATGTTAAATCTCCTCTCGCCGTAGCGATCGCCACATTCATTGCCGGCCCCGCAAAAGGAGCAATTAACATCGCCGCAACCAACAAATAATTAGTATTTGTAAATAAACCAATCCAAACTACAATTCCGGCGAGTCCCGCATAACCCAAAAATCCTCGCCAGGAGCCTACACTTTGTATGCCTGCGAGGAAGATTTCTATAGGACTACGTTCTTGTACTTCTTTGATTTGTTCCGGTGCTTCGGAAGCGGGAGGACGGAGTGCAATAATACCATGAGGAACCAACGTAACGTGTAAATGAGGAATATTTTCTAACTGGTTGAGCAGACTTTCAATTTTTTGATTGGAGACATGAATTAACACTAATTCTTGTGACTCTTGGTCATCAATTACGGCAAACCGAGCGAGGTTAACCCCCTGATGAGATTGAGCAATACTCAGAACTTGTTTTCCCTGACCGTTTGGTACTTGAACCCATAACTGACGCATTTATCAACCCTTTTATTTACCCTTAATTATCTTGGAGATTACTCAAATTAAGCAACCTCCAACTCTGTAGTTTTAGATGATTAGTATTTTTTCAAATCACTAACAGCAGGAGCTTGAATTACTTCTCCTTCACAGTTAAACCGAGCGCCGTGACAAGGACAATCCCAACTTTTTTCAGCCGGATTCCAAGAGACAATACATCCCAAATGGCTACATACAGCAGACACTTGATGTAAAGTGCCGGACTCATCTCGATAAGCACCTATTTTATCACCATTTACGGTGACAACTTTACCTTCATCGATGCCCACTTTTTCAGGAGAATCTAACAGACCTTTTAAACGATCACCAACCCAGTGCATACCAACATCAAGATTTTTCTTAATTGATTCTTGAGTCACAAATGGTGTGGGACGAGTGGAATCATATAGATTAGCCCAAGGATTTTCTTTGCCTAAAATCAGGTCAGATAATATCATCGCTGACATCATTGACTTACTCATTCCCCACAAACTAAAACCTGTTGCGACATAGGTATGATTATTCATGGGAGTTAGCTTACCAATATAAGGAAGTTGGTCAAAAGAAACCATATCCTGAGTTGACCATCGATAGGCAATTTCTTCAACTTCAAAGGTCGAATAAGCATAATCTGCCAGTTGTTTGTATAAGACTTCTGTATCATCAACTTCACCCACTTTATGTCCTTTTCCCCCGATTAAAAGTAATGTTTTTCCTTCGTGGGGAGTGGTACGAATGGAGTGATAATCTTGACCCGAGCCAATAAACATTCCTTGTGGATCTTTAGCAGGATCGATCCAGGCTCCGATTAAATAAGAGCGTTTAGGATAGGCTTTTGCAAAATACAATCCTTGATCTAATATGGGTAAGTTTGTGGCAACAATGACGTCTTGAGCGGTAACAATACAACCATTTTCTGCAATGATTTTACAAGGTTGTTCACCTTCAACGGTTTTGACTCGAGTTTGTTCAAAGATGTAACTCCCTTCGCCCTGAATGGTTTTAGCTAGATGTAAAACGAATTTTCGGGGGTGAAATTGGGCCTGATTTGTAAATTTTACGGCTCCGGCGATCTCAAAAGGTAAGCCTGTTTGTTGAACGAAAGAAGCGGGTAATCCTAATTTAACTGCGGCTTCATATTCGGCTTTTATTTTGTCTAAATTATCTAGAGAAGCTGCAAAGGTGTAGATGTCTTTCCGTTCAAAATCACAGTCTATTTGCTCACTTTGAATAAGACTTGCATATTGTTCAAGAGCAGCTTGATTAGATTCACCATACAAACGTGCTTTTTCTTCGCCATGCTGTTTAATTAAATCTGCGTAAATTAGCTGGTGTAATGAACTAATTTTAGCAGTTGTATGTCCGGACACGCCAGCAGCAACTTGTTCAGCTTCTAAAACAGCGACGGTCTTTCCCGCTTGTTTGAGTAATTTTGCCGCTGAAATTCCCACTAAACCTCCCCCAACAATTGCAACATCTACGGAGATATTTTGAGTGAGGGAAGGGTAGTTAGATGCTGATGTAGAATCGATCCAAAAGGATTGAGATTTTTTAGGTAAATGATGACTCATAATTATACGCTTTCTGACTAAAAGATTCGATAACAAATCCCGAATCTAGTTCAATGAATTTATTTATGCGCCGACGACAACACCGCCATTTGGATGCAGAACTTGTCCCGCCATATATGAGGAATCTTCTGAAGCTAAAAAGACAAAACAGGGAGCAACTTCTTTCGGCTGACCTGGACGTTGCATCGGGACTTGCTTCCCAAAGTTACTCACGTCATCACCCCCAAAAGCATCAGGAATAAAGGGAGTCCAAATCGGGCCAGGAGCAACCCCATTCACGCGAATTCCTTTTTCAATTAAAGGTTGAGAAAGTGAGCGAGTAAAGGCTAAAATAGCACCTTTCGTAGTAGAATAGCTTAATAAGGAAGCATTGCCTTTGTAAGCATTAATGGAAGTAGTGTTGATGATTGTGCTACCCTCTTTTAAGTGAGGCATAGCTGCTTTGGTGAAGTAAAACATCGAGAAAATATTGGTTGCAAAAATGCTACCGAGTCGAGCTGAATCAATATCTTCAATGCTCGGTTCATAATATTGTTCCGCAGCATTATTTACAAGAATATCTAACTTGCCAAATTCATCGATAGTTTTTTGAACGGCTTCGTGACAAAAGCTTTCGTTGCGAATATCACCTTCAATCAATAAGCAACGGCGACCTAAATCTTCAACAGCTTTTTGAGTTTCTTTAGCGTCGTTGGTTTCATCTAAATAAACAATGGCAACATCGGCGCCTTCTTTGGCATAATAAACCGCTACCGAACGACCAATCCCACTATCACCACCTGTGATTAAAGCAACTTTATCTTGCAGTTTACCACTGCCTTTATAATTAGGATCATCATATTCAGGTCTTGGAGTCATTTCTGACTCTAATGCAGGTTGTCTATCTTGAGATTGAGGGGGAATTTTATTGGGTGTAATTGTCATAAATAACTCCTAAAATTTCAGAGGGTTTATTTGATTTTTTGTGTTGCAGAAAAAAAATGAGAATATTTAGAAAGCTGAAAAATTAATATAAGATGAGATATTAACTTTCCAGCTTATTGACTCAGATCGCAATAATTAGGGTTGAGATGTACTGTTTTTTACCTGAACTGTTAAATAATTTTAACAACGTAAAAAACAGACTTTTCTAAAATTGATAATTACTGCATTTGATTTTGCAAGCGTTTCTTCGCTTCTTTAAATTCAGTTGCCATTTGCTCACGTTGACTATCATTCATATTTTTCCGCATCGCTGCAAACATGGTGCTTTCTTCTTGACGAGTATGATCGCCAACCATATCTTTAACGCGCTTCACCATCGCTTGAAAAGCCTCTGCATTGGGTTCGCTTGCTTTCATTTCATTGAGAACTTTTTCGAGTTCGGCTTGCTCGTCATAAAGTTCTTGGGTATCACCATCGCCATAGAAGGAACGAATACGGGGATAAACAACTTCTTCTTCAGCTTTAGCGTGAGCAACTAAATCTTTATAAAGTTGTCCGAAATACTCCCGAATTTTGTTAGGATCTTGAGTTTTTTCGATTTCACGAATCAGGGTTTTTGCCTTTTGATGATCCATGAAAATCAGGGTCAAAATATCCATATCGGAAGCGTCAGAAGCTTGAGTAGTAGCACTTCCAATTACACCCGTCATGGCTGCTAATGCGTCTTGAATTTGTCCCCAAATACTATCATCAGGCTCTTGACCTGTGAGTTCGCGAGTACCTAAATATTCTAAAATTCCTTTTAGTTGCTCTTGATGAGCGCGATTTTCAAAGTTAACAGCATTTAAAGGTGCGAGAGCTTCTTTAACATCAGCACCCACAACTTGTGCCGCTTTGTGAACCACTAAACCCGACAGAACTTGACCATGCTTAAGCAGCTCATGTTGAGCCATTTTTTCATATAAACTCAAGTCGGAACCTTGCATCATTTCCTGTGCTTGGTTCACCATTTTTTGAACTTTGTCTTTGGGTTCAGCCGGATTTCCGTACTGAGTAATTGTTGTTTCAATAATGCCCAGATTTTTCTCGTCATCTTCAATCATATCTTGCAAACGACTACGAATATCATTGTCGCTGCATTCTTGAATAAATTGACGTTCACTCATCAAAATTAAATTTTGAATAGCTCGCATATCTGCTAGCTTTTGAGCAATTGTCGCTCGTTTGGTATCAGTTAATGTGATAGGCATTGTTTTCTCTCTCGTACACTGGATCTGTAAAACCTATCTTTTATAATTACGCAGCTCTAGGAGAGATTCATCTTCCTTTTGATATAAGTTCAAAAATGCTTTTATGAATAGGTAGTGATTACTAGAATCTGAAAAAACTGAAAACTAAACTTTGATCATACCAAACTCTCTACAAAAATAAATAGTAATATTATTATTGTTAATTTCAGAATCTATAAAATTATCGGGGTACTCACGACAGTACCCCGACAATACTGATATTTTATTGAGTTACAAAATGAGCGAATTAATTAATGATCTTCTGCCGAATCTGGATCAAGTTGCCATCGTTGTTCATCTCGTTGGTCGAGTTTTGATTTAACTTCTAGCGGCTTAGTATCGGGTGTATCAATTCCCACTGCATCGGCTAGACTTTCTGTATCATGACGTTCAGGAACTGCATCCATTGCCTCGGCTACAGGTGTATCTGGAATCACTTTAGTTTGATATTGAGGAAGATTTTGATCGGAAGATTCAGTTGCCATTATTGACTCCTTGAATATGAATTCATCATTTGCATCTGGAAGAAAACAGGAAGTAATTTTAATTAATAAGTCCCCCGACCTTCTGAGTTAAATTCACATTTCCAGTGAAAGCCCAGAAAACCGGGGGTCAAGCCACCAACCAGAGCAATACTAACTTAATAGAACCACTCTATAATTTAGCGATTCTCAATTTTTTGCTTTGCCGCTTCTTTTACATTTTCTACTGTGTGTTGTGCCGCGGCTTCTGCTTGCTTTTCTTTACCTTCTGCTTGATCTTGAGGATCGCCTGTAATATTTCCTAATGCTTCTTGGGCTTTACCCTCCATATTTTTCATCGTAGCTTCTACTTTATTTTCGTTACTCATAAGTAAAGATCTCCTATTCTTTCTTTAGCAAAGACTTTTGCTAACTGTTCACAGTATATCGAGTCTATATCTATCCTACTTCTACCGCAGGATAGATTCATTGACCCTATCTTAAGAGAGATGGTTATGATGGTGAAGCTGAATTCAATTGAGTTTGATAGTTTTTCTCGATTTCATTCAGACTTAAATCAAATTTCTCAGCAATTGCCTTTAAAACTTCCCGTTCTTGTGCTGTAATCACACCATCACTTTGAGCAATTCGATAACATTGCATTAAGGTAGAAGGTGCAAAATCAGGATGAAGTTGCTGCAATAAATCATCTAAAGGCTGAGGAGTTTTTAGGTGATTTTCAATGGTTTCGGCAGTTTTAGAGTTAAAATTTCCTTGCTGTAACAATTCTGAAATTACATCAGACCAAGATTTTTCAGGAGAACTTGCCAACACCGCATGAACCATAATTTGATCCATGATTGCTTCTTGTTCTGATGCTTTTTGAAAATAGTTTTCCTGTTCTTGATAAAACTCAGCAGGCGTTAATTTTGTGCCATCGGGTTTAAGTTTAGCTTCATAAAACCGACAAGCAGCATAACCGAGTCCATACAGCATAACGGCGTTAGAAGAAGCCCCGACAAATGCACCAATACCGGGAATAACTTCAATCACACCAAATCCTACTTTTAAAGCACTTGAACCGCCCAAAGATAAGCCAAAAATTCCTAAAACTTCTCCCCGACGTTCGGCATCATTTAGATCAAGACCATAAGCTGCGGCAATTTCATAAATCATTTCCGCTTGCAGTCGAGTTGTTGTGGCTAAATCGATCGCAAAAAGTACGGCAGCCAAAGGAGGAATAAAGTTAGTTGCTAATCCAATTCCTGCACCTTGTACTGACTTTTCTACCATAATGCGGTGAGCAATTTCAGCAGCAGTTTCATTGGGGTATTTTTGCCGCAATTTTTCCACATTACGTTGGGCTTCTTCAATATTGACTTGACCCAACATTACTTTTAACCAGTCCGCCCCTAATAGTTTTGTAATCGATTTAACGAGGGGATTTTCTGCGATCGCTGCCATCGTATCTCCTGTTCCTTGAAAAACCATTTCAAGAAGGTTTTGAGCCTGATCTGCCCCGGCTTTAGCGACTTGATTTGCTGTCTCTATCGTGGTATCAATTACCTTCCTTAAATCTGATGTCGTTTCATAAATACAAGTTCCAAGATCGGAGTGAGAAGACGCTGCATTTTGAGAGCGATCAGATGAAGTTTGTTT
>Ga0207419_1000677_pt1 | contig 29132 bp, 21 predicted proteins | sample ElkSloMetagenome_4_FD_184723 | JGI IMG/M metagenome (GOLD analysis project Ga0207419, IMG submission 184723) | Hot spring microbial communities from Elkhorn Slough, Monterey Bay, USA - MD2A (version 2) | ecosystem: Environmental > Aquatic > Marine > Intertidal zone > Estuary: Microbial mat ... | reverse complement strand
AGATTACCCGTTGATAGGTGCTCGGTGGAAGTCCAGCAATGGATGTAGCCAAGGCACACTAACAGACCGAGGGCTTGACCTCTGTTACTTCTGAAAACTCTATGCAGTCTTCTTTGTTTTGCTTATTTAACCTCTTTCTGGAGTTTCAGGAGGAGGTTTTGGTTTTTTTATATAGATAGATAGCCAGTCCCGCTAGAACGTGTCAGGATAGAAGAAGTAGAGAGAGTTTACGAATATAATCTGTCATTAACAACGATGAGTTCAGATTTAGTTCCGCCTACTTATCCAAAAGTACCGACTTGGCGTCGCTCTGCGGCTCTAGGGACTGACCTATTTGTTGTTTGGTTGCTCAGTTCCCTCCTCAGTTTTAATGGAGTTCTGAGATTTTTTTTGTTTATCTTGTTGTGGTTGAGCCTGCGAGTCTTTTTGGTGGCTAAAAATCAAGGACAAAGTTTAGGACGTTGGGCTTTTGATCAAAAAGTGATTGACTTCCGGTATAGCAGAACTCCTGGTATCTTAGAATTATCTAGACGAGAAGGAGTAATGGGTATCTGTGTTTATTTAGCAACGTTAGGATTAAGTGGTCTTGTTTCTGGTAACGCCGGAATTTTGTTATTTTGGATTCCTATTAGTGTAGACTGTGGTCTAGCTCTCTTTGATACGACTCGCAATCCCCAAACTTTTCATGATCGCTTGGGTCGAACTATTATTGTTGGGACTCAACGAGGCTACTCGCTTGATATTAAGATTCGCAGGTGGGTTGACAAAATCAAAAAAGATATGAAATAATTAATGATTGTGCATATATTGTTTGCATCAATAAAACTATCTGAGATTTTATAGGATTATGGCTAAAGGTGTTCGGATTATCATTACATTAGAATGTACAGAGTGTCGTACTAACTCTGATAAACGCTCGAAAGGGGTTTCTCGATACACTACCGAAAAAAATCGTCGAAATACATCCTCACGACTGGAATTGAAAAAGTTCTGCCCTCACTGTAATAAGCACACCGTCCATAAAGAAATTAAGTAGTAATTCTCAAGCAGAAACCCAAATCTCATTTACAACTCAATTCACCAATTTAGAACAAGGAATACAACACAATGAGTTACTTTCGTCGCCAAGTTTCTCCCATTGACCCTAAAACCCCAATCGATTACAAAAATATTGAATTGCTTCGTAAATTTGTGACAGAACGAGGAAAGATTCTTCCCCGTCGAATTACAGGTTTGACTTGCAAACAGCAGCGAGACCTGACAAAAGCTATCAAACAAGCTAGAATTTTAGCCATGTTGCCCTTCGTAAATAAAGAAGGCTAAGGGAATTGGTGGAAAAGGGAACGCTGATTGAATTTAGAGTACACGGGGAGCGTCGTCTCGGCGTTGCTGATCGTCCTGAAGGAAAAAAGCATTGGATTATTATTGATGAGCAAGGAAGCTCTCATACAATTCATCCTCGACAAATTACTTACGAAGTAACAGGACAAACTTACACGCCATCGGATATACCGACGTTCTTTCAAGAATTAGAGCCTTATATCGATCCCTCCAGTCTAGAGATTGCTTGGGAAATTTTGGTTGAGCAGGGAGAAACAGTGAGTCCCCAAGAAATGGCAATGCTGCTATTCTCTGCCAAGGATTCTCACCAATGCTATGCGAGTCATCTTCTTCTTTGTGACGACAAGCTTTACTTTAAACAAAAAGGCGATCGCTACGAACCTCGCTCACCCAATCAAGTCGCGGAGATCAAACATCAGCAGCAGGTTGAGCAGCAGCGACTACAAGAAACGCAAGAATTTTGGAATCGAGTCAAAGAGTGTTTAGCTGGAACGGTTACAGAATGGCACAATAGTGACCGACCCCGCTTGGATGCCTTAGAGCGTTTAGCTTTAAATGGAGAAGAAACATCTCATGTGACTTCAGCCTTTGAAACTTTAGCCACTTTGGAACGTCCCCAAACTGCAAGTGGTGCATTGGAACTGCTGGTGGATTTAGGGGTCTGGAGTCCTCACGAGAATTTATCACTACGTCGTACTCAGATTCCCACACAGTTTCCTATGCAGGTACTTGAAGTGGCTCAACAGCTTCTAAATTCTCAGCCGCCCGATGATCCCGATACAAACCGTCTGGATCTGACCCGTCTCAAAGTCTATACTATCGATGACGAGAGTACCCGTGAGATTGATGATGGCTTGAGTGTAGAATTTATGCCAGATGGTCAGCAGCGATTATGGATTCATATTGCTGATCCAACCCGCTTGCTTTCTCCCGGCGATGAACTCGATCTCGAAGCTCGACGACGTACCACAACAGTTTATTTACCAACGGGGATTATCCCAATGTTTCCCTCGGAACTAGCAACTGGGCCGATGAGTCTAGTGGAGGGTAAACTGTGTTGTGCTTTAAGCTTTGCTGTGATTTTAGATGAAAGCGGCCAGGTTCAAGATTATAGTATCCATGCCAGCACGATTAAGCCGACCTACCGCCTCACCTATGATGATGTGGACGAGATGCTGCATTTGGGTATCACAGCCGAACCCGAAATCGAAGCTCTGGCGACTTGGACAAAACGACGCAAGCAGTGGCGAGACTCTCAAGGCGCAATTAGTATTTATATGCCTGAGTCTCTGATTAAAGTCGAAGAAGACGAGATCATCATTAAAGTTTTAGATGATTCTCCTTCTCGACAAATTGTCGCTGAGATGATGATTTTAACCGGTGAAGTGGCGGCTCGTTATGGTCAGGCGCATAATTTAGCGTTACCTTATCGTAGTCAACCTCAACCTGAATTACCGCCTGCCGAAGAACTTCTACAATTGCCTGCTGGTGCGGTACGTTCTTGTGCGATGCGTCGTTATATGCCCCGCAGCGAAGTCAGTTTAACGCCTGCTCGCCATGCGAGTTTAGCTTTAGAAACCTATACTCAAGTGACTTCTCCGATTCGCCGCTATAGTGATTTACTGACGCATTTTCAAATTAAAGCTCATCTGCGAGGAGAAACTCCTCCCTTTTCAACTGAGCAGATGCAAGAGATGGTGATGAGCTTAGGCCCTGCTGTCAAGGAAGCCTCAAAAGTTGAACGAGAAACTAATCGTTACTGGAGTTTGGAGTTTCTTCGCCGTCACCTCGATCAAACGTGGCAAGCGATTTTATTACGGTGGCTGCGTGAAGACAGTAATTTAGGACTGCTTCTCCTCGAAGAACTTGCGGTTGAGTTACCGATGCGATTTAATCGCAATGCCCAACTTGGAGAACGTTTTACAGTGAAGGTGGCTCATGTTGACCCCAGACAAGATATTATTCAATTTCAGGAAATAACAGACCAAGCAACTGAACCCGCATTTTCCTGAGTTAAAAGAAGCCATAATCTTTGATTAAAATTAGGGTGACTGGGGAAAAGTCTAGTTACATTTCTTTTGTTTCTTTTCCCTCAGTTTTCGTCTATTTAAAGCTTTATTTGCTGTAAATCACTACGGGGATCAAAACTCCGATTGGCTCTAATTTTCTCATAATACTCTCGCTCTATCGAACTTAGATCTTTGGGCGGAACAACCACCAGTTTCACGAATTGATCGGTGCGTCCACCGCCTTTAGGTTTAATCCAACCTTTACCCCGTAATCGTAACGTTTGTCCTGAGCGAATACCCGCCGGAATATTCATCGTGACCAAACCATCCGGAGTGGGAATTTCAATCGCTCCTCCTAATACTAATTCATCAGGTGTCACCGGGACTTCACAAATTAAATGATCACCCTCAAATTGAAAAAACGAGTGCGGTAAAATCTCAACTTTTAAGTACAAATCACCCCGTTGCTGCGTATAGGGATCGACTTGACCTTGACCCCGAACCCGAATTTTACTTCCCGACTTGACACCTGGTGGAATCGAAACTTCACCCCCACCGACTTGCTTTTTAACCCCTCGAAACGCCTCACTCAAACTTAAAGAGAGAGTCGCTTCTTGATCTAGAGAAGAATTTTTAGAGTTGCTTCTGCTGTAACCCGAGGAAACATCCTCAAAACCACCACCAAATCCCGTTGTTCTACCTGTACTGGTTCGATAGGAGTAGCTGCGACTTCCAGATCCACCTGGGCGCGTCCCCGCTCCAGTTCGACCTAATAAAGAATTGATAAACTCATCAAAACTACTAAACTGGCTAAAATCTAAGTTATTAAAATCTACTGTTGTTTTCCCACCAGAAGGCCATCGGCTTGAAGATCCCGCTTGATTCCAGTATTGACCATATTGATCATACTTCTTGCGATTTTGCGGATCGGACAGCACTTCATAGGCTTCATTCACCTCTTTAAAGCGAGCTTCCGCTGTTTTGTCGCCGGGGTTCAGATCCGGATGATATTTACGCGCTAATCTACGATAAGCTTTTTTGATCTCATCGGCGGTCGCCGTTTTACTTAAACCCAAAATTGCATAATAGTCTTTATAGTCAGTCGCAGCCATTCACTACCTTCCTCTGAATACTATCCTCGTTGATTATTTCACACAAATACTTAATCTACGCATCTCCAGCATTTCGTTATCCCTTCCCTAAACACACACATCTCAAGACTTTATAACGGTCTGACCCAGATGAGAATTAGCAATGTATCTGTCTAGGATTAGTCAGAACCTAGCAATACCAAAACCTGATGTCAGGAAAATGATCTAACGAAGTCTGAAAATCTTGCGAGTTATACTATGACTCGTCTAACTTATCAAAGGTTCACGTCGATCTGGGTTCGGTTCTTGCTGAAATGGCGATCGCAATTTCCGTACCTCTGATCGGCATCGGAAGTGATAAGGTATGTTATTATTTCGTCACGATATCTAATTGAGAATATAGCGATCGCCAAACCATTTTTCAACTCTATTGCCTCCAAACCTCCCGCTACGGTATGACGAATATCCTACGGTTTTGATTGTGAACTGCTGTTGAGGAATTGAGAATTTTTGCACAGAGTTAAGCCAAGGCATTTGAAGATTAACTAAAAATGCGTTTCAAATCTAGAAAAGAAGTGTGACTTTACTCGGTGGTGAACCTTCGGGGATGGCGGTTTTGACGCGATCGAGAACCAGTTGTGAGTATCCCCGTATGGTACTTTTCAGGACTTCTTGATATTTCCGGGTTCGTTCGGCAATATCATCAACATATCCCACCGCTTGCAAATCGTCGTTGTCGTCTTCGTCGTATTGAATATAAATTTTTTGACCGTTTTGCCCTTCGATTTCTGTGATTTTCATCGACATGGATGAAGTCTCTCCCAAGCTTGAGGTGCGTTACTCCATTATATGCCTTAATTCTGGGTTTATTCCTTTTATCCCAACCCCTCTCGACCTCTCCCCCAACCCCTCTTCTAGAAGGCGAGGGGAGTATTTTTAGGATTATTAAATATCTAAAACTACATATAGCAATAAGAAATCATTTGTAAACGACTTTGCCGCCAAACCCCCAATTATGCGGGGTAATTTGGATTACTTTTTTACAAGTCAGGTAACATTGTTATAAACTTAAAGTCCCCTAATTATCACCGTAATGTTGGTGATCACGGAGGTAGAGAATTAAGGGAACTGCGATCGTATTTGGAGTTTGACCTTAGCCTCTAGCCCCCTCTTCTAAAAGACAAGAGGGAACTATTTTTTAATGGGGAAAATCAGTTAAACGGAAGTGAAAGAATCTTCGGTGAAACTGCCAACATCAACACCTCCAACTAGGGCTAAAACTTCATCGCCAAATGCGATCGCAGTATTGCCACTTTCAGAAGTTAAACTGAGGTCAGTAAAGGCTAAACCATCGGCTAAACCAATCAAGTCACTTCCAACTTCAAAATCAATAATCGTATCTGTTCCTTCCCCGATCGCCAAAATAAAGGTATCGTCACCTTTACCCCCAGAGAAGTCATCCCCCTGGAGAATATCATTTCCTAAACCCCCGCGAATGAGGTCATCACCATCATCGCCGAAGATCTCGTCATCACCAACTTCCCCGAACAGTTCGTCATCTCCGGCTTTACCACCAATTTGGTCATTACCCAGACCGCCGTGAATAGTGTCGTCGCCGCCATCAATATTAACTTGGGGGTCACGGCTATCGAGGTCGCCTCGCAGAATATCATCGCCATCTCCGCCGAAGATTTCGTCATCGCCGAGAAGACCCGCAATGGTTTCACTATTAGCTGAACCCGTCAGAACATCATCTCCATCGGTGGGTGTAGTAGAAGGACGTCCTAAACGAGGATCGAGGTCAAGAGGTTCATCAAGTTCGAGTTTGATGATTTCGTTGTTGTCGATATCTGGCCCCCGACCAACAGAAAAAGGATAATTATTGTCGTTGGCGACGAGAATGGTTTTTTCATCGAGAACCAACACATCTTCAATGGTGACAAACGGGAAAGTAAAAGTTGTTTCACCATCGCCGTTAAGGTCATCAGGGTCAGCAATATTCAACAGATCAACCAGTTCTTCTTTCTCAACAAAATTGTTTTCATCGACTTGAGAAATATCGATCTTGAAAATCTTCTTGAATTCGGCAGATTCTCCTTGACCACCATCCCGTTCAATTACCATAAATTCAGTGTCATTAATGGGAGTAAAATCACCAATCGCATGACCCGGAACATCAGTTGGATAAAACCCGACTAAACCTGTAAATTCTCCTGTTTCAGCATCCGCTTCATAGATCCGCAGGGCATTTTCTGGATCACCTTGTACAGACCCTTCTAACAAGGGATATAAAGTGGTTAAATCGGGACTAAATGCCATACCCTCATAACCGCGAGAACCCGATAAATTCGGCAGTTCAATCTCCTGATCCACTTCCACCCGTCCAGTTGCGGGGAAGTCGGTAAAGAAGCCATCAACACCCAATTCGATCAACTGTTCAAATTCCTCGCCAGGGTCGCCGTTGTAGTCGCTAGCCAGGAAGAAGTCTTCATTCCGCAGGGTGTAAGGATGAACCAATAATCCCGCATCGTGGGCATCCTCAATTACAGAAGTCGGTTCGCCCAAAACTCGGTCTGCATCACTAATAAAGCCATCGCCATTCAAGTCATCCGGTTCACCATCTCCATCGCGATCAACGGTTTCAACGGGCAGAATTCGCCGCTTAGACGGCCCAATTCCATCAGCATAGGTGGCGACTTCTTCGAGTCCTTCGGGGGTGATTAAATCGGCATAGGTGCGTTCATCCCCACTTACAACTAAATCATAGGGCGCACCGCCTCCGCCAACAAGTTGAACCAACGGCAAATCGACACCCGCATCGGGCATAATGGAGTTGTTGAGTTCCTTGAGGTTGCCGACTTCAAAGGATTGAATAAATACCCGATCGCGATCGGTGAAGTCGTTGTCAACCAAAGTTTCAATTAAAGGTTCTTCTAGGGAAAGACCGATTTCGTCGAAGTAGGTGGGATGTTTGGTTTCGGGATAAATGCCGATTTCTTTTCCGGTTTCGGCTTCAATATCTTTGACCAGTTGAATTATTTCTTCGAGTGTGGGAACTTCAAACAACCCATCAAATTCAGTATTTTCCTGACGCAGTTCGGGAATGCGTTCAATACTTCGTAGGGTTTTAATTTCGCCTAATGTGAAATCTTCGCTAAACCAACCGGAAACTTCCCGACCATCGATCATTTTTGTGGTAAAACGATCCGCAAATTCCGGTCGATCTGCAACGTCGGTTGTACCCGAAAGTTCGTTTTCGTGACGGGCGATGAGAACTCCATCTGCGGTCGAAACCAAGTCCGGTTCAATAAAATCTGCCCCCTGGGCGATCGCCCGGTTGTAGGCTTCTAAGGTGTGTTCCGGACGCTCACCGCTAGCTCCTCGGTGGGCAATCACAATGGGTGGTTCGCCTGTTAACGTATTAAACTGTAAGTCAGGATTTTGCGGCGCCCGCACTTCTTCAGCAACAATTTGATCGCGTACCTGATCGATAGTTAAAGGGAAGTCCCCAATTAACCCATCAGCGCCCAACTGAATTAAATCTTCGGCTTCTTCTTGAGGGGTTTGTACCGAACCGTCGGGGTCAAGGGTTAAATAACGTTCTTCATCCCGCAATGTGTAAACGTTAACCAATAATCCCGCATCGTGGGCGAGTTCAATTAACGGAAAGATTTCCCCGGTTAACTGGCTGCGAATTTCTGCGTCTCCGTTACCATCCCCATCAACAGGTTCTTCGAGTCCTTCGCGGAGGAGAATGGTATTTTTCCAGGGGTTAACCGCTTCGGCGTAGGTTGCCATGAAGTCATAAAATTCTGGCAATGCCAACAAATCACCATATCCGGTATCGACACCCAAATCGATAATATCAACTAAATCCCCATAAACCTCACGGGCATCTTCTTGGGTAAAATCAGGATTACTGAAATTAGCAACAATATCGTAGGGGAAAGAAAACCCCGGACTAGAATCTTCCGTTGCAGCCCCGGTAAGTTGATGCAAAGGTACATCAATTCCCGCCTCTGGCATAATTTCATTATCCAGACGAATTAGGGGTGCAATTTGGAAGGTTTGGATGATATTTTGTTGGGGGTCGGTAAAGTTTTCCTCAACTAAAACCTGAACCGTTGCTTCTTCCAAATTCAGACCAATACTATCAAAATATTGGTTATGTTTCAGTTCGTGAACAATGCCGACTTTCTTTCCGGTTTCGGCTTCGTAGTCTTTAACTAACTGAATGACTTCCGCCATTGTGGGAATTTCATAGTCCCCATCAAAGGCATCGCTTCGTACCGAAAGGGGTTGTTTTGCCCGTAGTGTTTTAATTTCTTCTAGGGTAAAATCTTCAGCAAAAAATCCCGTGTATTCAACCCCGTCAATAACTTTTGTCGTTTCGCGATCGCTAAATTCTGGATGGTCTAAAATATCGGTGGTGTTGTTGAGTAGAGGTTCGTGACGAACGATAGGAACGCCATCTTTTGTCATCACGTAGTCAGTTTCAATGAAATCTGACCCTTGTTCCAATGCCAACCGGAAACCATCAAGGGTATGTTCTGGACGGGGGCCGCTTGCGCCTCGATGTCCGATAATGATCGGTTCTTGTCCATTTAACGTATTAAGCGTGGGAATATTGGGAGTAGAAATGGGTGCTTGTTGAAGAACTCCATTGGTATCAAATTCCAACAAATAAGGGCCGAATTCATCGCCGATCCAAACTTGATTCTCTCGAACAACAATGGATTCAATATCAAAGTCAGATCCGGTTAATAAACGGTCTTCTGTTCCTTCGTTAATAATTTCAAACGGGATTAAATTATTTGGGTCTGAAAGCTGTACAAAACCTTGAACATCTACGGTTCCATCACCGTTTTCTGTTCCCACAAAATCGGGATAAACTTGATAGACACGCAGTAAATAATCGGAACTATTTCTGATATTTCCAAAACCGTTATCGGAGAGAAACCAAAATGTATCGCCGTCGCTTCCGGGGGCAAATTGTACCCCGCTAAATCCTTGAACGGGTTGTCCATCAAAAGGGCCTGTTCTTCCATTGGCAGAAATGGGTTCACCGTTACCATTATCTCCACCAGACTGCTGCCCTTCTGCAAACGTATCAGCCGGAAGTGATGCAAAACCAACGAGTTTGATGTTTTCCATAATTTGGGGTAGATGCTAAGTTTTGATGAATTGATTAAATCGTTTGGTACTACACCCAGACTTGCCAACACTTTTTGGACTAGGATAATTGAAACAGATCGCATTTTATCGCCTTAATTTCTGTTGAAAATGATCGCAGAAAAAAAGAGTTAAGCCGGTAATTTTATTAAATAAATTATTCTTACCAGACTCACGTAGATAAGATATCACTCAAAGTTTAAGGTAGGATTATACTTAAATTAAAATACAGTTAAAAGTTTTGATTTAACTCAAATTATTTTTATTGTCTACGATCATAACAATAATTTTTTTGATAAAAATCGCAATAAAAAACCAGGGAGTTAATGAAACTCCCCAGTTCTAAAATTAGGTGTGAACTAGACTGTTAAAAACAGATCACTTTCCCCACCAATTAAAGCCGTTAAATCGCTAGCATTCACACCTTATAAAATTGCGAGAACTTCGCTAACAGTGCCGACTTCAGTATCACTTCCAACTTGAGTAAAAGACAATTCTTCAGCCGTTAAACCGCCTTTCAAACCTAAGAAATCGATACCGACTTCAAAATCAACAAAAAGGTCAGTTCCTTCTCCTGCGGCCAATACAAACGTATCACGACCTGTACCACCCGAGAAGTCATCCCCGGTTAAAGTGTCATGTCCTAAACCACCATCTAACAGGTCATTGCCATCATCGCCGAAGATTTCATCGTCGCCCTCTTCGCCAAACAGGAAGTCATATCCCGCTTTACCGCCAATACGGTCATTTCCGGGACCCCCATAGATTTCATCATTACCGCCAACAGTCCCACCGGGAGAACGACGGTTTGCATCCCCTCGCAGAACATCATCACCTTCGCCACCGTCAATTAGGTCATCACCCAAACCGCCCGCAACAGTATCCATTTCAGCGCTACCAGTGAGAATTTCACCCGCATCACCACCAACAAATTCACCGCTACCGGAAATCATGTCCGCAGGAACAGTAAGAATGAGTTGACCGCCTCGGGCGTACTGTCCTTCATAGTAAACAGTACCCGCAGCATTCGTCCCAACAACACTACCATCGGGAAGTTCGGTATCTCGGATAGTACCTGCTTGAACATCAAACAAATACCCCTCGGGAACTTCAATAATTCCAGAAGACTCCCAACTGCCATAACGACCAAATCGAGTAGGATCGATGAAAGCGGTACTATTTTCAAACAGGAAGTCTACTTGATCATCACCGACAACACCTTCATTTTCAGCAATATTATAGGAAACAACACTACCGTAGCGACCTTCAGCGTTGAGAATATCTCCCCCAAAACCGGTTTCGTCTTCTTGCATCAACACGTTCCCGTTGCTGTCAACGACCATGTTATCGTAGCTAATTCCGGTTTCTGGCCCACCTTCAAGCAGAAATTCAAAAGTGGCATCCCCAGTGGGATCTTCAGGATTTAAAATCAGACGGTGTAACTTACCGTAGGGGTTATCAGCTTCTTCGGGAGTTTCTGCGTCTTCGGTTAACGAACCGTTGCGTTCCGGGCGTCCGGTGGTGACAAGGTAAAACTCACCGGGGTTGTTCGGGTCTTCATGAATATCTTCGGGACGACGGAAATTAGTTGAATTAGGATCTCCGGCTTTTTCCTCGATAATTTCATCGACAACCATACGACCTGTTTCAGGGAAGTCAGTAAAGAAACCATCCACCCCGATATCGGTCAGTTGTTGGAACTCCTGTTCCGGCGTTTGGGGAGTACCATCTGGGTTTAAGGTTAAAAAGCGTTCTTCGTTTCGTAGTGTGTAGGGGTGAACCTGTAACCCTGCATCATGCGCCCAGTCTACTAGAGGACGAACTTCTCCGGTGAGTTGGCTAGTAATTTCAGCGTTGCCATCACCATTACCATCGACGGGAGTTTCGATAGATTCTCGCAGGATAAAGCTATTTTTCCACGGCCCCAACCCTTCTGCGTAGGTTTCGCCGAGATAATCAATCACTTCCGGGTTGAATAAATCTTGATAGGTGGTGTCGGAAACACCATCTCCGTCCACATCTGTGGCAAAGTCGGGTACAATATCGACCAAATCGCCGTAAATTGAGCGTAGTTCTGCTTCACCCAGTTCAGAATTAAATGTAATATCGTAAGGAACGGAGAAACCGCCGCCACCGGAGTTGATAAAGTTGTCTTCAACATCCCCGTAAAGTTGGACTAGGGGTAGATTTTCTAAACCTTCTGTGGGTAATAGGTTATTTTGTAAATCTAGCAGGTTGGCAACTTCAAAGGACTGAATAAAGATACGGTTGGGGTCGGTGAAGCCTGTTGCCTGTAAGGTTTCGACTAGGGGTTCTTCGAGGGAATATCCCTGTTCATCAAAGAAGGTAGGGTGTTTGGTTTCGGGATAAATTCCGATTTGTTTTCCGGTTTCAGCTTCGATATCCTGAACCAATTCAATCACTTCTTGGAATGTCGGAATTTCAAACTCACCGTTAAAGGATTGATCTCGATAACTCCGGGGTTGAACCGCCCGCAGTTGCTTGACTTCTTCTAAGGTGAAGTCTTCGGCAAAATAAGCGGTCACTTCTTGGCCATCTAACAGTTTAGTAGACATCCGGTCAGGACTGAATACTTCTGCGACGTTGGTGGTATCGTCTAACATTGGTTCATGACGGGCGATCAGAACCCCATCTTTTGTACTCACCAAGTCGGGTTCAACGAAGTCTGCACCTTGGTCTATTGCCAGTTCGTAGGCTTGTAAAGTATGTTCGGGTAAATCTCCGCTGGCACCTCGGTGGGCGATCACTAACGGGGGTTCTCCGCTGAGGGTATTGAAGGTATTATTGACCCAACTGGAAAGGGCGTTGGGATCGCGGTTGAGGGTTACTAAGTCGGGAACGGATACCCATTCTCCGGTCAATTCTTCGTTTTCCGGCATATCTTCAAAGGTAAAGATGTTGCCTTCGGTGTCTTTAACCCGCAGAACGTATAAACTATCGGTCGTATCTTGGAAGCCGTTGGGATCTTCGTCTGTTTGATCGCCAACATACATATAAATTTCGCCGTCGTTTTCGTCTTCCATTGACAGCATGACGGTTTGATCGGAATTTTCCGCCCGATACTCAGAAGCGGGGTAAACCTGTTCTTTGGAAAAAAGACCAAACCCGGGAATGGGAGATGCTGTTCCATCGGGTGTGACAGCAATTGCAGCCCCGGCATCGACTTCTTCGGGGGCAAAATAGATCGGTATACTTTCCCCATTTTCATCGACGAACCCTTCAGAGGCTAGATAACCTGAACAGAAGCGGGAGAAGTTATCGTGACCTGCGAAGTTGTAAATGTTTCCGTCTGGGTCTTCGTAGTTTCCGGTTCCGGAGTTGAGGCTGTAGGTAATGCCATCGAGTTCAACGTCTTCGATCAGGTTTTTTCCACCGATCGCATTCCAATTTTCATCAAATACATACAGGGAAACTCGCGCCCCATTAACCACACCTTCGGCGTTATCGGTGATCACCCCACTCCGCAACTCGTGGTTCATCCAAACGTATTTGAGGCCGTCAATTTCTGTGTAGCCCAAACCGTCAGGAATTCCCACCATCGGGTAGGTTTCGCTATCGCTGGTGGTAAATTCCCCAAATTCACCTTCGAGGAGGGGAACTTCATCGCCCACGGTAACGAGGGGTTGAATATCGTAGTGGGGGCCGTCGGGGCCGTCGGGTACGTTAAAAACGTAGGCGGATGAAGCTGTTTTTCCGTCTATTACAGACATTTAGTGTTCTCCAAATCAAAAGATTTCAAGTAAACTATTCACCGAAAAGTTGTCAGGAAATAAATATAATTTCACAAACTTTTCAGCAAATTTTGGTTTTATTCTTTGGTCAGATTCATATTAAATGCTCAAGGTTAAGAAATGAATATCATTTAATTAAATATCAACTAAAACCTATGAGAAATTAAAATTGTTATAGCACTACGCATTTAAGTTAGGACATTTCTAGATCCTAAAACCCTTTCACAGTCTACTGTTCCCAGATCCGGTGTTCCCTGTTCCCGATTCAAGTAGCGCTATAAGTAAAGGTATAGACAATAGGCTTTATTGATAAACAATGGTATAGTCTAGAGGGAATAGTGTATATACTTAAAGTAAAAAATAAGTTTATAGTTGCACTATACAACAGTCTAAAATCCTTCCAAAATCACTTATATAGAGCTTTTGCATTCTTCAACAGTTTTAAAGAATTGGCGATATCCATATAACTAATAACTCAATTGTCACCCTTTGAATTAGCAGGGTTTTCTGAAGTGTGTTTCATACTAAAGTAGAACTAAAGACCGAGTTATCGAAATATAACCGAGGAATGATTAACACTCCCCGGTTAAGTTTAAACTCTTAAATTTGAGTAAAGATTGTATCCGAATTATCGATTAAACTGGTTGCTTCAACACCATTTAAAATAGCCAACGTTTCATCTCCCACTGCAATCACAGCACTGCTTCCTTCTGTGGTTATGAATAACTGTTCAAAAGTCAAACCTGCGGTTAACGCTAACTGATCAATTCCTAACTCAAAATCTGTGATCGTGTCTGTTCCTTCACCCACAGCCAGAACAAAAGTATCGATGCCTTGACCCCCCGAAAAATCATCCCCCGTTAGGGTATCATTCCCCAAGCCTCCACGCAAGAGGTCATCCCCATCATCTCCCCAAATTTCATCATCATCAGCGCCGCCAAATAGTTGATCATTACCGCCCTTTCCGCCGAGTCGGTCATTTCCCAAACCTCCAAAAAGGGTATCATTACCGCCCTCGGAACCGCCAGGAGAACGAGTATTTGCGTCACCCCGCAAGACATCATCCCCAAAACTTCCGTAAATTTGGTCATCTCCGAGTCCACCCGCAACGGTATCATTTCCGTCACCTGCGTTAAAGAGGTCATTTTCTGCGGTTCCCAGTAAGGTTTCCGCTTCAAATGTTCCGCCAATTAAACTAGAATTGGGGTTGCGGGGATTGTAACTATTGGTATCAATAATTAAAGATTCGGGGAACGCATTCGCCACACTTTCCCAAGGAACAAACTTAAAATTGGTACTATTATTTTCCAGTTCTTCTTCATCTTGAACCACTGATAGAGGGTCATTTGCGCCATCGTGAACGACAAATAATCCATTCGGAAAAGCCGAACCCAAAGCAACGTTTGTTATATCAAAACCATCCGTTTCATTTATTTGATCGATGTCGCCATTTCCTGCAATAATAAACTGACCGAGGAATTCATTATTTCCCGCCCGTTCAAACAAACCATAACTAGAATCGCCTTGACTCGAAGCAATTAAATAACCATTCCCGTTGTCGCCGTAGTAGAGAATTAAGCCTTCTAAATCGGGTACAAGAATATCATCTTCGACGTTGTACACCACCTCAAAATTATCCCCCGCATCTGGTTCGGCTTGGAACTTGAGAATTCCCACTTCATTTTCCATCGCCAGATAAACAAAACTCAATTCTTGATCAACAACAATCGCCTCAGATTGAGAATCTTCTGCATCGCCTGTAGGTACCGGTAATTCAATTGTTCGGACGAGATTAGCATCGACTTGACCTAAACCGTTATCTACTAACTCTAACTGGGCAAATTGGTTGCTGTCGGCTTGCGTTACAAAGGCATAAGAATTGTCAGAAATCGGACTTTTATAAGTGGCTAAACCATAAGCAGTTTGTTCCCCATCATCAACCCCGAAAATCGTTTCGAGAATATTATTAGCAGTAACATCAACTAACTGTAACGTTTCAGGATCAATTTTCCAAATTGCCAGAGTATCATTTTGGCGATCGCTGGCGACTGCTAAATCAACGGTTTCTTCACTGAGTTTGAAGTCATAAACTAGGTCAACATTATTATAGCGAATTTCACCAAAAGATGCAGGTAAAATTTCTTCAACAATTTCCCCGTTTAAATCTAAGGTTGCTAAACCCCCATCTTTCAAGGTGATAATAACTAAACTTTGTTCGGGATTTTCGGGATTAATCCAAATCGCCGGGTCGTCGGAATCTCCGGTTAAAGCGGCTTCTGAATTGTCTTTTTCATCGACAGTATAAGGCGTTTCTAGAACGGGTTGGGCGGCGGGTAAACTGTCAAACTCTAAGGCTAAACCGATAAATTGGGTAACTTGAGTTTCGTTAAAATTGTTATCACTAACAACAATTAAACTTTGGCGTCCGTCGGAGAGTTTGGGGCCGAATGTCATTCCTTCAATATTATCAGGAGTTATGCCAAAATCGGCTTCAAAATCAATCAATAATTCTTTGGTAACTGCGGGGTCAATTTCAAATGGAATTCCAACTTCCTCCCAGAATAAATCTTCTGAATTTTGAACATCTAAAGCCCCTTGGGTTTTGACTTCGTACAAGCGAATATTGTTACCTTTTCCAACTGCAAAAGAGCGTTCAAGGGCGATAAGCGAACCGTTATTATCGGTTGCCAAAAGTTCAACTAAACCATTATCTGCAAAAGCATCGGCTGGTTCAGGAATTTCTGGAATTGCATCAACTTCATAGACAAATTCTTGAACAGGTTGACGGGTTTCGAGGTCGTATTTAATAATCCGAGATAGACTTTCGGTGTCAATATCTGCGGCTGGACTATCTTGAAATAAGGCGTTTTCTGTGGCGGTGTAAAGGTAGCTATTATCGGGGGAAACGGTTAAACTTTCAAAAGCTAAGTTGTTGCGAATTCCGCTAGTTTGGTCGGCGGTGGGGAGAAATTTTTCGGGAATGGGAAGTTTATCTAGAAGTTCACCACTAAGAGAATATTCATTAATAAAGGGGTCAATTAGTTGGTTTGCATTGCCTTCGGAAGAAATAAATAAGGTGTTGTTTTCAGTTAGGGTAATTCCTTCGGGGTCTAAACTAAATTCTGGATAAGGTTCGCCGTTTTTATCTAACAGCGTTGTAACCTCCTCAAAATTAATATCGCCTTCATCTAAACTGCCATCATTGAGGTCAATTTCTAGGGTATAAAATCGGGCGGGATTATTTTGGTAACGGTCATCAGAAATGCTATAATAAACTTGATTTTCTGCGTCGTAAACAATACCCGAAAGTCCGCCAACTTCTGTATTTTCAAAGCTGAAGTCAGTGGGAAAGGTAACTTCGCCTAAAAATTCGACAGAAGAAACGGTGTTGCGGCTTAATGTTGTTTGGTTGGATAGCATAAAAAAACCCTGGTAGATAGTTTGTCCTTCGTTTTGTTGTAGGATGGGTCAGACCGAAAACGGATGAATACTCCAATTAATTGAACGCTTCTGACCCATAAAACTCAATAAAAAATAGAAACGTTAAACTGTTTTGTGATGGGTCAAACCGGAAGGTTTGTTAAGGTGTTAATTCACTTAACTATCTGACCCATCCTACAAAGGGTTAAACGAGAGTAAAATCGGATAAATTTAAACTTTCAACCCCAACTTTTTCGAGAATGGCTAATGTTTCTTCGCCAAAATTAATCAAGGTATTTTTTCCTTGAGTTTCTAACGTTAACTGTTCAAAATTCAAGCCTTCCGTTAAACCAATGACATCAATACCGACTTCAAAATCAGTAATGGTATCGGTTCCTTCTCCAACGGCTAAAATAAACATATCGGCGCCTTGACCGCCTGAGAAATCATCGCCTGTGAGGACATCATCACCCAAACCACCTCGCAGCAAGTCATCACCATCATCACCGAAAATTTCATCATCGCCATTATCCCCAAACAAGGCATCATTTCCGGCTTTTCCGCCTATCCGGTCATCACCCAAACCCCCGTTAATAGTGTCATTTCCGCCAATATTTCCACCGGGAAAACGACGGTTTAAATCACCTCGCAGAACATCATCACCTTCGCCCCCGTCGATAATATCATCACCCAAAAAACCCGCAACTAAATCATCACCAGCTTCAGCTAAAATCAGGTCATTATTATCAGTGTTCAATATCACTTTCAGATTGAACCGCTACCGCAACAATACCGTTTTGAACGGCTACACCTGTGGGAGTGCTACCAAAATTATAAATCTCAAGTTCACTAATTTTAGTGGGGTTTGTCGGGTTATAAATATCGAGAATATCGATAACACCGTCCGCATCGTTAATCACAAATAAACGATTTGTCTCAGGGTCAAAGGCAGGAATTGTTGCCCCTCCTTCATCAAAAAAATTAGTTTTGTAAGTGCCTAAAACGGTGAGTTGATTGGTAGTCATAGGTTAAGGGAATAAATCAGGTTCAGAAATGATTGATTGAGTGATATGGGTTCACTGTATTACTGTAAAAAATGCCGCTTTTTACATCACAAATGAATGAGATACTTTTTTCTAGACAATCAAAATAATACCCCTAATTCTAGCTTCTAAGCTTTGTTGAGTTCTAGAAAACTTGAATGATCAATCTCTGCTAAAAATCAGGAGTCTGACAATAGATAAAAGGCGTTCTTTGTAACTACATCAAGAATTTAAGGGTTGAAGGTTAAAATGGGGTTATGTATACGGATGGGTTTAAGTCTTTTTACACAAGCTTTACATAAGTTTTACAGAACAGGGGTATTTTTAAAGGGCCACTTGAGTTGAATTGGACTTTTCTCAAAAGTTAGGGACGAGGAGTAGGTGCGTGGTGTTCTATCACTCAATATTAGGGCATAAAAAAGGCAGCTTTAGCTACCTATACAAAGATTAAAATTGAGGAGAAATAATCTTAAAGAATTTCATTGCGACTACTATCTCCGAGTTGAGGTTTTCTGCCGTCAATATGAGGAGAAATAGCAGTGGGTAATGTTGCCGGAGTTCCCCATTGACTCGTTAATTGTTGTAGCAACCAATCTTGATGATCTCGCAAATTATCTAACCCGGTTCCTCGGTTAATAATCGCAAACCAAACCACCCCTCTATCCCGAGTAGGAATGGCACCTGCTAAAGCACTCACATCAAATAAACTCCCCGTTTTTACCGCAGAATGACGGGGAAGATTGCGAAATTCGAGTGTACCAATATCCCGTCCTGAGACTGGAAATAAATCAGCAACGTTTAAATTTGTCCCCTCTAATTTTTGTTGCAATGCCATAAACATTGACACCGCCGCTCTCGGAGAAATTTGATTTTCATGGCCTAATCCTGAGCCATTAATAATTGAAATTTCTTCAACAGGAACCCCCGCAGCTAAGGCGGCTTTTTCTCGAACTACAGTTGCTCCGCCGACACTTTCAGCTAACATCTCCGACATCAAATTATTGCTGTAAATATTCATTTGTTTGATAATTTCTGCCAGGGGCAAAGACTGATGGCGAACGAGAGGAGTAGCTTGAACAGCAGTATACTGAGGTTGCACCGTCCCGGCGATCGCCACAATCGGCCTAGCGGTTCCGGGGGGCATTCGTTGATCATATTGAGCGGCAGCTTCAGCAGGCCACAATCTCGAATCTAAAGCCTGTTTGAGAAACTCCCCTGCTTTAATCGGATTCGACTCATAATTCATCGAGAAATTCCCCGATATAATTAAATTTCCCCTCACCTGAGTAATCCCCATTTGGTTGAGGGTATTTCCCAACGCAAAGCCTTCTTCCCAGACAAAAAACGGATCGCCGCTACCCACAACAATTAAATCACCCTGAACCACCCCATTTTCCACCGGGCCAGAAGTAGCGATCAAGGTTTCAAATTGGTAATCCGGTGTCCATTGTTGTAAAGCAGCAAGCGTTGTCGCCACCTTCGTTAGAGAAGCCGCCGGAAGGGGTGTTGTCCCGACATTATTCGCTAAAGAAATCGGGCCGGCTTGAATCCAGACCCCTTGTACCTGATCCGATAATCCCCGTGCAGCTAGTCGGTCAAGGTATTGTTGAACCAGATCGCTGGCAATGGGGTCAGGTTGATCGAGTAAGATTAACTTAGAGAGTCCACCTTGCCAAACTTGACGAGTGGCAGCATTCAACTCAATTGGGTCTACACCTGCCATCTCTAACCATGCTAATAGGACTCCCGAGCTAAAAACATCTAACATTCTTAATTCCTCTTTTTTCAGATCTTCAGTGGCAAGTTAACAGGGTACAGGGTAAAGGTTACAGGCAAAAGAACTGAGAACTGTTAACTCAAACAACGGGTTACTGTTTACTGTGAAGTGATCACTGTAAAAACGGATCACTGATAAAGGGCGATAACTGTTTGGTAAAATTTTTAAGGTTTCTCTGAGATTGGTCAATGGGTTCAACTCGCACACGGATTGCAATTGACGCTATGGGTGGGGATTTTGCTCCCGCAGAAGTTGTAGCAGGAGCGTTAATGGCACAGGAAAAATTGGGTGTTGAAGTGTTGCTCGTCGGAGATCAACAGCAACTCGAAGCTTGTCTAAAGCATCACCCAACTGTTTCACCTCCACCTGAAATCGTTCCCTCCGAAGGAATGATTGAAATGCACGAAGAGCCGCTAGGCGCCCTCAAACGTAAGCCCAAAGCTTCCATTAATGTAGCAATGAATTTGCTCAAAGAAAAAAGAGCAGATGCCGTTGTTTCGGCAGGTCACTCTGGGGCAGCAATGGCAGCAGCGTTACTGCGGGTGGGTCGGCTACGGGGAATTGATCGGCCCGCAATTGGAGCAGTTCTGCCGACTTTAGACCCCACTTCTCCGGTATTGGTTCTCGATGTGGGCGCTAATGTAGACTGTCGTCCCAAATTTCTAGAACAATTTGCGGTGATGGGGTCAATTTATAGCCAGTACGTCTTAGGGGTTGATCAACCGAGGATTGGTTTGCTCAATATCGGTGAGGAAGCCAGCAAGGGCAATGATCTCGCCGTTCGCACTTACCAAATGCTGCAAGAAAACACGCAAATTAATTTTGCTGGCAATGCAGAAGGTCGGGATGTATTATCCGGTCAGTATGATGTGATTGTTTGTGATGGCTTTGTGGGTAATGTTGTGTTGAAGTTTGCCGAAGGGGTGGGTGAAATTGTATTACATCTACTCAAAGATGAGCTATCAACGGGCTTACGCGCTCAAATTGGAGCAGCAATGCTGAAACCCAGTTTGAAACGATTTAAACAACGGGTTGATCATGTCGAACATGGGGGTGGACTGCTGCTCGGGGTGGCAGGAGTTTGCATCATCGGTCACGGTTCGTCTAAGGCACCAACGATTTGTAACGCCATTCGTTCAGCCAGAGATGCAATTAACAACGGTGTACTCGAACGTATTCAATCTCAATACCAAAAACCTCATCAAAAAGCTGCAAGCGGTCAGTAGTAGCCATCGGTCGTTGAGGGGAGTTTACATAAACTTCCCGCTCATCTGACCCCAACGGAGTTCCCGATGAATCCAATTCCTGCACTCGAATTTGCGTACAGAACACTGATAAGATGCGATTGTTAAACACAAGACAAAAAAGTGGTCTGTCTGTTATCTCGCGATGAGCAGGCTCAATTCAACAACCGGGAAAAAATTGATGGCAAACAGAGGTGGGGCGAGATTGATCAACCCATTTACCATCAATTCATTCCGATTGATCTTTTGAGTCATTGGGACACGATCACGGGTTCTCACTTCTGACTTCTTCTGAGTAAGGATACATGACGAATACAGGTATTGCAATGATTGGCAGTGGCTCGGCTACTCCACCCGTTTCTCTGGATAATCAAAGACTTTCACAAATCGTTGAGACTTCCGACGAATGGATTGCTTCTCGCACTGGCATTCGCGATCGCCGAGTTGCAGATCCTCAAACGAGTTTGTGTTCGCTGGCAACGGCTGCCTCAAAACAGGCGATCGCAATGGCGCAAATTGACCCGTCGGAGATTGATCTAATTGTACTGGCGACGTCCACACCGGATGATTTATTTGGGAGCGCCAGTCAAATTCAAGCCCAACTCGGCGCCACTCAAGCGGTGGCTTTTGATCTGACGGCGGCTTGTTCGGGTTTTATCTTTGGTTTAGTCACTGCCGCTCAGTTTATCCGTACAGGGGTCTACAAAACTGTTCTCCTGATTGGGGGTGATATTCTTTCTCGGTGGGTAGACTGGTCAGATCGGCGGACTTGTGTTTTGTTTGGCGATGGTGCGGGGGCGGTGGTATTGCAAGCGTCTGAATGCGATCGCCTTTTAGGGTTTGAACTCCGCAGTGATGGGACTCAAAATGGTTGTCTGAACTTGTCGTTTCAAGCACAGCCTCAACCGTTAATTGATCAGATTACGGTTAGTCGAGGGACTTATCAACCGATTACCATGAATGGGAAAGAGGTCTATCGCTTTGCGGTGAAAAAGGTGCCAGAAGTGATCGAAAAAGCTTTATTTCGAGCGGACTTAACGGTTGATCAGATCAATTGGCTGATTCTACATCAGGCTAACCAGCGAATTATAGATGCGGTGGCTCAACGCCTCAATATTCCCTCAGATCGGGTGATTAGCAATCTTGCTAATTATGGCAATACTTCGGCGGCTTCTATTCCCATTGCCCTAGATGAAGCGGTTAGAGCGGGCAAAATTAAACCCGGTGATGTGATTGCAACTTCTGGTTTTGGTGCGGGATTAACCTGGGGTGCGGCAATTTTTCAATGGGGAATTTAGCCGATTTATCTTTGACAATTTTACCTCTTTTGTGTTGAACGATTAATTTAGATAGAAATGACGAAAATAGCATGGGTTTTTCCGGGTCAGGGTTCTCAAGCGGTGGGTATGGGTGCTGATTTATTTGATTTACCCGCAGTACAACCCCAGTTAGACGTTGCTGAAAAAATACTGGGTTGGTCTGTCTCTGATGTCTGTCAATCTGATGATGATCAACTCTCTTGTACCCTCTACACTCAACCTTGTTTGTATGTTGTTGAAAGTCTCCTCGCTGAACATCTCAAAAAACAAGGACGTTCTCCGGATGTGGTTGCAGGTCATAGTTTGGGTGAATATGTAGCCTTATACGCTGCTGAAGTGTTTGATTTTGCCACGGGATTAACGTTGGTCAAACGTCGAGCAGAATTGATGAATAATGCCGCAGGAGGTCAAATGGCGGCGTTTATTGGCTTTGATCGCGAACAACTTGAACAGCACCTTCAAGACACTGAAAATGTTGTTCTGGCTAATGATAATAGTTCGGCGCAGGTTGTCATTTCAGGAACACCCGCAGCGGTTGATCAGATTATTGCCAATGTCAAAGCTAAACGAGTGGTGAAGTTGAATGTTTCCGGTGCCTTTCACTCCCCGATGATGGCAAATGCGGCTACAGAATTTGAAGATATTTTAGCAACGGTTAATTTTTTGGAGGCTCAATTTCCAATCTTATCAAATGTTGATCCGACTCCCACTACACAATCAGAATTATTGAAACAACGCCTCGTTCAACAAATGACGGGTTCTGTACGTTGGCGAGAAACCTGTTTACAGCTTTCACAACAGGGAATTGAACAGGTGATTGAAATTGGCCCCGGTAAGGTTTTAACGGGTTTAGTGAAGCGGACTTGTTCTAATATTGCTTTAGAAAATATCAGCAGTATGGCTCAAGTTTCTTAATAAATTTGACAATTTTTCCTCGCGGCGCTTTTTCCTTCTCAATTCTCTCTCTCCAAAGGCTAGAATTGAGGAGGTTTGTTGGTTTGGGGTGGTTAATACTTTCAAGCTCAGGGCGCAAGCCTTGTACCCCTTTATATAACAACAGTCAGTTTGAATGATAAACTATGAATAATAAATTGAGTAAAATAAGTTTGTTTATTCTCATTAATATCTTTATTTTACCGATTATAACAGCATCTTTTTTGGTTCTGTTTTCACAAGCTCAAGGTTGTGTGTTAGTTGGAGAACAATCTTCTCCATGTCTGGTTTTTGGATTGAATCTAGGGATTTTAATCGAGAAATTCATTCAACTGACTTGGCATTTTCCCTTAATGATGTCACCCCAGGGAATTCTTCCGGCTTTTATCGCAATTACAGTTATTGTGATTTTGATTCATCTAACATTACGGGGTCGCCAACAATTTTTTTGGTCTTTATTTTGTATTTGGTATATTCCGATTATTCCGAGTGTATTAGGGATTATTTTAGTGCGGTTTTTAGCCGATCAAGGAAATTGTGTTCTGAATGAAGGGAGTGCTAATTCTTGTCTGATTTTAGGGGTGAATATGGGAGAAGCCTTTTATGGGGCGAGTGTGGTGCCTTGGTTAATCTTATTACTGATCCCGATTTGTCTATTTATTTCACTTTTTTATATGATTATTTATGCTTTGGTATTAGCCCTGATTCGTGAACAATCGTCTTAAGTATTAATATTAGCTCACATTTTACCCCAGATGACTCTCGACCGATTAAACTAGAAATAAATCCAACCTAACGATATTCCCTTATGAAGAAGTTTATCTATTGGTTAATGGGAGAAAGAGGCGGAAAAGCCGCGATCTCAGTTTGGAATTGGTTATGGGGAATACAACAGGAGTCCCCGGAACCCCAAATTTCTCTAGAAGCTGCTGAACAGTCCTTGCAGTTAATGCGAGAGTCGGTTAAAAAACTAGCTGAAGCCGTTTCTATTCAAACTTCTACTTACCGACGCGCCTACGAGAAGTATCAAGCCAAAGTCAAAGAAATTGAAAAATTAGAGCAATTAGCCCTGATCGCTCAACAAAATGGCAATGAACATGAAGCTCGTTTAGCCCTGTCTAAAGCCATTCAAATTGAGAAATTTTTACCGCAACTCGCCCAACAAGTTAAACGAGCCGAAGACTATGTTAATCTATCTCAAGAACGGTTGAATCAAGAGCGAATGAAACTCGAAGCTTATCAAATCGATTTGGCAAACTTCAAGGATATGCAAGAAATTAATCAGGCATTAGAAGGAGTTGCTAAAGTCAATGATGAGTTTAATATTAATTCGGCGCGATCGCAATTTGAGGAAATTAAAAACACAGTCGAACAGCGTCATCTCGAACAACAGGCTTTAGCTGAACTGACTCGGAACTCTGAAGAAATGATGAGTGGAGATGTTGAACGTCTGGCGACAGAAGACGAAATTTCACGTCGTTTGGAAAGTTTCAGAAAATCTCATCAACCATCTGATTAGATCATAAAGAACATTAATCAAGGAGACATTGGTTATGGCAAAATCGAGCGGCCCGCCTCCCATTGTTTATATTATAATTTTTCTAGTTTTACTGGGTTTGGGGTATTGGTTTTTCCTGAAAAAACCTGTTTCTGAACCCGGAAATATCACTTCCACTGTTCAACCCACTGTTGCGCCTCCTCCCCCTCCGGATGCGGAAATTTTTCCCTCCCCAGTGTCAGTTCCCCCGAATACTCAGATTAAAATTGACGGTTCGACCAGTATGGTAACAATTACTGAGAATCTCAAACAAGGATTTTCGCGTCAATTTCCAAACGCGACGGTTGAGACGGTGGCGAACGGTACCAACAATGGGATTAAAGCTGTTCTCAATGGAGAAGCTGATATTGCGGGAATATCGCGATCGCTGACTCCTCAAGAGGAAAACCAGGGGTTAAAGGTTTTACCAATTGCTTCTGATCAAATTGCAATTGTCGTCGGTGTGAATAACCCCTACCAAGGCGGACTCACCGATACTCAAGTCTACAATATTTTCACCGGACAAATCACCAACTGGTCAGAAGTTGGAGGGCCAAATGCAACCATTCAAGTGATTAACCGTCCTCCTGTTAGCGGAACTCATCAAGCGTTTCAAGAGATGATTTTACAAGGTCGAACGTTTGGAACGACACCAAATATTACGACTTTACCGCGAGATGAAACAACAGGAATGTTGCGACAATTGGGGACAGACGGGATTGGATACGCGACATTTACTCAAGTGGTTAATCAGCAAACGGTGCGAACGGTTTCCATCGAAGGGGTACAACCCGGTTCTTTGAGTTATCCCTATCAACGACAATTGTATTATGTTTATAAACAACCTGCAAGTCCGGCTGTAAAAGCAATTTTAGGCTATGCAACTTCTCCCTCCGGACAACAGGTTATTTTTCAAGAAAATTAGCCTTTTCAGTGAACAGTTATCAGTAATCAGTGACCAGTTTTTTCAGTGAATAGTAACCCGGAATCAGTCAACAGTGATGAATTATCAATTATCAATTATCAATCTTCCCTGTAACCTATCACCTTTAACTGATCGCCGATTACTGTACGGTACTTGGTCACTGTAAACTGTAAAAAAGGGTAACAGATAACTGTTCAGAGTTAACGAATTCCTGTACTCTTAATTTTAAATTTTTTGATTAATTTGGCGAGATGAACACTAAAATTACAATTTCTTTATTTAGCCTTTTGTTGAGCGTTGGAGTTCAGCTTCCGAGTGTCGCCGAAACGGTGTTAGAAAAAGTGAACCGGACTGGGGTTTTAAGGGTAGGTGTGCGTGAAGATGCGATTCCGTTTAGCTATTCAAATGAAAGCAATAACTTTGAAGGGTATTCGGTGGAGTTGATGGAGTTAATTCATCTTCGTCTCGAACAAGAATTAAATCGATCCATTCAACTTCAGTTGAAACCAGTTACAATTCAAAATCGGTTTAGTGCGGTCGAAAATGGGACTGTTGATTTGGTCTGCGGAGCCGATAGTATTACGATAGAACGAGAACAGAGGGTTGAATTTTCAATCCCGTTTTTCACCACCGGAATTCAGTTGTTAGTTCAACAGGAAGATGTTGAACGTTTAGATCCGACTCGCAGCACAGAAGAAGAATTAGAACAGATCGCACCAGGTCAAGTTTCAATTGCTTTGATTCAAGGAACAACAACTGATACCAATTTTAAACCGATTTACCCCGAAGCGGACTGGCAACTTTTAGGAAGTCGAACTGAAGGTTTGCGTCGTCTAAAAAGTAATGAAATTGATGCGATCGCCAGTGATGGTATTTTACTGATTGGAGAAATCTGGAAGCAAGGGGAAGATATGAAGTCCTATCGTTTGATTCCTCAAGAACCGTTGAGTTTTGAAAACTATGGTTGTATTTTTCCACATAATAACACAGATTGGGGTAATTTTATCAATTCTACGATTACCAGTTCAGAAAATACCGAACTTTGGGATCAATGGTTTAACTCAGAAACAGGACGTTTCCCCTATGAACGCTTTTCAGATGATACAGCCAATCGTTCGAGTTTAGAACCAACACAGCCTAGACGAGCGCTCTGGTAAATCCCTAACTCGGGAAATAGGGAGATGGGGAGATAGGGAGATTTTACCTTTGCGAAGCCCTATAATAACTGCAAACTTTTAACCACTTGGCGAAACTCCTCTACCAATTGATGATAGGAAGTTTGTTGATAAATTTGCAGTAGGGAGTCATAAAACCACAGCGTTTCTGTTTTTCCCACGGGAAAAATTTTCCAAATCTCATCCCCCAATTGCTGACATTCTGATAAAAGCGATCGCCCATTGTGCAACTTATCGGCTAATGAAACTAACTGCACCGAAGGAGTCGCTGTTTCAATTTGGGCTAAATAGCGTAACTTTCGTTCTTTCCAAGGGGGTTTAGGAACTGTTTCTGACTCTGTACATCCCTCAACAATATTGACAACAGACTCCCCAAACTGTTGACGAATTTCTTCGCGAGTTTGAACACCGCCCTGATCTTCAATACTATCGTGAAGCAAGGCTGATATCGCCTCATTTTCGTTTCCTCCTGCTTCTAATACCAAAGCCGTAACACTCAATAAATGAGAGATATAAGGGATATTTCCGACTTTGCGAGTTTGATGAATATGTAGGCGATGAGCATAAACTAAAGCCTGTTCAAAACGTTCGGTTAATTGTGGTGATTTCATTGAATTTAACTCCAATTTTCAGAATAGAATTGAGCTTCTTGCTGTACTTCTTGAGCAATTTTTTGACGCAGTTTGAGTGGGAAAATAACCTCTACTTTGGGTCGCCAAGAACGCAAACGTAATTCAACATTTGTATCTCCCTCTCGATAGTCGAGTCGATAATAAGCATCGGTTTTTGAACGAGAATGCAGCACTTTGAGAAGTTGTTGTTTCTCGGTTTTTCCCTGTTTGATAATTAACTGTTCAGCGTCTTCATAGGAAATAGATTGAAAGGTTTGATGGCGAAATGTTCCTTCAATGTAATAATCGCTAAACTGGCGATCAAAACGTAAAAGCATCACCTGATGTTCTAAGTAAAAATCAAAACCCCAAGCGACTCCATCCATTTGCATTTGAATCTCATCGGGTGTGGGTAAATTTCCTTTTTGATGAGAGTCAAACAACAATTGAGGTAGATCTAAATCATCCCAAGATAAGTCTTCAATCTCGATAATTTTATCTAAACGGTAATTGTACCATTGACCTTTTGCGGTTGGAGTTTGTCCAAAACCACATAAATAAACCGCTCGTTGGGCGTAATAAATACAAACCGGATAGACAATACAGCGCACGGTTTTTTTGACTCGTGAACTCTGATAAATTAATCGCACGGGCGGCACTGGATTCTGTTGCCAAAGGAGTTTAAAATGTTCCTGCCAATCTTCTACTCGTTCTTGTTTTTCGGGGGAAACAATGTACACAACTTCCATGAAAAATCGCTGTACACCGTTGAGGGGTTGAGAGAGATTTTGAGCGATTAATTCTAAGTCAGGATTGAGGACAGGAAGGGCTTGAGGCTGATAGAATGTTGAGTTTTCACTAACGGGTAATGTGGGAAATTCTTGCACCCGATAATATTTGGTTTCCTGTCGCTTTAACCACCCCAATTCGGCTAAGATATGCAAATCAGTTTGCAGGGAACGACGAGTAACTCCAAATAATCGCTGTTGAAACAATTCATCTAACTCTGTGGTTGAAATTTCATCATGTTGTTGCAGGGTTTTTCGCCATTGAAATTCCTGCACATTCCAGTTTGGATCTAATATCCATTCTGCAACAGTTTTTGCACAAGCACAGTCTGTATCGTGTACAGGAGGAACGGTTTCACCTCTCGGATGAGTTGCACTAAAAAAGGCATTACGCCAGTCTGCAAAGGTAAAGGGTTCTTCTAATAACAAACGGTGTTGATTGTTGCCATACAAACTGTGCAGCCACGCCCACAAACGAATGGATCTGAGTAGGTTTTGTTTCAGAGAACCTCTGGCTAACCATTGTAAAAGTTCGGGTTGGGGACTGGCTTCAAACTGCAACATTAACGGATTCCAACTTGATGTGATTTGAGCTTATCATGTACCGGAAGACCAAACTTCCAGCTTTGAGTTGTGATTTTATCGTAATTTGGAAAGACCATCTTCCAACGCCAGGTAAAATCAAAATAGTCACAGGAGAAATTGAGATGACAACTTACAAAATTGAAATGGTTGATGGTGTTTTACAAATTGGGTTTGGAGATCCAGCCCAAAATAACCAAATTGTGACAGACGCAGCGGCGCGTTTGGAGGAAATGTCGAAAACTGGTGAACTCAAAGGCGGTGAATTACTGCGGATCAATGGCCCTTGTAGTCTTCCTGTTGCTTTTGTGATCGCCCACAAGGTTAGTCATTTATTTGGGGCGGTTGGAGTGTTTGACCCAAAGATGGGAAAATACGTCATTTCTATTAGTCATAATCCTCAGTATAAACTC
>Ga0207419_1000676_pt1 | contig 29164 bp, 20 predicted proteins | sample ElkSloMetagenome_4_FD_184723 | JGI IMG/M metagenome (GOLD analysis project Ga0207419, IMG submission 184723) | Hot spring microbial communities from Elkhorn Slough, Monterey Bay, USA - MD2A (version 2) | ecosystem: Environmental > Aquatic > Marine > Intertidal zone > Estuary: Microbial mat ... | reverse complement strand
ATTCACGGGCCTCCTCTCATTGGTGGCCTGAGTATACCATGGGTATATATTTTGTGTTACGAAGAATGGCGAACTTATTTCTTTATGAACCCTTAGGGGTTAGGGGTTACGGGTTAGGGGCAATAGCTTTCAAATACGCTCGCGCAAAGCCGCAAAGCGTATTTGAAAGCTATTTGGGGTTAGGAGTTACGCTGGCAATAACTATATAACATAACCGTTAACCCCTAACCCCTAACCGTTACACCAATGGTACATTTCTTGCTACATCTATTTCAAACCCCACCGCAGAAGCTGCCGCACGGCACAGCATTGGAAGGAGCATATGGCAGAACTATCAACCCAGAACACACTTGATGGGCAAACATACCAGTTCTATCAACATGCTATTACCGCGCTTCAGGCGGCACAGGTGCCGTTTCTGGTTGGCGGTACATTTGCATTTGAATATTACACCGGAATCGTCCGTGAGACGAAAGATCTTGATCTGTTTGTTCGCCCGCAGGATACCGAGCGCTGCCTGCTGGTGCTGACCGAGGCAGGTTATCAGACGGAACTAACGATACCGCACTGGCTGGGTAAGGTCTCCAGCGCGGCGCAGTTTATTGATATTATTTTCAGCTCCGATAACGGCATTGGCAAGGTAGACGACGAATGGTTTACCTATGCGGTTGAACAGACCATTCTGGATGTACCGATACTGCTCTGCCCACGTGAGGAAATGATCTGGGACAAGGCATTTATTATGGAGCGCGAGCGCTACGACGGGGCCGATGTGGCACACCTGCTGCGGGGTGCTACCGTGCATATAGACTGGTCGCGCCTGCTGCGGCGGTTTAACTCCCACTGGCGCGTGCTTTTCAGTTATCTGACATTGTTTGGCTTTATCTATCCCGATGAGCGCACGGCGGTCCCCGACTGGGTCATGCATGACTTGATTGCCCGGCTCCGGCATGAGCAGTGGAACGCGACCAATGCGCGGCGTCTCTGCCGAGGCACGCTGCTGTCACAGACGCAGTATGCGCCTGATCTGGTGGACTGGGGCTACCGTGATGCCCGACATGATCCATTTGAGTAGTGGGTAGAAACATAAATATGCCGGCATGCCAATGTAAAACGTACAAAGGAGGTTTGTGTGGCACAGGGAACACATGAACGCATGGCACGCCTGCTGGCCGAGTTGCAGCAGTTTCCCGGTCAGGTAGAGCAACTCCCCGGTCAGGAGGGCGATATTGTGCGCGCCGCCATGCAGGGACCGAGCGTCTATGAACTTGCCCAGAACTACCGACTCACCGAGGCGGCGGTCTGGAATATTTTGAGCAACGCCGTGCAGAGCGTAACCGGCCGCCCATCACGCTCAGTTGAGACGGCCGGCCTGGGGAGCGATACCGATCCCGGCGTTACCGGCGGCTATGGCGATACCTCGTTTGGCAGCCTGGGGAATGAGCCGCCCATGCCCGCCCCGGAGGAGCCGGATAAGGGCTAAACAGAAAGATTACTGTTGTGCTACGTGATGATTACCAGCGTATCGAGTTACATCTTCTCCCCGCTACCGAAAATGCCCCCGGGCAGAGCGCTCTGCCTGCCGGGGGCATTCTAATGCAACTTTGCTTCACGTTGTCGCACGACACCGCGAATTACTGCACGCGGACGATTTCGCCACACGCGACCGGCAGTGTCACCTGGGCCGGCACATTCGGCAGTGACTGCACCGACTCGGGCAGATTAGCATTCGGGTTGACCCCATGCAGGAAGACCGTCCGCTGCTCCAGCGCCAGATCCGCAATACCGTGGGTTGACAGCAGCGCCGACTCCAGCGCGTTCACCGAGACCGTCTGGGCATAGTTGATAGCGCCGCCGGGGTCGCCGGCGATCGGGTAGGTCGGAACTTGAATCTCCAGCGATGCCGGATCATCGTGGAGCGGCACCAGCGTAATTCCGGTGAATGGCTGGGTTTCAACCAGATCGATAAAACCGTCGCTGTTTGCATCGGCGACGGCTGGGGGACAGGTGGCATCTTGCCCATCAACAAAGCCATGGTAGTGCTGCAGATGCATGGTACCGGGATAGAGCCCCTGCGCATTCACCTGCATTGTAAGTGTGTCGCCACTGATGGTGAAGCGAGCCGTACCGGTTGCCGGTTGTTCCGTCACACTGGTGTTGAGTGGGCGCAACTCCGCAACATAGACGCGCTCTGCCGCCTGGGGTGGTGGCACGGTTGCCGCGGCTGCCGGCGCGGTAAAGTCAACGTGTGACCGAACCCCGAAGGTACCCGGCTGTTCCAGGAAGCCGACAGCGGTTAACGTATAGCCCCAATCGGGTTCAAAGCGCAGCGGGGGCGTGGTGTAGATGACCGTAGGCGACCCGGCCGGGGTGATATCAAACTGATATGTGCCCGCCGGAACCGTCAGCGCAGCGGAACCGGTGAAGGGGAGCGCGCGCAGGACCGATGTGCCTGTGCCTGCCAGCTTTACATCAATCGGTGGCGCATCCGGGACGGTGTGGTAGAGCTTGACGCGGGCCTGGCCCGGCGGTGGCGCATTCTGGTTGTCGATCTCCAGCACCCCGCCGACATTCTCGATGGTACTCACGGCCATCAGCGTGTAGTGTGTATTGTTTGTAAGTAACCACCCACCTGTGAGGAATGCATCATCCAGGCCGGCATTGGCTGGTGTCACCTGAATCGTATACTGTCCGGGGGGCAGGGCCAGATACTCACTGAGGGCAAAGAATGCCAGATTCCTGAGAATGGGGACACCGTTGGCATAAACATCGACGGCCGGTGCAGTCGGGGCAGCATGAATGACGCGTAGCAAGGCCGGTTGGGGCTGGGCAAGACTCGCTGCCGGCAGGGACAGCAAGATAAGCAGGGCCAGGGCAAGCGCAACCCGGTAAACATGGTGCATAGCAACCTCCTTCTTCAAAAATCCCTCAATTTCCCAGGATAGCTCCGGATGATAGTCGGCCTGTCTATTCTAGCACAACCCGGATCTCCCTCAGGATAGTATGAGCCTGGGTCTGACGAGCGGCGGCGTACCAGAAAATACCGTCCCTGGAGGCCCAACCCTTTCGTTTGTGGAGGCTGCATAACGCGTATGACTAGGAAAAGGAAACCTGCTCTTCCATCATGGAAGAGCAGGTTTTTACATGACGTATGCGGTCGTTGACCCGATAGGCGATTCCGCCCTGCCGCAGGCGAATCGGGCTTCCACCTGGGCACATGTCCAGTTTGTGTACCCACCGCGTAACTCCTGTGATCGATAATAAATGGCACACGTCTTGCAACCAAGTGGGAAAGAAATAAACCAGGAACAGAGCACATACAGATACTGCTATTAAATTCCGGAGTCAAAACCATGATTGTGGGAATGGTCGGTGATGTAATGCTGGGGCGCGGTGTGGCCCAGGAGATGCCTTTCCGCACGCCTGAGAGCTTCTGGGGCAACATGCTGCCCCTGCTCCAGAGCGCCGATCTGCTGATCGCCGGGCTGGAGTGTGCCATCACCACAGCAACTACCCCCTGGACGCGCACTCCCAAGGTGTTCCACTTCCGTGCGCCGCCCCAGGCGATAGAGGTGCTCCATGCCGCCGGAGTCCGCCTGGTTTCGCTGGCAAATAACCATACGCTCGACTTTGAGGTGCAAGGGCTGCTTGATACGCTGGACTACCTGGATGCCGCCGGAATTGCCCGCGCGGGTGCGGGGCGCAACCTGGCCGAAGCGCGCCGGCCTGCCATCGTCGAGGCCGCCGGTATGCGGGTGGGGATGGTGGCCTTTACCGACAACGAACCGGGTTGGGCCGCGACTGCGAACCAGCCGGGCACCAACTACATCCCAATCATTCCCGATGCACCGACACTTCAACTGGTTGCGGAGTCGGTGCAGGCTGCCCGGGCTGATGGTGCGCAGTTTGTGATTCTCTCCCTGCACTGGGGGCCAAACATGCGCCGGCGGCCGCCGCAGCATTTCCAGCAGTTTGCCCAGGCCGCGCTCGACCGGGGCGTGGATATGCTTCACGGTCACTCGGCCCATATCTTCCAGGGCGTTGCGGTTCGGCAGGGCAAGCCCATCCTCTATGACACCGGGGATTTTCTGGACGACTATGCCGTGGACCCGGTTCTACGCAATGATCAGTCGCTACTTTTTCTGGCCGATGTTGAGCCGGCGGGTACCCGCGAGTTGCGCATGGTTCCCGTACGCCTGAACTATGGCGTGGTCAACCGGGCAACCGGGCAGGATGTGGAGGAGATCTGTGCGCGGATGCAGGCTTTCTCGGCTGAACTGGGCACCATGGTCGAGCGGCAGGAGGCGCTGCTGCGGGTAGTCGTGCGTGATTAATCCAAAGAGTAGCGTATCGAAAAACTGCTGAGTCGCGCTAACGCGAGTTACGCGGTCACTGATCCGGCACGAGACTCCGCCTCCGGCTGGACGGAAGAGACCAGATCTTGTTCACAAAAACATTCACGTTGTGAATGTTTTTGTGAACAAGAAAAAAGCGTACCATGCTGCCGCAGGCGAATCAGGCTTTTGGGTCGGTCAACAGACCGAAATAGGCCGCACCGCGTAACTCCTGTCACTCCAGGAGTTACGTGGTCGCTGACCTGAAAGCCAATTCTGCCTCCGGCAGGGTGGAAGAACCCAGATCTTGTTCACGAAATGTTGGCTCGAAGAGCCAACATTTCGTGAACAAGATAGATCAAGTACCATGCTGCCGCAGGCGAATCCGGCTTCCATCGGGTCAAACGTCCGGTTTGCATGTCAACCGCGTAACTCCTGTCACTACATGCAAATATGAGGAAGTGAACTATGCAAGAATTGCACACCCTGCCAGAATTGATCAATACCTTTGCCGGACGGGGAGAACATCCGGTAATCCTGGCGCTCCAGAAGGAAGGCATGACCTGCTGGACCTATGCCGAACTGGGGGACCATGTGCAGCGCCTGGCGAACGGCTTCGCCCATGCCGGACTATCCCAGGGCGACCGGGTTGCGCTCCTGGCCGGTTACGGCCCGGCACCGGCCTCTACCAGCACCGCGCCGAGTCGCCCCAGCAGCACCCGGTACTGCTCCGGGTTATCGGGGTGCCACTCGAAACGCGCCCGCTCAAACCACTGCACCTGCACCGTGTCGCCCGACTCATTGGTGTACTGATACGGCTCCGTGATTGGGAGACCAAACAGCGCCAGACTCTCGCGGTAGGAACTCCCCGGCTGTCCATCAAACTCCAGCCCGTTGTTCTGCCAATAGTTCAGGAAGCCCGTCCCGCGCTGCTGATTACAGAGGTTGTGCTGCGTTTCCTCAAAATAGAGGCAGCCCGTCGCGGGACCGGGTGCGGTCGGCTGTTCGCGCCAGTTCACCCCGTCGCGCTCCAGGAGCACCACGCCCAGCCGCCCCAGCAGCACATCGTACGGCGGTTGATTCTCCGGGAAGAACTCAAAGCGCGCCCGCTCAAAATATTGCGTGATGCGGCCATCCTGCTGAAACTCATCGGTGAGCGGGTAGCCAAAGACCGCCAGCCCGCCGTTCTCCCGCCAGTACTCCTGGAAACGGCCCTTCAACACATGGCCGGTCTCCGGGAAGTATTGCCCGTCGGTTGCACCAAAAGTAAAGCACTCGATATCCGACGCGGGGCGCGGCGTCGGTCCGGTATTCACGCGGGCCACATAACTGTTACCCGCATGCTCTCCGCTTAACCGGCCGGTCAGATGCGTTGCCACAAAACTCCCATTCCGGTCGGAGGTGATTTCGGCAACCAGATCGGCCCCGCGTCCCAGGCGGCACTGCGCCGGATCGGTGAAGGGCGCAAAGAGCACCTGAATCGGCGTATTGGGCGGCGCATCCCGCCCGGTAATCGTCACGGTGGTGCCGGGCGGTCCGACATTCGGCTGGATATCGATAAAGAAATCGGGCGCTTGTGCCCGGACAACTGCCCCCGGCCACAACACGGATACAGCAACTGCCAGGATCAGCCCGACAACAACTTCAGATCTAAACATCACATTGTTCCTCATCTGTACATACGCGGTCATACACGCGGGTGGCGACACCGTTTGATTTGAATAACACGACTTACGCGGTGGGCACACAAGACGTTTTGTTCTGAGTTCCTTTGTTCTTGGTTCCTTTGTTCTTGGTTCTCTACATGTCAGCATTGGCCGTCATGCGGGAGCCATCATGAAACAATGAGTCCGGATATGGAGAGCGCTCCCGCCCGGCTCTGGAGCAGGAGTCCCGGCTTCAGCCGGTGTGCGGCCGGAAACCGGCTGAAGCCGGGACTCCGGGGGCGCTGTCCGGTGTCGCAGGGCACCCGGCATGCCGTGGGACCGACGTGAATTAGCTTTTCAGACAGGCTCTGAGACGTTTTACCACAATCATTGTAATATCGTCGCTCTGGCTCTGGTTGCCGACAAAGGCATTGAGCGCTTCCAGCACGGCGGCAATCACCTCCTGGGGCGTGCGGCGGTGATGCCGCTGCAGCAGGTCAATCAGACGCTCCTCACCGAATAGCTCGCGCTGGGCATTCATTGCCTCGGTGACACCATCGGTGTAGAACAGCACCATATCGCCCGGCGCAAGCGTTACGCTCTGCTGCGCAAAATGGGGCTGCGGTACAATCCCCAGCACAATGCCCTGCGCCCGTAGCGGTTCGACCGCACCAGTGGCGACGCGATAGAGCAGCGGGTAGTTATGCCCACCACTGGCATAGGTTAGCGTTCCAGTAGTTGAATCCAGTTGCGCATAAAAGCATGTCACAAACAACCCGGCACGCGAGTCGGCCAGGATCAGGCGGTTGGCGCGCTCCAGCACGACGGCAGGCGCGTGCCCATCACTGGCGGTGGCACGGAGCAGCGTCCGGCACAATGCCATAAAAAGCGCTGCGGGGACACCTTTATCGGTGACATCGGCAATAACAATCCCCAGGCGAGACATATCGGCGGCAGCCGCCGGGGAGGGGGAAGTGGTGTTGGCGCAGGCAACTTCTACCGCTGTGGCCGCACGGGAAGATGCAGCGCCCGTTCGGACGGCCGGCAGATCCACGCTGACCGGGTCGGGTTCCGGCGGCAGTTCGATAAAATCATAAAAATCACCTCCCACCTGCCGCGCCGCGCGATAGTAGGCAGCCACCGCATAGCCCGGCAGTTGGGGGCAGGCGTGGGGCAGAAAACTCTCCTGGATGGTGCGGGCCAGGTCCAACTCCTGCTCCAACCGCTGGCGTGCCAGAGCCTCCTGGTGTAATCGTTCACGTTCCAGCGTTTGCGCCAGTTGATTCGCTAACAACGCCAGCAGTTGTGCTTCGTCGTCGAGAAACTGCCGGGGAGCCACCGTATTCACCATCAGGGTTCCGACGGGAACGCCGTTGAGTTCTACAAAAATAGCCAGGTGCCCCTGAAAATGCTGCCGACGTAGCAGGACCGGCAGATCGGACAGCGCCTCGGCGGGCAGGCTGGTCGCCCGCTCCGGGAGATACCAGAGGTGCGGCGTCTGCTGATCGAGTGTCACCGGCCAGGCACAACCTTCCGGCAACTGCCAGCCATGCACTGCCCGTAACACGGCGCGCATATCAACCTCATCGGCCTCGACAAAGGCACAGGCATCGGCCTCCAGCAGACGCGAGCCGACGCGCACCAGGCGTTGCAGTGCAGGCTCCAACTCTTCCGCGCCGAGCAACTCCTGCGAGAGCCGTAGCAGCATCCCCTGCTCCTGCACCCGGCGCACCTTGACCTGCTCATAGAGTTGCGCCCGCGCAATCGCCGTCCCCAGCATCGACCCGGCCGCCGAGAGGAGTTGCAGATCAGCCTGTGAGAAGTGGCTCCACTCCTTTGTCGCAACATTAAGCATGCCCAGCATCTCATCGCCGCTGCGCAGTGGCACCGAGGCATGCTGCGCCAGCCCCCACTTATCACCGACCGCATGGCGCAGGCGGCTACAGCGTACCATATTGACCGCCTTAGCAAGCTTCCCGCTCAAGCAGAGTTCCTGGCATGCGCAGTTGTCCTCCCAGGCGGGGCCGGGATAGCTGATCGCCGGGGGCAGATCATGGCGTGCTGCCAGGGCGAAGGTCGTACCTTCACCCACCAGAAAGACCCAACCGCTCCGCAACCGCATCAACTCGACAATATGCGCCAGCGCGCTATCGAGGGCACCTCGCAGATCGAGCGCATGGTTGAGCGTCTGCGCCAGCGCATTCAAGGTTGTCAACTCGGAGATATGCCGTTGCGCGGCATTGGAACGGGCCATAAGAAATCCTTGAGTGGAACAATCCGCTAACCCGCACCCGCATGAACCGACCGCTACCGATGCCCGGTGATAAGCGGATTGCGCGGCCGGTAGCGTTGCAGTAGCCCCAATACCTCTCAAATAGCAGAACCTGCGCGGGAGCATTGCAAACCAGGCGTTTGCTCCAATACGAAACGAGTTCGCCTGCGGCAGCGTGGTACGTTATTCATCTTTTTTCACAAAAAGATATTCGCTTCATAAAAATCTTTTTGTAAAAATAAGGAACCGCGTAAGCTCCGTATATTTGAAAGGTATCGGCACTAGCCCTCTTTCTTGCGACTAATTGCGATACCATCGCGGATCGGTAGAATAACCGACTCCAACTCGGGATGGGACATAATCCGCTCGTTAAACTTCTGGATACCCCGCACGGTAGGCGGCGCGTCGTCTTCCAGCACCTGCGCACTGCAAAGCACATTATCGGTAACGAGCAGACCTCCGGGTTGCAGCAGCGACAGGCAGAGATCAAGCGCCTGGAGCGACTCCTCATCACTGGTCAGACTGCGCAGAATATCGAGAAAGATCAGGTCATAGGGGCCAGTCAGCTTGGGCAGGATCATCATCCACTCGCCCTGATGCAGCGTGACATCATTGGTATACCCGGCCTTCTCCAGAAACTCGTGCGCCAGGTTTACCCGCTGTGGCCGGCTCTCAACCGCAGTCAACCGACCACCGGACGCCGTCAGCGCCTGCAGGAGCCAGATAGCGGCATACCCCGTCGTCGTGCCGACCTCGAGCGCTTCACGCGCCCCCACACTGCGCGCCAGCAGGTAGAGAAACGTCCCTTCCACGGGACCGACGAGCGCCAACCCCTGCTGCTGCGCGCGCGCTTCCAGTTCCGCCAGAACCGGGGGACGGGGGGGAACCAGTTCATTCATGTAGTCTTCAATCGCGGTCGTCGTGATAGCATATAGCATGCGTTCAATCCTCCCTGGGCAATACAAACTCCGTGTGTGCCCTTGATTGTATCATACTTGACGCGGCTCCTTCGCCGAGCCAACCTCCCCTTCAATCGTACGTCCCTGGAAACCGGATCAGTTTCGCGGCAATCATAGCGCCATCCATCCACAGATATTTTCATCCTGGCTGTTCCCGGTTGAAACACCCGACATGTTCTGTCAGGATCACCGGATTCCAGGTGCCCGACACAGCAAATTGTGGTATCATACCAGCAATCCATAATATTAACGATATCACTTTATGTTATAAGTATTTCTACAGGACGTACCCTTTCGGCAGATACACCTGGTGGGTGTCACCAACCATACCCTGTTCTATCAGGTGAACATACGGCCCGAACCGGGTAGGTTCTGTCTATTACGTGTGTACCATGAGCGTGTTTTGCAAGGAACACACATCTCTGGCATTGTCTGCACCCCCTGCCGGGCAGTGTGGGCAACTTCGAGGCCGTGTCCTGCCTAGTCGAGGAAGGGAGCCATGTCTGCTACCCGCATTTTAATTGCCGAAGACAATGATCTTGTCTCATTAACGCTCGAAGAACAACTCAAAGGACTGGGGTACGATGTGGTCGGTATTGCCCGCTCGGGCACCGAAGCGATTACCATGGCAAATCGGCTGAGTCCCGATCTGATCATTATGGATATTCGCATGCCGGAAATGGAGGGGACGGAGGCAGCGGCGGTCATCAAAAACCAGAGTCCGGTCCCCATCATTATGTTAACTGCCTATGCCGACAAAGAGACGATCCGCAAAGCCGAGGCTGCCGGAGCCCTGGCCTACCTGGTAAAACCGGTGAATGAGAATGAACTGCCGCCGGCCATCGACATTGCCCTGGCGCGGTTCAAAGAGATCCAGGCACTGCGCACCGAAGTGGTGGAGTTACAAGACTCGCTGGAAGCCCGCAAGTTGATTGAGCGGGCCAAAGGCATTCTGATGCAGCGGTTGGGCCTGAGTGAGCGTGACGCCTATGAGCGCCTGCGCCAGCGTGCCCGCGATAAGCGTACTAAAATGAAGGATATCGCCCAGGCTATCATTGAGGCTGAAGAGTTGCTCGGCTCGTAGCCGGCACGGCGTGCCGGGAAAGGTATAGCAATCCTCCATTGGTTGTGACCTGGTTCTTCGGGATTCGCGCTCAACCACCTGATGAACGTTGAACATTACATCCGGATATCGCTGATCGGGAGTCCCGGCTTCAGCCGGAGCAGGCTTTCTCTTCAGTATGCTGCGGCTCCGGCAGGCATTCAACCGGCGAAGGCCGGGATTCCGGGACAGTCCATATCCGGACTATTTTTCAACCTTCATCAGGCGGCACGACGACAAATGTAGGGGGGCTATAGCTGTTCCAGGATTCCGCAGTTCAGTTGCGGGCAGGCCTGCCCGCGCTGCGCTGCTTCACTGATTGTGAACAGTGTCCCCGGTTGCCCGTGTTTGCCATTCCAGGAAAATTCCGCTATACTGTACATAGTGTGCGTATGGAGTTGGTCGTAACTCCAGCAATGCGGCGTGCCAAATCCACAACAAAGGGGGTGAAAAAGACGACCGCAAGCGAAGTTGCCTGTCCACTACTGTTATGTGGGATCTGACCGAAAGGTCATCGCAGCCGCAACCAGTCGTCGGGGGCGGTTTTTTTCGTCTATTGCGGTCCTATGCGTATGAAAGTAGAACGACGTGATGGTGAGTCAGTCGAGCAATTAATCCGTCGCTTTAATAAAGGCGTTGTCACCGAACGCATTACAAAGACTTACCGTGAAAAGATGCATTTTATCTCCAAGAGCGAACAGCGCAAGGAGAAGCGTCGGCGTGCCGAACGTAACCGACGCAAGAAAATGGCGAAAAGTTCTTCTTAACCCGCCGTTCGTCAGACAGCACGGGAGTAGCGAGCGTCTCGTTCGTTGCCCCGTGTTTTGTTATAGCGTGTGTTTTGCGGTAAATTGGGTGTGGTATAATAATCGTCCACTAAAAATGGTGGGAGTTACGTTTATATGTTTGATAAACTTGCCAGTGTCGAGCAGCGCTACGAGGAGTTGACCGAAATAATGGCGCAACCCGAAGTAGCCACTGATCCGACACGTTTACAACAACTTGCCCGTGAGCAGCGTGACCTGGAGGCACTTGTCACGGCGTTTCGCACCTATAAACAGACAATGCAGGGTATTGAGAACACCCAGGCGATGCTGAATGATGGGCTTGACGCCGAGATGCGCGAACTGGCCCAGGAAGAGATGGATCTGCTGCGTCGGCAGCGTGACACGCTGGAAGAAGAGTTAAAGGTGCTGCTGCTGCCGCGCGATCTGAACGACTCGAAGGATGTGATTTTCGAGATTCGCCAGGGCACCGGCGGTGATGAGGCGGCGCTGTTTGCTGCCGATCTCTACCGTATGTACTATCGCTATGCCGAGACGCGGGGTTGGAGAATTGAACTGGTGAATATGGCGGAAAATGGCGTTGGTGGCTATAAAGAAGTTGTCTTCTCAATCCGGGGCGAGGGGGCTTACAGCCGCCTGAAGTATGAGGGCGGCGGTCATCGGGTGCAGCGCGTGCCCGAAACGGAGGCGCGTGGGCGCATCCACACCAGTACGGCGACGGTCGCTGTGCTGCCGGAGATCGAGGCGACTGAAGTTGACCTGCGCGACGAAGACTACCGGGTTGATGTGTTCCGCAGCGGTGGTCACGGTGGTCAGGGGGTCAATACGACCGACTCGGCAGTGCGGATCGTCTACAAGGGGGGCACCCCGGCAGAGATGGTTGTCACCTGCCAGGATAGCCGCTCGCAACTGAAAAACAAAGAGAAAGCACTCTCGGTGCTACGCTCCAAGCTCTATGCCATTGAGCAGGAAAAACGGCAGCGCGAACAGGGGCTGACGCGCCTGGCGCAGGTGGGAACCGGTGAGCGCGCCGAGAAGATACGTACCTATAATTACCCGCAAGACCGGGTGACAGATCATCGGATTGAGCAGAATTTCTCGAATCTGCCAGGGGTGTTGAACGGCGATCTCGACCGGCTCATCGATGCGCTGATTGTCCACGATAATGCCGAGCGCCTGGCCGAAGCGGGCATCGGGTAATTCTGATCTGAACGGTCTGCCGGCAACGATGGCCCAGGCGAACGTAGGGGCATGTGGGAAATAGCGTTCTGCTATTTCCTTTTTTTTCCCCCACCTTACCCTGTTGCGTGTGGCAAAACTGATACAACCCGGCAATATAAAGGAGTAGTGCTGTGCTCACACCAGAAATCGATACGTTTATTATGCGCATGCCCAAGGTGGAAATGCACCTTCATCTTGAAGGAACCATCATGCCGGGCACACTCCTGGAACTGGCGCAACGCAATGGTGTGGAACTGCCGGCACGCGATATTGTAGGGGTGGAGCAGCTCTTTCGCTATCGCAACTTTGCTGAGTTCTTGACAGTCTACATGGCGCTGGTACGCGCTATTCGCTCTGGGGAAGATTTTGAGCGCCTGGCTTATGAAGCCGGAACAATGCTGGCCCGGCAGCAGGTGCGCTATGCCGAGGTCATGCTCTCGCCGATGCAGCATCTGAACCGGGTAGATCTGCACGAGGCAATCGCCGGAACTGCTGCCGGATTTCAGCGGGTCGAGCGCGAAACCGGGCTGGTTGTCCGCCTGGGGCTGGACTATGGCCGCCAGTATGGGCCCGAACTGGCCTGGGAGGTGCTGGAGATTGCACAACAGGCGATGAAACATGGGGTTGTCGCCTGGTCGATTGGCGGCAATGAGATTGGCCACCCGCCGGAGCCGTTTGCCGAGGTGTTTGCGGCGGCGAAGGCGGCCGGCTTACGCCTGATGGCGCATGCAGGCGAGGTGGTCGGCCCTGCCAGTGTCTGGGGCGCAGTTGATGCGTTGCAGTCGGAGCGACTGGGACATGGTATCCGCAGTATTGATGACGCAAACCTGGTGACCTATCTGTCGCAGCGGGGCGTGGTGCTGGATATCTGCCCCAGCAGCAACCTCTGGACCGGGGCGGCGCGCTCCTGGGAGGCGCATCCGCTACGCCAACTGTTTGATGCCGGGGTGCCGGTTACGCTCAATACCGATGACCCGACCTTCTTTCATACCACGCTAATCGATGAGTACCGCATTGCCGTGCGCCAGTTTGGGTTCGATGTCGATGATCTCTGCACACTCGTGCTGAATGGCGTGCGAGCCTCGTTTCTACCACTGCACGAACAGGAACCGCTGCTACGTCGCATCGAGGATGAGCTGATCGCACTGCGGCAGGAATTGGGTGTGTAGTAGATAACCTCACTTGTCGGCCAGGGGTATCTCCGCGATATCCATATCGGCGACCACCATGCAGTGGTCCGAGCCGGCGCCACGGCACACCGTATAGGCATCCGTGGCAAGCATATCACCTTTGCTCCAGACATAGTCAATGCGCACAAGGGGAAAAGGCACGGGCAGCGGGCCGACCGACATATTCTGCGGGAAGGTCAGGCCCGGTCCCCAGGCTGTTTCTCGGTAGGCATCGTGTAGCCGCCGGTTTAACTCAGTGTACGCCGGTTCGCGGTCGCTGGTGTTGAAATCACCCAGGATCACAAGCGGTCCCTCAATGGAGTCAATCAACGCCAGCAGTTCTGCCTGTTCATTTGAGCGGCGCGCGGTCGCATAGTCCTCAATGATTACCTCACGGTTCAGGAACGGCAGATCGCGCGTTTGAAGTTGCGGCGTCGCCAGATGCACATTGATCACGGTGATCTGCTGATCCTGAATGTCCAGCGTCACGCGTCGCCAGGGAAACGTCGGATCATTGGTGCGATTGACAAACGGGTAACGGCTGATAATCCCCATGCCGTGGTCGCCATACAACGGCTCCAGTGCCTGGTAGGGATAGTCCCGGCGCATCTGCTCCTCCAATACCTCCGTAACCGGAACGGTTAGCTCCTGCAGTACGATAACATCGGCATCCTGCGCACGTAAGAGCGCAACCACCTCATCGCCCTCAGGATTGTTATACAACACATTCCAGGTAGCAACCCGTAGATCCGGCTCCAGCGCCGGTCGGAACGGGTTGGTAGGAATCCAGGTGGGCACAAAGAGCAGACCAAAGATCACACTCAAGCAGAACACCGCCCCTCGGAACCAGCGGGAACGGATCAGCAGGGCAGCCGGGACCAGCAGCAGCAGCGGCACAAACAGATATGGCGCAAAGATATTTGGCAACTCCAGCCACCAGACCTCCGGGAACTCGCCGTTCCAGAGCAGTGCCAGACCAGCCATGCCCACCGCGTAAACCAGCGTTACGCCGATAAACAACCGACGCAGCAACGGCAAGATAGCATGCATGCAACTCTTCTCCCTATGTTGAAATGTTTCCCGGCGGCGCGGAACCGGCGGCAAGCTGAATGATTTGTCGCGTCAGCCATCCGGCACAGTGTCTTGCAAGTAACCGTTTTGCTCGCAGCACCCTTGCAGCAACTATGCCGACGAGTAAGACTAGCGCCGGTAGCGCGTTGTTGCAGGCGAAGATGACATTCCGGTCAGATGCCGACGCCATGGACCCGCAGAATCGCCTCGGCATCTAGCCTGGACGTGTCCTCTGGTTGACACGACGTACGCGGTTGGTACGCAACCTGGATGTTTGACCAGGTGGAAGCCCGCTTCGCCTGCGGCAGCAATGATACTCTTGTAGTTTTCCCACAAAAAACCACGTTGTGAATTTTTTGTGGGAAAGATCGGGGATCTTCCGCCCTACCGGAGGCCCAACGGTCTTCCGGGTCAAGGACTGCGTCATTTGTGTGGTTGACAGGCATACAGCAGAGTGTTATACTAACCCTGATGACGCAATGCGTTATAACCATAATGACATGTCACTAACTCGCAGAACCATGCTATGATAGAAAGTGTGGCAAACCGCGTTCACAGGACATAGTCCCAAAATAGTACGTAAGGAGAACCGGCTATGGCAGAAGAGATCGAGGTAAATGTCCGCCAGATCGATGAGGAGAACGGGAGCAGTGCCACTCCACTGAACGAGATACTGCGGCGGCTGATGCTGGCCGGTATTGGCGCGGTGGCGCTGACGCGTGATGAGGTTGAGAACTTCATCAACCGCCTGGTCGAGCGCGGCGAACTGGCACAGAAGGATGGCGAGAAGCTGATGAACGAGGTCAAAGAGCGCTTCCGTCAGCAGCGACCGCAGGCTGAGGCCGAGGCACAGACCCAGGTCAATAATATTGGCGAACAACTGGAGAATAGCCTGGAGCAATTTCTTAACCGCCTCAATGTTCCCTCCAAGCGGGATATTGACGAATTGAGCGCCAAGATTGCTCAACTTGCCGCCCGGGTCGAGGAGTTGCGCCGCACGCAGAGCTCGGAGCAGGGAATAGCCCCGGAGCAGGGAACACCGCCGGCATAGCATGAAACAAGCACCTGTCCATCTATAGCGGGAATATGCTGTAATCATATTCCCGCTGTTACCCTCCACATTAGCACCTGATATTCCCCCGCTGATCTATTTTCTACCACTCATAACCGAACCTGGTGTGCTATAATACAGCAGCCACAGGGAAGGGAGCCCCGATGCAGACGATCAAGAAGTATGCCAACCGGAAGCTCTATCACACCAATCGCAAGCGGTATATCACCCTTGATGGCATTGGGCGGCTGGTGCAGGCAGGCGAGCATGTTCAGGTTATCGATAATGAAACCGGCGAGGATATCACCGGGAGTATCCTGGCCCAGGTCGTCTTACAGACGCGGGGGCGCAATGGTGGTGGTGGACCACTGCCGGCAACCGTCCTGACGGGGTTAATTCAGTTCAGCGGCGATACGCTGACAAACCTGCGCCGCGTGCTGCTGAACTCACTCGGCGGGCAAGAGATAATCGAAGCCGAGATCAAACGGCGGCTGGACAAACTGGTGGCCGAAGGCGCGCTGAGCAGCGAAGAAGATACCCGGGTGCGGCATCTCATGCTCCGCGAAGATCTGGCCCAGGAAGAAGACCAGACGCTGGAAGTCCACGAGGAAGATGTGCCGAGCCGGCAAGATGTTGTTCGCCTGCATGCCCAGGTTGACGCGTTAACTGCAGTTGTTGAACAACTTATGCGACAGCACGAGGGTGCTGTACACGATGACGATCATTAACGAATGACAAACTAATGAGGGGACTGTGAGCATCCTCCCATCGCCACAACGCAGCAAAACTGCGCTGGTCCTGGCCGGCGGCGGCGTTGCCGGAGCCGTCTACGAGGTTGGCGCACTCTGTGCTATTGACGATCTGCTGGACCAGATCTCGATAAATGACATGGATATTTATGTAGGGACGAGTGCCGGCGCTCTGGTGGCATCCTGTCTGGCGAACGGGTTCTCGCCGCGTACGCTGCTGGCGCTGATTGATAACTCCGTGCTGGGCATTGAGCAACTCTCCCCACACCATGTTTACGCCTTCAATCTGCCGGATGTACTGCGCCGGAGTGTCCGGCTACCGGCAGCACTGCTGGCAACCCTCCGCCGCATCTTTCAGGAGGGGCAGCATGCCTCGCTCCTCGATTTGCTTGAAACGCTGGCAATTGGCCTGCCGACCGGCCTCTACGATACCGCTACGCTGGAGCAGTATCTGCGCAATCTATTTACCCGATCGGGCCATAGCAACGATTTTCGCAACCTGCCGCACGAACTGGCAATTATTGCGACGGATCTCGATAATGGACAGCGCGCCATCTTTGGGCATCCGCCGCTCGATAGTGTCCCGATCTCGCTGGCGGTCTGCGCCTCAGCCGCCGTGCCCCTCTTCTACCAACCGGTGCGCGCCGGATCAAGTGACTACCTCGATGGCGGTATCCGCGGCACGGTGAGCCTGGATGTGGCAATTGACCGGGGGGCCGAGCTAATCATCTGCATCAACCCGATGGTGCCGTTTGATAACTCGCACCATACCATCGGCGCAAGTCTGGGAGAGCAGGGATTGTCACATATCGGCAACCAGGTTTTCCGTACCTTTGTGCATGCCGGGTTGCACTACCATCTCAAGCAGGTGCAGCGGCGACATCCCAATGTCGATATTCTGCTGATTGAGCCCCGCCATGACGATCCGCTGATGTTTGCAGAGAATGCGATGCGCTACCATACCCGGATGACTATTGCCCGACACGGGTTTGAAACGGTTGCGCAGCATCTAACTGAACAGTATGATCACTACCGTACTCTGCTGGCCCGGCATGGTGTGCGGATTCATGCCGGTCGGATGCAGCAGGCACTGGAGGATTTGCGCCGGGCCGGCAACGACATCCAGGCGGTACGGACAGTACTCTCCCCGGTGAGTACGCTTCAGGCAAATTCGACTGATCTGGCGCACACTTTAGCCGAACTTGATCGTCTCTTAGATCAGCTAGAGCGTAAACCGGCCGCATAGTCCAGCAGCGACTCCTTCAACGTACTGTATATCCTGGAGTCCCCGGGTATCCCGGCGGCAGCGTTCCTGTCAGGAATGTTCGCGGCCACCCTGGAAGATACCTCGCTGTGCTTTTTTGATCGATCAACCGTATATTTTGCGTTGGTACGTTTCAGATTTTTAAGACAAACCATATCTGAAGCAATCAACCTGACATAGATACATGAGATAAAATATGACATATCAATATCTTTCTAAAGGATTCACCCTTGTATTTCTTTTGCTTTTCATTTCGACAGGACTGACCCTGCCGGCAGCGCGCGCTACTGACCCGACCAGCCCGAGTCCCCAGACCACCGTGAGTCTCTTTAGCACCACCCCGAACAAGCTCACTGCAACTATCCCGATGGGCGAACGCCGGCAGGTTGCGCTCAAGATCACCAACAACGGCACGGTGTCGCTTACACCCCGGCTGTATGAGGCGCAATCAGCACCGCCGGTTGGAGCGGTATCCCGGCGGGTGGTGCCCCAGGAACTGCGCCGGGTCGCCCTCCCCGATCAAGCGGAACGTATCGACACCCAACTGACGCGCGACCTGGATGCGTCAGCGGATGGGCAGACTGAGTTTCTGGTGTTCCTGAAAGACCAGCCGGATCTCTCGGGCGCATACCGTATCGCCAACTGGAGCGCGCGTGGGAAGTATGTTTACGAAACCCTGCAACAGCACGCAGCGCGCAGCCAGCGTCCACTGCGCGACTGGCTCGATGCGCGCGGCCTGGAGTATCAGCCCTTCTGGATTGCCAATGCCATTGCGGTTGAAGGCAGTGCGGCGGAAGTGCAGGCGCTGGCAGAACGGGCGGAAGTGGCGCTACTACGCGCCAACCGGGTTTCCCGCCTGGATAACGCCGGCAGCACTGGTACCGATACCTTCAGTTCCTACCCGGCAGCAGCGCCCGCTCAGTTCACACCGAACCTGACGATTCCTTCGGCCTGCGATCCCGATGAGCATGGCATCTGCTGGAACATCCGCAAGATTGCGGCGGATCGGGTCTGGAACGAGTTTGGGATTGATGGAGCCGGCATCACGGTTGCCAGTATCGACAGCGGTGTCGCCTATGATCATCAGGCGCTGCTGCCGCAATATCGGGGCTACGACTTATCGGGCAGTATTGAGCATGCCTATAACTGGTTTGATCCGCAAGATCCCCTGTCCGAACCATTCGATGCGGGCAACCATGGCACGCACACCATGGGCACGATGGTGGGCAATGGCGACGGCACCGCCGCGCAACCGGCAATTGGGGTTGCCCCCGGCGCGGAATGGATCGCGGCGCGGGGCTGCGAGAAGACCTTCTGCTCCGAGGCAGACCTGATGGCCGCCGCCGAGTGGCTGCTCAATCCAACCGACCCTGACGGCAAGAACCCCCGACCCGACCTGCGGCCGCAGATTATCAATAACTCATGGGCCGATAGCGTCGGGGGCAATGATCAGTATGCCGGCTACACCACCGCATGGCGTGCGGCCGGGATCTTCCCGGTGTTTGCGGCCGGGAATGGCAATCATACCACATGCAGTACGGTAGCTTCACCGGGTGACTACAGCAATGTGGTTGGGGTTGGCGCAACGGATCAAAATGACCAGATTGCCTACTTCAGCAGTATCGGCCCCTCACTTGGCGGTGATCTGAAGCCGGATATCAGCGCACCCGGTCAGAGTATTGTCTCGACATTTGCCGGCAGCAACACCAGCTATGGCTCGCTCCAGGGCACCTCCATGGCCGCGCCGCATGTGGCCGCCACGGTTGCTTTGCTCTGGTCCGCCAACCCTGCGCTGATTGGCGATTATGACGCCACCTACACGATTTTGACCGCGAGCGCCATTGGCAGCACTGACTCACACTTTACCGGATTGCAGTATACAAACTGCCCGGCGGATACCATCCCGAACAACATCTATGGCTATGGCGTGCTGGATGCTTATGCCGCCGTTGCCGCCGCCACCGTTGATGTGCCCTGGCTGGAACTGCCCACCGGCCTGCCGGACATTGCGCCGGGCGCGTCAGAGACGATTTCGGTTACGCTGGATGCAGGACGTGTGTCCGAACCGGGCGAGTACCAGGCCCGGCTACTGCTCCATACAGATAACTTGAGCCGGATGCCCCTGATAGTCGAGATTGACCTGACCGTCACCCCCGTCGATCCGCAGGTCATTATCACCGGCAACCTCCGCGACCATGAGACGGGCATGCCGATTACCGGAACGGTTACGGTGAGTGGCGGCCCGACTGTACCGGTCACCAGCAGCGGGAACTTCACTATTACCTTGAAGACACGCTCCGAACCGTACATGCTCACGGCCGGCGCGCCCGGATACCTGAGTCAGACTATCGAAGTTGCAGCCCAGGCGGGCATAGTCAGCACACCGCTGTTTGCCCTGGTTGCCGACCTGCCGCGCGTGGTTGCCGACACCGACCCGCTGACGGCAACGCTGGCCTTTGGCGAAGTGGCCGAGTTTGCGGTAACGATAGCGAATACCGGCACACAGCCGCTCGACTACACGCTTGAAGTACCCCCGGAGGGGTATGGCATCTGGCGCAGCGATGAGTCCGACGGCCCGACATCAACCTGGATTGATCTGCTGCCGGGGATCGCCACTGCCGTGACTCTCACAGATAATGCCGCGTCCGATGAATTGCCGCTTGGGTTTGATTTTCCTTTCTATGGAAATTTCTACGACACGGTCTATCTGAGTGCAAACGGGGTCTTGACGTTCAATCAACAAAACGATCTCACGGAGTTTAACCATGCCTGCCTGCCGGTGCCGGAGTCGTTTTCGCGGGCCATTGTGCCCCTGCGTACCGACCTGGACCCGTCACAGGGCGGCACGATCCGCTATGGCACGGTTGCAGCGGGGTTCGTGATCTTGTTTGAAGATGTGCCGCGGCATAATGAACCTGATCGGCGATTTACGTTTCAGGTTGTGCTGGCGCGCGATGGGCGGATTATGTTTACCTATGGGCAACTGGATATGCTGCCGACGGATGTCGCGGTTGGTCTTCAGCGCCATAGCCGGGATATTCAGGAGATTGGCTGTGGGCAGAGCACGCCGATTGCGGATGGGCTGACGATTGAGTGGCGACCTCAGACTAACCCGCAGTTCTGGGTTGAACTCCCCGAAGATAGTGGCAACATTGCAGCATGGACCGAGGAAGAAGTGTCCATCATGTTGGACTGGGTGATGCCGACGCAGCAACAACCCTATCGCAGCGCGGTTCTGCTACGCAGCAATGATCCCTATCAGCCGGTCATCCGGCTGCCGGTTGAACTGACGACGCTGGAAGCGCCCTATCAACTGCATATCCCAATTGTGGCCCGGTGATCAGGCCGGGTGATGCGAACGGAATTTGCCGCATCACCCGGCAACACACAATATCTTCATTACACGACTTACGCGGTGGATCTGCAAACTGGGCGTTTGAGCACAGTAATGTCCAGATTCGCCTGCGGCAGCATGGTACTCGTTTTTTCTTTTCCACAAAAATGTTGCATGCTGTGCAACATTTTTGTGGAAAAGAATGGAATCTTCCGCCCTGCCGGAGGCGAACATGCCTTTTGCGTGAGCACCCGCGTAACTCCTGTTAATTACACGACTTACGCGGTGCGGCTTCTTTCGGTCTGGTGATCGACCCAAACGTCAGCCTCGCCTGCGGCAGCAGGGTACGTTTTTATCTTTTGCACAAAAAATCCACGTTGTGAATTTTTTGTGCAAAAGATCCGGGTTCTTCCGCCCTGCCGGAGGCGATATCTCCTTCCCAAACAGGGACCACGTAACGCGTGTCAGTTACGCGAGTTACGCGGTGCGGACCGTTCGATTCTCATGCCAGACGCGAACGCCGGGTTTGTCGGCGGTAGGGGTAGGGGCGAAAAAATCTTTCGCCCCTACCCCTACCGCTGTCACACATTCGTTACTTCTGCCCCCGTTTTTTGCCCCCCGCCTGCGGATCATCCAGGTCGATCCCCCGCTCCGCGAACAGTTCGCGCAACCTCGGCAAATCGTCCGGGTTGACCTGCGCCAGCACACCCTCCGGCTGGTAGGGCTGGAGCAGCGCATTGATTTCGGGATCATCCTGGAGCGCCGCCAGGGTGCGCGCATCACTCAGGCGCAGCAGCAGCGGGCGCTCAACCCGGGCGCTGCCAAAGAAGCCACCCCACACCTTGATCGCCTGCTCCAGTTCGGGGGGGAGCAGGCCACCAGACCAGCCGGCCAGCAGCGCGATGATCCGCTCAACCGGCAGACCATGCTGCACCGCCTGCTGCACCTGCGCCGTCGTCACCCGCAGATCGGCACCAACCTCAACCGTGAAGGGCGCCAGCGCACGCTTGAGGTAGAGCCGGGGCGCGCCGGGCCGAAAGCGGATCAGGCCGTCAGGTTCAACCTCCAGGTAGGAGATTGGCGTCACCTGCTGGTCGCCGGGGGGCAGAGGAGCCGCGTAGACCACCGGCAGGGTATCCAGTTCAAAGAGGGCCGCCTCCACCCGCAGTTGCGCTTCGGGAGGCACCAGCGCGCTGGTAGGGGTCAGACGACGTGCCAGCAGTGTGGCATCGTGCGCGGCAAGGCGGTCCAGCAGGGCCGGCTCGGCCTGGAGCAACACCAGATCATCGCGCAGCAGCACGCGGTCCTGGGCGCGGCCCCACTCCTGCAGGGTGTAGGCCACATTCTGCGGCAGTTCCGCGCCGCTCTCCCGCTCCAACGCGGCGGTTACCTCCTCACTCGACATGCCATGCTGCCGGCGGGCGCGATAGATCGACTCGCGCGTCAGCCGGTAGGCCGCTACCTGATCCAGTCGTTCGCGCTCGGCGATGCGATCCAGCAGGGCCAGGTGGGTCTCCTGGACCGGCGGGTAGGCCAGTACCTCAAAGGTCGGCTGGACAATCAGGCGTCCGCCGGTGGGCTCGGCATGTTCGGGCAGGGGCTTATCCAGCAAAATATGCGCGCCCTGCGCAGTCAGGCGGAAGGCCGCCGGCCCGGAGTCATCATCAGTGGGAGCCTCACCGATATCGACCAGTCCCAGCCAGTGCAGCGGCTCACGCAGGATCATATCGATAAAGCCGCCCTCGACAAACGACCAGCCATCTTCTTCGTGCAGGGGCGCATCGCTCTCGTAGAACCGCCCCTGAGCGGTCTCCCATACCTGCGGTATCACAAAGGTCCACCCCAGGTTATTTCCATAGTCAACATAGGGATTATTCATCCCCGACCAGCTTGAGGTCTGGCGCGGCAGCAGAAATTCGTAGTGCCGCTGAAAGAAGAGATCACGCAGCCGGGCCGCGTCCTGCCAGCCTTCGCCGACATAGTCTACCAGTTTGCGCAGGACAATCTGCCGCGCCATGACCACGAACGGCGGCGCATCCGTATCACTGACGCGCCGCCCGCGAATATTCACGTCGGAGATACGCAGCAGTTCATCCCAGGCCCGCATCTGCCGGTAGGCTGCGAAGCCGGCTTTGACCCGCTCGGCCAGCGGGCGCAGAAAGAAGGCTTCCGCATCCGGGGCCGGGGTGAGCGTGTTACCTTCCAGGCGCACCAGTTGGCAGTGCATCAGGAGCGTACGCAGGAAGCGCAACCGCCCGGCAGAGTTTTCGTCCCGCACGTCGTCCAGGGACTCACTGCGGGTCAACTCGGCATTGATGCGCTTCAGGTGGGTCTTGCTGACCAGCCCCTGTTTGGTGACTGTTACTGTATTATCGCGCAGATAACTCCAGTAGAGGTAGAGATCGCGCTGGAACGCGCCCGCATCGCCGGGTTTGACCTGCGGCGGTGGCGGCCCCTCCAGGCTGGTGGTAACGGGGGACAGCGCCGGCAGTGCCGCCAGCACCGGCGCGGGAATGAGCAACTCGATGCGCGGGCCGAGGTCAAGATACTGGCTACCATAGCGCGGCTCGCCCGGCGAGAGCACCAGGCCCGTCTGTATCAACGCGATAACTTCGGCCTCAAATGTGCCGGGCTGTGGCCGGTAGGTCGGCGCGTAGTAGCCACGATACGGACTTGGAGAGGAAGAGGCTTCAAACAGGTTGCTCCGCACAGCCTGCCGGCGCAGAGCCGCCGTGCTGATACGCCCACCGGCCATCTGGATCATTTCGAGCAGGGTGCGCTGGCGCTCATTCAACTGCTCAACTCGCGCGCGGACCAGCTCGGGCTGGGACATCTGCGCGGCGACGGCCCGGGCCTGTTCACTCCGATCTTTGTAGCGGCGTGTCAGTCCCCAGGCTTTCCCCATGTCGTTGAGGATATTTTTCGTGTGAGCCGTGAGCAGGTCAATGGTTGGCTGGTCGGTCATGGCGCACGCATCCTCCGTGGGGTGTAGCCCTTTGCCACCAGTTCATCAAACAGCGCATCGGCCGCGGCCGGGTCAACCAGCAGCAGGCGCGGCGTCAGTTGCTCCAGAATTGCATGCTCCAGCCGGGTACTGCGCAGCAACTCCGGCAGCAGCAGATCGTCGGCCAGCTCAATCAGGGCCAGCCGGGTATAGATCGTCGCCTGCCCAAACCCGCTACCCCACTTTTTCAGCAGCGCCAGGGCTGCATCCGGCTGGGGTTCACGGGCATGCTCCCGCATAAACGCCTGCACCTGTTCCACCGTCTGTCCATGCATCAACCCATCGCGCAACTGCTGCGGCGTGATGGTGTAGACCAGGGTGCCCTGATCCAGCCCGGCGGCCTGCGCGATCTGTTCCAGCGTATGCAGCACCTGGGGCACCGCATCGGCCAGCGCCAGGCGCACTGTCACTCTCGCCGCATCCGGCTCTGCCTGAATCTGAAGTACCCGCCCGGACTCCTCGCGCAGATACGCATCGCGCAGACCAAGCAGATAGGCACCCGTCGGAGTCAGGCGCAGATAGTCGGACGACGTGCCGCCCAGTTCGAGCATACCCAGCCAGGCAAGGGGGCCGGTCAACAGATGCTGGAGCAGGCGCGCTTCGCCCTGCTGCCAGTCGCGTTTTTTGGTTGGATCAAGTTTGCGCCCGTTGTCCGGACGGAGCCACCAGACATCGCGGTTGTCGGGACCGAGCGGCACACTCTGCTGCTCCAGCAGGAAGCGGGGATGGATTGACTGCACCAGGGCGATTACATCCACGACACGATACCAGCGGTCAGGATCGAGCAGCCGCAGCAACCGCAGCAGGAAGCGCCGCGCGGCTGCCAGTTCGGCATAGAGCTGGTCGGGGCGCATACCGCTGGTGCGGTACATACCGCGCTCCAGCCGCAGATCTTCCAGGTCGTGGATCTCACTCCAGTTGGTCATCCAGGCCCAGGTTGTAGTGAGCAATCGCCGCTGTTCTTCCACCGAACGGATCAGCAGGCTGTCGATACTCGCGGCGAGCGTCAGATGGGGTGGGTCGGCGCGCAACACCTGTAGCGCTTCCAGCAGGCGCAGCAGCAGATGGACCATACCCGGCGTGCTGCCGGTTTCGTGTGCCAGCGTGGTCAGGTCGTTGGTCGACAGCAGCGCTGGCGGCGGGCAGACCGTCAAACGGATTGACTGGTCATACTGCCAGCGCCAGAGGTCCGACTTCGCCTGATGCAATTGCTCCAGCTCCTCCGCATCGTTGTGCCAGCCACGCAGAGCTGCCAGCCGCTCTTGTAGATCATGGGCATTGGGGAGGGGCGGGACCGGCCAGGTCCGCGCACGCAGGGCCATCACCAGTCCGCGCAACGTTGCCAGCAGATCGGGCGGCGCGGGAGCCGGGGTCGGTTCAGATTCGACCCGCGCCAGGCCATGGGGCAGGTCGGCCAGATCGGGCTGGTAGAGCCCGGCAATCTCCAGCGGCACCTGATGATCGGCGGCATAGTCGTGGCTCGGATCATCGGCAAAGACCAGGCCCGCCGTTTGCAGGCTCTTCAGCGCCTCGCTCACAGAAATGGTAATACCCGGCATTCCCTCCGGGTTATCGACCAGTTGCAGGCGCTGCGCAGTCTCGTTCGCGGTGTAGGGCGGCATGCCACTGTCGCGCAGGATAAAGAGGGTCAGCATTGTGCGCTGAAGCGGGGAGAGGCCGGCAACTGCCGACTGCACTGTCTCCGGCCGGCAGAGCAGCGGCACCATCTGGGGCAGCAGGGTTTCTTTCGACTCTTTGGTGCTGCGAATACCCAGGCGTTTGGCAATGCGGCGCATATCGGCAACACGTTGCTGCAGGAGGAGCGCCGGTAGCGTGCCATACGGACCACGCATTCCCCGCCAGAGCGCATCCGGCGGCACCTCGGCAAAGGCATGCAGCCAGTCGGGCTGGGTTGACGGCGGGTGCTGCGCGGTCATATCGACCTCGGAGACACCGCTGGTGCTGCTGATGGCAATGCCCTGGAAGGCGGGGTTATGCTGCTGCACCCAGGCCAGCAGCAGCGCCGCCTCGAAGTGGGTCAGCACCGTCAGGCCAGCGCTGAAGGTCGGCTCCAGGATCTCCAGCGTCGACTCGAGCGCGGGATGTCCCGCCGGCAGCCGTAGCCGGACCAGCGTGGACTGCTGGCCCTGCTTCTCGCGCACGCGGCCGCGCAGGATGTTGTCCTCAACCCGGAGGGCCGTGACCAGCCCACCATCAACCAGGCGCTGCCCCTGGGCCAGCAGCCGCGCTCCCACCAGGCGCAGCAGATCATGGCGATTCAGACGATTCAGGCGACGGTTCAACCCCTGCGCGCCGCTCATCAGGCCGCCTCCGCCTGCAGTTCCGTTGCATCGAGGATGGTGTAGCGGTAGCCCTGCTCGGTCAGGAACATCTGCCGGTTGGCGGCAAAGTCCTGGTCACGGCTGTCGCGCGTCACCAGCGTGTAGAAGTAGGCCGGCAGGCCATCGGCTTTGGGCCGCAGCACCCGCCCCAACCGCTGCGCCTCTTCCTGCCGCGAGCCAAAGGTGCCGCTGACCTGGATGGCAACATTCGCGTCGGGCAGGTCAATCGCAAAGTTGGCAACCTTGGAGACAATCAGGACCGGCACCTCGCCATTTTTGAAGGCGGCGTAGAGCTTCTCGCGCTCGCTCGTTTTAGTTTTGCCAGTGATGATTGGTGCGCCGGTACGCCGCGCCAGTTGCTTCAACTGGTTAATATACTGCCCAATCACCAGCACATGATCGCCGCGATGCCGCCGGAGCAGCGTATCGACCATGTCCAGTTTGGCGGGATTCTCGGCAGCGATACGGTACTGCACGCGGCTATCCTCGGCCAGGGCATACTCCATGCGCTGCTCCTGGCTCAGGTTCAGGCGAATCTCGGTACAGATCGCCTCGGCAATCCAGCCGCTCCGCTCCAGATCGCGCCAGGGCACATCATACTTTTTGGGGCCGATCAGCGAGAAGACATCGGTTTCGCGCCCATCCTCACGCACCAGGGTAGCGGTCAGACCCAGCCGACGGCGCGCCTGAATTTCGGCGGTGATGCGGAAGATCGGGGCCGGGAGCAGATGCACCTCGTCGTAGATGATCAGGCCCCAGTCCTGCGCATTGAACAGGTGAAAATGGGGAAACTCGCCATCGCCGTTGTTGCCGTTGCGGGAGGGACGATAGGTCAGCATCTGGTAGGTAGTCAGCGTCACCGGGCGGATCTCTTTTTTCTCACCGGTATACTCGCCAATCTGATCCGCCGTGAGCGTGGTCTTGTCGAGCAACTCGGTGATCCACTGACGCACGGCAACCGTGTTGGGGCAGAGGATCAGGGTGCGCGTGGCAAGCTCGTTGATCACCCCGATACCGACAACGGTTTTGCCCGCGCCGCAGGGCAGCACAATCACGCCGGAACCGCCACGACTGCTGCCGCCCTCGTAGAAGCGCACTACCGCCTCATGCTGGTAATTGCGCAGCGCGAAGGGCTGCCCGCCGGCCGTGGGCGAACAGATCTCCACCGGCAGCGCTTCCCCGCTGACATAGCCTGCCAGGTCTTCGGCGGGAAAGCCCAGATGCACCAGCGCCTGCTTGAGATGCCCTCGGGCCGCGCTGTTGACCAGAAGGGTATGCTCGTCCAGTTGCGCTTCCAGGTAGGGCCGGCACTGCTTGTTATTCCAGACCTGGGTCAGCAGGGGGATATCCTGGCTGTGGAGCACCAGCGCGCCGCTGTCACGACGCAGCAACTGAAGCCGCCCGTAGCGCCCCATGTACTCGCGAATGTCGGCAACAATATTGTCGGGAATGTCGAACTTGGCATACTGCTGTAGTGCCGCGACAATCGCATCGGGCGGATGGTCGGCGGCAGCAGCATTCCAGAGCGAGAGCGGCGTAATCTGGTAGGTGTGGATAAACTCGGGTGATTTGACCAGTTCGGCGAACCCGGCCAGGGCATCGCGGGCGGCTTCGTAGTGGGGGTTATGCACTTCCAGTAGAACGCTGCGGTCACTCTGGACAATCAGCGGATTCTCAGGTGTGTATGGCATTACGGAATATTTTGCTCCTACTCAAACTTATCGATTTATGCCGGGGGGCGCGCTACGCTACCTCGCACATGCCGAGAGCGCGGAAAATGGTGATTGTAGCTACGCCGGGTATGTAAGCTTCATTATAACATGCGTTGCGCGGCGCGGGATTCCGGTCCACGAACGCCGCGAAGTGAGCGAAACTGCCCGCTCTGACCTGCGTTAAGTGGCGATGCATGTGGAAGCCGTTCTGGTACTACAACAAGATTTCTTTGTCACCGCAGAGACGCAGAGGGCGCAGAGATGACCAACATCGGATAGACGGATTAGCGTGCTCTGTGGCTTCGGCACGCCTGGGTTTAGCAAATCCTCCTTATGAATGTTGAATTTTTAATCCGAACATCACTAATCAGGAGTCCCGGCTTCAGCCGGATCAGGCGTTCCCGGCAGTGTACCGCTGCCCTGGCAGGCATTCGACCGGCTAAAGCCGGGACTCCAGTACGTCACATATCCGAACTATGTTTTCAAACTTCATAAGCCGGAATTCCTGGACATTATAATATCCGGACTATACAGGAACCCCGCCGGGTTCGGTGCGAGAACATCGATCAGGACTTAACTCCTACCCGCCGTTAGCCCATCTCACCTATGGCAGGATACGAATGAAGAGCTATTGTTATGACAAGTTGTAGTAGGATATAGTAGAGACAGAAACAGACTGCAACACGAGAGTCGTATCGTCACATATAGTAGTTCCATTGTTGTTAGTTATTATTGTTCACGCGGTACGGCTCTCCGGCGCAACAATCTATCCTCCTCCTCGGTTCTCGCCCCGGAATTGCCAGGCAACTCCGGGGCGAGGCTTTTGTGGTACCTCTTACATGCACGAGTTACGCGGTTACGAACCCGGAAGGGTCTTGCGCCTCCGGCAGGGCGGAAGATTCTATCTTTTTTCACAAAAAATTTGCACTGCGTGCAAATTTTTTGTGAAAAAAGAAAAAGTACCATGCTGCCACAGGCGAATCAGGCCATTACCGTGCGCAAACACCCAGTTTGCCGACCCACCGCGTAACTCGTGTTACATGGATGCTCATACCAAGTTGCATTTTGACGTACCATAGTACATTTCCACTTGGCGCATCAGGACGCACTGGAATGAGGTGGAATGTTGTACTCCAGAACGCAAATTGG
>Ga0207419_1000673_pt1 | contig 29181 bp, 14 predicted proteins | sample ElkSloMetagenome_4_FD_184723 | JGI IMG/M metagenome (GOLD analysis project Ga0207419, IMG submission 184723) | Hot spring microbial communities from Elkhorn Slough, Monterey Bay, USA - MD2A (version 2) | ecosystem: Environmental > Aquatic > Marine > Intertidal zone > Estuary: Microbial mat ... | reverse complement strand
ATTAATATGGGTGAACCTAGTGTAATGAAGGAGACGTAAATAAAATAGAGCCGAACTTTGGAAGAGTTAATATTCAACTTTTGACCCCACCATTCGCATACTCCAAAGGCCTGTTTCTCAAAATAGTTATAGATGTGGTAAACTGGACTTTTCATGGTTGTTTAATATATTAACTCCTATTTTACAATGCAGACATTGGAAACTATCGCAGTATTCTTTTTTAAGGCCTATGAGTCCCTGGCTATCTAAAGCTGACTTCAAACCAAACCCTAACGGAACAAATTTACGAGTTATCACGTTCAGTTCAGGTTTCAAGCTTTCTAAAATATGAAAAGCTTTCGTTTTAAAGACGTCATTTTTACTGTAGGATGCCAATGCGAATAAAAAAGGAACGATGGCATTGATTAGAATAACCCTAATTCTCGGTTTACCCAGACGCTTATCTTTTTCAGGGCTGCTCTTCTTTAAGGTGTAATGGTTTTTCCAATAATCGTGTCCGGGAATTATATTTTCAAAGAGCAGAAAGAGTTCTTCTACAGATTCTGCTTCTATTATTCGCTGTGCTAGCGATCCGTATTTGTAGTAAATAGATGAGAGCTGAACCAGTCGAACAGCCGGAAAATTATCCGGTCTGAGACGCATAAGTTTCCAACTCTGCGAAGGCATAGGTTCAAGTTTGAACTTCTTTTTTAAATAGCTGTATTCAGTTCTGATATGGGTAAGATACGGGTCTGATTCTATTGAGTTTTGTAACAATCCTGATTGACCTAGCAGTAGTGCATCTATTTGCAATCTATCCGATCGGACCTTTCGGATAAGCGAGAAAGGGGTGATTTTTGCAAGCATCTCGAATGGAATAGCATTCACCTTTAAACCCATTGACCTGCAAAGCAGGCGATAGAAACACTCTTCCAGATCGCCTTTTGTTTGATTCAAAATATCAATTGATTGCTCAGCTTTCATCGAAATCCGCTTCACAGCCATTTCTTCAACTGCCGAAGATTTCACGATGTTATTAACCATTTTAATATCCTGTTCACACGGAATAAATTGGGACTTCTTCTTCCAGGATTTATAGAGACGGAATACCTGAAAATCAAATCTATTTTTCAGTGTAAGAGTTGGCAACTCCCTTTTGCCGATAAACACCGGTTGATCATTGGTATAGACAACATGGAGAATCACCGAATCATAGGCCGGATCCTTATCGTGATTGTGTTTGTACCAGCTTGAAGACGAAATATGAATTTCAACATTTCCTGCCCACAAAGTACCATCTATTCTCAGCTTCGCATCTAAAAAATCTGGACCCGAATCCTGGTTGTGAGTACCTGTCTCAATTATCTCAACGGTGTGGCCGTTTGCTGTTTCTATATTTAACTGGTCAAACTTTCTAAACTTCCATATGTAGTGGAGAAAGTCTTCAGTCATAAACCTTATTTCTTTAAAAATAAGATTTTATCTAGAAATAGGCTTTCATACTCTTTACAAGATCTGCCGCAGAATTTTCTGCCTTCACAGCAAAATCATGTCCTGCACCGGCATAGATTATTCCTCGTGAAGAATTGACCAATAAGCCAATATCTTTATTCATACCATACCTGGCAACATCTTCAAGGCTTCCACCCTGTGCTCCTACTCCGGGAACCAGGAAAAAATGATCAGGAGCCAATTCTCGTATTCTCTTCAAATACTCAGGCCGTGTTGCTCCAACTACGAACATGAGATTTTCAGGTGTGCCCCAATTTTGTGATTCTTTGATTACCCGTTGATATAGATACTCAGAATTAGCTTGAAGCGATTGCATTTGAAAATCTGCTGCTCCTTTATTCGATGTCAGGGCCAATAAGATTGCCCATTTATTCTCAAATTCTAGAAATGGAGTTATGGAGTCTTCGCCCATATAAGGAGCTACCGTAATAGCGTCACAGGGTAATTTTTGAAGGAAGGCTTGAGCGTATTTTTTAGCCGTATTGCCAATATCTCCGCGCTTGGCATCGGCGATGATGAAGTGATCTTCACCAATGTATTTTACAGTTTTTTCAAAGGCACGCCATCCATCGAGGCCCAAACACTCGTAAAAAGCAGAGTTAGGTTTGTACGCAACTGCGAAATCACGTGTGGAATCAATAATGGCTTTATTGAATTCAAATATTGGATCTTCGGCATCGTGCAGGTGGCTTGGTATTTTGCTCAAATCGGGGTCTAATCCTACGCAGAGAAATGATTTTTTCTCTCTAATTTTTTTAATTAGTTCTGATTTGTTCATCAGTCTGGGCTTCCCTCCTTTAGTTTTTCCGCGTTTTCAGCAACTTTTAAGGATTCAATAATTTCTTCAAGATCGCCATCTATAACCCCTGAAAGATTGTAGAGTGTAAGGTTTATTCTGTGATCGGTAACTCTACCTTGTGGATAGTTGTAGGTCCTTATTTTCGCAGATCTATCACCTGAAGAAACCATTGATTTTCTTTTAGCTGCGTCTGCCTGGAGTTTCTTTTCCAGCTCCATTTCGTAAATCCGGGTACGGAGAACACTTAAAGCCTTATCGTAATTTTTTAGCTTGGATTTTTGATCCTGGCACTGAGCTACAATTCCCGTAGGAATATGCGTTAAACGAATGGCTGAATAGGTTGTGTTTACTGACTGTCCACCCGGCCCGGAAGAGCAGTAGCTATCAACCCTAAGGTCAGACTCCTTCACTTCCACATCAAACTCTTCAGCTTCCGGAAGAACTATTACTGTTGCAGCAGATGTGTGCACCCGTCCTTGAGTTTCAGTCTGTGGAACTCTTTGCACACGGTGAACTCCTCCTTCATACTTCAGAGTTCCATAAACATTATCGCCGGTAACATTGAAAATAATCTCTTTATAACCACCGGATGTTCCGTAGTTTGTATCGACTACTTCTATTTTCCAACCCTTAGATTCTATGTACTTCGTGTACATTCGGTAAAGGTCACCGGCAAAAATACTGGCTTCGTCACCTCCGGTACCGGCTCTGATCTCCATAATCGCGTCTTTGGAGTCTTCCGGATCTTTCGGAATGAGCATAATTTTAATCTCAGCTTCCAGTTTTTCCTTCTTTTCTTCCAGCTCTGCCACTTCAGCTTTTGCCATCTCCTTGAAATCTTCATCAGATTCAGTTCGAATCATTTGCTTGCCGTTATCCAGATTTTCCAACAGAAGCTTGTACTCTTCGTAAGCTTCTGAGATGGGCTCAAGATCTTTGTATTCTTTTGAAAGCTTCACGTAACGCTTCATGTCAGCAATAACATCGGGATCTACGATTTGCTTGCCAACTTCTAAGTAATGATCATTTATAGCGCTAAGGCGCGAAAGCATTTCCTTCTCTTCCATCTAGCTGTAATTAAAAGTTCCGTGGTCACTAATAATAGTCAATGCTTTAGATTCTGACTCTTCTACTCGCCCCACTATTCTAGACTCAATATTATATGAATCTGCGATAGCTAATATCTCTTCAGCTGTTTGTTGGTCTGTGTAAATCTCCATCCGGTGCCCCATGTTAAAAACCTTGTACATTTCTTGCCAGGGGGTGTCTGAAACTTCTCTAATTAGCCTGAATAGCGGGGGTGTTGGAAATAGATCATCCTTTATAACGTGACCTTTATCGATGAAATGCAAAATTTTTGTTTGTGCACCACCGCTGCAGTGTACCATTCCATCTACTTTGTCAAAATATTGATTTAATACTTCCTTCACAACGGGGGCATATGTTCTGGTAGGCGACAAAACAGCTTTACCCACAGTGATTGGCATACCGGAAACCGAATCCGTGAGAAAATACTTTCCGGAATAAGTCAATTCTGATGGAACCGCATGGTCAAAGGTTTCTGGAAATTTTTCACCCACCAATTTCGAGAAAACATCATGTCTGGCAGAGGTGAGTCCGTTACTACCCATACCGGCATTATATTCATTTTCGTAGGTGGCCTTGCCGTATGATGCGAGCCCAACAATTACATTCCCAGGCTTTATATTTCCGTTATCAATAATTCGATTTCTTTTGACTCTGGCGGTCACCGTGCTATCAACAATAATGGTCCTGACAAGGTCACCGACATCGGCAGTTTCTCCGCCAGTTGAGAAAATCCCTATACCCATCTTGCGAAGATCAGACAAGACTTCTTCCGTGCCCTGGATGATAGCTTTTATTACTTCACCCGGAATTAGGTGCTTGTTTCTTCCAATGGTGCTACTTAAGAGGATATTATCGGTTACACCTACGCAAAGCAGATCGTCTATATTCATCACGATTGCATCCTGCGCAATACCCTTCCAAACTGAAAGGTCGCCTGTTTCTTTCCAGTAGGCATAGGCCAAAGATGATTTTGTTCCAGCGCCATCAGCGTGCATAACAATGCAGTGTTCTTCTGAGCCAGATAGGTAGTCTGGAATAATTTTGCAAAAGGCTTTTGGGAAAAGACCTTTGTCAATTCCTTCAATAGCTGCATGGACATCTTCTTTGCCGGCACTGACACCGCGAGCCTGGTATCGTTTTTCTTCGCTCATTATGAAATAAAAAAAGCATCCCAACAATCTGTATTGGGACGCTTTCAGTTCTATTTATATAATCTAATTGTCTTCTTCTTCGATTGGAATATAATCAAAGCTCAATACAGTAAATTCCGTACGCCTGTTTTTCTGGTGTGCTGCTTCTTTTTCTTCCTGAGTGCTCATTTTTGCTATTTGAGCGTCGGAAATTCTCAATTTAGATTCACCATATCCTTTAGGTACCATTCTTTCATCTGGGATACCCTTTGAAATCAGGTAATCAACACAACTCTGAGCTCTTCTTTGAGAAAGATCTTTATTGTAACCTGCCCCACCTCTGGAGTCAGTATGTGCCTGAAGTTCAATAATGATAGTTGGGTTATCTACGAGCGTTTGGTATAAAAAGTCTAGTGAATCTTTAGAATTTACTTCTTCGTTAACTAAGAGCTCAGCTTTATCAAGCGCGTAGCGTACTTCGGGAAATTCAATGGCCTTATCAGGGGCGGTAAATGTGATGAAGTACTCCTTTAGGAAAGTCGTAGATTCTTCCACTCCTACCGTGCTAATTGCATCTTTAGCTACGAGGTAATCTGTTTTAGAAACTTCTATTGAGTAATTGACTTCCGGGTTGATATATCTTTCTTCTTCTCCTTTTTTCACAAAAGAAAAAGCACCACCATCATCGGTTTGTGCTTCAAAAGAAGCGCCATCACTACCAACAACTTTTACAGCTGCTTCTGCCACAGGTAATTGAGTATCCTTATCGTAAACAACTCCTTCAAGCGCAAAAAGTAGCGGAGGATTATTGAAAGAATAAATATCATCTCTTCCTTTTCCACCATTTCTATCTGAGCAGAAATAGCCCCTTTCAGAGTCGCCTTCCCAAATAATACCAAAGTCATGACCTACCGAGTTGATTGGAACTTTTAGGTTCTGAACATTGCCCCATTCTTTTTCTCCGGTGCTTTCTGCCGAGAAAATATCGAGTCCACCCATTCCTAGATGACCATTGGATGCAAAGTAGAGCATTCCATTATCTCTGATAAAAGGAAACATTTCATCTCCGGTTGTATTGATATTGTCCCCAAGATTCACCGGTTCACCAGCTGTTCTGGAAGCTTTATCAAAAGGAGCCATCCAAAGGTCTTTTCCACCTTGTCCGCCTGGCATATCACTGGCAAAGATGATGTAAGATTCATCTTGAGGAAGTGCCGGATGTCCAACTGTTATTATAATATCGCTATTATCAGGATCTTTTAGCTCTACTAGTTGAGCGGTTGTCCACTTATCTTCGTCATTCTTTCTTGTTAGGTAAATATCGCAACCTTTATTCTCATCGTCAGAGCTCTCACATCTTGTAAAAAGCATGGTGTTGAAGTCGCCTATCAATTTGGGCGTGGCTTCATTGTGCACAGTATTAATTCTGTACGTTAGCCTTTCTGGTTCACTCCACTTCCCTTTTGAATCTCTTGTGGCGAAGAAAATATCTTGAAAACTCTCTCCTGTTCTAAAATCTGTTTCCAGGCCTTGAGCACCCTGACGCGATGAACTGAAGTAGATTGTGTTGTATTCTTCATCTGCCCAGCCCACTCCAAAATCGTATTCGGGGCTATTGAGCAGTATTTCATTCTGTACAATATATCGCGTGGGGTTGTCTCTGAGTTCCTGAGCATACTCACATTCTTCAATTCCTGTCAGAGCTCTTTGATCTCCCGGATTCCTTTCGAGATATAGATTGTAGTTTTCAACGGCCGAAGAGAAATCTCCTTCTCTTTGATAAGCCTCTGCCAGATATACGAAGGCTTTGGGATTATCATAATTCGCTTTTAGAGCTTTTTCGTACCAGATAACCTGTTGTTCGTAGTCAAGAAGATAGCGGTAACACTCTGCAATTTGAAAAAGCATACGAGCTTTCTCATCGGCATCAGAAGCTTTTGAATAAGCTCTTTTGTATACATCGATTGCTTCAAAATAGGCTTCGTTTTCAAAAGCGTTATCAGCTTCTTTCGCCAGTCTATCAGCTTGTGCAACAAGCAAGTTAGCAAATAGGGCCATCACCGCTACGAAGATAAATCTCTTGGTGTGCATGTAAAAATAGGATTTGTTATAGCTACAAAATTCGACCGAAAATAAACATAAAGTTCCGATTCCACCAAAATACATTTAGCTACGTAACCTTTGAAAGCTAAAAAAAGCGTCCCGAAGGACGCTTTGATTTATCTGGTAAATAATAGTTCTCGCAATTTGGGCATAGGCCACAAGTCATCGGCAACCAATAATTCTAATTTGTCAGATTCGTATCGGATTTTATCCATAAAAGGCTTAACCTTATCGCAGTATGCAATTGCTGAATCATATGCATCTTCAATGGTATTTGCTTTTTTACGAGCTTCTATCATCTGATCTACATTTTTCTTAATCTCTTCAACACGTGAAGAAATCTCTTTTATCATTTCAGTTTGAACTGCCGATGCTTTTTTTGCATCTTTCCCGAGCACTGCATGAATACCTTGCACATTATTGATCAAGGTATTTTGATATGTAATTGCTGTTGGTACTATATGATTTAGAGCTATGTCACCACACATTCTCGACTCAATCTGAATCTGCATTCTGTATTTCTCCAACTCAATTTCAACCCTTGCATCTAGTTCTCGCTCTGAAAGGACATTGAGTTCTGAAAACAGACTCTTCACTTTTTTATCTCTCAAGGCCACGATCGCTCTTGGTGTATCTTTGAGATTTGAGAGTCCTCTTTTTTCCGCTTCTTTTACCCATTCATCACCGTATCCATTGCCTTCAAACCGAATCTTTTTGGATGCTTTAATGAGTTTTTGAAGCTCTTTCAGAATGGCTTCGTCTTTCTTAACTCCATTAGAAACCTCAGCAGAAATTTTGTCTGCAAATTCGTTGAGTTGTTTGGCCACCATAGTATTGAGTGCTGCCATAGGAACAGCGCAATTGGCAGTTGACCCAACCGCACGGAATTCGAATTTATTACCTGTGAATGCAAATGGAGATGTTCTATTTCTATCTGTATTGTCTAAAAGTAGCTCTGGAATTTTCCCAATATTCAGCTTAAGCTGGGTTTTATCATCCGGGGTCATTTTTCCCGCCTTCACATTTTTTTCAAGATCATCAAGTGCCTTGGAAAGCTGAGACCCTATAAATACTGAAAGAATAGCTGGAGGTGCTTCATTAGCTCCTAAACGGTGATCGTTTCCAGCGCTGGCAATATTGGCTCTCAATACATCAGCATTGTCGTAAATTGCCTTGATCGTATTAATGAAGAAGGTTAAAAACTGCAAGTTGGATTTGGGATTTTTACCTGGAGAAAGCAAATTTACTCCGGTATTAGTAGCCAGAGACCAATTATTGTGTTTTCCACTTCCATTTAGTCCCGCAAACGGCTTTTCATGAAGTAAAACTCTGAACATGTGCTTTCTGGCTACTTTTTCCAAAATATCCATCAGAAGCAAGTTGTGATCGTTTGAAAGGTTGGTTTCTTCAAACATCGGAGCTACTTCAAACTGGTTTGGAGCTACTTCGTTGTGACGAGTTGTAACAGGAATACCCAGTTTGTGGGATTCTGCTTCAAAGTCCCGCATAAAGGAAGATATTCTCTCGGGAATAGAGCCAAAATAATGATCATCCAATTGTTGCCCTTTTGCAGGATTATGGCCAAATAATGCTCTTCCGGTTATTTGAATGTCAGGTCGGGCATTGTAAAGAGAACTATCTATTAAGAAGTACTCCTGCTCCCACCCCAATGTTGCATTTACGCGCTTTACATTTCTATCAAAGAACTGACAAACCCGAACGGCAGCTCGATCTACTGCGTGCAGAGCTTTAAGCAATGGCATTTTATTATCTAAGGCCTCGCCTGTATAGGAGATAAAAATTGTAGGAACGCAAAGGGTTTTACCAATAATGAAAGCAGGAGAAGAAGGGTCCCATACCGTGTAACCTCTTGCTTCAAAGGTATTTCTAATACCTCCACTCGGAAACGAAGATGCGTCAGGCTCTTGCTGGGTTAGGTTTCCTCCTTCAAAAACTTCTATACATCTTCCATCACCCAAAGGCTTGAAAAAAGAATCATGTTTCTCAGCAGTTGCACCAGTAAGTGGCTGAAACCAGTGTGTGTAATGGGTAACTCCCATAGACATAGCCCAACTCTTCATAGAAGCGGCAACTTGATCTGCAATTTTCCTTGGAATTCTGGTTCCATTATTCATGGCATCGGTTACACTTTCTAAAGCTTCTTCAGAAAGGTATTCTTTCATTTTACCCATATCAAAGACATGACTGGAATAGTAGTCTGATATTTTTGACGAAGGTGGCGTAACTGTTAAGGGCAGCCTATCTAATACATCTTCTAAGGCCTGAAACCTGAAACTTGACATGGTTATGATTCTTTTTTTGTTCGGGCACAAAAATAATGGAACGGTTAGATTATTGTCCGAAAAAACAATTGATTTTTATTAACACCCCCTATTTTTCGGGCACTAAATCGAGAAATAATGTTTGAAATTAAAAACACCCCCTGATTTACCAGGGGTTAAATAGCAAAATATACACGTATGCGAGATAGGTTAAGAAAAGTATACTTCCGTCAAATCTGGATAGTCTTTTTCCAAGAAGGCCCATTGGAAGTAGGGCGAATGATGTGGCCAATACCCAAAATACATCTGATTGAATAATCTCATCAGCAATGGAAATGGGATGAATAATGGACGTAATACCCAGAATGGCGAGAATATTAAAAAGATTGGACCCAATAATATTCCCGAGAAAGATATCGTGTTCTTTCTTCAGTGCTGCAATGATTGAAGCTGCCAACTCTGGAACACTGGTGCCAAAAGCTACCAAAGTTATCGCTATAACCCTATCTGATACTCCCAGGTTGCGAGCAATAGATTCAGCTCCTTCAAGAAACCATTTAGCGCCGTACACCAGTCCGACTGTACCCAGAACAACATAGAGTAAAAGAATCCAAATACCTTTTGTCTTTCCGGTGCGAAATTCATCAGGCATCGCTTCTTTGGCGGTCTTTTTTGCCTTTACAAAGCTGAAGGTTATGAATGAAGCGAGCAACACGACAAAAAGTATACCTTCCCATCTGCTTAATTCACCATTCAATGCAAATGCATAGAACAATAAACTAGCGAGTATCATTGCTACCCAATCGTTCTTTAGTATAGATTTCTTTATAGCAACCGGAAATATGATTGTAGTTATACCCAGGATCAGACAAACGTTTGCAATGTTAGATCCAACTACATTTCCGGTAGATATATCGGGTTTACCCGCCAAAGCAGCCCTAACGCTTACAACTAATTCCGGACTGGAAGTTCCCAGGGCTACAACGGTCATACCTACGAGCATGGCAGGCATGTCAAATTTCAGAGCTATACCTGAAGCTCCCTTCACTAAGTAATCACCACCAAAAACCAGTAAAACAAGACCTGCAATAATGAGTACGAACTCCATTGGCTAATCTTTCTTTTTATCGTCGTTTTGCTTAGTGGGTGGCGGCTTATCTTCCAATTGATCTTTAGCCTGCTTCACAGACTTCTGAATTTCTGATGAGTGTTCATGATACTGGTCCTTCACTTCTCTGGCTGAGTTCTGGATATCTCTCTGAATGTCTGATGTGGCGTCTTTAATCTGCCTGATGGTTCGACCCATGGTTCTTGCAAAACCAGGTATTTTATCAGCGCCAAAAAATATAAGAACAAAGAGCAGAACAATAATCACCTCGCCCCCACTAATGCCAAATAACAGAACCATTAAAGCCATAAAGGTGCAAAGGTAAAAAAAGCCTCTCCGATAAAACGGAGAGGCTTTGGAAAAAAATCTTAGTGAGAATTACTCATCTTCATCACCTTCTTCAAGAGAAGTACCGGTCTTATCAGTGAGGTCTACTACTATTGGAGAAGCTATGTACAGCGATGAATATGTACCAACCACTACACCTAACATCAATGCAAAGATGAATCCTCTGATTGATTCACCACCAAAAATGAAGATGATGAGCAGAACCACAAAAGTGGTCATAGATGTATTCAAGGTTCGCGAGAGCGTACTGTTTAGTGCTTTATTTATCACTGAAGACATCCGCTCTTTTCTGTGATCTTTTAAGTATTCTCTTATTCTGTCAAAAACAATAACCGTATCGTTTATAGAGTAACCCACAACGGTAAGGATTGCCGCAATGAAAGCCTGATCAATTTCAAGAGAAAATGGCAGTCTTCCGTATAGAATAGAATAGAGACCCAAAACAACAATTACATCGTGGAACATGGCAACAATAGCTCCTACTCCGTATTGCCATTTTCTAAATCTAAAGACGATGTAGGCAAATATTATAATAAGAGAGAATACTACGGCCGATGTCGAGGAAGTTTGAAAGTCATCTGAAATGGATGGATCAACTTTTCTAGACTCCACAATTTCATAGGGATCGTTAAGTTTATCCAAACCTGACTTCAGAGCATCTTCAACTCTTTGATCAGAATCCTGGCTATCGTCATCAACCAGATATTTCGTTGTAATCTTAACCTGGTTAGATGCTCCGAAGGTTTTTACTTCTGGCACTAACTCATTTCCTTCAGCATCAACAAATGAAAGACCCAGTGTATTTCTGACCTGATCTAGCTCTGCGGGTTGGTCAAACTTAACAGTGTAGGTTCTACCCCCTGTAAAATCAACTCCAAAGTCTAACTGACGCACTGTCATAGATCCAATACCAGCAACTATGATTATGCTGGATATGATATAAGAAAGCTTCCTTTTAGGAATGAATGGAATGTTGGTCTTTGTTAGAAGATCTTTTGACCAGTTCATCCAGAAACTCATTGTTCCCTTCTTATTCAAACGCTGATCAAATATCAATCGCGTTATGAAGATTGCCGAGAATAGCGAAGTGAAAATACCTATGATTAGCGTGGTGGCAAATCCTTTAATTGGTCCTGAACCCAGTGAAACAAGTACTATGGCTGTCAACAAGGTAGTAAGGTTAGCATCTATAATTGCTGAATACGCCTTTTTGTAACCTACGCTAACAGCTGCCTTCACGCCTCTTCCATTTCTCAGTTCTTCTCTAACTCGTTCATAAATAAGAACGTTAGCATCAACGGCCATACCTATTGTTAGAACGATACCTGCAATACCAGGTAGAGTCAGGGCTGCTTGCAGCGATGCGAGTGCTCCTATTAAGAAAAACAGGTTAGCAATAAGGGCTATATCCGATACTAAACCGGCACCCTTGTAGTAAAATATCATATAAAAGAGCACAACAACCAGGGCAATCATAAAAGACATCAGTCCGTCTTCTATATTTTGCTCTCCGAGCGAGGGCCCTACAACAGACTCATCTACAATATTTGCAGGTGCTGGAAGAGCTCCTGCTTTCAAGAGGTTAGATAAATCTATTGCTTCCTGTATCTGTTCATTTCTGGTGCCTTGTCCCATTCCAATAGAAGATCTACCACTGGGTATTTCTCCCTGCACAAAAGGTGCAGAGTACACGTAGTCGTCAAGTACAATGGCAATAGAACGCTTGGGATTCTGAGATGATGCCGCTGCAGTCATATCTTTCCAGGTTCGAGCACCATCGCTATTCATCGTCATGGAAACTTCTACATTCCCTGCAACATCGTATTGCTGAGAAGCATCAACAATGACTGAACCATCAAGTGGTGCTTTTCCATCTCTCGTATCAACTTTGATAGCAAAAAGACGCATTACATTATTGTTTCGCGCATCCGGTTCAGCTGACCAAAGCAACCTAAGTTCTTCGGGAAGAATATCCTGCACCACTTCTTCCTTAAGCATTTCATTAATCTCTGCTGTATCGGCAAGAGCTGCAAAACCTACTATCGGTCCCTGACCTAATTGTCCAGTGTTTGTAACGTTAGGGCCCAACTTGGTAAACAAAGGAAGACGTCTTTCTCTCTCTGCATCCGTTATTTCGTTCTCCAATTCGGCCGCAGAAGTATCATCTTCAGCCTCGTTTTCGCCTAAGAGCAAATCTTCTTCTGATGTAGCAGTTGTGTCATTTACATCTTCATCTTCAGAGTTTTCAGCATCTTCAAGAGCATTTTCATCAGCCATTGCCTGCTCTTCCTGCTCTAGCAAATCTTCACCGGTTACAGGCTCATCTGTATCAAGCGTATCGTCCGGGTAATATAATTCGCTAAGCGCTGCGTTAGCCTGATCTAAATATTGAAAAACCTCGGTATTTTCATAAGTATTCCAAAACTCAAGGTTTGCTGTACTTTTCAGCTGCTTTCTTACTCTTTCTTTATCCTTTACACCAGGGAGTTCTACAAGAATTCTTCCTGTAAACTGCTGCTTTTGAATCGTGGGTTGAGTAACTCCAAATTTATCAATACGGGTTCGCAGAATCTTTTCAGTATTGTTTATGGCAACCTGAGCTTCTTCTCTTAAAATGTCCAGAATCTCATCATTACTAGCGTCTCGTGGGAATCTATCTTTATTGTCACGGCTGTGGAAAATATTAGCCATTTTAGATTCTGGATAGTTCTCTTCCCAGGTTTCTCCGAATAGTGTAACAAAATCAGATTGAGAATCTCTTTGCTTTTGCTTTGCCTTGACAATTACATCCTGAAGCTGCTCGTTTCTGACGTTATTGCTCAGATTTATGATCAGATCGGGTATAGAAACTTCCAATGTTACACTCATACCACCTGCAAGGTCAAGACCTAAATTGATCTGTCGTTCCTTACACTCCTGGTAGGTATAACCAAAAACAGGGAAAATCTCTTCATTGGCATTGTTTGCCAGGTAATCATTCTTAAATTCTTCTTTCAGATTCTCTTCCTCTACCATTGTGAGATCACCCTCTGCAGTTCTAACAGAGTCAACCAGGTAAAGAGCTTCTTCTTCTGCCTTTTCTTCAAAAGAACTCGTGAAGAATGAAAACGAAATTTGAAATAGGCAGGCTAGAGCCAATAGAATGGTAAATAACCAAATTGCGCCTTTGTTTTGCATGCGTGCTAGATTAGCTTTTTTAAACGAGCCGCAAATATAGATTTAAATGGGTAAATTCCCAATCTGTGAGAAACTGATAAAAAGGCATGTAGGGCCTTTGACTTCAACACTGTAAAATAAGCAGTATTACGCGGTTTTCTTCTTAAACTTGACAGCACATGAATACGAACAAAATTTTCGCCTGTACCATTGCCTTGCTCTCTTTTTTGACGCACAGTGCACAAATGGTTGTCAGCCCAACAAACGAAATACCCGTTTTCGATGATTTGGGAAATGCTTTACCAAATGCATGGTGCGGAGGAATAAATGCTGCGCACATATCTCTGTTCGACGCCGACTTTGATGGAGAGCAAGACGATCTCTTCATATTTGATAAAGCTGGAGACAGAACCCTTGTATTTGAAGGAGTTTGGAATGGGGCTCAAAAAGAGTATCACTACATGGCTGTTGAATCGCGTCAATTCCCTGATCTACTGAACTTCGCACTACTCAGAGATTACGATTGCGACGGTAAAAAAGATATTTTTACCTACAGCTCTCTGGGAGGTGGAATAGCAGTATACAGAAACGTATCTGCTTCTAATGAGCTGCAGTTTGAACAAAGTGCGGGGCTTCTAAGTACCTGGTATCCTTTTGCAGGTGGTTTCTCGAACAATGTCTACTTATCATCTCAAGACGTGCCCGCAATTTTTGACTTTGAAGGCGATGGCGATTTGGACATCATGAATTTCAGTGTTAGCGGCAGTAAGGTGGAACTGCATTTAAATTACAGCGTGGAAACTCTGGGTTTCTGTTCTCTGGATTCACTTGAACTAGTCAATTCTTGCTATGGATCGTTTATCGAAGGTTCTGAAGACAATTCAATAATACAAGACTCTGAAATATTAGATATGATCTGTCAGCCGCAGGTTCCTGACCCCAAATCAAACAGACGTGGCGGAAGTGGAGCGCGGCATGTGGGTTCTACTATTCTGGCCTTTGATGCTACGCAAGATGGTTTAACTGATATCGTACTTGGAGATGTGAGCTTCAACAATCTCGTTTATCTTGAGAATAGTGAAGGCTCCGGTGTTGATTCTGTTGTCTACGTCGCTGACGATTTCCCGGCAGACTTTAATGCACCTGCGGTCAACCTGGATAATTTTCCCGCTGGCTTTTATGAAGATATTTCAGGCGATGGTGTAAGGGATTTGGTTGTTGGACACAATAACGAAAATGTTGCGTCCAACATTAATTCTATTCTCTACTATGAAAATGTGGGGCAGGACGATCTCCCGGAATTTAACTTCATTCAAGACAATTTCATTCAAGATGGTGCTATTGATTATGGTGAATCTACCGCGCCTGCTCTTGTTGATGTTAATGGAGACGGACTTCTTGATATCGTGCTGGGATCAAGGGGGGAGTTTTTAGGTCTTACCGAATTTATGCCCAGATTGAGCTTATTTCTGAATACTGGTACTTCTACTGCCCCCGCCTTCACCTTGCAAACGGAAGAATGGATAGATCTGGAATCTTTGAATATAGGTCAATATCCGGATCCTGAATTTGGAGATATCGATGGAGATGGAGATCTGGATCTATTATTAGGTGATAATAGTGGTTTAATCCATCAATTTGAAAATACTGCGGGTGCAGGTGTTGAAATGAACCTGAATTACTTAGGATTTGTCCAGAGCAATGATACCGACTTGGATGTGGGGCAAAAATCAAGCCCTGAACTCTACGATTTAAATGGAGACAACCTTTTGGATTTAATCATTGGCGAAAGAAATGGCAACATTAATTATTACGAGAATACAGGTGATGCCAGTAATCCGAACTTCAGCTTTATCACTGACACACTTGGCGGCTTAACAACCGTTGGAGTGGGGTTTTTTATAGGGAGCAGTGTTCCGAATTTCTTTGAATTGGATGGAGTAACTTATCTTGCTGCAGGGAGCGAATCTGGAACTATTCATTTATATAATGGTATTGATAATAATTTGGAAGGAGATTTTTCACTGATATCATTAGAAGGATTTGATGTAAATACGGGACTGATGAACAATCCTTTCATAGCAAACCTAAATAATGATGAGTATCTGGATATCGTTGTTGGAGGAATTGGCGGTGGCCTGAATATGTATCTTGGATATGGCTTTCTAAATAATACCGATTTAGAATCTGAAAAGAATCAAATCAAGCTGTTTCCAAACCCTGCTCAGGATGTTCTTAGGGTGGAAGGTTTATTGCCTGGTCAAAATTTAGTTGAAATTTATTCAGTTGCAGGCCAGCAACTAGATGCACTATCATTGAGTGGCGACCAGACAGTGAATATTGCCCATTACCAACCGGGAATATATCTCATGCGAATTTCAAACGCTCAAGGAACGAACACCTTGAAATTTGTCAAAAAATAAAAAAGCCCTTTCCACAAATGGAAAGGGCCCAAATTTAGTTTAGGTCGCGATTAAGCTGAGATCGTATCCATTTTATCAAGGACTTCCATAACTTCTTTAACTGCATTTGCAGAAGTATAAAGAAGCTCTTTTTCATCATTATTTAATTGAAGCTCTATAATCTCTTCAATACCCTTGCTACCCAACTTAGTTGGTACACCTAAATAAATGTCTTTTAGGCCGTATTCGCCTTGCAGCCATGCACATGTTGGGAAAATCCTTTTTTGGTCTCGCACAACAGCTTCTACCATCTGAGCGGCAGCCGCGCCGGGTGCGTACCAGGCCGAAGTACCGAGAAGATTTACAATCTCACCTCCACCCTTCTTCGTTCGTTCAATGATAGAATTCAATTTTTCTGCTTCAATCAATTCAGTTACAGGAATTCCGGAAACTGTTGTATACCTGGGTAGCGGAACCATAGTGTCTCCGTGCCCACCCATCAGCACGGCCTGAATATCTTTTGGAGATACATTTAATTCCATGGCCAAAAAAGATCTGTATCTGGCCGTATCCAGCACACCCGCCATACCAAATACTCTATTTGAATCAATCTTAGCAGTGAGATATGCGGCATATGTCATTACATCGAGCGGATTACTAACTATAATAATCTTAGCGTCTGGTGAATGCTTGATGGCCTGCTCTGTAACAGTTTTTACAATTCCGGCATTCGTAGCGATCAAATCATCGCGACTCATACCCGGCTTTCTTGGAAGACCTGAAGTTATGACTACGACTTCGCTTCCCGCAGTTTTGGAATAATCATTTGTTGAGCCCGTAACTCGCGAATCGTAAAGATTAATCGGGGATGTTTCCCAAATATCCAAAGCTTTACCCTCGGCAAAGCCTTCTTTGATATCCAGGAGTACTATTTCATTTGCAATTTCTTTATGAGCCAAAACATTTGCACATGTTGCTCCAACGTTTCCAGCTCCTACTACAGTAACTTTCATGGTATTTATTTATGCTAATTTCTAGATAGTGTGACAAATATAGTGCACAGATTTTTTAAACTCGCAGCATTGAAGATATTATCATGTATTATGGTTTTTAGCCTGATGTAATATAAATGTATATTTGAATTTTTATCATAATTGCGGTAGATTTCCAATTTTCTGCAAGGATGGAAAAATAAAATGGCAACCCTTAATTCAATATGCCGTCTTGACAGTGCTTGGTAATAATACCATAAGCGATGATCAGTTTAAAAAACTGATTGAAGGATGTATTAAAAATCATCGAAAAAGCCAGGAAACAGTGTATAAGCTGTTCTATGGTAAGATGATGGCAGTGTGCAGAAGATATACCAGAAATGAAGATCAGGCAAAAGATATTTTGCAGGATTCTTTCATCAAGGTTTTCAAAAATATGGACCGTTTCAATTTCGAAGGGTCTTTTGAAGGTTGGGTTAGAAGAATTGTAGTTAATACAGCCATTGATTTTACCAGGAAATCCAAACGGGATTATCTGTTGATGAATGAGAGCAATTCTATTGAATCGGAAGAAGAGAATTTGCTCTATGAAGAAGATGAAGAAGATTACTCCATTCCTTTAAAGGTTGGAGATGTTATAAATGCGATGGAGAAATTATCGCCGGCATATAGAACTGTATTTAATTTATATGTCTTCGAAAATTACACACATCAGGAAATTGCAGATTCTTTGGATATTAGTGTGGGTACAAGCAAGTCTAACTTAGCAAAAGCCCGGGCCAATATGAAAAAGATTCTGACCAAAGAACTAGAGAAAAGAGATGGCAAATCAGCTGAATGAATTCGACAAATTGATTAAAGAGTCCATGGAAAACTATGAGGCTCCTTATGATCATAGCCACTGGGAAGAACTGGAAGATGAACTGAACGTTTCCGCCCCTGGAATTACAAGTTATTTTGGAGCAGTCACAACTGGCATGGTCTTGACTAGTGTAGTATTTATTGGAATGCTCCTTTTCAATTCAATCTATTTCAGCGGAACTGAATCTGAGAAATTACGAGAAGCAAGTCAAATTACCAGAATTGATCAGGGTGGTGGTTCTGACAAAGGTTTTCTCAATGATGCCACTGAAGATTCAGTACAGAACCCAATCATAAGTGAAGGTGATTCTCAGCTTGAACCAGAGTTAACTGAAGTGGAAAAAACGAACTCTTTATCTGAAAATCAAAATTCTAACAGCAAGAAGAACATAAATACAAAGGAACTGTCAAGTCTATCTTCACCTGAAAATGATAAAGACTCTGAATCAACTGTAGAAGCCCTTTCAAATAAGAATTCAGAAATAGAAGTTTCCGATGATGAAAGTTCACCTAAAATGAGAACAGGATGCACTGGAATGACAATAGACTTCAATGCTTCTGAAGAATACGGTAAAGACGCACATTTCCTCTGGAATTTTGGTGATGGTTATTTCAGCAATGAAGCTAACCCATCTCATACATTTAGTAAAGAGGGTGTTTTTGATGTTTCCTTGTCTGTTACGACTCCTGTTAGTGGTCAAATCACATCAAATATCGTCCAGGCTATGATCGAAGTCGTAGAAGCGCCAATTGCAAATCTGGAATTCTCAATCAGCTCACCGGAAGTGCTAATGATTAGCAACAAAAGTTACAATGCAGCAGAAATTCAGTGGAAGCTGGATGGCGAAATAGTTAGTGCAAAACCAGAAGTTAGTGTTAGTCTCGCTGACAATACGCATCATAAACTTTCACTTATTGCTTACAATGAAGGGGGCTGTTCTGACACCCTTGATGCAACTGTTAACTCGATAATTGCCGGAAGTGAATTTCCCAAAGCATTTGAAACTTCTTACCGCTCAACTTTTGCCCCCGGCGCAATTATTGACGACGGAATAGTTACTTCTCTCAAGGTTTATGAGAAGTCTACCAAAAAATTGGTGTTTGAAGGTTCGGGAAATAAAGGCTGGGAAGGAAAAAATCCAGATGGTACAGATGCCAAAACCGGTCAATATCAATGGGTGATGGTTATTGATAAAAATGACGCGATTGATATTTACCAAGGCGAAGTTCAGCTTCGTTAAAAAAACTTTATGAACAGATACAAGTGGCCTGCAGGTAATTCTGCAGGCTATTTTGTTTCCAAGAAGACCTGTAAAGATTTTCGTCAATTTATTGAGTTAGCCTGATTATCCGAAAAAGATGTCATGCAGAGTAGCTCGCTCTGAGCTTTAAAAATTTTGAAGAGCGCAAAAAGGAAGTCTTTTGAGTCAGAATATTGGCTTGATTTCAGAAATATTTCCTTCTATTAAACATTGAAAGATTAACCCATGGATTGGACTCCTATTTCGCAGAACGGATCGACGAGTGGTTATTTTTGGTCATTGACTTCGATTAGAAATCCGACTAATTTTTTTTGACGCCATTATTGAATTTGAAGATTGTAATTTCAAGAAATTGACTTGCAGGGATAAGTATTATACTTTTAAACAAATCTTGTAATCACACGAGCAACTTTTTTAAATTCATGCCGTCAATCCTATGGATTGAATAAATAAGACTTACAAGCGGAGTTTATCGCATATCTTAATTCTTGCGATACTCCCTTAATAAACCGATCACAGAATGATAAAGAAGCTTCTCAAGACGCTTCCCCTTGTTGCGTTTTTCTCTATTCTACTGGCTTTTACTGGTACACAAAATTCTTATGCCCAGTGCACAGTAGATTACGAAATTACTTTTGACCCCCCTGTACCGGCAAACGGTGCTTACGATGCGGGAACTACAGTGGAAGTATGTATCGATATTAACAATATTACTCTGGGAGCCGCCAACTGGCTTTCGGGTATTGAGTTTCTCTTGCCTCCGGGCTGGGACACTTCTTCGTTAGCTGATATTGATGCTCCCGAAGCTTGTGCCAATGGTGGAACATGGATTTATTACGACGCCCTATCATGCGGTGGTTACAACCTGGGGCCTGGTTTCTACTACGACGTGAATTCTGGAGGTCCGGAAGATGGGAACCCATGTAATAATTTTGGCGACCCTTGCTTTACCAATGCAGATTGGAGCTTCTGTGCAGATATTACATTAGACGCTGATTGCGGCGGGGCAGGCAACCCGCTAGACGGAGAACTAATAGTTCCAGGTATAGCAATTTATGGGGACGGAGATATAGGTTCCTGGGGACTTGCAACTCCATGTGTAGCGGCCGGTAATAACGAGTTTTACCCCGATCCGGCTGAAGTGAGCTTTGAATTAAATTGTTGCGATTCAGAAGTAGGCGAAAGTCCTGGAACTCTCCCCATTTGTGAGAACGGTACCTTTTGCCTTTTTGATGAACTAATTGGTACTCCAGACCCTAATGGTATTTGGGAAGGACCTGCAGGTTGGGTTTGGGATGGAACAGATTGCGGTTCCTTCGACCCGACAGTAGACCCTCCTGGTGAATACACTTACAGCGTGATAGGAACCGGGGGCTGTGTAAATTCGGTTACCATAAACATGGAGTATATCGATCTGGGAATTGTTCAAACTATTGCCTACTGTGACCCTGATCCAACTTGCCTTACTGATGAAGTAAACACTATTACTCTCCCACCGGGAGGAACCTGGTTTTATCCTGATGGAACAACTGTGGCGGGCTGCACAGTAGATCCAACTGTAGATCCTGCTGGAGAGTATGTCTATGAATTCTTTGATGGATCTAACTGTCTAACTTATGCAACGTTGGATCTCTTATTCTCCCCTGCGAGCTCAGCGGGCTGCCCTACAACTTACGACTACTGTTCTGATGCAGATGCTATTTGTCCTTTTGATTGGTTGGGATGCAACCCGAATGGGGGTGGTCAGTGGGCACTCTATGATAATAATGATGTCTTTATCGACTTTTTTACCGAAACGGATATTTGCCTGACAAATGCTGAAGTTGACGCAGCGCTGCCTGGAAGCATTCAAGACGGTTTCTACTTTGTATACTTGCTGGGTGCCTTTCCCTGTGCTCCGGGAGTTACGCAATTAGATGTAAATTATTTTGAACCTTTTGATCCGGGAACATTTACACAAACGAGTATTTGTGTTACTGACCCTCTTACTGATCTTGTCACTTTAATTAATGGTACACCAGATCCTGGAGGAACTTTTACTTCCACGTTTGATGGAAGCGTCATTCCGAACCCGTTAGCCCCATCCAATTACTCTCCCGGAGATTTTTTACAGCTATCCTACTCCGGCGGACTGGATAATTCAAATTGCTTTGGTTCTAACATTGTAGAAATAACATTTCTACCAGCGGATGCAGATGCTGGAGATCCCAATGAAATTACAGTATGTGAGAGCGACCCCTTCTTTAATATGATAGATTCTCTGGGTGGAACACCTCAGTCTGGGGGTACCTGGACAAATCCATCGGGAACAAATACAAATTTTGGTAATTTCTTTACACCCGGAAACCCAAATAGTCCAGGGGGAATTTACACGTATACGGTATCTAGCTCGTGTGACAGTGATGTAAGTACCCTTGAGATAATTGTTATTCCTGATGTAGACGCCGGAACAGACGGCACATTAGATATTTGCGATAATGAAACAGGTATTCCCCTTTCCGATGGTCAGGCAACACCAGGACAGGCCGGTGGAACCTGGTTTGATGCAACTTTTAACCCTGTAGCTAATACGGTTGATGGTGCTTCGGTTTCTGACGGTGATGTTTATTCATATGTTATTAGCTCCGGTCCTTGTGCTGATACAGCAGAAGTTGTAATTAATCTTACGCCTGCTCCCAATGCTGGAGTGCTAACCACCGCACCACAAGCCTTTTGTGAAACAGATGGTCCTTTAGATCTCATGACTCTGTTTACGACCAACCCTTCCGAAATAAATCCGAATTATTGGTCAGGACCAGGTGGCCCCACCGGTGGTACATTTGATCCGGCCAGTGACCTTGCCGGAACATACGGCTACACTATACCTGACCAGGGATGCGGGCCGGCGAGCGTTTCTTTGGTAATTTCACTAGAAAGCCAACCTAATGCGGGTACCGATGGAAATTTAGTTGCCTGTCCTAATGATGCAACACCTGTAAACTTGATTTCTCTATTGGCTGGCGCAGCAACCGGAGGAACTTGGTCAGGCCCGTCACCCTTAAGTGGTGGAGATCTGGGTACATTTGATCCGAGCACAAACCTGGAAGGAGATTATGAATATACAATTACATCTTCGCCCAATGGATTATGTACTGACCAGGCTACGGTTAATGTTACTTTTGAAACACTTCCAGACCCAGGGACAAATGGTACGATAACTCTTTGTGAGTCAAGTACACCAGTAGACCTTTTCACCGTTCTAAATGGAACGCCTGATAATGGTGGTAACTGGTCAGGCCCTTCTGCTTTAGGCGGAGGTGATCTTGGAACCTTTAACCCTTCAACAGTATCTCCAGGTGCGTACATATACACCTATGGAGTTGGAGTAGGTTCTTGCCCGGATGAAACGGCTCAGGTGCAAGTAATTGTTGAGACAGATCCAAATCCAGGAGTTTCAGGAACAGCAACTGTTTGTGAGAGCTTCGGAAATGTGAGTCTCAATAGTCTTCATACAGCTAATGGTCCTGCAGATATTGGAGGATCCTGGACTGACCAATTGGGCAACCCTGTTTCAGAATCTTATAACGTTTCCGGTCAATGTGGATTGACCCCTATCGTTTTGACCTACACTGTAGATAACGGAACTTGTTCAGAGTCGGCAGACCTCACCCTAACAGTTGAATGTCTTCCCGATGCCGGACCCGATGAAGATTTAAATCTTTGCGGTGATGGAACGAATTACAACCTAAATAATGCTTTAAATCCAGGTGCCGGTACTCCAGGAACATGGTTATTCGGAGGTAATCCTATATCGGGAAACATTGTTCTCAATTCATCTAATAGTGGAATCTATGTTTATGAGGTTTCCGGAAGTACATGTGCTGCCGATCAGGCGCAATATAATGTTACCATTGACGAGCCACTTTCAGTTTCAGGCTTAACGGTCCTTTGTGAGCCCAACCAAACAGAATACACAGTTTGTTTTGATATCTCGGGAGGAGATGGGAACTACATTGTCTCGGGAGTTAACGGAACACCTACAGGATCACAATTCTGCTCAGATCCGATTCCTGAAAATACTCCATATAATATTACTGTTTCAGATGGCGGACCATGCCCGGATATAAATGTTAATGGAGTTTCTCCCGATTGTAATTGCACGGCTACGGCTACTATTACTTCGGGAAATGAAACGATTTGTACCGGTAGCTCAGCGGATATAATTGTTGAATTTAACGGTGTAGGTCCTTTTAATTTTGTTTACACTGATGGTCTTTCAGATATCCCTGTAAATGGAGTTAATAATCCTTACACGCTCACTGTAACACCATCTGCAAATACTACCTATTCTTTGGTATCTATGTCTGATAATTTCTGTGACGGATCTGCGGCAGGTTCAGTGAATATTAATTTAGATGAACAATTAGATGCCGGTCCTGGTGGTAGCTTTCCTTATTGCGGCGATGGTACTACACTAAATTTGAATGACCTGCTTCCAACCGGAGTTGATCCAGGATCATGGTCGGGAGGCCCGGTAATTACGCTCAATACAGCTAGTGCAGGTCCTTACACTTACACGACTAATCCAAATGCTTGTCCTCAGGATGCTGAAGACTATATTATTGTAATAGAAGAACCCCTTTCAACATCGGGCCTAACTGCTTTATGTGAGGCTAACCAGACGGAATACACTGTTTGTTTTGATATCGCTGGTGGGGATGGTAATTATACAGTTATAGGAGATCCTGGTTTAACAGGTACTCTTGTCGGTAATCAATTCTGTTCTGACCCTATACCTGAAGGTACCGATTATAGTTTTACAATATCTAGTAATGGGCTTTGTCCTGACATTACTGTAAGTGATGATTCTCCAGACTGCAATTGTACCGCACAGGGGTCTATTACAGGAAGTGCTGATATTTGTGCAGGAAACTGTGCCAACATTACTTTTAATTTAACCGGTACTCCACCATTTGACGTTACATATGACGGGCCAGATGGTGTAAACCAACAACTCAATGGTATTTCAGATGGTCATGTTTTGACCGTATGTCCAACAAGCGGTGCTGTCTACACACTAACTTCAGTTAGTGACGCTTTATGCGATGGCTCTGTTGTTGGAAGCTCTGTAACTGTTAACGTTGACCAACCGGTATTTACATCAAATATTCAGGAAGACTGCGATCCTACAAACCAATTCTACACCTTAACTTTTGAGATTACAGGTGGTAATGGTAATTATCAGGTCAATCCTCAAAACGGAAGTCCAACAGGTGTACTCAACAATGGCATTTATGAAGTTGATATTGAATCGGGAGAAGGTTATTCATATGATGTTACCTATGGTGGAAATTCTTGTGGTCCGGTAACTGTAGAGTCACCTTTCTTTGACTGTGGATGTGCAACTGATGCGGGATCTGTGAGTGCCACTCCATTATTTGTATGTGAAGGAGAGTGCACTCAGGTAATCCATTTTGGAAATGAATTCTTAGATGGAAATGACATTCTGCAATTTGTTCTTCACGATGGCACTGCTAACGATTTGGGCAATGTTCTTGCCACTTCTAATGATGGAGAGTTTTGCTTTAACAACTCGTTGATCGTTTCTGGAGAAACTTATTTTATCAGTGCAGTTGCTGGTAACAATGTGTCGGGAAATGTTGATTTAAATGATCCTTGTTTGTCTGTTTCCACTGGAGTTGAAGTGACTCAAAATGCCTTACCGAGCGCAAGCATATTTGGTGGCAACACTGTATGTCCTGGAGAGCAGGTAGATCTTACTGTATCATTTACAGGAATCGGGCCTTGGGATTTTAGATATTCTGACGGTACAACCGAATCTGATATTCAAACATCTACTTCAAATACATTTACACTATCTGTAACACAACCCGGCACTTACACCATTACGGAAATGAGTGATAGCAATTGTACAGGATCTGCTTTCGGTCAGGCTGTAGTTCAGAACTTCCAGCCTCCTTCTGCTACAATTTCGGGAGATCCGAATGTCTGTGAAGGCAGTGGAGATGGTCCATTAGTAGAATTCAATGGTACTCCTCCATTCTCTTTTACCTATGCAATTGACGGCGAAGAAGAAGAACAAATTTTTAATGTTCCATTTGATTCTTTCACTATTCCGGCAGACGTTGATGGAAATTATACCCTTGTAAGTTTATCAGATAACAATTGCCAGGGTTCAGTAAGCGGAAGCATTGGAATCACTATGATTGAACAACCTACTGCAACTATTACAGGTGGTGGAGTAGTCTGCGAAGGTGATGAAGCCACATTCAACGTTAATCTCACAGGAGATTCCCCCTGGACGATAAATTACACGGTAGATGGATTACCCAATTCTGTTAATGTTGATTCACCCAACTACAGTTTTGAATCGGGAATTGATGGAGACTATGTTATTACTTCAGTCCAGGACTTAAATTGTCAGGCTGAAATTGCCAGCCAGGCATCACTAGTGGTCAATCCGCTTCCTACAGCAGAATTAAATGCGAGTAGTACAACCTTTTGTATTGGCCAGGAAGTTGATCTGTCTATGGTTTTGAATGGTAACCCTCCATTTAATGTTACCTATTCAATTAATGGAGATACGATAAGTGCATCGGGAATTCAATCAAGTATTTTTGAAACGCTCACTCCTGATGAACCGGTTTTAGCTGAAGTGATTTTTATCGAAGATGGCTCTGATCCAGTTTGTACAAATCAACCCGATGCTTCAGTTTTCATTGTACCTTCTGAGTTGCCAAATGCGCCTACTCTGCAGGATGAGTCATTGTGTTCAGCTGATGGTAGGATTCAAATTGGTGTTACACCCGTGGAAGGACTTAGCTATACGTGGAGTCCTGAATCAAATCTTACAGATCCTGATATTGCAAATCCTGAGTTTGTAGCTCCGAATACTCCTGGAATCGAACCGGTTGAATACGAATACATTATTACCGCTTCAAATGGCGACTGTGAAGCAACAGATACCATGAGTTTGGTATTAGAGCCTGGACCCCTTGCCAGATTTAGCTATTCACCTGACCCTGTGACAACAGAAGATACTCGTACCTTCTTTACGAATAATTCGCTGGCAAATCATAACACGATTTTCTACTGGGAATTTGATACGTTGGAAACATCTTTCGCACACAATCCGATGTTTATGTTCCCAGATGGCGTAGAAGCGAGATACTCGGTATCATTAACTGCAACTGATACTGTGAGTGGTTGTTTTAATAAGTATACCGAAAGAGTAAATGTTAGACCAGACCTCTTGATTTTCGTTCCTACTGCATTTACACCAGACCAGGATGGACTGAATGATCTTTGGGGCCCAGTCTTATCTAATATTGATCCGGATAATTACCGTCTTACCGTTGTAGATAGATGGGGAGAAGTTGTTTTTCAAACAAGAGATCCAAAAAAGAAATGGAACGGTGGGAAAAACAACAGTGATTATTTCGCTGAGCCTGGTGTATATATCTGGTTAATCGAAACCAAAGAAGTTGGAAGCTTAGAAGAAATTACCCAAACTGGTCAAGTTACTTTGGTAAGGTAATGCAACTAATATCCAATTTTTGCATCATTTATTATGAAAGGATAAAATAATGAAACCAAGATATTTAGCATACAGAGTTAACCAGCGAAAACCTATAGGGGCACCCACCCTATTAACAAGGGTATTCCCCAAGCTACTTTTTGCTTTTCTGGCAGTTATGATAGCAGCTTCCGGATTTTCGCAGCAAGATCAAATTTCTTTTTCACCTGCTAACACCGGATCCACTTTCCTAACGTGCAATGGCTTTATCATTGATTCTGGTGGACAGGGAGGTCCTGGATACAGCAATAATGAAACTTTCACCATTACTGTTTGTCCGGATACGATTACGGAAGGTGATAACACTTTGTATATAACAACTACGTTCAACCTTTTTGATCTGGATGGAACAAACACAGGAACTCAACAAAACCCTAATGTAGATTTCATGGCGGTGTTTGATGGTCCGGATGCTTCATATCCTTCATTGGGAAGTTACAATACCAACGGTCTACAAGGAGTTTCTATAGCCGCCACATCGAATAATGGCTCAGGGTGCTTAACATTTCAGTTTTATTCTAATGCCGAAGGTACTGGTCAATTCACGGCCAGTGCAACTTGCACGCAACCTTGTGTCCCACCGGTAGCAGATGCATTTATCGTCAATGGAGCAACTCCAGATTCCATTGCGCTATGCATCGGAGAAGAAGTTACGTTTGATGGATCAGCATCAACAGCTGCTGATGGTTTCAACATAGCCGAATATTCCTGGAATTTCATCGATGGAACTATAGACAATACGACCGGACCAGTTATTACACATTCGTTTGATGCTCCAGGATATTATGATGTGCAACTAACAATTACAGATGACAATCCGGATAATGTATGTCAAAATCTGAATGTCGTCCCACTAAAAGTTTTTGTTTCAAATTATCCTACCTACTATCTATTCCCGGAAAACACTACTATTTGTTTAGGCGATGAATTAGACCTGATAGGTATTACTCCCGGACCTGATGGGTTTGGACAATACGACAGCACCTGGACAGGCTTTCCCGGATCTAATGCAATAGATGATGGTTGCTTGCCAGATACACTCTTAGGAATTTCTCAATCTATTCCCGTAACATATACCGAATTCGATCCTTCAGCAACAATTCAGTCAGAAGATGATATTTTAAGTATTTGTCTGAACATGGAGCATTCGTTTATGGGCGATTTAATTATTCAGCTAAGTTGCCCTGATGGAACAACCATTAATCTCCAGGAACAGGAAGGTGGAGGTACGCAAATAGGCGAACCTGACCCGGCCGATGTTGTAGATTGTGTTAATGGAACCGGTATCGGAACTGGATACGACTATTGTTGGGATAATGATGCCACCGAAACATGGCTTGAATGGGTGCAGGCAAATAACCCTGCCGATAATACTCTAGCTGCTGGGACTTACCAGCCCGCCGATCCAATTTCAGATTTGATTGGGTGTCCTTTACAAGGTACGTGGCAGATTACAGTTATTGATAACTGGGCAATAGACGACGGAACAATATTTGAGTTTGGAGTAACCTTTGCACCAGAGTTTTATCCAGACATCATAGAGTTTACCAATACTATAGGAGAAGATGCCGACTCATCCTTCTGGGATTTGAACGACCCCTACATTATTGACAACACGCCTGACTTGAATCAAATAACAATTTTACCAGAAGAGCTCGGCTCTTTTGAATACAACTATCAAGTAGTTAATAATTTTGGTTGTGAATTTGATAGCACGGTTACTGTCGATGTAATTGATGGCCCGGAAATAACTGCCGGTCCGAATTTAACCTATTGCGAAGATCCGGTTCAAATACAGGCCGACGTTGACAATGCCAATCCTGCAGATATCGTATGGTCTTGGTCACCTGCCACAGGTTTATCTGATCCCAACATTCAAAATCCCTTTGTGGAAGTCTCGCAAGCCACCGTCTACACTTTATCAGCAAATTTTATTGATTTCCCTGGATGTATAGCTACAGACCAGGTTTTGATTGCTCCCGATGCTGAAGCAGATCCCGGATTAGACACAGATACAACTTTATGCTTTAATTCACCCACAACCCTATTAACTGACTATTTGGGTGGTAACCCCGCCCCGGGTGGTATATGGACAGATGCGGGTGGAAACGAATTTGATCTCGGGTTTAACCCAACAGAGTATCCTGAAGGAGCGAACTTTGACCTGACCTACACGGTGAGTAATGGTACGTGTGAAAATTCATCTAACTTAATTTTAACTATTCTTCCCGCTACGAATCCTACTTGCTGCCAAACCAATGCGGTTGCAGGTCCGGACGAAGCCGCATGTTCACTTATCTATGAACTTCAGGCCCAACCTACAGTTGGCCAGGGAGAGTGGACGGGTCCACCAGAAGTTACCTTTAGCGACATAAATGATCCTAATGCTATTGCAACCTGTACTTCGCCTGGCGGATCTATGACCTTAGTCTGGACGGATTACAACGGCTTTCAGTGTTCGGAGTCAGACGAAGTGACTATCCAGTTCTCTGATTCTATCAACGTTTTGACTGTCCCCAGTGATACACGCTGCTACAATGAATGTACTGGAACGGCTGTGGCCATTGCCAGTGGCGGAACGG
>Ga0207419_1000672_pt1 | contig 29193 bp, 31 predicted proteins | sample ElkSloMetagenome_4_FD_184723 | JGI IMG/M metagenome (GOLD analysis project Ga0207419, IMG submission 184723) | Hot spring microbial communities from Elkhorn Slough, Monterey Bay, USA - MD2A (version 2) | ecosystem: Environmental > Aquatic > Marine > Intertidal zone > Estuary: Microbial mat ... | reverse complement strand
GAACAACTCAATAGTTTCAGGGTTGATTCAAAAAAACACACCATCTCATAAGGAAAAACATCACCATGAAAACTCAACTCTTTGCAACCTTTGCCACCGCCCTCGCCCTGACTGGAGTCTTTGCATCTTCCGCTCAAGCGGCTGGTTTTAGCTTCAAAACCAACTACACCGCAGACTTAGCTGGAGATGATATGTGGAAAGGTAACATTTGGCTAGAGTCTATCGAGTTTAGCGGACAAACCGTTAGCGAATTCTCCATTGTTAAAGATGCCAAAATTGTTAGTAATGACCTATGGACAGGGGGTAACAGTGGGGCTGCCAGTGCGGATATGGGAGACGAAGCCACGGTCGGTCTTAAGCAAGAAGAACTAACGGAAGCAGGAGCAGTTGCAGCCCTTGGAAACCTCAATCTCAACAGTATTATTGATACTGAAGATAGCGGTAACTTTGCCATTGATGTGATGTTCGACAAAGCGGTTGACAACATCTTAGTTTGGGAACGGGGTAAGAACAGTAAACTCGATGTTCAAGCCATTGACTCTAAAGGGAATTTGATTGGTAACTTAATCAATCTACCCAAATCTAACAATTGGACGGATGCTGGATACAGCATTGATACAAAAGAAATTAGTGGCGCTCAAAAAGTTGCTTCTATTGGTTTAAGTTTGGCAGATTTCGGCTTAAGCGCAAATGACTCGATTTTCGGATATCGGATGATGAGCCAAGGTAGTTCCTATAATGGCCCTGACTGGAAAATCTTAGGAACCACTGACGCCACTCCCGCTTCTGTTCCTGAACCGACTTCGGTTATCGGTTTAGGTTTGGTTGCAGGTTCGTTTGTTGCTAGCCGTCGTCGTCAAAAAAGCAAATAATTGAAAAGTCAACTTCGGTTCTATTTCTCTGATGGAGTGAACAACATCTAAAAACCCTCGTTTGTGCTACTCCTGAATGAGTCTATGTTTTAACATCAGTCAGTTGTGAGAGTATTCTCCTCAACTCTAAAAGAATCTCGACGTTAGCCAGAGTTATCAATTCAACTATTTTTGCTCATAAAATCAGGGTGTTAATCAACGACTCATTTCTGGGCAACTTTGACAAATAGAGAGACAAATGAGGTCAACTCATCATTAGATGTTCACTTCATCGGGCTACATAACCTCAAGTTTAATTTAATGTTCATCTGGATACCAGAAGGGGAAAATAGACTTTCCCTTTCTTTATTGTAATTATTTATTTAAATTCCTGCGCCATCCAAACAATTGCTCTTTTAATCCATTCTTCCGTTGAGGTTTGTGAAGATAACTGTTGCTCTTGACTCAATACTTCTAAGGCTTGCATCACTTCAGACCCCGTATATCCTAAAGCCAAAAGCGTCATTTCAATTTCTTCTTGAACTTCTACGGTGAGTCCAGAGGAGACAACGGTTGTTAGTCCTGCTTCTTGTCGCCATTGGGCGAGTTTTGTTTTTAATTCTAATGCAATACGTTGGGCGGTTTTAGTTCCGACTCCTGGCGTTTTTGCTAATACTTTTGTATTTTCATTCACAATCGCCTGGACTAATTCAGTTAATTCTAAAGTATTTAATAAAGCAATTGCTAATTGTGTTCCAATCCCGCTAACACTCACTAATTGACGAAATAAATCCCGTTCAGCCAAACTAGAAAAGCCATATAAAACCATTTGGTCTTCGCGAACTTGCAAATGAGTAAACACTTGTATTGACTCACCAATAGCGGGTAATGTAGCAATCATTCGGGGGACAATTTGCACTTCATATCCGATATTATTTGTTTCTAACAAAAGGATGACGCGATTGTTACTATTTTTTTGAATCGCTACAACTGTTCCTTTCAAATAGCCAATCATCGCTCTCGTCTCCTGTCGCAAAAAATGTTAAAATTAATCACCCGCAATGATACTCTGGGGATTTTAAACAATGGGATGCCTAAATCGAATCTTAGCTTGGCTACCCTCACTCAATCCCCAAATTTGGATTCTGGCGTTTGGGCGGTTACTCTCTCAAACAGGGACAGGCTTTACATTGTTCTATGCGCCGCTATTTTTTGTCAACCAAGTTGGCTTATCGGCGACAGCAGTAGGAATTGGTTTAGGAAGCGCTCAAATTTCGGGGATTTTGGGGCGAATTTTGGGAGGTTCTTTTTCTGATTCTCCAGTTTGGGGTCGGCGTCGAACTTTATTACTTTCGGCTTTAATTTCCGCGCTCGCTTCTTTTATTTTAGCAGGTGCGAACAATTTTGGCACAGTTGTTTTAGGGAATTTATGTTTAGGATTAGGGATTGGATTATATTGGCCTGCGACTGAAGCGGTTGTCGCGGATTTGAGTACAGGAAATAACCGCAATCAAGCCTATGCTTTAACTCGTTTAGCGGATAATATTGGTTTACAATTGGGGATTATTTTAGGCGGAGTTGTTATTTCTACAACGGGTGCTTATCGGGCTTTATTTATTATTGATGCTTGTTCTTTTGTCGTGTTTTTTGTTGTTATTTTCAAGACTATTCAAGAAACCTATAAGCCCTCATTAGACGAAAATCAAAAATCACAAAATACAACTAAAAAGTGGTTACTCGCAATTAGTGATCGCACGTTACTGGTATTTGTTTTGATCAATATCATGTTTACGGTTTATATCTCTCAGATTCATAGTACCATTCCGCTTTACTTTAATCAATTTGTTAACAACGGTTTTTCTGCGAGTACAATTAGCTACTTATTTGCGGGATATATCGCCTTATCGATTCTCTGTCAGCTTCCGGTGGCGAGTTTCCTCAGTCGGTTTACTCGTCCCCAGGCTTTAATGATATCCTCTTGTTTTTGGGGAATCGGATTTCTTCTGATTGGTTTAACCGGAATTGTCTCGGAAAATAACCTCATTTTTGCGAGTCTTTCATTGGGTGTGTTAGCCATGGCAACAGTGAGTTATACCCCTTCCGCTTCCACCCTCGTTGCAGATTTAGCCCCAGAATCATTACGGGGAATTTACTTAGCCGTTAACGCCCAATGTTGGGCTATTGGTTATTTGATTGGGCCACCTTTAGGGGGATGGGTACTCGATCAAACACCACAAATCGTGTATAATTATTGGTTAGGATTAGTTGGAAGTGTCAGCATTGTGATTATTATCTTAGAAGTTTTAAATCGCATGATGACCCATCAAAAAATCAATCATTAATAGGAGAATTAACCCATGGGAAGACAAGCAAAACTTAAAAAAATGCGACAACACGCAAAAGAAAACCCGCCTACACAATCACCCCAGTCTCCTCAAGAAACTGACCCCAAAAACTTTGTGAAGAATTTTGAACAACAAGGCTATAAACTCACCGAAAATTTACCTTGTCCTGAAATTCCGGATAAAGACACTAAACCTCAGCTTTAAACTTGTATCTTTCCTCATAACATGACCTTAAAAGCGTTAATTTTTGATGTAGATGGAACCCTAGCTGAAACGGAACGAGACGGACATCGTGTCGCTTTTAATCAGGCTTTTGCTGAAGCTAAACTTGATTGGAATTGGTCAGTTGATTTGTACGGAGAACTTTTAGATGTTCCAGGAGGAAAAGAACGGATTCGGTTTTATTTAGAAAAATACCAACCTCACTTAGAAAAACCTGAGAACTTAGACGAATTTATCTCCAGTTTACACCACCTAAAAAATCAATATTACCGCGACTTACTCGCATCTGGTACTATTCCTTTACGTCCGGGTATTAAACGTTTAATTCAAGCAGCTAAAACCGCCGGGTTACGGTTAGCCATTGCGACAACCAGCGCCTTACCCAATGCCATGGCGTTACTCGAAAAAACCCTTAACCCCGACTGGTTTGAAGTTATCGGCGCCGGAGATATTGTCCCCGCCAAAAAACCCGCCCCCGATATCTATTATTATGTCTTAGAAAAATTAGAATTAACGCCTCAAGACTGTTTGGTATTTGAAGACTCTCATCAGGGGTTAAAAGCAGCAACAAAAGCAGGTTTTAAAACCATTGTTACCGTGAATAACTATACCCAAAATCAAGACTTTTCCGATGCTGCTTTAGTCGTTAATCATTTGGGTGAAGTCGATAAACCCTTAACCTGTCTTGCGGGTAAACTAGAAGGGGTCAGTTATCTCGATATTCCTCAACTTCAGAAGTTATCAACGGACTAATTTTTAAGGTTTTCCCATGGCTTGACCTGCTAACCAACCTGTTGTCCAAGCGCTTTGAAAATTAAACCCACCCGTTACCCCATCAATATCTAATATTTCACCCGCAAAAAAAAGATTCGGACAACAACGGCTTTCCATTGTTTTAAAATTAACCTCTTTTAAACTGACACCGCCACAGGTGACAAATTCTTCTTTAAACACTCCTTTACCATTAACTTGATATTCTCCTTGAGTCAATTCTGGAATGAGTTGATTAAGAACTTTATTGGAGACTTCGCCCCATCGTTTTTGTTCATCAATTCCCACTGCTAGGGTTAACTGTTTCCAAAGTCTACGGGGAATCATCACCGGACAACTCGAAGAAACAACTCGGTGAGGTAATTGAGATTTAACCGCCAATAATTCTTCGCGCAAAACTTCAGGATTAGATTGAGGTAGCCAATTAATAATTAACGAGGTTTGATAACGACAATCTTGTAAAAATCTCGCCCCCCAAGCCGATAATTTTAACACAGCAGGCCCACTTAAACCCCAATGGGTAATCAGCAATGGCCCCGTTTGTTCAAGTTTGGCTTTAGGTAATTTTATTTTAGCATTATTTACCGAAATTCCCGCCAAATCTTTTAACCTTTCGTCGGTAATATTAAACGTAAATAGAGAGGGAACCGGAGGGATAATTTTATGACCCAATTGTTGCGCCCAACGATAACCCAAAGGATTGCTTCCTGTGGCTAATAATAAGCGGTCAGCAGTTAGTATTTCACCGGATTTTAAAGTGATTTCAAAGCTATTATTTTCATCTTGTGAGTCAAATTTTATTTCGGTAACTCTCGCTTGAGTTTTAATCTTAACTCCCGCTGCTTTCGCCGTTTCAATTAAACAGTTAACAATGGTTTCAGAATTATCTGTAATTGGGAACATTCGCCCATCTTCTTCGGTTTTTAACGTTACCCCTTTATCCGTAAACCATTCAACCGTATCTTTAGCTTGAAACCGACTAAAAGCCCCTCGCAAAGCCTTCCCCCCTCGCGGATAATTTTGTACAAATTGGGCAGAATCAAAACAAGCATGAGTCACGTTACAACGTCCCCCGCCAGATATACGAACTTTGGCTAAAAATTGCTGTCCGGCTTCCAGTAAAATTACCTCAGCATGGGGATGAGTATTCGCACAATTTATCGCCCCAAAAAAACCCGCAGCCCCACCACCAATTACAACAACTTTAATAGAATTTAATTTAGACAAGTTAATCCTCAATTCCTCCCCATTATTTGACTGTAAACTTATAAAATGTCATGCTGAGTGTAACAAAACATCTAGAATTAAGTCTATATTAGATTATACCAAACTCAACTTATTTTTATCCTTCTTGCCGAACCAACCGATCATGTTATCTGAAAAATGTTATACTAACTGAAGATTGTTAAACTTGTAAACAGTTCAACAACAAAATCAATAAAAATGCAATTTGCACCTTTTTTTCCCGTATTACATCCCATTTTAAAAACCGCCTTCCCCAACTGTTTGTGGAGAGGAGATATCAATCAACCCGAAATCGCCCTAACCTTTGATGATGGGCCGCATCCGGTGTATACTTCAGATTTATTAAAAGTCTTAGACCAATATCAAATTAAAGCCAGCTTTTTTTGGTTGGGATGTTGGGTAAAAAACTATCCTCAAATTGCCAAAGCTATTTACAAACGAGGTCATTGGATATGTTTGCACGGATATTATCATCAAATGTTTCATCAAATGACCGATGAACAACTCAAACAAGACCTCGAAAAAACCAAACAAGAAATCCTCAATATTTGTGATATAAACCCCAATAGATTACTCGATGTTCGTCCGCCCAACGGAGTCTTTACCCCGAAAACCTTAACCCTGTTAAAACAATGGGGATATCGTCCTGTGATGTGGACTGTAGTTCCCGAAGATTGGGTGCGTCCTGGGGTTAATCTTGTCACAAATCGTGTCATTCAACAAACAACAAATGGTTCTATAATTGTCTTACACGATGGCAACGACGGGGGCCAGGATGTCGCCGCTTGTGCAAAAGAAATTATTCCAAAACTCTTGGAAAAAGGCTACAAATTTGTTACGATAGATCAGCTTTGGCAACAGAAACTTTCCCGTTTAACCGATGGTATTAAGACCCGAAACTGACCCCGAAACCGGAGAATTACGCTTAGTCGGAACAGACTTTCCTGAAAATACCACTTTCTTACCGGGAGAATTGGGTGTCTTTACTCAAGGTGTATTTTTTCTAGGTGGAGATGATACGGTTCAAGGTTCATCTGACCCCGAATTAATTCGCGGAAATTTAGATAATGACTTGATACGCGGGGGAGATGGAGATGATACCCTATTAGGCGGACAAGGGATTGATAACCTATTCGGAGAAAGCGGAAACGACTCAATTTTTGGGGAAAGAGATGATGATATTTTATTTGGAAATCTAGGCGAAGATACATTCTTTGGCGGACTAGGAAATGATCAAGCTAATGGTGGACAAGGAAATGATGTTTTCTTTGGCGGAGAGGGAATTGATACGTTAAATGGGGATAGCGGTGATGATTTAATCCAAGGTGAAAAAGGAACAGATATCTTATTAGGTGGACTGGGAAATGATATTATTTTAGGAGGTGCAGATGCAGATAGAATTAGCGGAGAAGCAGGAGATGATGTCATTCGCGGCGAACAAGACAGTGATTTTTTAGTCGGGGGAGATAATAACGATTTAATACTCGGAGGGACAGGAGATGACCGGGTTTTAGGAGAAGCCGGAGACGACCGACTTTATGGAGATAAAGGACGAGATACTTTAATTGGCGGAGAAGGAAACGACATCTTTTTTATTGAACCGGGAACGGGCGGAAATAGCCCCGAAGATGCCAACTTTATCTTTGACTTTCAACTCGGTATAGATACTATTGCTTTAGTCGGAGATTTCCCTTTTAATAGCCTGAATATTACCGAAGACCCGCGAGATTCTAATAATACTCTCATTCAAGCCGCAAACGGTGAATATTTAGCTGTAATTCAACGAGTTCAACCCGATAGACTCACCCGTTCAAACTTTTTTATTCCAGGTTTTATTTCTTTTAATTCCTCAAAATTTACTGTGAGTGAAAACGGCACTTCTATTAACCCCATTACCGTCACTCGTAACGTCGGAGAAGATGGTGCCGCCAGTGTGATTTTAGTTCCCACACCTGTTGGAATTATTACCCCAGAAGAACTCGATACCACCCCAATTTCTGTTAACTTTGCTAGCGGCGATACCACCCCAAAAACCATTGAATTAAACATTAATAACGACAATATTGTTGACTATCCGCGCCAAGTTCAACTCAACTTAGAAAACCCCACAGGTTCAGCTTCCATTGGCATTCCTGACCAAGCAACCTTAGAAATATTGGATGATGAACCCAAAATTCAACCTCAACAAACCCTCCCCCATCCTATCCCTGAAACCAGCGCTAATTTTGGTTTTGCCGTCGAACAAGTAACCACCAATATATTAGTTGGCGCCCCCGGACAAAATAATAGTCAAGGTTCAGCTTATTTATTTGATGCCGTTACGGGTCAACCCCTGCAAATTTTTAATCATCCCTTCCCCACCACCGCCGGAAACGCCCAACTCGGGAGGAGTGTCGCCGCATTTGGGGCAGATGTGGTTGTTGGCGCCCCCCAAGATAGTACGGTTATTCCTCAAGCCGGCGTCGTTTATCTATTTAGCAGTTCAACCGGAGTCGCCTACCAACTGTTCAGCGACCCCACCCCCGAACCCTTTGAAAACTTTGGCTTTGCGGTCGATAGCATCGGCAACACGATTATTATTGGCGCCCCCACCACCAACACCCTAGCCCCTCGTTCTGGTACCGCTTACTTGTTCGACGGGAATACCGGACAATTGCTACAAACTTTCAATAACCCCGAACCCGAAGCCGACTCCTATTTTGGGGTGTCCGTCGCCGCAGTAGGGGATAAAGTCTTGATAGGTGCGCCTGGAAGTTTAACGGGAGTCGGGGCAACAAAACCCGGAGTTGCCTATTTATTTGATGGTATTACCGGGGAGTTATTGCAAACTTTTCGCAACCCCAACCCCGGAATAGACGACTTTGGCAGGGGTTTGGCTTGGACGAATATTGGCCGGGACGTGTTAATTGGGGCGCCCGGAGACGACAGCCGAGGAACCGATACCGGGGCGGCGTTTCTGTTCGACGGGATAACCGGGACTGTGTTGCAAAGCTACAGTTATCCTCAACCGCGACCCTTTGACCGTTTTGGAGAAGCCATCGATATCGTCAATACCAGCGTGTTCGTCGGCGCTCCCGGTTACGGGTCGTTGGCGTCCGGGGCGGTGTTCCGGCATCAGTTGAGAACCGGAGAACTTCTCGATACTTATATTAACACGATTCCCGACAACGGGGATGAGGTGTTGAACTTCGGGGCGTCCGTCGCCGCAGTCGGTAATACTTGGGTCACGGGCGTACCGGGTTATGACGTTGGGGGCGTTGATGTGGGGCGGGTTTATCAGTTTGTTTAGGTTATTTTATTATTATTTTACCAGAATCGCTCGACTTCATAACTATCAAATTTATCATCAATACTGATAATTACTAATTCCTCAATTTGAGCTTGAGCTATTAACAAGCGATCAAAAGGATCTCGGTGATGATTGGGCAAATTACTGAGGGCATAAATATGAGATAAATCAATAGATAATAAGCCAATTCGGTTTCGCTGAAGCTCATCTTCTACCAGTTCGGGTAACGCGGTTTTAAGCTGTAATTTACCCAAAGATAACTTAATTTGCATTTCCCAAATACTAACAAGACTTAAAAGAACTTCTGTATTGGGATCGCTGATCAGATTTAAAACGGGAAAAGAAAGCTTTTGAGCATCGCTTGTCCACCAAATAAAAACATGAGTATCAATCAAAACTCTCATCAATCTTCACCCAACCAGAATTCATCGGGTAAAGGATCATTAAAATCATCGCCGATCCCTATTTCTCCTTGATGTCGGTTTGGAATGCGGGGTGTGGATGATTCGGAGACTAAAAGCCTGTCATTTTTAGCAGACTTGAGAAAGTTCAAGACTTCTAGAAGCAATGGTTCTGGTGCTGATGAAAGTTCCTGTATGATAGTTTCCAACAGAGTCATTTCTTTTGGGGAATCACTATGTCTATCATAATACATCAGATTTTCACTCTCGCCTTTGTTTTCATATAAGAATCCGGTTCAATTATATCCAAACCTGGCGATCGCAAACCCCGTTTTTTCGTTAAATTTCGGTGAAGATGCCTGAATTCTCGCAAAAACTCCGTTGATTTGAAATTATGTTATAACTTAGATAAAATAGTTAAACCCCCTAATTTTTAGTTAAACTGCCACAAAAATACCCTCAAAGACCATGAAATTTTATACTGTAGTTTTGAGACAAAGCCAAGATTATTGGGTTTCGCTATCACTAGAAAATGGCTTAGTCGGACAAGGAGAAACACCACAAGAAGCGATTGATAAACTCAAAGAGGCAATCGCGTCTTTTGAAGAAGCTAGTCAATCTGAAAATCATGTTTATTCTTCTCCAGTTTCTATTCAAGAATTACATGAATTTTTGACAATTGAAGACACAGAACCAGCAACAGAGATTTATGAATTGAGGAAAGTTTATGCCTAAAAACATACCCGCCCTCAAGCCTAAACAACTCATTAAAATTTTAGAACAAGCTGGGTGTCAATTTTATCGAGAGGGAAAAGGAGATCATCGTTTATACATTCGGGAGTTGGAAGCAATAAAAAGAATTGTGCCGATAGATATGGGAGCTAAATAAATGTCTCCCGCTTATGTGTTAAGGATTTTTAGACAATTTGGTTTGACTGATGAAGAAATTGAACAGTTAATAAAATAATTTTATCGCTTTGGGTTTTTCCTCGTAAATTAAATTGAGTCCTGTTCAGATCACTAGAATTTTTAAACAGTAATTTTAATTTCCCATTGCAATTCCCCTGATTTTTGGTAAAGTGGAGCGTTATTGAATGAAATAATCTCTAAACTCCAATCCAAGCCAGATGAAATTAAAGATTGCACTGTGTTCGGCAATAATCACAATTTCCGCCCTCTCACCCGCCCAAGCCGCAGACAACTGCACCTCCTCACGAGTTTATCTCAACTCACGTTGTCGGCAATCTTTACCCCTCGATAAACCCCAAAAAACCGACACTTCTAATTACACCGAAACCGTTGCCATTATACCCGATGGTCGCTTTTATCAATACCAAGCCGGACAAGGCATCTATCAAGTTAAATACAACTACACCGGACGCAACTGGACACACGCTGACGTCGCCCCAATACACATTGATACTGACAAACCCATCGCCATTTTACCCATTCAATATACTGCGAATGGTATGCAACCGGGAGCATCAGTTAATGGAGTTCCAATTGGTCGAGTTTGGAATACAATTACTGTGATTGAAATGAAGCGACGCTTAGAAGCATTGGGGTTTTATGTATTAACGCCCACTATTCAAATGTATGGTGAAAATCTCAACGGTTTTCAAGCTTTAGAACATTTTATTGCAGGGGTTCATAAAGGTAATTCCCATGTTCAAACAATTGTATTAACGGCTGATGCTCATGTTGCTAATGCTGCCAATCCACGTCCGGGGGCGCAAATGTTGGTAACAGGTTTACATTCACGAGATTTGTGGTGGGAATATCGGATTCAATCGAGAATTATGCCTTTTTACCAACAACAACAACTCTACAATATTGGGCCGAGAGTGAGGGGCGGACAAAGCAATAAAGAAGGGCATTCTCTGGCTTGGCATCCGATGATTGAACGCGCCGCAGAATATAATCCTAATGTTGCCATTATTGAAGTTGCACAAGCTGTTGAGATTGTTCAAAAAGCCGGATCAATTCAAGCAGGGCGTGTGTGGGCGACACCATTGTTTGATGCGATTGCTTGGGCGATGGCAGAACACGCTTGTGCTTTGGGTGCAAATTTAGATAATATTTGTCAAAATGGTGTGCTAAAGAGTGACCTGTGAACAGTTATCAGTGACCCGTTTTTTCCGTGAACAGTTATCGGTTTTTTTGCTGTTCCCGGCTTTCTATTGACTGATAACTGTCAGGAATTTGTTATGAACCGCAGGTGCAACCTGTATGACCGCAGCCGGAACCGCTGGGATGGCCGTTGGCACAGGCTTCTGAACAGTAGGGTTTGCCGTCTTTCTTGATGGCATTTTCTAAGGAAACAACGCACAGACAAGATTCACAGGCGCATTTCATTTGAGTAACAGCAGACATCGCGATATTCTCCGGGTGAGCTTCTATTTTTAATTTAACATCTGAACAGATATTCAGATATAGTTTTAACTTTTCTTTATAAATTTCCCCGAACCCAGTGAGAATATAAAAAAAAGCTAGTTCAAATCCAGAGTTTTTAGTTGTAATGTTAAAGTGAGAAAATCGAGTCACTTGTCGGGCAGGGATTGATAGATGGGAATTGAACGCAGACTCTTTCGAGGAATGTTTGATGCAGGTGAAGTCGTTGAACTTCGACAAACCTGTTTTACTCCTAGTCGTGTGTATCAACCGGGCAAATATATCGCCGGGGAATTACCTGATATTGCCTTTGATATGGGGTTAGTGGAGAAACTCCCGCCTGTTCGGGGTAATAGTGCTGAAATACGAGATCCTGAACAAATTGATCTAGATTCTGAGTCTGAATAATGTCAACAGATGCTTATACTTGGATAGAGCGATCGCTTGAAACCATTCACCGGGCGGACTGGTATCGCAGTGTACAAACCCTCGAAAGTTTACCGGGGCCAATAATCACTTTAGACGGGCAAAAACTGATCAATTTTGCCAGTAACGATTATTTAGGATTAGCCGGAGAACAACGATTAATTAACGCCGCCATTGCAGCCACAAAAAAATTTGGAACCGGAACAACAGGTTCTCGTTTACTCACCGGACACCGCCACCTTCATCGAGAATTAGAATTAGCCATTGCCCGTCTGAAACAAACAGAAGATGCCCTTGTTTTTAGTTCCGGTTATTTAGCCAATTTAGGGACAATTTCAGCGTTAGTTGGTAGACGGGACTTAATTTTATCAGATCGATACAATCATTCTAGCCTCAAAAATGGTGCTAAAGTCAGTGGTGCAACAATTCTTGAATATTATCACAATAATACCGAAGAACTGAGCCAAATTCTGCAACAACACCGCCATCAATATCGGAAAACTTTAATCATTACCGATAGTGTATTTAGCATGGATGGGGACTTATGTTGTTTACCAGAATTATTAGAATTAGCAACAGAATTTAACTGTATGCTACTCGTTGATGAAGCCCACGCAACGGGGATTTTAGGCAAAACTGGGGCAGGTTGTGTCGAATATTTTGGCTGTACCGGACAACCGTTAATTCAAATGGGAACCCTCAGCAAAGCTTTAGGAAGTCTGGGCGGATATGTGGCGGGAAGTGCAACTTTAATTGATTTTTTGCGAAACCGTTCTCCCAGTTGGATCTATACTACAGGATTAACCCCTGCTGATACCGCCGCCGCCCTAGAAGCGGTGAAAATAGTGCAGCAACAACCCCAACGTCGGAGTCAATTATGGCATAATATAAATACACTTAAACAGTTCTTGCAAGAAAAGCAAGGAAAAACAACAACTCCAGATCACTTTGTTGAGTCTTGGTCAAGTTTTCATTCTCCGATTTTCTGTGTTCACCTGCCTAATGCAACAACTGCGTTAAATGTCGGACAACAATTAAAAGCACAAAAGATTTTTGCCCCGGCTATTCGTCCGCCCACCGTCAGCACCAGCCGAATTAGAATCACACTCATGGCAACTCATAATGTCCATCATTTACAAAAGTTGGTTGATGTATTATTTTCAATATTAACCGAAGAAAAAGTCTGTTGAATGGATTCAAAGAGCAACTTTAAACTATAGTTTATCAGGGTAAAAATGACTAAAATAATTGTAATCACTGGGGTCAGTCGAGGTTTAGGTCAAGCAATGACCGAAGATTTTATTGAGTTAGGACATACCGTGATTGGTTGTGCGCGATCGCGAGAAGCCATCAAAGAACTGAATCAAAAATATGGTAAACCTCATCATTTTACCGTCGTTGATGTGACCGATGAAAATCAAGTCAAAACCTGGGCAAAAGAGTTTTTATCGAAAGTTTCAGCCCCAGATATTTTGATTAATAATGCAGCTTTAGTGAATAATTTAGCCCCCCTTTGGGAAGTTCCCAGTGAAGAATTTTCCCAACTGATTGATGTTAATATAAAAGGAGTCACCCACGTGATTCGTCATGTTTTACCTGCGATGATTGCCAGAAAACAGGGAATTGTGATTAACTTAAGTTCAGGTTGGGGACGTTCAACCTCGCCACAAGTCGCCCCCTATTGTGCATCAAAATGGGCAATTGAAGGATTGACGCAAGCCCTCGCCCAAGAGTTACCTCCCGGTTTAGCTGCTATTCCTTTGAGTCCGGGAATTATTCACACCGATATGCTGGAAGTTTGCTATGGTGAAGATGCCGCGTCCTACACTCCCTTAAATGTTTGGGTGAAAAAAGCCGTTCCTTTTATTTTGAAGCTTTCGACCAAAGAAAATGGAGTTCCGGTCAGCGTTCCGGTATAATTAAAGTGAAGTTTATACTTAAGCAAATAGACTCTGCTTAGGTTGTCAAAACCCACCCAGAATCTCAACTCTGTTCTCTCCTCAACCTCAACTATAAACCCGTGAAACGTTTCGTTCAGATAGCTGTAAGCGCGATCGCGATCGCTTCTTTAAACGCCTGTGCCAATTCTTCACTAGAAGAGGCATTTAAACCCGATCCTCAACTGCAAAATAATCCCCCATTTGGTCAGTCTAATTCCAAGAATCCTGATCAAACATTCGTTCAGCTACCTGAAAATTTTCCGTCACAAATTCCCCTTTATCCCAATGCTAAATTACGGGATGTTACTGCCTCTGAAAAAGAGACAGAAGTAGATGTGATCACGCATTGGAAAACCAGCGATCCAATTAATTTAGTCGAAAACTATTATCAACAAGAATTGAACGCCCAAGATTGGCAAATTGTTGAACGTCAAAATTCCGAGGGGGAAGGTTCATTTGTCGCCCGTAAAGACAACCTACAAGTCACTCTTTCCCTCAAACCCAATTCAATCTCTAGTAGCGAAACTGACTTTGAAATTCGTTATATTCAAGATAGCGAAAATGAAAATATTGCCAAAAACACTGACAGCGATAAATCTATTTCAACCATTCCCCTTCCTCCCCCTCCACCTCTGACGTCTAACGACACACCGACGACTTCCCCGACACCCACAGACTCGCCCACCGTCAATATTTCTCCGACTCCGACGACTTCCCCAACACCCACACCTACACCCTCAGCCCAAGCCTCTAACTCCTCTCCCGCACTCGATACTGTTCCTCAAGAATTGCGAGAATTTGTCAGTGATGTGTCAAAATTAGGTGTGTTGCAATCTTCACCGGGACGCACAACCAACCCCAGCAACAGCGATCAAATTATCACAAACCCCAACAGTACCATCACTCGAGGCGAGTTTGCGCGATGGTTAGTCAATGCCAATAACAACTTTTACTCGAATACACCCGCCAAACAAATTCGTCTGGGAGTTCCTTCCGATCAACCTGTTTTTAGTGATGTACCGACAACCCATCCTTACTTTCCTGAAATTCAAGGGCTAGCCGAAGCGGGTTTAATCTCAAGTTCATTGTCAGGAGATAGCGCTGCGGTTCAATTTCGCCCAGATGCCCCCCTAACTCGCGAAGATCTGATTTTGTGGAAAGTTCCGTTAGATACCCGTCAAGCCTTACCCAAAGCCACTGTAGATGCTGTTCAGGAACGGTGGGGTTTCCAAGATACCGCTAAAATTGACTCGAATTCGTTGCGGGCAATTCTAGCCGATTTTGATAATGGTGACAACGCTAATATTCGTCGAGTGTTTGGGTTTACAACATTATTTCAACCGAAAAAATCTGTCACTCGCGCCGAAGCCGCTTCTGCTTTGTGGTATTTTGGATTTCAAGGGGATGGAATTTCCGCCCAAGAAGTTTTACAAGCCCAAAATCAAACTCAAGAGAGTGGAAATACTGGCGATTAAGCTGTTATCCTCAAAAATCAAAGTTGTGAGAAATTGAAGGATAAATGTTTAACCGTCGTCGTCTGCGATCGCTAAGTCGAATTCTGGTTTTGCCTTATGTGGTGTTTTTTCTAATGGCAATTTTTAAGTATGCTGAAAAGTTGAACAAAAAGTTAGATAGTTCTTACTCTAGGAGGTTGAAAACTCAGCAAAAAGTTATCGTTAACTTGTTTTTGGAGTATTCATAAATGCGTTTAAGCAGAACTACGAATTTGACTAAAATTTGATAGTCTGAAAACCTGGTTTCTCACAAAAACTGAGTTTTTATTCCCCCATTTATCTTCATTAATTGATAGAATGTGCTAAAGCACAACAACCAACTGAATTGATGTATGTGGGATTTTGATCGCCTATTTAATACGATAGAGGAATTAGTTTTAAATCATTCTCCCAGTGGGGCAGAATGTGAAATCAATCAAGCTTTAATTCAACGCTTTCAACAGTTAGGGGTTGAAGTTTGGCGCGATAACGCCGATAATATTATCGCTAAAATTGTCGGTAAAGATAGCCAACGGGCGATCGCAATTACCGCCCATAAAGACGAAATTGGGGCGATTGTTAAAACAGTCGGAGTCGCCGGAAAAGTCGAAGTTCGTAAATTAGGCGGTTCTTTCCCTTGGGTTTATGGAGAAGGTGTCGTTGACTTACTCGGAGATCATCAAACCATTCCGGGTATCCTAAGTTTTGGTTCTCGTCATATTTCTCACGAATCTCCACAAAAAGTTCAGCAAGAAAACAAAGCGTTAAAGTGGGAAAATGTTTGGATAGAAACCAAATGTACCCTTGAAGAATTAGAAGCCGCAGGAGTTCGCCCCGGAACCCGAATGGTTGTCGGGAAACATCGCAAAAAACCGATTAGAATCAAAGATTATATCGGTAGCTATACCCTCGATAATAAAGCCTCCATTGCCATTTTATTAGCCTTAGCAGAAACAGTTAAAAATCCTCCCTTTGATGTTTATTTAGTCGCCTCCGCCAAAGAAGAAGTCGGCGCGATAGGGGCGTTATACTTTACTCAACGCCAACCCTTAGAAGCGTTAATTGCCTTAGAAATTTGTCCTCTCGCCCCCGAATATCCCGTTGAAGACGGCGAAGCCCCCGTACTGTTGTCTCAAGACGCCTACGGAATTTATGATGAAGGCTTGAATGGAGAACTACGCCAAGCCGCAAAAGCGGTAGATATTCCCCTCCAGTTAACCCTTCTCAGTGGGTTTGGGAGTGATGCGTCTATTGCGATGAAAATGGGTCATGTAGCCAGAGGGGCTTGTTTAGGCTTCCCCACTCAAAATACTCACGGCTATGAAATCGCCCATTTAGGTGCCATTGTCAACTGCGTTAAAATCCTAGAAGCATACTGTCAAGGGAGTTTTAGCGAATTTCCTCATTAGTCTCCAAAAAAAATTGAAGCTTGGGGTTGACAGAGCAAAATATTCTATTTATAGTAGTAAAGGTGAAAGGCGAAAAATGCTGGACACACAACTTGCCCCCATCGTCTAGAGGCCTAGGACACCTCCCTTTCACGGAGGCGACAGGGATTCGAATTCCCTTGGGGGTACTAAAGAAAAACCAAATAATCAAACCAGAATTTAAGCTTGGGGTTAGAACGCCTCAAGCTTTAGTTTTTATGGGTTTAATCGAGGTTTTACTAGCCAAACACCAACAACCAAAGCGGTAGAGTCACTAACAAAGCCCCAGAACCCATCGCGAGAGTCGTAACTGTTAACTCCCGATCTAAATTAAACGCTTCGGCTAATACCAACGTGGCAAAAGCAGGAGGAGTTGCCATTAATAATACCATAACTAAGAGCGGAGAACCCCCAAATCCCAGAATAGAGAGAATCGTCCCGATAACTAACGGAACAATCAACATCTTAATAGTAAGACTAACAGAAGCTTGTTTAAAATAACGCCAAGAGGAAAGCTGACTCAACCGCATTCCCATCAAAATCAACGATAAAGCAATCATCCCCCAAGCCATGAGTTGTAAAATTTGTTCGACTATATCGGGTAAAATTACATCACGAGATAACAAGCTAAACCCCAAACTCCACAACGCCGGATTTTTGAACATTACTGTCATCAAAGCGAGAATATTTTGAGTCTCTAAACCAAACCTCGCCGCTAATAAAACCCCCAACCCATAAGCCCCAATCGCAGAACCCAAACCATCATAAAATACCGCCCAACCCAAGTATTGCGGCCCAACCAATGATAAGATAATCGGAAAACCAATATAACCCGTATTTCCCACCATTGAACTTAAGATAAAACTCCCTTGCGTCGGGCGACTCCAAGATTCATTGAGATGAGAATTAGCCTGTTTTCGACTGATCCAAACCCAAGCCAAACCCCCACCCAATAACATAGCTATCCACGCCACCACAGGGGCTAACAAAATTTCTCCCGATAAATCTGCTTGACGTAAAAAAACAAAAATTCCAATCGGAACCCCAACCCAAAATAAAAACTTTCCAATCCAAACCGGAACAAAGGCAGGTAAAAAACGTCGAAGAATCCATCCCAATAGGACTCCGCCAATTAACCATTGATAGAGTTGTAGAAGTTGAGTCATGAGAGTAGAGATGAGAATGGCTAGATCTTGAATGTCATCATAGTCTAATTCAACGAATTGAGTAAATAGGTCAGCTTTTTATAATCTTTCCGGTTTGAATCAAAATATTTTTTAATTATAAAAAAATTAGTCTTAATTTAACCCTAAAAAGATCTCAAACTTGACTTTTTGATTGATCTATTATTGCCGATAGAACTTTAAAATTACTCGTCTTGAATTTTCAGAAATTAGAAATTAGCCAAAATTCAGAATTAGTCGGAAGAACAACTCATCTCTGTGTAAACTCAAAAGGTAAAAATTAGATCCACTTTAGATTAGACCCTAAAAAAACAGTTTTAGAGTTACACTGATCGGGTGCGATCCCCGTGTCACGAGTCAAACCCGACCCGTCAAATCAGATGTTAAGCAGGAATCGTTAAATTAATGCTGATAATCTTCAACTCACGGTCTAAAATCGATAAGTGGTGCTTTGACGAAAAGCAGGAGTGAAGCAGTTGAATAACGCAAGTCTGCCCGAAAATACACAACCCGTCTCAGAAATGGTTGCAGAGGACATCCCGGAGGCCATTCGAGATCCTCACGAGACTGAACCCGCAACGGCTAGCCAGTCGCAGCGAAAGAACCTATTTTGGAAGTTACTCGGACTGGGTATTGTTGCCTTTGGTCTGACCCTTGTCCTCAACTATCAATTTGGAATTCTGCTTCGACAGACACCGACTTCCTCACCCACTCCCACCGCCTCAGACAACCCAACCGTTGTTTCTACAGAACCTTCATCCTCTGCGAGTGATTTTCCAGGCGAAGATCAAGCCCCAACCCCAGAAGTCACTTCCCGTGAAGACCCCTCAGAAGATTTACTCGGTCATCTACCCTACGAAGAAGCCTCCCTAGACCAACTGAAAAGTATTACCGGAGATAGTAGCATCAAATTACGTCCAGCGGCCGCTCAAGCTTATTTAACCATGGTAGACGCCGCCCGCCGACAGAATATACGTCTAGTGGCAATATCTGGATTTCGCGATATTCAAGATCAAGAATATCTATTTTTTGAAGTGAAAGCCCAACGGGGACAAAATGCCAGCACACGCGCCGAAGTTAGCGCCCCTCCCGGCTATAGTGAACATCATACAGGTTACGCCATTGATATTGGGGATGGGAACTACCCCGATACTCATCTGGAAGTCACCTTTGAGGAAACAAAAGCCTTCAAGTGGTTGTCTGAGAATGCCGCTTTTTACAGTTTTGAGTTATCCTTTCCTCAAGACAATCCTCAAGGGGTGAGTTATGAACCCTGGCATTGGCGTTATGTTGGCGATCGCCATAGTCTAGAAACTTTTTATAAGGCTAAGTCTAAGCTGGAAAATTCTCCCGACACCCCCAAAGCCGAGATCGAACCCTAATCTGTTATGAACCAAACCTCCCTCAATCTGATTGCGATCACCATTTTTACCCTAACAATGTCCGCCCTAGTGGGGCCATTCGTCAATTTATCTCCTCTGATTCCCGCAGGTTTGGCTTTTTCGTTATTAGTTCTGGGGACAATTGATACTTTTGCTCTCCAGGGCCAAGGGTCAATGATTTTAATTGAGGGTATAGAAGGTATTTCGCCTGAAAAACGAGATCGGATTCTGCGTCACGAAGCGGGTCATTTTCTCGTCGCCTATTTAATGAATATTCCTATTAGTGGTTATGCCCTCAATACTCTCGAGGCTTTTAAACAAGGGCAGACGGGACAAGGTGGAGTCAGGTTTAATGATCAGGAGTTATGGATTCAACTGCAAAAAGGCCAGCTTTCAGCCCAACGGATTGACCAATATTGTACGGTTTGGATGGCGGGGGTAGCCGCAGAAATTTTGGCTTATGAGAATGCCCAAGGGGGCCTAGAAGACCGAGGAAAAATTCGGGCGGTGTGGACTCAATTAAAACGTCCTCTTTCGGATGCCAATCTCAAAGAACGATGGGCAACTCTACAAGCTCAAACGTTAATTGAACAAAACCAATCTGCCTACACTGCGTTAGTCGAAGCGATGGAACAACGCATTTGCGTGGAAGAATGTTATCAAATTCTTGAGAAAACCTTAAAAATCAGTGCTTGAAGAAGGCTAAACCGCCTATTTTTTCGTAGATATTGACCTCAATTTCTCCTTTTCTGAGGAATTATGGTGAATTCTCCTTCAAATAGTGACAGTCTTGACCAAATACTTTGGGGTAGTCACGATAAATTATTTAGCAAGCAGTCAGTGGAAAACCCTTACCTCCATTGGTCTGGGAAGGGATATTAAACGGGAGAATCCAATGACTATGACTATGACTATGACTTTCGATGACATTTATCGCTATTTTCAAAGCCCTCCGCCTGTTTATCTCAATAAAGAGTTGGCAGTGTGCTACATCTTATCTGTTGTTCTCAATGGAGATTCCTACGGTACTGAGTTAATTGACCGACTCGAAGAGGAATATTCCATCTACCGACTTTCAGATACTGTGCTTTACAGTGCCTTGAAGTTTCTCGAAGCACAAGGTAGCATTACAGGCTATTGGAAGAAGGTAGAGGGACGGGGGCGTCCTCGCAGAATGTACCAGCTTACTCCGGAATTTCGGCGCAAAGCTCAAGAGTTGTCTCACCTTTGGTACGAATATGCTCAAGAGTATGCGGTCGAACGTCAACTTGTGTAAAGTATTCTCAGGAAAACTTCACTCAAGCTGTCTGCACCGTAACCCATGACTGTTCCTGTTCTACCTTCTACCTTTGTGCTAACAGCACTTCTAGCCGTCGGTTTGTTTTTCTTCATCAAGGCTTCTGTAAAAGATCGCATTCAACAAGAAAAACTGATTGCTCAACAAGAGGCTGAGTCCTTGTTGACTCAGCTTCAAGCTTACTTTAGTTCTCGTGCTTATCGAGTGGCACAAACAAACCCAGCGGAAAATCAAATCACCTATGAGGGGCTTGTTCGTCCAAGTTGGTTTCTGGCTATATTTTTAACCCTGCTCACTGCCGTGGGATTATTGTGTTTAGCCCTAGTTCTATCCATGCTCGTTCAAGATAACGGTGAATGGTTTCTGGGGCTAGTCATTCTTTCTCCCTTAACGGGATTATTTTATTGGCAACGATCTAGACGCATAGAGCAGGTCTCACTGAAGCTCGAAGCTGCCGTTGACTCCGTTTCTCAACCCCAGAGTATTATTACGGTGAGAGGACATCGAGATGAACTCGCCACCCTGAAACAGTCTCTTGGGTTGAAATCATGGGACTCAACGCACTAACTCTAGTGTGGCTCAGAGTCAGATCTGACTCTTTATCCTGGAGGAGACAGAAGTTCTCACTCCTCAAAAATTAGGCTAAACGTGTAATGGGTTCGGTAGAGAGTTATAATTAAATCTCTCTGATCGAGTTAACCCAACTCCGATCTGAGCCTACTTCTGCCAAATCAGCATCAACTCTAGGAAAGTTGTTGTAAGATGACGCTCAAACTTAGACAAAAAAAACGATGTTGCCCACAACACCCAAGTCTAAACTCGAGCGGGAGCCGCAGTAGTTGCTTTCTCTGCAATCTGTTTTAAACTGGGGAACAGAAAATGGTTTTCTTCGACATACTGAGCGCCGAACAAACCCTTTTCTGCCCAGAAGTACCGATCTGTGGTATGCTCGTTTCGCTTCACAAGAAGCAGAGCCGGGGGAATGATTCCTTCAGCATGAATGAATCGGCGAGCAGCGGTTACCGGCTTCTCTTCTCCACTAGAAATGCTGTATTGAGGTACACATTCTAGAATTCGACGGCCTTCTTGTCTGCGACGGCTCTTGCGTTTACGTCTTCTAGCCAATTTAACTTACCTCCTGTTTTTTGCAGACGTGTTGTAAATCTAGCTACCAAATCCGGTTGAAGTATATCGATTCTGGCTCAAAATTTCAATATCTTTTAACAGATCGATACAAAAAAGCCTTGCAATAAAGCAAAAGCGGTGCTAGTACAACTCATCATAACCCATCCCTAGGGTAGATAGAAAGCGCTTAGGGCCAATTTTTATGGAAAAAATTATTCTCGACGGGTGTCCAACAGTCATTAATCACCATTTATCAGGTGTTTCAGTTCAGAGTGAACAGTTAGAAGTTTTAAGATCAAAGAATAGGCAAGGGTCAAGTATCCGACTCCCGACCCTAGCATCAGTCGCTCATCTGGTAAAAATGCTCTAAAATGCTAGATAAGCTCGCCAAATTGACTGGATTTGCGAGAAAAATGATTGACTGTACGCTCTTGAGAGACTCTATAGCCAGCAAGCGAGGGTTGCTCATCCCCAAATTCAATGCTCCTGTTTTCTCATGCCCAGTAGTTCCGAGTTCGTTACACTTTGCCAAGCTCAAGTCTCCCTTGTTGCTAGTTTGGGAGCGTCCTTGAGTATTGTCTACTTGGCGGAAGACTGGGTAGAAGGTGGCAGTCGAAAATTAATTCCCGTAGCGGCTTATCCAGAAACAAGTATAGATTGGCAAGAAAGTCAAGCCTTAATGCCTTCAGATTTTGAAACCGAAGACAGTTTGAACCCTCGTCCGCTTCTGCTATCAGGAACCTCCTCAAACCAATCCGAGCCGATTCCTCTCGTTGAGGTCGAATCCGAACAAAACTTTGATATCCCTTCTTCTCAACCTCTCTCCGAAGAACAACCCGTAGAACAGCGTCAATTTGTTTTACCCCTGATGCGTGAGGGTGTCGTTATGGGGTTTTTAGTCACGAGCCGAGAAGATAGACCTTGGACACCTCAAGAACAGCATCAAATACAAGCGATCGCGCACACCCTGACAACAGCTTGCATTCTAGATCGACGTTTTCAGTGGTTTCAGCAACAATTTACACAGCAGCAACAATTACAAGCCCAACAACACGACACCCTACACAGTCTCATGCACCAGTTGAAAAGTCCCTTAACAGCGGTGCGAACCTTTGGAAAATTATTACTCAAGCGGCTGTTACCCGAAGATAAAAACCATAGAATAGCAGACGGTATTTTGCGAGAAAGCAATCGCCTCGAAGAACTCCTCCAACAAGTCGATCAAACCCTCACCCTCAACGAGGAACTGATCCGTCTCCCGACAACCTTTGATCCCAGTATTATCCCGAGTTCAGAAACACTTACCCCTCCCGATAGCTATCTCCCAGAGGAAAACTCCCCCTCTCCTCGGACAACAACCCAAGTCTTGCTTCCGGCTTCCCAACCATTAGAAGCAACATCCATCAAAGCAGTTCTTGAACCCTTAATGGTTTCGGCCCAAGCGATCGCCGAAGAACGTGATCTTCACTGTATTGCAGAGATTCCCCCTCAATTACCCCTCGTACAAGCCAATTCTAAAGCCTTACGGGAAGTTTTAAGTAATCTGATTGATAATGCCCTGAAGTACACTCCAGCAGGGGGCTGTATCTATATTCGGGTTCATCAACCTACCCACCCCAATCAACCCTCAAATCAACTCGCGATCGCCATCAGTGATACAGGGCCAGGTATTCCCAAAGAAGATTTAGAACATTTATTTCAACGGGGATATCGAGGGGTTCAAGCCACAGGTCACATTCCCGGAACCGGATTAGGATTGGCGATCGCTCAAGACTTAATCAAAGAAATGCAGGGAAAAATTCAAGTCTTTTCTCCCGTCAACTCAGACTGGATACCCCCAAACCTCTCACTGTTTTCTCGTCTGGGTCAAGGAACAACCTTTATTGTTTGGTTAAAACTCTGGGGCTAATCAACCCCTTTTTAGGTTTCACCCGATATCGTATAATGCAAGTCGCAGAGTTAGAAAAACAACTCGCAGGCGTTGACCAAACTTTACCCCCATTTACCCCAGAATTTACGATCAATGACGAATACAAACGACCCTGATCTCATCAATCAGGATAATCCCAACGTTAATGTTCCTCCCCCAGTCAGTACCCCTCCTCATGCTGATTCTTCAGTCCAACGAGAAGATATCATGGCACGCGCAGAAGATCGCCGCAATGTGTGTCGAATTTTGAGTCGAGCGCACGTTTTAGTGTCAATTCGTTGGTCAAATACTCATCTGTATATTGGGATTCCTAGCACCGTTTTTGCGGCTTTAGCTGGGGTGCAAGCCATCTCAGAACTCGGTCAAACGGGTAGTAACTCCGGAAAAATCATTCAAATTATTCTTTCAGTTTTAGTCGCCGGGTTAGCCCCCTTACTTACTTTTTTAAATCCAAACGAAAGAGCCAATAATAATCAAACCGCCTCTAGAGTTTATGAACAAATCGGCGATCGTTATGATGCCTTTTTACTGCGATGTCTTGTCGAAAGACGCAGCTTAACACAAGAACTCGATGAATTAGTCCAGCTAAATCTATCTTATTCCGAAGAAAAAAAAGCCCTTCCCCTCACCCCGGAATGGGCATTTCAACAAGCGAAACGAGGTCAAATGATGACTCCTTTTGCACAAGACCATAAAAGCAAAACTTAATAACCGTCACCTTTTGCTAAAATTAAACACAGTTTATATGGGCATCCTTGTCGATTATCCTCCATGCGCTCTGAACTTCAAGGCTTAGAAATAACCAAAGGAGAATTAAAACATCTCAGTGGTTTAGGAATGAATCAGGTTTATCGACCTGCAACCTGGCAGAAATTCGCAAAGGAAGGATTTAAAACCTTAATCATATCGATCTTAATTTTAATCAGTTACGGAATTCTAGCGACAGTTTTTGAATACCATCACCCGTTACTTATTCTTACCCATGTGATCATTGTAATCAGCGTTCTTCTCGATGATTTATACAAAATTTTTATCAGTGTCAGAAATCCCGACTTACTGTATATTTTTGATAAAATTGATCGCTATAATGCCATTGTTCAGAGCTTAATCTTACATGAAGACTTAGAAAAAGCGGGAAATTTGGAAGTCAAAATCTATCAGCGAGAACAAGTCCTAGCCGCACTCAACTTTCTTCGCGCCGATCTGGTTCGAGCCTTAAAAACAGAAAAAATCATTCGGAAAAATAAACAGTTTATTGCCAACAATCAGGAACTCTTAGAAACTGATTTAAGCACCATTATCACTCCTTTCAACTCCGACGAAACCACCGAACCGGGACGATTACTCAACGAGTCCCTCCAACTTGCTACAGAAGTCCATCAAAAACTTAAACAGTTGCAACAGAAACACTCTACCCGTTAAATGTTAGGCTGTTGTATTATGCACTCGACAAATCACAGCCGATGCAACCTAAAATTATTGTACTTGATGACGATCCGACAGGTTCTCAAACCGTTCACAGTTGCTTGTTATTGACACAGTGGGATATCGATACCTTGCGACTCGGACTTCAAGATCAGTCGCCGATTTTCTTTATCCTGACCAATACAAGAGCATTAACTCCAGAACAAGCCTCCCGCGTCACTCGGGAAGTCACTCAAAACCTTAAACAAGCGATCGCCGCAGAGAAGATCGAAGATTTTTTGGTCGTTAGTCGTTCCGACTCCACCTTGCGGGGTCATTATCCAGTCGAAACAGACGTGATCGCCGAAGAACTCGGGGGTTTTGATGCTCATTTTCTGGTTCCCGCCTTTTTTGAAGGGGGACGCATCACCCGTAATAGCGTTCATTACTTGATGGTTAACGGAGTTCCTACCCCTGTCCATGAAACTGAATTCGCCAAAGATTCTGTATTTGGCTATAGTTACAGTTATTTACCCGATTATGTAGCGGAAAAAACCCAGGGTAAAATTCCCGCGACTGCGGTTGAACGCTTTGTTCTCGATGATCTTCGGATCGGGACTCAACACCGCCTGATGCAGCTTTCTGGGAACCAATGCGTTGTGGTTGATGGAGAAACCCAAGCGGATTTAGATCGGTTTGCATCTGAGGTATTAGCCACCGCTAAAAAAGGAAAACGGTTTTTGTTTCGCAGTGCGGCGAGTATTCTGACTTCTTTAGCTTCCCTCGGACTGCAACCTGTTCCCGCCTCGGAGATGTCAAAATATAGCCGTGAGGGGAAACCGGGTGTTGTTTTAATGGGTTCTCATGTCAAAAAGTCAACCCAACAACTCGAACGCCTCCTCCAAGAATCATCAGTTGTGGGAATAGAAGTGGATGTCTCTCATTTACTCGAAGACAGTGCCGTTCAACGTCAAGATTTATTAACTCAAATTCTCCAACAAATTCGAGCCGTACATAGCGAAGGGAAAACACCCGTTATTTATACCAGTCGTGAAGAACTGACTTTTAACAGTGTTCAAACTCGGTTAGAATTTGGGGCAGCGGTTTCTGATTTATTGATGGATATTGTGCGAGGTTTACCCGCAGATATTGGATTTTTAATTAGCAAAGGTGGAATCACCTCCAATGATGTTTTAAGTAAAGGTTTAGCCTTGAAAACGGCTCGTTTGTTAGGTCAGGTTATCGCCGGATGTTCAATCGTAAAAACTTCCGATCATCATCCCCAATTTCCTAATTTACCTGTGGTTTTATTTCCCGGAAATGTAGGAGATACCGATGGGTTAGTCACAGTTTATCACCGACTTAGCCCACAGAAGTGAATCTCGAGGAGATCAGGACATTAACTCAACTCCAAACGCTAAATTAGCCGCTGACTGGGTTGATTCATTCCATTTTTTGTGGCTAATCAAAGCATTTTCACCGGATGGGAAATAAGATTTAAGGAAGATTATCCCATCCTTGAATTGGAGCCACTTCTAAGACTCCAGACGGCATCATCACCACTGTAAATTCTATCAAATTTTGGGGTAAAAGATTCGGTTGATGTAACTCCTCTAAAGGTGTTTCTGCTACCCAATCAGAAGCAGCAACATTCATCGGTTGATAAGAGGCAATTTTTCCATCAGCAGTCAGTTTCACCCGATAAACTAAAGTGTCGTTAAACCGAACAGACTGCCAATTTTGATCAATAGAGTTGTACAAGATTTGATTTAACTCCACCAACGTCTTAGAATCGGTAACTTCAGAGGATTTCAGTGAGGGTTTTAAATGAATTTCACTTGAGGTTTGGGTATTCATGGGTTGGAATATTTTCGGTGTATCAATCTCCCACAACTTCACCATTTCATCACTACTTCCAGTTGCTAAAACTTGACTATCTGGGCTAAATACTAGCGACCAAATTGGCTTTTTATGACCTTCCCATTGACGAATTTGTTGACCTGTCTTTGGGTTCCACAGTTGAATTGTTTTGTCATAACCTCCGCTAGCTAAAATCTGACTATCTGGACTAAATGCCAGTGACCAAACTGCTCTAGAATGTCCTTTGAGTGTATGCTGAAGTTGGAGGTTATTTAGTTGCCATAATTTAATCGTTTTATCGGTACTAGCAGTAGCTAAAGTTTGACCATCTGGACTCAATGCAACTGACCAAATAGCTTGAGAATGTGCTGTTAAAGTTTGTAACCGTTTTCCATCTGTTAATGACCAAATTTCAACAGACCCATTTTCACTCCCACTCACTAACGTTTGAGTATCAGAATTAAAGACAATTGAACGAACCCAGTCAGAAGTTTTTAGGGTTAAATGTTTTTTTCCAGTTGACAAATTCCAGAGTTTAATTGTTTTGTCAACACTCCCACTAGCCAACCATTTTCCATCAGAACTAATCGCTAAGGTTTTAACATCTTCTATATGACCTTTGAGAGTACGAATTAGTTCACCTGTTTCTAGATTCCAAAGTCTGATGCGGTTATCCCAACCTCCACTTGCAAGAATCTTGCTATCAGGACTCACAACTAACGTTTCAATCGCATCCGTATGACCCGAAAGGCTATGAAGAAGTTGACCGGTTTTCTGGTTCCAAATTTTAATTTTACCGTCATAACTTGCACTAGCTAAGTATTGATTATTAGGAGAAATTGCGATCGCATAGACCCAAGTTGAATGTCCCATCAGGGTTTTAGAAGCGGGTAAGCGCAAGGGTTCTTGAGTCTTGGGTTCGGTAAAAACGGAAGGTTGAAACTGTGGCTTCGGCCAACTTAAACCCAGTACAATCGTAATCGTAGAAAGGGTCAGGAGCGTCGGATATTTCCAGTGGTAACGTTGTGACTGTATCATGAGTTTATTCTCTGTGTTCAATGTGAGGTTAATGGGTGATAAAATAATAAGCTCAGAGGGTCTAGTCAGGAGATTCAGTCAAGTTTTGGCGTGAAAATTAACATTAGGAATTGCGAGCGACAGGCTTTTTGGTTTTATTTTTTCCTTGATTTTCCATCCACATCCGCACCAAGAATAACACCGTTGTTCCCGTCATTAAAATCATTGCGATGGGAGTGAGATAAGTCCAATGTCCTGACATTTTATCCCAAACGTGCCAAGTCAAAAGAAAGATGGCAACATAAGTTAATTGATGGATTTTCTTCCAATTTTTCTTGAGCTTTTTAACACTCCAGTCATTAGAAGTAATTGTCAGAATAGCGAAAATTAGGAAAGTAAAGATTCCTTGAATATAAATCCAAGAGGTTTTCAAATCGAAAAAGTCAATACTGCGCTGACGAACGAGTAAATATCCATGACCAACAGCAAAACCGAATGAAATAATTCCAATTAGACGTCGTTGTTTGAGGAGAAATTTAGGAATTCCGGTTTGTCGGGTTTGAGGAAAGACAATTCTAAGAATCGTTGGTGAGAGTGTGATGACATAGCTAATTAACGCCAAAATTCCTAAAATATGAGGCAATGAAGGTGTATCTAAGGTGAACATAACTCTTTCCAGTAAATGACTCAAGAAGAACTCGATACAGTTCGATTTGTCGGGTAGTAACAGTCACCTTGGGGAAGGATCAGGACATCAATAAATAGCTCTATAATTCAAGCAAAGACAAATAATGCTGAATTTCTTTTCTATTTGCCCTTGCCTATTGCATCAGCTTTTGCGTAAACTCACAGATCACTCACTTTAGTTTTGTCTAAATACTGTTGGTATAAATGACCAAGTTTTTAGACTTTTTGGGCTGATTCTCTGTAAATCAACTCTATAGGGATCAACTGCTCAAATGCACCCATCTATTGTTGAGTTTTCAACCTAGACTAAAGATTAGGTATTAGCTGACCTGGAGTTTAGGAATGAATCTGAACTTGAGGCTAAGAGCAAAGAACATTCCTGGTTACACAACCGCAACAAAGTCAGTCGGTGCTAAACTTGCAGTGACACCATCGACAATCGCTAAAGTTTCATCTCCGAAAAGCACTTCGGTACTGTTACCATTGACATTGAAAGAAAGCTGACT
>Ga0207419_1000671_pt1 | contig 29195 bp, 9 predicted proteins | sample ElkSloMetagenome_4_FD_184723 | JGI IMG/M metagenome (GOLD analysis project Ga0207419, IMG submission 184723) | Hot spring microbial communities from Elkhorn Slough, Monterey Bay, USA - MD2A (version 2) | ecosystem: Environmental > Aquatic > Marine > Intertidal zone > Estuary: Microbial mat ... | reverse complement strand
GCAGGAGAGAAGAGAAGAAGCTCAGCAATCAAGCTTTGACTTTTAGACCCCTTCGGGGTCATTTTCAATTCCACCTTCTAAGAGGGTGGATTCTTTAATTCTCAATTTTCAGGGTAGTCTGATGTTTTTTAAACAAATCCCTCGTTTGATCCATTAAATAAAGGCCGGAGAAGGCAATTATAAACCCCGTTAAATTGTATGGAAAAACGATTCGATTATACTTTGGAAAAACCAGGTAAAACACGATCATTGAAAGTAGGCAATAAATAATTAATGCGGGCGGAATGTGAATTTTCTTCATATGGAAAAAATCATATAAATTGCTAAGCTGATTTTACAGATAATTTGGTAGTAGTAGTCACGATGGTTAAATTAATAGGTTCTTTTATTACTTGAAGTCTCCAGGCGTGGGGATTTCTCCAGCTTTAACTCAGGCAAAATAATTTTCACCTCTATACCCGGGTCTTCTTTTCGCCAATACACTATATAATTTATTGCTGCACTTTTCAACATGTAACCATTTTCTTTAAAATCAACCAATTTTTCTTTGAAACTATTGGAAAATTTAACAACCATGTTACCTTTAAAATCAAAGCAACCTTCATCATTCGCGGTTAACGTGTCCCCGCTTTGATGATTTGAAAGCAGATGCTGCCTTGTTAGGTAATAATCCAACCAGATGTCTTTATGAGTTAAATGTAATACCAATAGGTTGGAAGCCTCGTAAGCGTTTTTATCAAAAAAGCTTTCATGGTCAATTCCTGAAATTTCATCTAAATATTCACCATTTAAATGAATTGACAGGTAACTTTTAGCCCTGGTCATGGCAACATACAGTTGTCTTTTTTTTTCGTCCGTTCCCGGTTTAAAGCCATTCAACATGATAAAAACATTTTCAAACTCTTTTCCTTTTGCCTTATGGATTGTAGAAACAAAAACTGTTTCTCCATTGGTGCTAATAAAATCCTCAAGCTTAGACTCCCTTGTGAAAACTTCAAAATCTGATTGATATTTTTTGCCTGGATTGCTCCATTCAAATTCCTTAACCAGGTTAATGCATATGTCAATTTTTGAACTTGCCTTGTACTTGTTCCAAAGATTTCTTTTTGCCTCGTTCCAGGTATTTTCACTTATTACCCTCGTGTGGATTGAAAAATTGAGCTGTTCAATAAAATATCGTACTTCCAGCAAGTTATAAATATTGAAACCATCATTTGATTGAATGATTTTGGCAGGAAGACCACCATCAACCAGTAGTCCCGTTACTTGTAATGCCTCATTGTTGGTTTGTGTTAACACGCATGTTGTTCCGGAAAGCCCCGTTGACAAAACATCATTGACTGTTGGGCTTATTAAATAATTGCCCGAATACTTGATAACCCTGACCTTCCCATTATCTCTTTGACATGGAAGAATTGGCATTTCTTTAAGGCGATGACTTAATTTATTTACAAACTGATTAGTAAATTCAACCAGGTTTTTTTTACTCCGGTAGTTGTCATTCAACTCGTATTTTTTCGCGTTGTACCTGGTCATGAATTCTTCAAGGTATTTAGAACTAGCGCCTCTAAATTCAAAAATATTCTGGTCATCGTCCCCAACGGCAATTACTCTCATTTCTTCATCCCGTTCCATTAAAGTTTTAACCAGTTCAAACTCATTTTTATCCATATCCTGGGCTTCATCAATAACCAGAACCGTCTTGCTAATTCGATTGGGCTCGATTTCGTTTTTTTGGATTTTTTCAACCGCCTGATTTATAATGGTTCCTGATTTCTCGATGGAACCCACCCTGCCAAGTAAGTCAAAACAATACGCGTGAAAAGTCTTTATTTCTATAAAATTCGCGGCATTGCCTATCAACTCAAGTAAGCGCTTTTTAAATTCTGTTGCCGCTGCCCTGGAAAAAGTCACCATGAGCAATTGCTCGTGTTTAACATCCTCCATTAGTAACAAAGAGGCCAGTTTGTGAATAAGGACTTTTGTTTTGCCACTCCCGGGACCCGCGGCCACGGCAATATACTTGGTATTGTTATCCTTTATGATATTCAGTTGAGCTGGTGAAAGCTCCCCGAATAGTTTTCTGAATTTAGCAGGTGTTATGTTTCTCGAAATCTCCTTCTGTCGGGCAACATTAAAATATTTTTTCAAAAATGATGAGTAGTTTAGCTGAAAATAATCTTCAACAAATTGCAATGCTTCCCTATAATCTGCTATCAATTTTTTGGCGTATTCACCCACTATATGAATTTGTTGTATTTTGTTCTCGTAAAATTCTTTGAGCTTTACATAATCCTCAGTCTTGTAGCGCTTTTTATTATCTGTCTCCAGGCGTTCAATGCTGAGCTTGTTGTAAACAACCAAAAATCCACCTTCAATTTTAATGGCCTCAATTCTTGAAAGGTAAAATAAAGCATCCTCAACATCTTGAATATTAATGCTTAATTTAAACAGGGCATTCTCTTTCTCGTACTCTTGTTTTAACTCGTGAACAGAAAATTCTACCAGCAGTTCTTTCTTATCAGCCTCATAATCACACAAATTATTATTGCTTTTCTGGTACAGGTAACCCACTATAAAACGGGCTAACTCATGACGTTTCTTAAATTTATCTTTTAACTCATTTACCGGATAATTCGCTACTATGGTAATGTGATTTTTGGAATAATCATGGTTTACCCTTTTGATCCAGTTTTTAATAGCCCAAAAGTTAATGATGGTTTTTAACTTGTTTGGCGATACGTCAATGCATCCCTGTATTTCTGCCAGTTCATTGAGCTTTTTTACATGAAATGTTTTTTCTTGTTCTTCAACTTGTTTCAATAGAAAGTCTTCCATCTTGCTTATGGCTTTAACTATTGCAAAAGAACGATTTTTGTTATCGTCCCGTTTAATAAATGCAGTTAAATCTTTGGTGTCTGCCAGTATTCTTTCTTCCCGAAGCAGGTTAATCACGTTAATTACTTCTTCCTTAACTATCCCCAGATGGTCAGATATATGGTCAATTCTTGATTCAGCAACTTCTTCAGTGGCTTGTTTCCTGCTTTTACTTGAAAATAATTTTTTGATGATCCGTACTGCTTGTTGTTTTTGTTTTTCGTTGAAACGAGGCGATGTATTGATTTTTTCTATGGCCTCCTGGGCATTTTTAGACAATATACTATTGGCGAAAATCCTGGGCATGTTTTGTCCCCGCTTAAGGTAACCAGCTTCTTCCAGTGCCGCGATAGAAGTGGTTACCCTCGTTTCTATTTCAACTACATTATCATCCCACCCCGCCTTCCTGGCAATTTCGAGTGCAGAGTTCGAGGCGGTTAAACGGAATTTGGTTATTTCCTTAATTGCTTTCCATATTTGTTGTATTTCTTTTATATTAAGTTTGGTTTGATTGAGTAAAACAAAATGTTTGCTTAAATCCTCCTCGTTGTAAAGCACGTAACAGTCGGCTGTAATTTTATCATCCCTGCCAGCCCTGCCAGCTTCTTGCACGTAGTTTTCCAAGGAATCCGATATTTCATAATGAATTACCATTCCGACATCTTTTTTATCTACACCCATGCCGAAAGCTGACGTCGCCACGATAACATGAATCTCCCCGCGGATAAAGGCATCCTGGTTTTCGGATTTTTCCCGTTTTTCCATTTTGCCGTGATAGGGTTTTGCCAGGTATCCATCTTTTGATAGTCTTTCGGCTAATTGATATGCTCTACGCGTTCGCGAAACGTAAATAATTGTTGGGCATGGCTTACCGTCAATAAGTGCCCGAGTGGTATTGTATTTTTCTTCTTCTGTTTCCCTGGGAATAATTTTATATTGTAAATTTGTTCTTGAGGCTTTGGAGCTAAAGGTTTCCAATTTAAGGGATAGTTTATCCTGAAAATATTTTTGGATGTCGTGAATCACCTTTTGTTTCGCGGTAGCCGTAAAACAAGATACAGGAATGCTCCCTTCAATATTTTTCTTTTGCTGCAATGATTTTATAAAATCCCCTATGTAAAGGTAATCAACCCTAAAATCCTGGCCCCAGGATGAAAAACAGTGTGCCTCGTCAATAACAAAGCGTACAATATTTCTTCCCAATAACAAATGCTCGATTGTTTTTGAGCGCAATGACTCGGGAGAAATGTAAAGAATAGAAGCTGAGCCATTTCCAACCCTTTCAAATGATTTTGCCCTCTCGATAGGATCAAGTAGGCCATTTATCGTAACAGCATCAGTAATATTTGCTTTTTCAAGGTTGTCAACTTGATCCTTCATTAATGATTGAAGTGGCGAAATTACAACCGTCAATCCTTTTACATTTTCGCCACTCATTAATGCCGGTACTTGAAAAGTAATGGATTTTCCTCCCCCGGTTGGAAAAACAGCCAAAATCGATTTATTATTGATGGCAGTTTTAACTGCTTCTTCTTGTAGAGGTAACCCACCATAATCTCTAAAAGAATCGAATCCAAAGTATCTATTCAATCCTTTTTTCGCGTCCAGAAACTGGTTGCAGTAAGGGCAGCCGCTAATGCAGGGCTTGTTTCTTAACAAAAACATAACCCGTTCAATATCAGGATAGTTTTTAACAACCCACGGGGGAGTATTTGAATATCTGCTTTTAGTATTAATTAGTGCTAAACAATACGCCAGCTCAATAGGATTTTCTTTAACCAGCTTTTCTACCCGCGCCATGCTGCAAAACTGAAATTTAAACCTGTCTTTAATAAGTTCAACAATACCTGTTTTTTGAAAAGCGCATCCAACAAATTTGAAAAAGGCAGCAAATTCAGCTTTATCTCCCAGCAGTTCAAAATAGATTTGTTGCAAGCGATGATCTGTTTCCCTGAAAGCAGTTACTTCATCATGAAAAAGGTCTTTTGCTTTTATGGCATCGCTCAAGGGGTTATTTTGTTCGGCAGCCTGTAATTTATCATCTTTAACTAAAGCATGATAGGGAATTTTAGGGAACAGCAGGGGTGAAAGGTATAATGTATCAATAATGTAAATGCCATGGAACTTTAATATCATGGATTTTTCCAGGACAGGAATATCATGCTTGATGATATTGTGACCACATATGTACTTTTTGCCATCAATAAACCTGATAAAACCTGGTTTAGCAGGGGAATGAAATTTTTCCCCATGGCCATTAATACCTCCGATATCAAGTATCCTCTTTGTTTTAACTTCAATTTCGGTGTCTATGAAAACAATGCTTTTCATAAATATTCAAACTGTAATTTTTTGGAGGATTGATCTAAAACCTCCATGGCGCAAATTACAAATAATAATGAGAATGTTAACAAGGCGGGTACTTCGATTCTTTCAATTCTTTTTCAGTTTTCATGCTATGCTTTGAAAAATAGCATCAAATAGATTAGTTATGTTTTTGGCGCGGTGAATTTAACCGGTGCAACAACGTACGGGCATAGCTTCTGTAAGACTTCACGTCGCAACAACGTCAACAATATACGCAAAAAAAACTATCATACACAAGTATAAACATCTAAAAAATAGCAATTTATATCATTACAGGTGTGCTTTTGCACGGAAAAGTGCATTGCATTTTTGAACGGTTATTTTTGAATCGAATCCTTGGGGGCTAAATAACAAATCCCTCCGTAGAGGGATTTGTTTAACCGATTTATTTTCCAACAATGGCGCGTGCCCTTTCGTACCCGCTATAAAAATCGGGCTATGCTTAGCGGAACATCAGTATCCGGTGGAAAACGGGTGCAAGTGTTTTTCACTTGCACCATATAGGAGCCAACTATTTTACCATCCGTAAATCAAAAGAAATAGTATAACCGAAATTAACAAAACAAAGATTATCCATTCGAACAAGATGACAGTTTTTAATGATTTTTTGCTTTTACTCATAATTCCCCAATCATTTACAATCATAAAAAAGAATATTATTGCGTATTTTTGATATTTATACATTATGCTTGCAAACATTTCCTATACTCATTTTAACCCAAATTAATTCTAAGTAAAGTGCTTGTTTGCTTCGCTTCAACAGTTCAACTTAGAATTAATTTAACACTTGGACTTTCCTTTAGATAGTTGTTTCCAGTATTTGTTATAACTTTAAGCACGTAAATTTCATCGTTCAAAACTGATACATCAATTTGACCACTCGATTTAAATGTTACTTGTTTTTGTGAAACCACTTTACCGGTAATGTTATATAAACTTATATCCTGAACGTGCGTTTCTGTTTCAATATTCAAATAGTTACTTGATGGATTAGGATTAGCCTTTATGTTTTGTTTAATTCTAAGATCATAGTTGGCTGAACTTGAAACCATATCAGGATTGTCAATTACACTTAAATCCTTTATCCAATAGTTACTAGCTACAGCTTTTGGATACTGGTAATTTAAAATGAGCATAATACGGTTGATGTTGTTACCATTGGTATACCATTCATTTGTTTCAAAATCGGCTGAATCAATTTCAATAAAATAGATTGTTTGCCAAGTATTTGGTTCGGTAATGTATGCTTTTTTTGTAAGGAAAGCAGGTTTTTCGGTTATCGTGTCATACGCTTCGGCATTTTGCATCCGCACCTGCAACTTGATCCCTTGCTCCATTTTCATCGAAGCCCTGTAATCTGCAAGTGAATCGCAGGTATATTGCACATCTATATCTTCAAAATATACATCAAATGCCAAAACCTTCTCGCCTGATTTCAAATTAGCCGTTACGCTTTCGGGCAATGCGACGGACTGAATGTCTTCTTCATCAACATTATCAACAAAACCGAGCAGGGGTTGCGTCCATCCATCCCATTCGGTTAAACCGGTTGTTAATTTTGTTGCCCTAATTCTATCTGGTGCAACCTGATCGTATTTCCAGTCACTGTTGAAATTTCCCCTGCAAGAAATCATTATGTACTCACTTATATCGCCCTTGGTTGGCAGCCAGTTGGTAACACGGGAATAATTCCATGTATCGTAATAATTAATACTGGCATCCAGTAGGGACTGCTGCTGAAAGGTAGCCAAAACAGCGTCTTCTGCATTGATTGTAACAGATGCTAATACGAACAAGACAAACCAAATATTATAGAATGTTTTTTTCATACTTACTAGAATTTTAATTAGTAATCGATTTTATTAATACGTAAATATCTTTTATCGATCCTTTCTGAGTTTTACCATCTAAAATATCTGAATGGGTCATCACCTAGCTTAAAATCATTGCGATAATCATGATGGTAATAGTCCTGTCCAGTTTTTTCAGTTACAGGATAGATGCACATTTCATCCTCACTGCCAAGTAATCCGCCTTTGCCATATCTATCGAATAATCGAATGGAAATAACATTTTCACCTTTTTTAACCAGTTTAGCAGGTATAGTGTACTTTCTGCGATAGCCCCAAAATTCTTCAAAGTCATCTTTTAATTCCCCTACCAATTCGCCATTGAACCAAGTTTTATCATAGTCGTCTATTACTCCTAAATTCAATATCAAATCCATGCCAAGGAAATGTTCCGGAATGTTTACTGTTTTAATGAAAACAGCTTCCCCATTCGCATTCGTCCATCCGCCTCCATATTTTTCCATCTCACCCGGGACGGTAACCTCATCGAGATGACTTACATCTGCAAAGGGTTTTACCAGCCTTTGGGCTTCTATAGAAAGCCCTGAATCTTCAATGGTGCTAATAACGCTGATAGTTACTGGTTTTGGCCGGGTAAGTTTGGCATTCCACCTTCCTTCAAGTGTAACAGTTTCAACTCTATCATCGTAATTAAACATACCTTCGTCGGCTATGAAGGTACATCCTGCATTAGCAAGCAACTGCGACAGTGCACGTGTTTGACGCCAACGACTATACCTGAAATAAGTAAGTGAATCGGCAGGCAAAGTATTAGGGTTCACTTGGCAAAACAGGATGCTTCCTTTCCCTATTTCTTTACGCCCAAACAAGCCGTTTCCTGTAATTTCACAACCTTTGCTCAAAACCCACCATTCGGTGCTTGCCCTAAGCCTGGTATCCGATGACGATAATCCTTCGAGTTCCTTCCAGTCAGAAAAATCCAAACTACCATTAAACTCATCTTGCAACATATATTCAACCCCAAACAATCCAGCCGGTTTATTTTGGTATAAGCATATGGCCTGGTTGCCTTTTTTAAGAAATGCCTTAAGTTCATTTTCGTTAACCAGAGAAACATCCTCAATAATTACCAAGTCTCCGTTCTCAGGAATTTTAGTGGCTTTCGAACAACGCAATCCCAACTCGTTCATGAGCATTTTGGATGCTTGGTTTCCAATACATGTAACATTATTCGCTTTAGCTACTCTTAAAGGTGCTTGCAGGTACTTAATAATATTTGTCGTAAGTAGCCTTGCTGCAGGATCTTTATCAAAATTATCTTCAAGATCAAGCATGTTTATCATTATTTTACCTTTTCCGTATTCCATCTCCATCAAGGGCGTATATGCTAAGTCGAACTCGCACTCGAGGATTGGCCGCCAACTACTTTTATGAGGTTTTTCTATGGCTGCGCATGTTACGCTGCCGTTGTTGCTCCAGTGCCAGCCATAGTAAGGTGTGCCATATTGTCCTTCTTGTACGGTTTGGTTTTGGTAATCGGGGTATGCCTCTACAAGTGTCCCCGAACTGTTCCAGTTGCGCAAATCCAATTCGTCCAGCCCATTCATTACCGGATGGTTCGCCTTTACGGGAAACACATACCGCGAAACATATTTTGACATGCGGAGCCCCATGTTTTTTTCCATCCACTTGGGTTGCTGTGCCATAACCAGAAGGCTGCCACCACTCGCTACGTATTTTTTAAGGTCTGCCGGTAATGTGTAACCCGATGATAACACTTCCCTACCTATTACCAATTGTTTCACTTCCATATTTCCATTCCAGTCTTCTACTTGTGTCCCAAGGGTTTTCAACATGGTTTTGGTTTTACCAACCGGATCAAAAATGGCTATTTCTAGATCCAAGGGATCAGGCCGATAAAATGTCCTGAATTTAAACGTGTCTGAATGTGTTCGTTCGCCAATTTGTGCCTCCAAAACAATAAGTCCTTCCCCCTTGCCTGTAGAAACAATTTCAGGCAACGGTATGTTTAATGGGATTTTCTTTATACCCGCAGGTTCAATGTCCCCTTCCCCAGTATAAGTGTCAATTACTTTTTTGTTGAGCCTAACTGTACACTCCCAATTATAAGCAACAAGCTCTCTATAATCTGATATCAGGATAGCTTGCTTTTGAAATTCAGTTCCTGCATAAAAGGAATGGTCTTTCTCCGTGAACTCATTTTCTTTTCCTCCTATATAGGCAAGGGTAGTATTGTTGTTTTCCCTTAATGCTGTGCCTCCTGGATATTCAATCCAGTATTTGGGTGATAAATAATGCTTTTTTGATAAAGAAAGTTTTTCAATATATGTCCCAACTCGTTTCTCACCAAATTCATAACTTTCGGATATTTTTCCCCCATCTTCGTTAGGCGCCCAACCGTGTGCATCCATCCAGGGATTCATTCCGCCGCTGATTTCGTATGTTCGCCAACTTCGCCATGTATTTGTAACAAATAAATTTTGTAAAGCTTGGTGTGAAGGTAAACGCTGATTTATGAGGTTTCCCTGCCAATTTTCGTATTCTTGATCTTTAATAAAAAAATCATTTATCTGCTGTCTGTATTCGTCTGTTTCGCTTTGGTATGCCCATTTGCCAAAATAGGATGCTGCATGTTCGGTAAACAAGGGTTCAGACTTTATGCTTTCCCCAAAATGTGCCCTTGCACGTAAAAATGTATTTTCCAGTGGTGTTCCAAATTCTATGGACATAAAAGGCATTGTGCCAAAATTTTGATAATGGCTCAACCATTCTTCTCGTTCCTGCAAAGGTAATAGGCATAGGTAATGGTTTAAAGAATGGACATCACTCGTGTACGTTCCATGGTGATTCATTACCGGCCGGGTGGGGTCGTGTTTTTTAATAATACCGCAGCTTTCTATACCCGAGTTAAACTTTTTAAGCCATCCGATGTCTTCCTTAATCCAACCTTCCATACCAATAAGCAAGGGGTTTTGATCGTCTTCATGACCAAAAAAGTTGGGGTTGATTACCCACATTACCACCGATGGTTCATTACGCAGTTTTTTCAATTCGGGGAGCATATTCTTTTCATACGCTTCACTCATGGAGTCGTTATCCCAAATATATTGCCAGTTTTCGTCCATAATGTAGCGGGTGGCATTTAATAAGGGGGCGGCTATGAGTAACCCTTTTTTACTGGCTCGGTCAATAAACTGCTTATTGTAATTAACCATTCCTCGTTCAGAAAAACGTTGAGGCCATATCTCCATGAAATTATATCCGCATTTACGCATGTTAACTATTCCGGTGTCTATTATTTCGGTCATGCCTCCTAAAAAGCTTAAGCCATTGGGTTTTAGGTTAATTTTTATTCCATTGAGATAAAAATCTTTGCCGTCAATCCAAAATTCGCGAAAGCCAAAATCCTGAATATATTCATCGAAATTTTCACCTAATTGTACTTTTACAGAAGCATCGTATAAAACTGGTTTATCAAGATCCCATAACTCCGGGTTTTTCCATTCACTTTTCAGCCGGAAATGATTTAACCCCTTGTCTTTAACCGTAATTTTGCTTGAAAATAACTTTACAACCTCCCTATTTTGGTCGCGAATAGCTACCGAGAGGCTTCCCTCGCCATACGCGGGGCAATCAGAAACCTCCACATCAATGGCAATCTCTTTATTTCGAAATGAGGTTTGCACAAACACATCCGAGATATAGGTCTCCACGGGTTGTTTTTTCAAAAAAACCTCCCCGGTTATGCCCCGTGTCTGCAATGTGTTTTCTACCCTGGTAACCATGGCATTGGCTGTTCCCATTAAATTGAATGTATGGCCTTCCTCGGCAACGGCTATGACCAATAATTGAAGGTTATATGATTTTCCCGGTTCCACGAAATTGGTTATGTCCACTGTACCTCCCGGCCAATTGACTGTATCCACGCTTGTTTCATTCAAAAAAACAATGGCATCTGTTGAGATGGCTTCAAAATCGAGCAAAATTTTGCTATTCTGCCACGTATTGGGTATGCTAATCTCTTTGAGGTACCATGCCCTATGTACTTGGGCAAGGTCGTTTTTCCATAAGTTCCCTTCTCCCTTGCTATGTATACCTGCCACCATTGTCCACCAAGGATTTGTGGAATACCAGGAACCAGGAACCCAAACTGATCCAAATTTCTCTTTGGCAGGATAATTATCCAAATCTGTTGCCGGACAAAAATCCCACAACCCATTTAGACATACCTGCGCACGCGTTGAAGAAAGGTTTTCTAGAGAACTTTGTTTAATGGGATAATCCTTGTTAGGATTGGCGTTCATTGGTACGAATGGTAGCAAGGTTAATAAATACATCAACATGTTTCTCTTAATTGCTGCTGCCTTATCTAACATGGTTGTTTTTCTTTGCATATATATGATTTATTCCTTGATAATTAACTTGCCGCCATTGGCCATTTTCCCGTTCGTTATCCTTACATAATATATACCCGGCTTAATGTGCTGGGGTATTATCATGGCATCCTTAGCGAATGTTGTGTTGACAACTCTTCCGGTTGTAACTGAAATTAGGGAAATGGTGCCTTTTAAACCACATCCTTGAGAAACGTATATTGATTCCCCAATACGCACAGGGTTGGGATAAAACGAGATTTTGCAATTTTCTTTTTTAACAGAAGTGATCTCAGGTTGCTTGTCTACTATAAGTGCTACCACAACCTTTGAAGTGAAAGGTTGTAAAACCATTGAGTCCACTTTATTCATGTCCAAATCAAAGTATGAACCAAATAATTGCACATACTTTACTTTGTTTGTTTCGTTTGTAAATAAGTGTGTTTTGGGTTCTTCACCGGGGTTTTGTTGGTAAAAAGAAGTAACTGCAAGCGTATCTACTTCTGCTTTCCAATCTTCCATATACCATCCCGCCACGGCCATTTTTTCTATAAAAGGGTTGAAGTAATAATTATGCCTGAAAACCCCTTTATCTATTACCTTACAAATATCTTGATAACAAATATATTTCAATGGTGAGGCTTCTTTGTGAAGTGATACCATAACATTGTTTTCAATAAGATATCCTGTGATATAATCATGATTTCCCCAGTCTGCAAGCCCAATTTGGAGATCATGGTTTCCATAAAAAATATTATTTGTTATAACATTGTTATATGTGCCGGCATTTCCGAAAAAACCCCCACCTGCACCTACAACAGTGTTGTTTTCAACAATCATATGGTTTGAGCGGTTATCCAGATATATGCCTTGGTAACTAAACAATTCGTTATTTTCAGTTGCCCAACCACAACCATGGACATGACGGATGATGTTGTTTTTAATGATCCCGTTATTGCTTACATAGTCAAAACAGCCAATAGCTGCCCCGTCATTGAGGCGCATCATGGTATTAAGCAGGATGTTTTTTTCGATCACACAAGAATCTGACTTAAATGCGATACCATTACATCCTGTGCTGTCCATATAACAATGTTTTATTGTTGTTCCTCTTGCGGAATGAGAAAAAACACCTATTTGGTTTGACTGACCTGATCTCGATAGTTCCGGATGCAACCCTATGTTGAGGAAGTTGCAATGTTCAACAGTCACATGTTTTGCCGAAAAAATATCTATCCCGTTTCCGTTGATGTTCTCAAACCTACAATTTGATATGGTCATCGGTCCATTTCTAACACGAATACCATAATGATTTGTGCGTGAGATCGTGCAGGATGAAACCGTAAGGTACCTGCCTATTGTTTTAATAGCCGCTTCATGGTATTTTTCTATGTTCAAATTTGAAATACTTACGTAGCTCCCCCTGCAGTCTATACCATCGTCTAGTACTACCGCTTCAATCACTTGTTCGTTTGGATTTATGTCCGGGGGAAGTTGCACGTATAGGTATCCGTTTGTATTATCGTAAAACCACTCATATTCTTTATCCAAGGCCTTACTGTGATTGTAAACCATAAATCCCCAATTCTCGCGGGGTTCATAATCTGTAATCAAATCAAACACCAATTCCCCATTATTGTAGGAGTTAATAAGGCGATGTTCCCATGTCCAGTTATTGGTACGTACCAATATTTGTGCACCTGTCCAGTCTACGTCTTCTTCTTTGAGTTGATCGGATGTAACCCCACTTTTGCCATTGACGTTGGTAATTTTGTAAAATCCCTGGTTCGGGTATCGGGCAATGCTTAATTGCTTGCCATTAAGGAACATATTTTTTATTTCGTTTGTATTAAATTTTGCCCTGTATTTATTTTCGTTCCACTTCTCCCAATTTTTTATGTACACTGCACCAGTTAGAATAGGAAGATTACCGTGTCCATAATCAGAAATGTAAATGCTGTCCCCTGCTAAACCATTGTCTTTAAAGGTAAACCCACCTCTAAACACGTCCCCACATTTAAAAAGAATACTATCACCGGGAACGAACAAACCTTGTTCTTCTTCAATTTTACCAGGTGTTTGCCATGCTTCATTAGGAGAAGTGCCGCTATTATTGTTACTCCCATCGTTGGCCACATAATATTTGGTGGCAAATACCGATACCACAACAATCCATTTTATTAAAACTATTCCTGTTATTGCTTGTGCCCTTCTGATAATTTTTGCCATGGTGTTTTTATTATATTACATGCGCGATATGCTGAACTTAACGAGGTTAAAAAGCATGCATTAGTTTATTTTTTTAGATTTTTATTGAACCCAAAAGTTGGATGTCCAAAAAAATAGATTAAATGAGTAGGTAGTAAGAAACCAAGTCCGGCATTTCTGCCGGAACTTGGGTCTTTGAATTTCTACTAACTAAAATTAACTATGAAAAAAAACTATATAAATTCTACTTTTTCATGATTTTGTGATGTTGAACTTGTCCCTTTAAGTTGGTGATGGAAAGCATGTAGACACCACTACTCAAATTAGATATATCCAACGAAACCTCATCTTGATTAATAACTGGAACAGAAAACAATACCTGGCCAGAAAGACTGGTGACTGTAACTTTCTGCATAATAGTACCATAAGATACCGTCAACTTATCTGATGCCGGTACCGGGTAGATATTCACATCAACTATTTCGTTCTTAATTGCCGTGGGCTCAAAATCTATGGTTACCTCCACAACACCAGTGCCCATGGTAAGGTTGTTAGGAGATGGTTCACCAAATACATTGTATGCTACCACTGTAAAATAATAGGTGCTATCAGCCAAATCGGTCAGTGTTACGAAGGTGTCTTTTGAGGCGACCACTGTTTCAAGGTTTTCGTCCAGTACTTCGTATCGTTTCAGTTGGCATCCATGTGTAGAGGGTGTCCAGTTCAATGTAACACTGTTGGTGTCCACAACGGCAAATACGGAATCAATCATGGTAGGAGCGCTATAATCATCGCAAGGATATACAATATCAGTTGTTGTATTGCCCCCTGGCAATAGTTGCAATTCGCCCCAAAGATTAGGTTGGTTCCAAGCATAAACTTCTTCTTCAAACCAGCCCACTACTGATTCTCTGTCTGATGCTTGTTCGTCTCGATCGTTGTCCGTAATGACAATCTCAAACCCTATAACACTGCTATCCGTGGGGGGAAGAGCAACTCCTAAGGCGCTCCATGGAATCATTGCCTCGAAAATGTAATTGGCGCCATTGTCAACAATTACATACTCTACTAGATTCTTAGCATCATCAGTAACCCTGTTGTTTCCATTTTTATACATGCCTATGTTTCCTTCTGAAGTTGGAATAAAAGAAAATTGAAGTTCTCCACCTACATACTGTTGTGCAGATTTTGCATTATCAGGGTCAATGAACACTTCTACCCGATCGGCAAAATAGCCATCTGATGTTCCAAAATCATCCGTATCGCGTACCCCATCTTTCACTATTGTCCATAAATACAACCCATCAGGTGACCAAGCCAGTCGGAATTCTCCACTACAGTCATTGTCAGAATTGGGTTCTAAATAATTGCCATCTTCCACGCCCAACGGATTATCTATTTGTCTGGATTCAAATTTATCCCAGTCACTGTCCAATACTCCGTCAATACTAATATCAAAGGCGGGTGCCTGGGTCATAACTGTCTTTTCTGCTTTTGCGGATACGTTACCCGCCTTATCGTAGGCTTCAACAGCAAGCGTGTATTCTGTTTCCGCATCAAGGTCAATAAACGTATAAGATGTGATATCATTTCCCAAAGTCGCAACTAGTTCATCCGCTTTATAAACCTTATAACCATCAACACCACGATTATCTATGGAAGCTGTCCAGGAAATCGTTATACTGGTTATACCGGCAATAGCCGTTAAATCGCCTGGTTGTGTTGGTGACTCATCATCTGTTGGGAGTGCTTGCGAAGGATCGGCCCAGCTTAGGTGCATCCCGTTCCAATCAGCCGTTAACCAAACATCCCATGGAGTTGCTTCTCTACCTTTTATTATAAATGCAACTTTGGTATTACCAAGTTCAACCTGTGAGTTGATGTATCCAGCTAATTCTTTACCTAAAAAATAGTAAATATCACCATCATTATAGTCCCATATATTTACGGATGCTACTGGTTCATGAATGTAATTAAAGCCACGGGTAGCATTCCAGGTTATAGAATCAACAGTCCAATCGGTGTTTTTTAATGGATAGAGGTCTACCATAAAATTATCCAACATGGTATCACCATCTGCTACATGTTGTGCGCCCTGAAAAGCAATTGAAGCATACACCAAGGATGGGCTTTCAATAGAGCTAATATCAAATGAAACAAACCCCTCATAATCGCTTAAACCGTCATCAGTACGTTGAACCATAACATCATCTGGGTTTTGATCTATTGAATTGGGGGAAGCAGCGTAAGCTTCACCTGTTTGGTGATCTTGAACAGCTTCGGCATCGCGATCACCTTGATATACCGTTAGCTTCATTCCTTCCCAAGAACCGCTCATCCAAGTATCAAAATCCTGAGCATCCCTAGCAACGAATTTAAATGCTATCGTATCATTGCCGGCTGCCTTTGCATCTATTATGTATTGCGCTATTTCAGGCGAAGAATATTTATAGGATGCATTATAACCTTGAATATTAAGGGAAGTCAAAGGTTCTTCACCGATGGTAAAATCTTTGGCAATATTCCATGTCAAGTCACTCCTTGACCAATTTGTTTCTTCGCACGAATATACTTGTACCCAGTTGGCTTCAATTAAAGGCAACGTATTTTCCTCCTCATCCTTATTATGCTGACCTGCATAGCAACTAATAACTGCATATTTAAGGTATTCCGCACTTACTTCGCTTACATCAAATTTCACATAGGCTTCACGTTCTTCGCTTCCATCTTCGGTTTTCCAAACCTGTACATCGGCATCAGCAGCGTCAATAGAGGCAGGAGTTGCTTTATTTGTTTCAGCGGTGGTAATGGAACCAACAACCTTGTACGGCTCTGAATAGGTTAAAATGAGGTTTGAGGCCCCATCGGCCCATGAACCTGCCATCCAGCAGTCCCAGCTCTGTTCTTCCCGAGCTATAGCTTTAAACGCGACATGAGTTGCTCCGTTTTCTTTTTTTGTTTTAATATAATTTACCAATCCGGGCGAGTAAAATTCGTAAATATCAAACCCCGTCATATTGACTGTGCCCAAAAGCGTTTCTCCAATGGTAAAACTTTGAGCGGTGTTCCAGGTCAGGTCTTCACGTGACCAGCTTGTGTCTTCACAAGCATATATATCTACATAATAGGGATTAATAAGCGGTTGCTCCACGTCGTCTACCTTATTATGTTGCCCACCTGCAGCCTGAAATGCAGCATAACTCAAATATTCGGTTTCAATGCTGCTAATATCAAACAAGAGGTAAGACTCCTTATCATTGCCATCGCTCGTCTTTTGTACTTGCACGTCCCCAGTACTGGCATCCACAGTATTTGGGTTTGCTTCAGATGTTTCGGCAGATGTTGTTGCCCTCATATTGATTGTAACCTGGCTTTGGGCCAGTATCGAACCGCTCCACAAAGCGGCCATTATCGTAACAATTACGATATAGTAAAGCTTTTTTCGTTTCATAATTTTTGAATTTAATTGTTAATAACTATTGTTTTATATTAGTATAGGGATTCGTTTAGCAGGATCTCCTCGGTAGGTATAGCCCATACCAAATCGGCAGAATTCCAGGGCAAATCACTAATTCCCTTTCGATCTCCAGGAGGAATGGGATCCATCAGCCCTCTGAGATAATGAACACGGTCGCCCTCGGCATACATTTCAACCAGGCGCTCTTCATTAATCATTTGTTCGGTTATTTCTGCCGAGGTAGCATCCACATAGGTGCCTCCAACGGTTTCGTCCCAGGCACGTTCGCGTACCACGTTCAAATCATCGGCCGCACCCTGCTTATCGCCATCTAAAAACCGGCAAATGGAGCGGGTGAGGTATATTTCGGCCAGGCGAATCATGGGGTAATTCGTATATTGCCCCTTCGGACCTCGTTCTGTCCTATCGGATACGATAGTCCGGTAATCAAAATATTTCCGTGATTCATAATAAGCATTTGTGTCAGTTTGAAAAATGGGTTTGATATACGGTTCACGAACCACGAATAGTTGCTGGAAACGTTTGTCTCGCCTTGCCACATCCGTTATGGTCGTGTCATTTAAGGGATCGGGCATCCAGCCTAATCGTTTCAATGCATTTTCAGCCATATGGGTCTCCACCCAAGTGCTAAATCCGCCATTATACCGGTGGTTAAGTACCGTTAGGTGGAAAAAGCCCTGTAATTCGGCATCCACCTCATCATAATAAGCTGCATACATGATAACTTCTTTTCCCCTATCAAGTGAACTTTTATTAAATGCTTCTATAGGGTCTTCAGAAAGATCGTACTCCCCGTTATTTTGGTCAATAATAAAATCGCATTCCTGTTCTGCCAAATCAAATTCGTGTCTTTGAAAATACGTTCGTGACAACATAGCTGCCGCAGCAAATTTATTGGCTCTTCCTGCCTGATAAGAAGGGTGCATTTTTCCAGGGATATATTTTAATGGCAAATAGTCCTTTGCTTTTTTAAAATCATTCACCAACAAATCATAGATTTCTTGAGTAGTACCAATGTGTGGTGCAGAAGCTTCATTGGTGTTCTCGGGCCAGTGTTTTCGTAACGGGATGTCTTTTGTATCGTTGAGACCGTCTTTCTCGTAAGGCGTACAATGCATCAAGGCCAAGTGATAGTATGCATAGCCCCTCATAAAATAAAGCTCCCCAATAATGCGGTTCAAATTATTTTCACGATCAGCTTCGGTAATATCAGGGTAAGGGTTCCAATCGTTTTCTTCGAGATAATCCAATGTAAAATTTGCCGCTGAAATAACCTGGTAAAAGCTTACCCATGCACTATATGTATAAACCGACCAATCCTTCACGCTTCTGTCATAATCCCATTGCGTATCATCGGCAAACCCCACATGGTCGCCAACAGATTCGCGAAGAATCACATGGTTAACCCAGGGATTGTCCCAGTCTTGATTGGTTAAAGCTCGTTGGTATAAACTGATTACAGATCGTTCCAATGATGTTACATCAGTGTACGGAAAAACAGGCGGTTGTTCAAGTTCGAAGAATTCATCCTCGTTGCAACTAAACAATGTTAATAGCAACATAGCAAAGCCTATAAAAAATATATTATATTTCATTGTTGTATTATTATATGTGTTAAAAAATAATTGATTAAAATTTAAGGTCAACACCAATGGTGTAGGTCTTAAGTTGTGGGATTACCGCATTGTAAACCTGGGTAGATCCTTCTGGATCCCAGCCTGGATATTTTGTTATGGTAAACAGGTTAGTACCCGAAGCATATACCCTCAAATGCTGAATCCCTATATTGTCCAGCAACTCTTCTGGCAATGTATAGCCAATTTGAACGTTTTTTAACCGTATGTAATCGCCTTTGTATAAATATTTATCATATCCGCACCATACACGTGATAAATCATACGTTTGGGCAGTTTCAGGGTCGTCCCCAATCACATGTGGGTCAAGTTTAGGCTTTGGGTACTTTGCAATATCTCCTGGTTTTTCCCAGTAATTTCCTACAACATCTTTTCGCAAGGTTCGGTTCTCTGCAATGGTGCTATTTACTTGTTCGTTGTAATCGAAAATATAGTTGCCTCCGGAGAAAGAAATGTAAAAACCAAGATCAAATCCCAAAAACTCAAAAGTGTTGGTAATTCCACCATAATAGGTTGGGGTAGCAGTTTTTCCTTCATGTCTGAACATATTTTTCTTAATATTTGAACTGCTTGCATAAATAAGACTATCTGAACCGTCTAATGCTTGTAAAGTACGAGTTTCCCCAGTCTTCTCGAAATGTTCCCTGTCCAAGGCATATAAGCGTTCTATTCCTGTTTCAGGATCGACATCGACATAGCGCGCCAAATACCACTCGCGCATTGCATTTCCAACAGTAGAAATCTTGTAGCCCTCAATTATATTGTTGCCCTGATTGTCAATCCTCTGTAATATGTTGTGGTTGGTACCAAAATTGAAATTGGTGGTCCACTTAAAGTTTTTATGATGGATATTTACCGATGCTATTTCTAACTCGACACCCGAGTTGTCCAATCGTCCGATATTCCCCCAAGCCTTGTTTGCATCGTAATTATATACGGTTGCAGATATGCCTGTGGAAATTGGCAATGGTGTCTCTACCAATAGGTTATCAACCTGTCGGTAGTAATAGGCAACCGATCCACTTACGCGGTTATTGAAAAGCCCAAAGTCGAGCCCCCCATCATAGGAATTAGTAATTTCCCATGTTACCCCACTTACAAGATTGGAAGGCATAGTACCCAACCTCCCATAAATATCCTGGCTTCCATAAAGGAAGTTAGTTTTGTAGTTTTGGATAAACCTATTCGCCGGGATACCTTCATTGCCAGTTTGTCCAAAGCTTCCCCTAAGCTTTAGAAACAAGGCATCTCCTGCAAAATCCATGAAATTCTCTTCGGTTATAATCCATCCTGCAGAAATAGCCGTGAAATTTCCCCAACGTAAATCTTTAGGGAATTTAGATGAGCCATCGCGCCGGTAACTTAACCCTAAAATATAGCGTTCGTTGAATTTGTAATTGATCCTTGAGAAATAGGATAAGAGAAAGCGTTCGCCCGTCATACGGCCTTCCATATCTACCAGTGCCCCTACCTCTGATAATTGCTGGTATGGGTTATCAATGTCCCTTCCTACCATGTAACGACGATATCCCGAATTACGTTGCCCTTCCGAACCCAAGACGGCGGATATGGAATGTTTCCCCCAAGTGTGATGGTAGCTCATGTAAATATTGTTGTTAAATACCTTTTGGATGCTGGCTTCTTCCCGACCTTGTGAGCCTGGTTCGCGGATAACTTCTGAAGTGAAGGCGGTGAGGTTGCTTTGCATGACATCAAAAGAAGTTTGGGCACGAATTGCCAACCCTTCAATGAATGGCACCGTGTATTCAGTACTAAATGCCCCAATGCCTCGGTAGGTGGTTAAGTAGTTGCGAAAGTTATCCGGGTCAATCGAAGCAACCGGGTTATACACGGCAGGATTGTAGTATTTACCAGTGCTATCGTATACCGGATACCATGGAAGGCCGTGGATGCTTGTGGCAGAAAACCCGCCCATGTGACCTGTTAAATTCCCATCGAGACTTCCTTGGCCATCGCTGGGCACACGATTGTTTTTGGTATGCGAAAGCGATATGTTTGCACCAATATCAAGGTTTTTTACGGGTGAGAAATTCATTTTTCCCCGTGTAGAAAACCGTTCCAATTCATTGTATTTGACCACACTTTTGTCTTTCCGGTAATTACCACTTAAAAACATATTCATGTTTTCAGATGATGTTGTCGTTGAAATATTTATATCCTGATAAGATCCTGTCTGTAAAATATGATTAAACCAATTGGTATTGTTTGCCAAAGCTTCCTCCCGTGTTAAAAAAGTTTCTGCATCAGGTTGCAAAGTGTAGGTGTATTGTGGGTCGAAATAATCCAACGAGTCGTTTTGTGCAGCCACGTCCAAAATAGAAAACCACTCCTTTGTATTGCAAAACCCAATATCTTCGGGGGTTCTGGTAAGTTCTGACATACCCGTGGAATAATTTATCTGTATGCCGCCCTGATCCTTTTTACCCGATTTGGTGGTTACGATTATAACACCATTCGACCCTCGCGAACCGTATATGGCAGTGGCACCGGCATCCTTCAATACCTGTATGCTTTCAATATCGGCTGGGTTAATCAGTGCCATAGGGCTTTGCTGCTGTGCGCCATAGTTATCTACGTCGGTATTATTGTTAATTGGCATCCCGTCAATAATCCAAAGCGGACCAACCGAAGCATCGAAAGAGTTCAATCCTCGAATAAGTACTTCTTCACCAGCTCCAGGCACGCCACTGTTCGATTGAACCGACAAACCTGCAGCCATACCTTGAAGTGAGCTTACGAAAGAGGCTGATGATTTATTGTTTTCAATGGTTTTGTTGTCAATTGTGGAGACAGAACCCACGATATCGCGCTTTTTTAAAGAACCATACCCAACAACAATAACTTCATCCAGCGAAGCAATATCCTCGGCAAGAACCATGTTAATCTCGCTTTTTCCGTTGACAGGCACCTCTTCTTGCAGATACCCAACGAAAGAAAAAGAAAGTATTGCATTTTCATCTGATACGGTAATTGTGTACTCACCGTCTAAATTGGTAACTGTACCATTGGTGGTCCCTTTTTCAATTACGTTTACACCAGGAAGCGGATCGCCATTTAACGATGATTCCACTTTACCTGTAATGATTACGCCTTCCTGAAGACTTCCAGTTACTTCACCTGCATACAACTGAAAGCAAAAAGGCGATAGCTGACACATGACATATATCAGCATTAACCATAAAGTCTTTTTAGAGCTATAAACAATTTTTTTCATCAAAATAGTTTTTAATTAATAGTTTCTTATTATTAAAGTAGTTTTAAATAGTTTAAATTAAACCCAATTTCTTTCGTACAAAAAGAATCAAAACAAAACTAATCAGCAATATGAAGTGTTAGGGTATAATATTCTTCCAACATGGTCGAAAATAATTCGAAGGTAGGGGTAAAAATCTTCAAAAAAAGGGGTAAAAATCTTCAGATACAGTAAGTAATTAGCTGTTTTTCAAGTAATCAGAAGGCACCTTTCCGAAATATCGTTTAAAGCATTTTGTAAAGTATTTTGGATCGGAAAAGCCTACTTTATACGCAACTTCATTCACATTAAAATCTCTTTTTAGCAGGTATTGTTTAGCATTTTCGAGTCTTAAATTCATAATGTAATTGCCGGGCGGAACGTCAATTAACGCCTTAAGTTTCAAAAAGAGTTGAGTATTTCCCATTCCTACTTGCCTGGCAAGTACTTTAACGCTGAATTCAGGATTGTCCAGGTTGTCTTCAATTATTTTTTTCACTTTTCCAATAAATTCCTGATCAGTTCGGTTCATTTGTGCGGAAGACTCGGAATCCACCGATTTTTGAAAATCATAAACACTTATACCAGCTTCGTTTTGGTAGAATTTCTTAAGATTATCCCTTAATTTGAGCAAATTCTGAATTTTAAGAAGTAAAATTGCTTCGTTAAAGGGCTTTGTAATATAATCATCAGCACCGGTTTTCAACCCCTCAATTCGTTTATCGACTGATGCAAGGGCAGTAATTAAGATCAAAGGAATATGGCTCGTCCTGGCGTCTTTTTTTAGCAATTTGCCCATTTCTATACCATCCATATCGGGCATCATTATATCGCTAAGAATGATATCCGGCATTTTTTCGAGCGCAATTTCTATTCCTGTTTTACCATTGTTGGCCTCCAGTATTGAAAATTTTGTTGACAGGAACCTACAAATATATTGTCTCATATCCGGATTATCATCAATCACTAAAACGGTGTCTTTTTGAACTCCATCATCCGATTCGTTTATTGGATTATATTGATAATAAAGGGAATCCGTGTACAGCATGATTTTTTCCGGAGCTTGAACAAATTGCTTATAATCATCACTACTTTGCAGACTGCTATCATCAAGTTTCTGTAATGGTAAGTTCACAATAAAACTGGTACCAACACCTGTAATGGAATTAACAGAAATTTTGCCTTTCATCAGGTTAACCAAATCTCTTGTAAGAGCCAGTCCAATTCCTGTACCCTGGGTTTTATTGCCCCCTTTGCTTTTTAACTGGTAAAAACGATCGAAAATCAAGGGGATGAATTCCTTCTCAATTCCAATACCGGTGTCCCTGATTTCAAACTTTAAGGAGTCTTCCTTATAGTCTATTCCTAAGAAAACCTTACCGTCTTTGCCAGTAAATTTTAATGCATTGGACAAAAGGTTTGACAATATTTTGTTCAACTTGTCGGCATCCAATAGCACAACCTTGTTTTCAGGTATATTGGAGTTATAAATAAACTCAATATCCCTAGAAAGTGCCAATGCTTCAAAATTTTTTGCCATTTGATTCAAAAAATCCGCCAATACTATTTTAACCGGTTCTGAATTCATCTTTCCACTTTCCATTTTTCGAAGATCCAGCAATTGGTTGGTTAGTTCCAACAATCTTTGCACATTACCTGAAACAAGCGAAAATAGCTGCAACACCTCATCCCCCCACTTATTTTTTAAAGCTTTTTCATAAAGACGGGAAACCGGCCCTGAAATAAGTGTTAAAGGTGTCCTTAATTCATGTGAAATATTGGTAAAAAAAGCAAGTTTTAACTGATTAACTTTACGCTCATTTTCCCGTTCAATTTGCTCTAGTTTTAAATTGTTTCGAATTTTGATTTCTTTTATTGTTAAATGCCTACCTATGGCAATTAGCCCCGAAATAAGGATGAAATAAAAAACGTATGCCATTTTTGTCTTCCAGTATGGAGGATTTATCCGAAATGGAAAAGAAACAACCTTATCCATCCAGAAACCTTCTGAATTTGTTGACTTTATTTTAAAGGTGTAGTCACCCGGTGGAAGATTGGTATAGGAAGAAAACCTACTTTTTGAGGAAGTTTTCCAACTATCATCAAACCCTTCTAGTTCACACGAATATTTAATTTTATCCGGGTTTAAATAATCTATTGCGATATATTCAAAACGAATGGAATTTTCATTATAACGAAATTCGGGAACTTTCTTGTTTGAAGTGTAATCGGATATTAAAACTCGACCATTAAAGGGAACACCGGGAACAACTTCTTTTCCAAAAACCTTCACGGAAGTTAGGTAAAGATCAATACTTACCGTGTCAATATTTATCCTATTCGGGTCAAACAAATTGAAACCATTGTTTCCACCGATAAAAAAATGTTTCTTTTTGGTTTTATACAGGAATTTGCAATTGTTGGACTGTATTCCATCTTCAGCGTTATATGTATTAATGACTTTTAAGTCCTTTCCTATGGAGGATAGCCCCATGTTAGTGGTTACCCATATCCTGCCTTTTTTATCGGTTGATACCCCGGTTACCTTATTGCTTGGCAATCCATTGCTTGTTGTAATTGAAACAAATTTTTGTTCTCGTGTATCATAAATATTTACCCCACCTGTTTCTGTTCCAATTAATATTTCACCCTCGTTACCTTCACTAATACATTGAATCCTATTTGATGAAAGGCTGTTTTCATTCTTTTTGTGAAAAAATGTTTTAAACAATAATTCATTGGGGTTGGCTAAAAAATAGGGATCATTTAAATCTGCCATGTTCAAGCCATGATATGTTCCTATCCAAAGAATGTTATGGCTGTCAACATATACATCTAGAATGCCGTTGTGCGCAATTGAATAATCGTTTGCAGGGTCGAACTCAAAATGGAAATATTCCCCTTTTTCACGATTGTAATAAATTAAACCTGAATAAAGCGTGCCAATCCAGATATTCCTGTTTTTATCTTCAGTAATACACCAAGGTTCGTTCAACTTGTTGGCATTTTTAATTACTTGTTGATGCACAACCCCTTTCGATTGATCAAACGTGAATAATCCCTTTCGAAATGCTAAAATCCAAAGGATTCCCTTGCTATCCATAAACAAACCTTTAACGGTAGAATGTTCAAATATCTCAAGGTTTTTACTTATTTTCTCGTTATAGGCGTAAGAATTGTTATCCGGGCTAAATTGGATTATGCCATCTCCGTCTGTTCCTAACCAATATTGTTGACCTGCTCCATCTTCTGTTATAGAAATAATATTCTTCGAGCTCAAGTACTTTTCTTCGCAAGGTAACGGGTAAACATGGTTGAACCTTGATTTTTTGGGATTGTAAATATTAATTCCGTTACTCACGGTACCTATCCATATTACACCCTGTTTGTCTTTGTAGAGATAGCAAGTCTTATTACTTGAAAGGCTACCTGGGTCGGCTAAACTTGCCCTTTTAACATGGTGTTCCCCACTATGCAAGTTATACATATATACTCCACTCCCATCAGTAGCCAACCATGTTGTGGAATCTGAAACATCAATTACAGAACTTATTTTTATCCCGTCAAATAAACCTTGAAGACCTTTGTATGGAGATGATGGCAACTGTTTTTCAGGATGAAAAAAAGACAGGTTGCCATTCTGATGATAGATCCAGAAATAACCTTGATTATCAATTCTAATATTACTATATGGATTTAATAATTTTTCCTTGTTACCTCCTTCTAAAATATTAATAAAAGTATCGTTGGCTTCATCAAATTTATAAAGATGATTTGTGAAATTCCTTAACCATAGAGTATCGTCTTTATCTAAGTATAGAAATGAAATAGATGATTGCTTTCTCATTGCATTATCCATGCTTTTCATTTCAAAATAATGGCGAATGTATCCCGGCTTTTTCTTTTCAATAAGCTCCTTTATGTTTAATTTATACAGTCCCGCATGGGTTCCTACCCAAAGCAGGCTATCATCCGGAAGAATTGTAAGTATGTAATTGAAAGCATCTGAAACATCCTCTTGAGTTGAGTAATCAAAACTGATTTTTGAAAACGTCTTCGTGTTTCTATGATAAATATTTAAACCATTGTTGGTGGCTATCCAAAAGTTTCCGTATTTATCTTCTTCAATATGGTTGATATAAGAATTGCTTATGGTTGTTGAATCGTTTTCATCGTGCGTGTATGTTATAATTTCATGGCCATTGTATAAGTTTAGCCCATCGTAGGTGCCAAACCACATGTATCCCTTACTGTCCTGATACATTGAAATAACAGCACCACTTGTTAATCCATCAGAAGAAGACAAATGAGAAAAAGAAATATTATTCTGTGCTAAAGATACAAGGGTTAAAATAGAAACAAATGATAGTATCAAAAACGACTTATATAAATTAAAAGGCCTCATTGAATAATATGTTAATTCAACAAAATTAGCAAGCAATAAAGATAATAAAAAGAGTATGGTTGCGGAAAAAAATGTTATAAACAGGTAAAACCCTTGTTCGTTTAACTCCAACCGGTCAACTTAGTACTAAGTGAATGGTGTTTTGAGAATGAAGGAGGAAGTAAGCAAGACATTTTAATTATTCAACAATTACACAGCAGTATCAAGCTCTTTTGACATATTGATGTAAACCCCGCGATCTGGGATTCAACATATCAAAAAAGTTTCAATAATACATCCCCCAGGTTTTCCTTGCTGCTGAGCCTTATCCACCCGGGTTTTCTTACTATCTCCAGAAGTTTCCCATACCTGTGTTGGTTGCCGGGAAACTCCTCCATTATTTTTTGCAATAGCGGATCCGGCGCCTCTTCTCCCTGAAATGTCAATTTTTCAATGACACCTCTCTTTACTTCCAGCTTAAAACTAACCGGGATACCATTATAACTGAATGTCCTGTTGAGGGTGTACTTTGGCGAATATCCATAATTCCATTCCCAGGTACGGTATTTATCGTTGGCTAATGATTTTACGCGTGCTTCTTCTTCCTCGGTATACTGGTATTTTTCGATATCCTGAAAATAATCATGAAAAAAAACTACCATTTTGTCGATGAAATCTTCAATGCCTGAAACACCTTTTAGCAAGGGCTGCAAGTTGGTTACACTGGCCCGAACCGATTTAACCGCTTTGTCGGTGTATTGTTGGAAAGGGGTATTGATAACTTCATGTAACTTCCCGAGATCGGCATTAAACAGAATGGTACCGTGGTGCAATACCCTTCTTTTAAAAACATGCTCGGCATTCCCCGAAAATTTTAAGCCATTGTATAATAAGCTGTTGTGACCCCCAAAGGTGGTGTGCAGTCCCAGTTTTTCCAGGAAATGAATTACCGGCAGGGTGAAGCGTTTAAAGTCAACCAGGTTACCTTCCTCACCGTTCATGATAAAAGTGAAATTTACATTTCCTTGATCATGGTACACTGTGCCGCCGCCTGATAACCTTCGGGCCAAGTCGATGTTATTTTTTTGAAGGTATTCAAAATTGGTCTCGGCCCATGCATTTTGGTGTTTGCCTACCACCACGCATGGCTTGCTCCTCCAAAGAACAATATAGTCATCGGGTTTGTTCTTTAACAGCACCTCTTCAGCGGCAAGGTTGTAATACGGGTTCAGGTTACCCGAAAGTATAATTTTCATGGTAATTAAATAAAGTCGCGAATTTACAAAAAAGGCCAGGGGTTAGCAAGTTCATCAAATGAAGCAAATAACACCTGATAAATTTTTGGATGCAGGGTTAGTATATAACGTGAAAATGCTATTTTTGTTAATGTAAAGGTAAAATGATAAAATAAACCCTCTTTAATGAAAAATAATGGTATTCTTTTATTGGGGGATAAAAGCGTACCGGTAATAAATAATTTCACATGGATAAAATGAAATTGGTTTCCATTATTTCTTTGCTATATATGAGGTGCACCAACAAGGCAAGGTTTTTGGGTTTAGGGATGTTACTGTTCTTATTTTGTTTTATAAACCACGGATTTACCCAGCAGTATGGTTTTAGCAGGTATGGTATTGAGGATGGTTTGCCCCAGTCTGAAGTTTTTGATGTTATACAGGCAAATGACGGAGCCTTGTGGATTGCCACGAACGGCGGGGGCATGTGCAGGTTTAACGGGAGCAAATTTAAAGTTTACTCGAAAAAATTAGGCCTAAATGACAATATTATTGCTGATCTTTTTGAAGACAGCAAGGGAAAGTTGTGGATTGGCACCTCCAAGGGGGTGAGCTCCTTTGATGGTTATACCTTCAAACACTACATAGATTCTTCCGGTTTTGGCAATTCAAGGTACCAGCAAATCTCGGAGGATAAAAATGGTCAAATATGGATGGTAAACCGCGAAAACCAAAACAATTTCAATATAATGAGATTGGTTAATGGTGAGTTTATAGATTTCACAGCTCAACATGATATTCTCACGGCAAACAATACTGTTTTTGGTTTATTTGCTTTAAAAAACGGGAATATGCTCGTTAGCACCACGGGGGGGGTGTACGAGTGGGCTAATGATGAACTGGAATATTCCGGGTTAAACGATCTCCCACTTTTAAACAATAAATTTATTAATCCCTTGTTTGAAGATGAAAAAGGGGCTTTGTATCTGGTTGCATTCACGGGGATTGAGCCGGGAAATTTTTTTAAGTACCATAACGGCATACTCGAAAAAGTACCTTATCCGGAAAACTTACCCTTTAATTTGGTAAATGCTTTCTTCGTGGACAGCCAGGACAGGATATGGATATCTTTTTTCGGGGAAGCCCTGGTGATGCTCCATAACAATGAATCTAGAATTTTTAACCAACGAAATGGATTGCCCAGTAATCACGTCAACAATATCATGGAGGACAGGGAAGGAAACATTTGGCTGGGTACCAACGGGAGTGGCCTGATAAAATACTGTGGAAAGAAATTCGTTGCTTACAATTTTAACAAGTACATTAACGGGAACATAGTCCGGTGCATCCATCATGACGAAAAGGGCAATTATTGGTTTGGTATAGCGGGAAATGGCCTGGTTAAATACGATGGAAATGATTACAAGACTTTCCGCAAAGAAGAATTCCCGCGATTACGCCATGTAAGAAAAATTGTAGACCTTCCGAATGGCCACTTGCTTATCGCGACCTTTAACGGGAACATCGCTTATGACGGGACAAAATTTTACAACT
>Ga0207419_1000670_pt1 | contig 29208 bp, 26 predicted proteins | sample ElkSloMetagenome_4_FD_184723 | JGI IMG/M metagenome (GOLD analysis project Ga0207419, IMG submission 184723) | Hot spring microbial communities from Elkhorn Slough, Monterey Bay, USA - MD2A (version 2) | ecosystem: Environmental > Aquatic > Marine > Intertidal zone > Estuary: Microbial mat ... | reverse complement strand
GCATTAAGAAAAAAGGGAACTGGGCGAGCTGATTGCGGCTTGAAGTTGCGACAAATGACGAAACACCCTTTGCGCATCTTTCGGTTGATAATAATCTGAATATAGGAGGGGTTGGGAACATTATTGAAAGAGGCACCGGCGGCTATTGTATCAACCACTGAATATCGATATACACTTTAGGAAATGGGCTGGTTTGCGCTTCAAGGCAACGCCCTTGTTGATGCGGGACGCTGGCGAAATCCCGGAGGTGAATTCGGTAACTTAACAGATGCTGATAACCTTAAGGCTTGTCCTGGGGTGGGATTGCGCTTCATCCATAAGCAAATCTTCAATGCGATCTTTAGAATCGATTATGGGGTGGGCATTACACCAGGAGCTACCCAAGGATGTGTTTCGGGATTGGGCAGTACTTTTAATGGGACCCAGAACATACAAGCCCGGCAAGGCGGGCGTATCATTGTCTTATGGTAAACTATTAACAGCTTTATTCTTATTTTTTGCAAATAAAAAAATAAAATAAAACTATCAACAACATGCTGTATAATTAATGGCCCCAACCAATTAAACTGAATAGGGGCCACTAACCATACAGCTATCCTTAGGCACAAGCTGAACTCACTCAAACGGAGTCGAATGAATAGAAAATTTTTCATACTAATATTCGGAATTTTAATTCTGTCGAATTGTAAACAGAAAAGCCGAACTGAATACTCATTCGCAAAAGTTCAAATAAATGAGTCTGACTATTATTTGACTTTACCAATCGGAATTAAAAAAAATGAAGTTGATAATTATACGGAAGGTTTTTACCAACATTTTATATATGCTGACAATAGTTATGTGATAATATTGAGAGGCGGGAATGCGGAACTGAACGAACCTGAAAATGATAATCCTGATTTTCACTCAAGAGGTCAAAGTGTTGATGGAATCCGAATGATTTACGGAAATGTAAAAAGCGAGCGAAAAGCGGAATTTGACAAAGCTTTTGACTTGATGAAAGAAAACGGAATAAAAAAATAATAAAGCATTGTGCCTAACAAAGAACTGAGTTAAAAAACAAGCAATTTTAAGCTAATTTAGAAACAAAGTTTTCATCATAAGGTAACCCGCTTTTTGCAATAGCAAAAGCCTGTTTTAAGAGCTTATTGGCTACCGCAATCAATGCTACTTTTTTACTTTTTCCCTTGGCCACGATGCGCTCATAAATTTCCCTACATGCATTGTTGTACCTGCCTGCCGGCAGGCAGGTTTACAGGCCGTAAAAGCGCATAAAAACAACAGGTTTCCAAGCTTCTTATTACAAACCTTACTAATTCTACTTCTCCCTCTAACGCTGCTTCCAGATTCCCGTATGGTGGGTGTATTACTAACTTAACTACATAGCTGAGATGCTGTTTCAAATTTTGAAAAACCATCAGTTACCACGATTAAAAACAAAGCGGTCTTTACGCCCATTCCTGAAATACCCTCAAGCAATGTCAATTGCTGTTGTTGGTCTTGTTTCACCAGTTCTAAAAGACAATCCCCAAGCAATTCAATCTCTTTGTTGAGATGTTTCAACTGTCGTTTTAGCGAACGGTCAACAAACTTTGGGGTTATACCCAAAACTTCTTCGCCATGAAGCTTGTTCTTCGCTGCGTTGCGTTGCTTTACATAATTATCCAACAACCTAAAGAGCTGCAAACATTCTGCATGTACATCGGTCAGGGCGTCATAAAGCGGCAGATCGTTTATTGTGCCATAATCAGATATAAATCTGGCATCACTCTTATCTGTTTTAACCTTGGCCAGTTTCATCTGGATAAACCGTTTTATTGATAAGGGATTAACGACCGACGCAGCCACTCCCCTTTTATGTAAAAACTGTGCTAACCTGTAATGATAATAGCCCGTAGCTTCCATAACTACCAAAGCATCTGAAGGAAGGGCCTTTAATAGACTCTTAAAGCCTTTATCATCATTGTTGAATTGAAAGTGTCCTGATGCATCACTATAGGCATCAAAGACATTTTCACTTATGTCTATACCATAAATTTTTTTACCTTTAATTATAAGAATTGAATTTGGAAAGGACATTCTACTTTACTTTCAACAACTTAAAATCGAGGTCTAAAAGCCTCACAGAACTGAACGAAATTTAGGTAGAAAAAGAGAGAGGATTTTTCCCGATGCTTCAGGATTGTCGAAGTATTAATCTTCACCGTGTGTACTAATTTTAATTCTCTCTTTTGTTCTTTCTGATTTATACTATAAATTTAATAGATTGTAAACTTAAGACGTGTATAAGCAATAGCGGGTTTAGTGCAAAACCGCAAAGTTTTTGTGTTTTTAGAAAATTAAAAGCTTAACCGAAAAAATTGCGCATTCTTGCCCGCCACAAACCATACACGCAAAACGTTGTACACCATTTTTATCAAAATCTGTAATCAAATGAAGAATCTAGAATTGATGAAATTAATACTTATTTCCTGCATTATTGGGTTTACAATGGGGTGCAAAAATGATAAAAATGAAAATGATGACATTTGACCTAATCAAGGACAAGGATATCGGTAAAGTTGGAACGCCTGAAAGAGATAACTATAAATTTGACTTACGAATGGAACTGTTTGGATATATGATAAAATCTGTTCGAAAAGAGCGAAATTTCACTCAAGAGCAACTTTGCGAACTAATTGGTGTTCAAAAATCTCACATATCTAAACTAGAAAGAAACACTAAAAATGTAACTATCGAAACGATTTTGAAAGTTTTTAGAGCTTTGAAAGCAAACGTTCGATTTAGCGTAGAAATTAATGAATCTGAAGTTAAAATAGCATGAGCAACCCGGCTTTTCAAGCGATGTTATATTTCATGGGTGTGGAATTTTCACTTTTAAATTTCGGCATATTTGCTAACCTTGGTTTATGACGACATAGTTTTGCCGAACCATTCCACAATGACATCTATTTTTTTATTTCCAACAAAGTTCTGTATTTATAAACACAAACCTGCAGAACTTAAAACGCAATGCAAGGTAAATACAATCATTACGACATCTTAGGTATAAAAAAATCCCACCAAAATGGCGGGACTTAATTACGATTAGTTCGATAATAGTTATTGCTTTCCTTTGGCTACCGATGCTCTTAACATCCATGCCATTTCCTCGTGCTCCATCATTAAGCCGGTTAAGAAATCGCCGGTACCTAAATCTTTATATTTGTCTTCTACTTTTTCAATATTCTCTCTGATGTATTGAATAATAGTATCATGGTCTTTTAATAAGGCTACCATATAATCGTGACTTACATTATCGCCGTTATATTCTTCGGTTAAATTGGTGTGATCTAAAAATTCCTTGAGCGTTCCAGGAGCGTAAATGCCCACTTTTCTAATTCGTTCAGCGACATCATCAATAAATTCCTTGATGGCATCGTAATGCTCTTCAAAAAATTCGTGCTTGTTGTGAAAATCATGACCTTCTAAATTCCAATGTGCCCTTAGGGTTTTGGTGTAAAGTACAAATTCATCTGATAGTACCTTAGCCAATATCTCTGATACTTTTTCTCTATTTTCTTTTGTAATTCCTATGTTGGTTTCCATTTCGTAATAATTTTTATTTATTGTTATCTTCAAATTTAAAGTTATTCTTGACTCAAATTTACCTCATTAGATAAGTATATGAACGAAATCGCAAAATCAATCTTAAGATTTTCATAACATCATATAGCTTTTGGCGCATTTTAGATAATTTAAATTTGAATAAATTTAAAAAACGCATGAGAACGTTAGTAATAGGTGATATTCATGGGGGATTAAAAGCTTTGGTGCAATTATTGGCAAAATTAAAATTAAGCCAAAAGGATACATTGATTTTTTTAGGTGATTATGTAGATGGATGGGGCCAATCAGCCCAAGTTTTGTCATTTCTATTAGAATTCTCAAAAAAACAAGAGTGCATTTTCATAAAAGGCAATCATGATTTATGGTGCGAACGCTGGCTGCGTGACTCCAGTACTGAGCAAGCCTGGTTAGCTCACGGTGGCGCTGCAACTATAAAAAGCTATGAAACCGTTTCAAATGCAGAAAAAACCAAGCATTTGAGGTTTTTGGAAGATATGCCACTTTATTATTTGGACAACCAACGGCGTTTATTTTTACATGCTGGATTTACAGCTGAAAATGGCGTCGAAGAAGAGGATGTGCCCCAGAATTTATTTTACGATAGGACCTTGTGGCAAATTGCCATGCAGGCAGAGGCCAATGAAATATCGAGTGACGAACCTTATCTGAGACGGTTTAAAAATTACAATGAGATATTTATTGGTCATACCCCAACGCTTCGTTTTGACCAAGATACACCCATGAAGGCTCTGAACGTGTGGAATATAGATACCGGTGCAGCGTTTACCGGTAAATTATCAGCCATAGATGTAAATTCAAAAAAAATATTTCAAAGTGAGCCTGTTACTGATTTTTATCCTAGTGAAAACGGACGCAATTAAGCCCTATGAACCAATAGTTCTTTTGTAGTATTTAAATAATTCATCTGCCGAAGCACCAAACCATTTCTTGATATAGATGACAAAAAAATGAAATTGAACCTTCCAAACACCGTATTTCTTATACATTCGAGCAGAGGTGCGCAGTTTTGCATCAATTACCGTAAATTCCCTTCGGGCATAGAGTTCGTTGATTAAAACATTGTCTTCATAAATGATATACGTTTCATCGTAGCCGCCAATCTCATTAAAAAGCTCACGGGTAATATATTGGCTCTGGTCACCGCCACGGCAGGCACGCCATGAAAACTTGGTTAGCCAACTTGCCAAACGCAGCCACCAATGCGAACTGTCAAATTGCATTCTAAAACAACCAGCCTGATTCCCGTTATTAACTTCTTCAATGATAAGGCTATCGTAGTTTTTAGGCGGAAATGAATCGGCGTGCAGAAAGTAAAGAATTTGCCCAGATGCTAACCGTGCACCAGCGTTTAATTGTTTTGCACGTCCCTTTTCAGATTTGATTAGCAGGACTTCGGTATTGATTTTCAAATGTGTCTCTGTTGCCTTTTCTAAAACAAGAACATCACTGTTAAGGTCAAAATAGCTCTCTGAAAGAGGATCGTCATTGATAAATTTTGAAACAATCTTAGGAGAGTCATCGGTGCTGCCACCATCAACAACAATGATTTCTGCAACGTTTCCTGCTGTGGAATTTTCAGATAAATATTCAATCAAACTACCAATGGTCTTGGCTTCATTTAAAATTGGTATTATGATTGAAATGTTATCGGGCATATTGTCTTAGGCAATAGGTATTTTAGTAAAGTCTGCTTTTGTCGATTTCCGTTTTCTTAAACAAATTGAAATTGAATATATATTTTATTCCCATTTCACAAGGTCGAAATGTTTCCGTCTAAAATTTTAAGTAAGGATTCTCAATCCTCATTTAAGCTCCAATCGTATTCTAAAAATGAATATTCAGTTTCAGGGTTAATTTTGGTCTCGCTGTATTGATTTACATAGCCAATGATATCTTTTTTTCCATCAACTTTAAAATCTGAGCCGTACCAGTCAAATATTTTGGAAAATTTCGGGTTGTTCTTTGAAATCTCATTTTTGTTTCCGTTAATAAACTCAACCGTTACCTGTTCTAATTGTTCGTCTATTTTAGAGGCCATAAACGCCTCATTCAATAGTTTCGGACAGGAAAATGAAGCACAATTGATGGCGAAATGTATTCTGGGCTCGTTCATTTTTCTAAGAACACCGTTTTCTATACCGCCAAGTGATAATTCCTTCTTCTTTATTTTAACAAATGCTTTTGTAAACGCCCCATTAATGTCTTTAATGCTTTCCAAGGGGTAATTATCAAGAATCAATTGCACTGTTGCAGCATTATAAAGATTGATGTAGTAAGCGAGTAATTCTTGTACGCTCCAATTTTCGCTGGGTTCTAACTCAGAAAGCATTTTTAGGTAAGCGTCAAGTTCACTTTTATCCTCTTGAAAGGCTTTATAATCAACGAATCCTCTGCTATTCACATGCTTTTTTAACAATTTGTCCCATTGACCATGGTTCACAGTTACGGGGCTATTCGTGTTTGGGGAGGCTAAATCGCCCTCAACTTTCTTGGTTGGTTGACCCTGGCTCGAAAGGCCAGCTGCCGTTAGTAAGCTACAGTTTGTAAAACAGAAGGCTAAGGTTAAAAATAGCGTAGTTTTAATAATTGATTTCATAACAGTTTTTCTTCTATTAATTACGAATTTTTTGATCTGCCGGTTTTTATGGGGTAGATAGTTTGAGCAAAAAAATCCTTCGGGAATGTTTCGTCCTTGTCAAATCCTAGTTCTATATCACGCCCATCTTCTGGAATGTGGCTTGTACCAAACAGATAATCCCATATACTCAATGTGATACCATAATTAACGCCATACTTAGAAGAATTGGGCAGCATTTTAGCATGGTGCCAAATGTGCATTTTTGGGTTATTGAAAATGTATTTTAAAATACCATAGTCCCAACCTAAATTGGCGTGATTCAAATGGCCGATTGCAATGTTGAAAAAATGGACAATGGCCACATCCTGAGCATCAAACCCACCTATTACGGCAATTGGAATGTACAACAACGATTTGTAAACCACAGGTTCCATCCAGTGATAACGCAAATGTGCAGCAAATCCCATTTCTTTTACAGAATGGTGCACTTTATGAAAATTCCAAAGAAATGGAACGTGATGCAGAAGGCGATGTGTATTCCATTGCACAAAATCACTTATTATGAAAAATATAAAGAGACCGAGCCATCGGGGTAAATTATCAATGTCAAACAACTGCAGATTTACCAAATCGAAACCTAAAAAACGCAAGAGGTCATTAAATATCTCTGCTGCGGTATTCGATAATGCTATGAGAACGATAAGGTTCAAAAGAAAAAAATTGAAGAACATATAAAACGTGTCCAGCCAGAAATCCTTTCTAAACATTGATTGGTTCTTACGCCAGGGAAACAGTATTTCTAAAACCCAAACCAAAATGGATAATAGTATCAAACCGTAGAAATAATTATCCCAATGGTTTATTAGCAGCACCTCTTGTTTAAGGTAGTTCCAATAACTGGAATAGGCATTTTCTATAATGTCAAAATATTTATTCACTTTTTTTCTTAATAGATGGCTCTTGTAATAGTCGGTTAAACTTAAAAAACCTTTCTTAAGCCGCACTGGATTTTTCGGCTTTTTAAAACCTGAACATAGATTGTTAGCATGTTACAAACCTCTTATCAACTTCTTAAATAGAACAATCATATCGGGTTCTGCTTTATTTGCCATGTCTATAATATCTGTAATATCCACTGGTTCGAGATGGTCTGGGTCGCACTCATCGGTTAAAACCGATACTGCAGCCGCTTTTAAATTGAGCTGGTTGGCAACTATGATTTCTGGTACAGTACTCATGCCTACGGCATCGGCTCCTATAATTTTTAGCATTCTGTATTCTGCCTTGGTTTCAAGTTGAGGGCCAACCACGCTGGCATAAACGCCCCTATGTAATTTTACGTTGTGCTTTTCTGCAATACTTAGAAATTTGTCAATAAGCTCCTTATTATAAGGCTGGCTCATATCCACGAAGCGTTCGCCAAGTTTTTCAACACCCTTGAATGCCAATGGTGAACCACCTTGTAGATTAATATGGTCGTCAATTAACATCAGTTCTCCTTTTTTAAAGTTAAGATTGATGGCTCCCGAGGCATTAGACACCAAAAGCGTATGGATGCCGAGTTTTTCCATAACACGAACGGGATAAGTTACATCCTGTAGGGTATAACCCTCGTAAACGTGGAAGCGACCTTGCATGACAATGACCTTTTTGCCTTCCAATTTGCCGAAGATAAGTTTACCCTTGTGAAATTCTACTGTTGCGGTTGGGAAATAGGGAATGTGGTTGTAGCTAACTTCCTGAACTATATCTAGTTCCTCGGTTAATTGCCCGAGGCCTGTTCCTAAGATTATTCCAATTTCTGGCTTGTCAAAACCCTTTTCCTTTAGATAATTAGCCGTTTCTTTTATAAATTTTTTCATAGATGCTACCGAATGCGATTAATTTTAATTAGATAACTCGAAGCTCATAAAAATGAACCCGAGACAAATTATTTTTATAAAGTTCTAATATAATTAAATCTTCAATTTTCATTTGAAAATCTATCCTGTAATTGTGTTTCAGGATGATTGGAATTAAATGTGTTTTAGCGCTGGCGTTTCAAAACCGTCTCCATGTTGTAGTAAGGTTTCAATTGCTCATAATGCTCCATATCCTGAAATGTATCAACATCATTCAATGTTTCTAAAACATAAACCTTATGACGCTGTAAATCCCTTAAAGTGAACTCCCTTACTGTTTCTGTTCCCCAATCTTTATTTTTAAAGACTTTAGGGAACAGTTTTTTCATACCAAGTAAATAATAGCCACCATCTTGTGAAGGCCCAATAACCACGTCACTATGGTTTAATCTATCATAGGCTTCTTCGATTATTTTTGAATCTAAGTCTAGCAGGTCGCTACCAATAATGCAAACCCGTTTGTAATTAAGCTTGAATATTTCTGAAAACGCCTCAAGCATCCGTTCGCCTAAATCATGACCTTTCTGTAATTTTTTTCTGAAATGTTTGGCATCCCAAAGGTCGTCTTCAATTATATTTTCAGAATAAAACACAAATCTATCGGCCTCTACTTTTTTTGCTACATCGGCGGTGTGTTGAAGCAGATATTTGTAAATGTGGAGTGCCGCATCATCCCCAACCGTTTTTGCCAAGCGGGTTTTACATTTTCCCAACTCTGGATTACGGGTAAAGATGATTAAGGCGTTTTTTTGGATGTTCATGTTTATATTTAATTGTCAAAAGCTATTTGACGAAAGGTACAAGAGGCCTAAAGTTTAAAAAGGATAAATTAACGGTTTTTTTGTGTTCCATCGTCTTGAGGAGGCAAATCCCTGTTGTAAACCTTTACACCTTTTTTAAGCCACTTACCCCATATTTTTGAAAAGGCGTGAACGCTATCGGTTTCCTTATTGTCACTATCATAAACGGGAAATCCCTTGTTTTTCCATTCAAAAATCCCGCCGTATAGATTTTCAACATTGTTATAACCTGCTTCCTTTACTTTGTTTGCAACAATTTCCGAGCGAATACCAAGGGAACAATAGACTACAATGAGTTGATTTTTATCATCGATTATGTCATGAATCCATGAGATATCGAACTCATTATAGCCAACATAAATGGCATTTTTCAAATGGCTCACCTGATATTCATCCCTTTCCCTGGCATCCAAAAGGATTGCTTCGGTCTTGGGCATCACCAATTCTTCAATCGTGATATAAGGCACGAGATTTTTGTTGTGGGTTTTGAGCAAATCCTCAAGATTTTTTTGTCCAAAAGCCAAAATCGGTAGTGCCATCAATCCCATAAATGCAAAAATTTTCATTTGTTGGTAATTATTTGTTTGCGGTCAGACCTACCCGATACTTTTTGTGGACTCGTAGTTAGCAGGTGGGTGTAATGCGCCAATAGAATTTCGATGTGCATTTTTTATGTGTTAGTATTTATTGGTTTTCAAAGTACACTTTTAACAGTCCAATTATTATTCCATCGTGTGGTTAATAATAAATCATGGCTGTTTCATTTTTAAATTAAAGACCTATTTAGACCAATTTTTCAGTTGGCTTTACGCCATGTTCGTCAAATATTTCATCTTTATGGCATTTCATGAAATGGTCGCAATAAAGACAAATGTTTTTTAGCTCCTCATTCTTTAATTTTGCTTCTTCCACAGATACGCCTAGGGTTTCCCCCATTTTTAAAGGTTCACCGTCATTAAGCATTTTAAATACTGCATTTTTTGAAGCATATTGTAAAACCTTGGCAACTTTTTCCTTTCGCGCATCCCCCATAGGGAAGTGCGTACCCGGACAACACGGATTTATACGCCACAGCTGAATACTTATTTCCTGGGGAATATCCTCATAACCTCCCAAAAAATTTCGTGCTCCCGATAAGATTGTGCAAAAATTGTGGTTCGGTTCCTTCAACCAATTATCGTGTTTCATTGCCTTGCCTCGAGCCCAATTGCCGCCCAGCCACATTTCTTCACTTGCGCCCCAGTAACCCCAGCTTAAAGGGTTTTCGGCTAAGTAGTGTCCACCTTCAAGTAGTGGGTCTTTTTCGGTACCATTAACACCACAGCTTTCAAAAATATCGGCAAGCTCCATCAAGCGGCCGCCCGCTTTTTTGTGGTAACGGTCAATACTGGCAATGTCAAATCGAGTCACGCCTTTATCAATTAATATTTGAAGTTTTTCAGTATTTAACAAATCACCATTGGTCTGTAGCATAATTTGGGTGTTGCCTTTGTAGCGCTGATTTAACTTATCTAAAATGGCATGAAGCAATTTGATGTCGGCCAAAGGTTCGCCGCCGCTTAAAATCAAACGGTCCACCTTATCAGGCAGATTATCAATTATTGCCATGCAATCTTCTTTGCTTATACGTTTACCAAAGGGGCTGGAATTGTTATAACAATGATCACAATCATCATTGCAAAGTTGGGTAAAAACCCAGTAAACAGATTGTATATGGTTAAAATTTTTATTCATACAAATTGCGTTATATTCAGATTCATAAATCGCCATTACTATTGTGACAAATGATTTGTCATCTTGAAATTGGCATAGATTCAAGTTCTTGTTTTAGGAATTTCTATAATACGGCAATACCGTAATTAGCCTTTGGCACTTCGAAATTTCCGGAGACTTTATCGCCGCTCAGCCAATAGATAAGTTTATCGACGTAATTATCCAAATGAGTGATCTGTTGTACACCGTGTTCAACAATTGGGTCTAAAGTTGTTGCAAAAAGTGTGCCTCCGTATTGGTTGGTTTCCCAGCTAATGATCTCACCGTCAGGCTTTTTTTGAATAGCCTTGGCGCTAGAGGGCATACTGGTGTAAGAACCATGAGTGTGCCAGCAGGAGTGCCGCGGTGTAAGGCCATTGTAAATGGGATGGGAAAAATCAGTTTCACTTATTGGTGGATTTTTTGGGTCTTTAACCCACCAATAGTTATTTACAGGTCTATCTTCCCATTTAGCATCAATCCAGTCCATCGTGGAATCACCTTCTACAAAGACCTTATGGCCTTCTGCAAGAAAATTGTAAATAGTTGTTTTATGTTGTACAATTGCTTTTTGGTTGGATTGGAACGGGATAATAAGTGCCTTCAATCCTTTTATGGCATCTTTGTCAAAATCATGTACGTAAATCAGCTTAATAATATCCCGATATTTTGGAGCGGTTGCAAAGGTGTAGTGGCTCCAAACACCGTTAAATAAGAGTCCGATGGTTTTCATGTTCTTTTTTCTTTAATATTAAATCTAATATGTTATGGTATAATTTGCTCAAAGCACTACATGAGGCTTCATTATCAACTGGTATGGCTTCTTTATCCCCAAGCGGGGCACTTGCGGTTAGTAAAATAGTGCCATTTGTAGTGTTTTCGTCGAGCACTATAATGGGTCGATGCCAGGTATCTTCCAAGATTACATCAGCGTTTTTAGCGTTTTCGATATAACCACAGGCCCACCAACCGCTTATGCCATGATAAAAGATGAGTTCATTTAAATCGACCCCATCAAAAAGATTATATTTATCGGTTTTGATATTGTAACGAATATCAATTGTTTTTTTCTCATTGCTCATAACCCATTGATTACCCGGTATCCAATCTGTAAACCAACCGTCGAAACAAAAAAGTGATTTACCTTGGTCTAAAAATTTTCTAATTTTATCCTTTATTTTAGACATGGCAATATGGTCTGAGCCATTTGGAACGATAAGTAAATCAATATCAGAAAAATCTGGATTGAAGTTTTTTGTAACTTCAACTACCTCGTAATTTACTTTAGCATTAGACAGGAAATAACTCTCAATACCTTCTACGCCACTTGAAATAACTGCTGCCCTTATCATTACACTGTATTTTATATTTTACTTTTTGGCTCTAGAGTTTTCATCTTATCAGCGGTCGTTACTGTGTATCTGCGCCCAGAAATCCATTTCCTGTTTTACCCCAGAAAACTCATCTTCAAAAAAATGCCGCTTGGATTTATATTGGACAAGCTTTCCTTTTTGGATTTTCCCAATTTGACTGCCCATGACTATAGCTTCCTTTAAATCATGCGTAACAAACAGCGCCGAAAGCTGCATAAGTTCTGCCATTTGCTTAAACAACTCCTGCATTTTAGTTCGGGTTATGGCATCTAGAGCACCAAACGGCTCATCTAATAGTAATAATTCTGGCTTTATTACCATTGCCCTGCCGAAGGAAATGCGCTGGCGCTGCCCACCAGATAATTGATTAGGCATTTTTTTTGCATGCTTTGACATGTCAAGATTTTCCAGCATCTTATTCACCTTTTCTCTTATTGCACTTATTGTTTCCTTTTTAAGTCGTAATCCAAAAGCAATGTTTTCAAATGCATTTAAATGAGGAAATAGTAAGGCTTCCTGATAAAGATAAACGATGTTTCGCTTTTGTGGCTTTTCATTGTCTATATTTTTACCGTTCAGAAATATATGACCTTCATTTTGGGTATCCAATCCGGCAATTATTTTCAGAAGTGTTGTTTTTCCGCTTCCAGACGAACCTAACAAACTTAGGACTTCCTGTTTTTTTAAGGCTAGGTTTATGTCTCTCAAAATCGGTTCTTTTCCGAATTTTTTACCAAGATTCTTGATTTCTAAAATAGTGCTCATGATAAGGTCTTGGATTTTTCAACAAAAAACATTAAGCTTTTATTGATATAAAGCAATATCATTGGTGGTAAGACCAAAAGGCAGCAAGCCAATGCTGCATAATAGATATTTGCCTCAATTACAAAATTGAAAACGCTTACAGTTAGGGTTCTGATTTTTCCTGTTCCTATTAAGTTGGTCAAGCCATATTCAAACCACGAAATAAGAAACACTTGGAAGAAGCAGAGTGCAATTGCATTTTTTGAAAGTGGTAAAAGAACATATTTAAAGGTTTGCCATCGGCTTCCACCCAGAGTAAGGCTCAATTCCTCAATTGATTTTAGTTTAGTGTTCCAGAAATTAAGATAGATTATAATCCCAAACGGGAAAGCAATCAAAAATTGGGCGATAATGACCCCTAAAAACGTACCTGTAAGCCCAGTTATTATGAAATAATATTGAAATATTACGGCCATTATTACTGGAGAAAGCAAATATGGCACGTAGGCCAGAATCAAGTAAACATTACGAAACTTATTAAAGGCGATTGTTTTTGACACAAAAAACCCGATGACGGTGACAAGTATGGATACACAGAGTGATATTCCCAAAGAAATAAAGAAGGCTTGGAATAATTTAGAATCGCTCTTTTGCAAAAACTCCCAGTTTTCAAAATTGATTTCCGCTGGTAAGATATTGGGATAAGCCCAGCGTCTTCCCAATGACAATAACAGCAGAAAAACCACCGGAAACACAATGGAAAGAACAAACAGTATTTGAAGCAACTTTTTCATTTGTAATGAGTTTCAGCTTGAAAAAAATTGCGATTTTTTAGGTAGAGCACCAGCAAAAAGCCCACAACAATTAAAACGTACAAAACAGCCATTGCAAATCCCTGCGGAATATCGTAAAGATTAAACCTTTGTATTTTTTGTAAGGTTGCTACAGAAATCATCTGTGGACTTTGCCGGCCTAGTAAAAGTGGTATTTCATAGCTGCCCATTACAAATATTACAAATAGGCAAATTGTGGCGTACGACTTTTTTAGCAGGATTGGCAGTGTGACCTTATGGAGGAGTTCTAACTTTGAGGCGCCTAAGGTGATGGCTAATTCTTTGTATTCTGAAATTTTTTCAGTTTGGTATAAATTGGTAAATAAAATCACGAAAAAAGGGGTTACCAAAATTACCGAAGTAGTGATAATACCTATGCCATAAGCATCATTTACAAGGGCTGGAAATGAATTTAAATTATCAATAATCCCCGCTGAAAAACCTAGTCGGGATAAAAATCCCGATTTCGAAAGCATTTGAAAGCCGAAAAATGCCATAACTGTTGCTGGAAAACAGAGCGGCAAATAAATTACCGTTGATAACATGCCGTTTTTTAGAGCCTTGCGCCAACTAAGGGCAATGAATAGGGCAAATAATAGACTAAGGGAAATACTTATAATACCAACGTAAAGACTAAATGCGATTGAGGCCCAAAATGGACTTCCAAATATTACAATACTCCAATTCTCTAACGTGACCCCAGAATTTAATACGCCAACAATACCTAAACTGTAAAGTGAGGCGTAAACCAATCCTGAGCAGACGGGAAGGGCAACCACTGCGCTAAAAAAAATAAGACTGATTTTTTTCAAATTCAAATCCGTTAATAATTTACGATTAGCTTTTATTAATTGATTATTTTTTTTCTGAAATCCTCAGACAATCTTATCATATACTCTGGCGCTAGTTCCAAATGCGCCTTTTCCTGAATTTCGCTGCGCGGGGGTGCTTTTTTTCTTGATGGTAGGTTTTGGAATTTTGTTTTCATCTCCTCAGAAATCCTGTCTAGGTCCAATACGGTACCGTCGCCCCAAACTTCGGGTTTCATTTTTTCTAGCTGCGCTTCTGGAGAAACCATAAAATTTGAAATAACCATTGCGGCACTTTTTGCACTAGACAATTTCGTGATACCAAGATAATGTGAATTTTGAATGGTACCAAAATCCGGGACATAAGCCCGTGCAGATTCAGGAAACAGCCCTTCTAAGGTTTTGCTATCGACTTCTGCATCATTATTGCTCATCGTAAAAAGTAATTCGCCGCTAGCAAACAACTGGTGCATTTGCGCAACACTTTCTGGGAAAACCTCTCCCTTGCGCCATAAATACGGTTTTAATTCCCTGATATATTCCCAGAGTCCCGCACTGTAGGTTTGATAGGTGTCTTCGTCAAAATCGCCCGCTAGAATGTTCCCATCACCTGCGATATCAATCATAAGGGCTTTGAGAAAGGTTAAGCCTGTAAATTGGTTATCAAACGTAAATGTACCCGGCCTTGATTTTACAAAATCCAATAACTGTGCTCTGGTCATTGGCGGATTTGTGATTTTGTCACCGTCATAAATTAAGGTCATTTGAACGTTACCCCACGGCAGTTCAAAGCCTTCGACTGGCTGCTGAAAATCTTGTCCTATAAAAGGATTTTCAAAATCAACAAATTTCGTATTAGGTAGTTTATGCGTCCAAGGCCCAAAAAGCCCATCAATTTGCCGCAGTTGAAAAAATGTCTCACCATTTATCCAAACCATATCAACATCGCTATCTGCTGAAGATGCCTGTAGTTCGGTCATAAGCAATGAAACGATTTGGCCACCTTGACCGCCTATTATTTCTAAGTCGATACCGTATTTCATCTTGACTTGCTTGGCCACGAAACTCTTCATATAAGCATTGATTTTGGAGTCGCCATTCCACATCATCATGGTCACGTTTTTACCTTTAGCATCGTTTTCAATTTCTTGCCAACTTGCTTTAGAATAATCAATACTGGCTTTCTTCTCTTTATTTCCGCAGGAAAAAAGCAATAAAATTATTAATATACAATGTGTAAATTTCATTTAGGTTTTATGGATTTTTTGGCTCTAGATATGATTTGTTTTATTGTTTTCGATATTTAAATACTATTTGTTGCTAACCCTTCATTTCAATCAGTTTTTGGGAGGATTGAAACCACCTTCTCCGCCGTGGCGGAGAAGGAATTAGATTCTTAAAACTTTTTTTCCATTTGAGCAATATATATATATTCACCAATTCTCCTCCTTGTAAGGAAGCGTGATTTTACTTCCGTCATCTTCCGCCACAAGGAAGTAAAATCCTGTCTCGCATGCAGGCAGGCGAGGTGGTTTATCATTAATTCAAAATATGTAAATCATTATTAGTTCTATGTTTAATCCAATCATTCAATTTAAAACAAATATCGCGCGCCAAATTGAAATTGTCTCGGCGGGCCGGCATTACGTTGAATAAACACTCCAGATGATGCTGGACCAGGCTGTATCTGGTTACTTTGCGTGGCGTTATTGCTATAACCGCTTAAATTCTCAACATTAAATACATTGAAAATATCGGCACGAAGTTCCAATTTGGAACCTTCAGACAAACTGAATTGGTGCTGTATGCCCAAATCGAAATTGAACGACCAGGGCAAGCGATTGCTATTTCTGGCTTCCCCGGGTGAGCGGTCGCTATTTCCTTGATAAGCGTCGCCAAAGGCAGAACCATCTCCATTTAAATCTGTTGTTCCAAAAACATCAATATCTGGAATTCTATTGATAGGTTGCCCGCTTTGTATCAATGAAGCAGCAGTGATAGTTGTCCCTTGAAATGGATAATAATTGAATATACCATTTATATTGTGACGCCTGTCGTTAATTGAGGGGCCAAATTCCGCAGCATAATTATTGGCATCCTGGGGTCTGAAATTGATATCTTCGGTATCATTCTCCAAAGAGGATAGTGTATAATTAATTCGGTAGGAGTAATTGTCTGTACCTCTAGCCTTTTGATAGTTAAAACTCGCAGCGTAATACCGGGACTTACCTTCCGTTTCAGAAATAACCACATTGCGGGCAACCCCAGACACTTCTTGGCCGTTTATAATACCAACCCCATTTACGATTGGTACAGGCCGCGTCGCATCTGCTTCCTCTTGGGTTCTAATGTCCTCTGGTTGGAAATCTGGACCAATGGGAAACTCAACTGGGGCATTCAAGTTTCGTAAGCGCAAGAGATTTTCCCCACGATTGTGGAATACATCTACAAAGAAAAGTTTGTCATCATCAACTTGCAATTGGTATCCCAAGGAGAATTGGTGTGCATACGGATTGTCATAACCATTCGGGTTCAAGATGCGGCGTTCGTTACTAAAGGCACCTTCGCGTTGGTTTTGCAACGCAGCAGACGAAGGTCCTTGTAAGTAATCCACATCACTTACGTTGGCAGATATATTTCCTGCAAAAGTAACCGCATCAATGTTGGTATTTGCGGGTAATATCCCTTGGTCGATAAAGGCTTGAATTTGGGTTCTGTAGTCTGCAGAATTAGTATTTTGCTGTAAGGCATCGCTGTATATAGCATAATTGATTTTTTCATAGGCAATACCATAGCCACCCCTAAAAACACTACGTTCATTAAGCTCATAGTTAAAATTAAATCGCGGTGCGAAATTGTTGTAGTCGCCCTCATTGCCGCCACCTTTTGAAAGATTATCGTAATCGTAGCGTAAGCCAATGGTTAGATTGAGTCGTTCGGTTGCAGACCAAAGATCTTCGAGGTAGATGCTAGTTTTATTATGAGTCTTTCCGAAGGATGTCGGTCGTAATTCCACAGCATAATTCAACACTTCGACATCTCCGGGCAGATCATTGACGCTTAAATTGGCGTTTACACCGCTATTGCGGAGATTATTTAACTGGTCTTCATTCAGGCTAACGGTATAGTTTCCGTTTGGATTTCCGCCGCCAAAAAGGGTATGGTCGCTGCTAATAAAATTAACGCCAGCTTTGAAAGTATGGTTATTTAGGTAATATTTGAATTTTTGTTGAAATTGAATGGTGTTTTCCAATTGGTCAAACGTAAATCCTGGGTGACCCAAAATGGCTATAACCTGATTACCTGTGTCTTGAACTGTAACTTGCGGACTTTCGGGATTATTGGGTAGGGCATAATTCCATCTAAAGCGACTGTATTGAAAATTGGTTTCCGCTGAAAGGGAACCGAGATTGTAAGCGTTCTTTAATGCCAAATTTACACTATTTCGCTCTTGGGTGTTTCCAGCAGATTCAAACTGGACACCCCCGTCCAGACCGCCACCTTGACGTTCTATGCCCACAAAGCCAACATTTGCCCTCAGGGAGCTTCTAAAATTTGATGACCAAACCTGATCAATTTTGGTTGAGAAATAATTAAAATAGTTGGTTCCTTGTACGGCTTCATTAACGCCCAATTCTGCAACGTTCAATAAATTATCCTTAACATCCGTGGTATGTTCAAAGTTTATAAAGTAGAAGGTTTTATCTTTTACAATCGAGCCGCCAACTGCAAAACCCGCTTGGTATCGTGCAAAACCGTCCTTAACTTGGTTTCCCGAAAGGTCGCGTTGGGCAAATTGGCTTGTGCCATCAATAACGGGGCCAGGACGAGTGACGAAAAAGACCTCACCCTTGGTTTCATTGGTTCCCGACTTTGTAGTCACATCAACAATGCCGTTACTAGTTAAACCCTGTTCTGCCGAATAATTACTGGAGTAAACAGTTATGTCCTTTACGAATCCCGCAGGTATTGCAAAGCGCTGGCCACCAAGAAAATTTTCGTTATTGTCCATGCCATCGATTAGGTATGAGGTAAATAGGGAATTGCCGCCGTTGATGCTAACATTTGCCGCTTCAGGGAAAAAGCCAGTAGCTTGAGTTACGTTTGGTAAGCGGTATAAAACACGGGTGATGTCTCGGCCTTCGACAGGGATTTCCTCAATCTCTTCGGCTTCAAGTTCAAAGGAAACTTCCGCATCACGGCGATTTATTTTTGCAGAAGATACGTTTGTAATAAGGATTTCATCTAAATTTTGTTCGTTACTCAATAATTTGCTCAATTGAAGCTGTACATTTGGGTTTTGGTTGGAGCGCACGTCAATCAACTCGGTAAAGTTCGGCGCATATTCAGAGTTACCCTCAAAAAAAACCTGATACCCGTCGAGGGTAGGGATGGATTTGAATATGGTTTTTCCTTGAGCGTTAGTCGTTTGCACAATTGAAATACCTCGCGCTTGGTTGGTAAGTTTAATGTCAAAGTTTGGAATGGCGCGATTTGTTTCTGCATCAATTATGGAAACCGTAAAGTCTTGTTGGGCAAAACTCAAGCTGGTAAGGCAGAGTATTGCCAGAGTAAATAAATATCTCATTTATGGGATTATGGTCTTTAATTAGTGATTTTATTTTAAGCGCTATGAAAGCTTAAAGACCGGTGAACCCTTGTTATAAATATCTTCTTTAAAAAAGAAATTGAAAATCATCTTAGAAACCGAAAACACAACTTTTCTTTCTTCAAGAATAGAAAGTAATCGTTTTTTTAAGAATTGAGGAAGTAGGCTGAAAGTATTTAAGAGATCCTTTAAGTCTGAAAGGCAATCTACATCACTTAAAATTTTGAGAAAAAATGGTTGCACATTCTGGTTTTCTCCCAATGCGCTAAGACTTTTTAACAAAATTGGGGTTTGCCAAGGTAGGCTCTGGAGTTTTTTTCGGTCAAAAAGTGATTTGTGTAATCCTAACAAATAAAAGCCGCCATCTTTTGCTGGTCCCAAAATCATTTTTTTGGTGTTGAGGATTTCAGCTGTCTTTTTCAGCTGACTTACTTTCAATTGGGGCGAATCATTGCCAATGGCTACGACGTTTTCAAAGCCTCTGTCATATATGTCTTTAATGGCGTTGGTAAACCGTTCACCGAATGTTGTTCCTACCTGTTCTCGTTCGGTAATAAGGAAATAGGGAAGACCCGAACGCTTAACTTTTTCGAAAATGTGTTGGTTTAACTGCTCAAAAATCGCAAAAGACGATTGAAACGGTTTTGATATTCCGTCAGTTTTGGCAGAGTTTGCGAAAATAAGAATAGCTGTTTTGCAGGCTTTCATCTATGTTTTTACGAAATTATCGAAGGTACGGTTTTTGTCGAGACTTGAATGGTTGCATTACAGGCAGCAATTAAATAGATAATTTAGTTTTATTATGAAATCAAATTAACTCACTTATAATTAATTGGACTTTTATAAACAGTAACATGCTTTTATAAACCTTTGTAGCTTTCTTTCTTTTTCCAGATTTCGAAGGGTTCTTGGGCAATATCTTGCGCCAATTGCTCAAAAGGAATCTTTCGTTCTTTATACGGCAGGGGGATTTCGTCATAAATGAATTGGTCGTCAAAACCAGCCTCGGCCGCATCAACTTGAGTGCTACCGTAAAATACTTTATCTAGTCTTGCCCAGTAAATCGCACCGAGACACATGGGGCAGGGCTCACATGAGGTATAGAGCTCGCAGCCCTTTAATTCATGGGATTCGAGATTTTTACAGGCATCACGAATGGCCATAACTTCACCGTGGGCGGTAGGATCATTGTTTGCAGTGACTTTATTGTGCCCCTTGCCCACTATAGTGCCATTTTTTACAACGACACACCCAAAGGGGCCGCCGTGTTCAAGTTCCATTCCTTTTATGGCGGCGTTTACCGCTTCTTGCATAAATTTTTGTTTGCTCATTTTTTTAGATTTTGCCCACAGGCCTTAAGCCTTTGGCTGCTTGATGTTAAATTTTGAGATATCATTAAAACAACATGTTTTGTGTTTTTTGCTTTTTTATGGGCGTATAGCTGCGAGAGCCGAGGCTTAAAATGGATAGCCTATTGCAAAATTAAGCACGGGTTCGTCGTACCTGAAATCGAAACGTCGGCCTTGGTCTCTTGATGGATCTTTAAACGGGGCTGCCAAATCAAACCGGATTACAAATCCTTGAACATCCACCCTTAAACCCACACCGGCTCCCATACCGAGTTCGTTTATGAAATTAGATGAAAACACATCTTGACCGTTAAATATAGGGTTTGGTTCAGAATTCCAGACGTTACCGGCATCGGCGAATACGGCGCCTTTAAGAAATGAAATTAATGGGAAGCGATACTCAATGTTAGCTTCGAGTCTAATGTTTCCTGTTTGATCAAAAAAGTCGCTATTGTCTGTGCCATCAACCGTTTCATCATAAGTTCCCGGACCAAGTGAACGTATTCTAAATGCGCGAACGCTGTAAGGGCCACCCGAGAAATATTGTTTTACAAATGGGATGACGTTCGAATTTCCGTAGGCATAACCATAACCTCCAAATAAGCGGGTAGCCAGCGTTTGTTGCCTTTTCTTTCCAAATTTATAGTGAAATCTAAAATCTACATCAGCCTTTGCATATTGCGCATATTCTAAACCAAGAAGTTCCTTTGAACCAGTTTCTTCATTTTCGCTTCCTAATAGGCTTATAGAGTTACCAGCGACGTCTAAGGTGGTGTTTAAAAAGAACAGATAAGGGCTTTTTGATTTGTCTATTTCATTATAGGTAAATGAAAAGGTCAAGCCTGAAATAAACTGTTGGTCAAAACTCCGTCGTAAAAAAGGATTGTCATTTAAAATGTCCTCAAAATCTGGAGTTGTGTTAATTAGGCTTGTATAACTTACCGAAATGGGATTTAGTTCATAGGTCACAAATCTATTGGCATTCCAGACGTAGCCAAAAAGAGCACTTCCAGAGAGAAGCGTGTACAATTTACTGCGGCTAAGATAATTGAGACCTAAGCTCGTTTTTGTTTTAGGCACTGAGTATTTAAAAAAATCATCTCTAATATCAAATGGCGAAATCACCCTGGGAAATATAAGTTCACTTTTTAATCCTAGCTCAACGCTATTTAACCCTGCGTTCTGGCCACTAGCAAACTGGGTTTCGTATCCCAAACTAGCAGATATGTTTAAGGTCTCGCCACCTTTAAATAAATTTCTGTTGCTATAGGTCAATGCCAAGTTAGGGCCCGTAAAGTTATTAGACTTTGTAACGGCCTGTAATTCTGCTCTAACAGAACGTTTTGCCAAAGGCGATAAATAAATATTTGCTTTTAAGGCTCCCAAGCTATCTGATAAAAGGGAATCGATTTCGCGATATTGGATATTTACATATTTATACGCGCCAATGGTAGATAATCTACGGGCCGTGTTTTTTGATTCGGTGGGACTATAGAAGCTACCCTCATCAATGGTTATAAATTTATTGAGATATTTTGGTTTGAATTTTACGGGGTCTTGGATAAAGTTTTTATTATCATAGCGCGTAACGTTAGTATTTGTGGTGTCTTTTAAATCATGATTTGGATAAATGTTAATTTGTTCTAGCTTATATGGCACAAGTGATTTTTTAGGCACTTGAGCTTTTAGCTTTAAAAATAAATCGAATTTTTTATTATCGTATTGGTTGGTATCTGCCTCAAAAATGAAAAAATCTGGATTAAAATTATAATAGCCTCTTTTTTTCAATTCAACATCTAAGCGTTTACGCTCTAATTTTAGATTAGAATAGTCAAATCGGGTCTCTTTTTTTAAGGGTGATTCTAATTCTATGTTTTTTACATCGCTGTATATTGGTTGTTTTAAGGTGTCTAGTCTAAATTTTTCCATTCTATAGGGCGTGGGCACCTGAACCTTATAGGTAATCGAGGCCATTTTCCTTTTTTCATTAAAATTTGAAGCAGCTCGACTGTAAAAAAACCCGTCGTTTTCTAATCGGTTTACTAAAATGTCCTCCACCTGAAGATTCTCAACATCAGATTGGTAAACGGGCTCTTCACCAATTTTCTTATTGAGCCACTTATTAATGAAGCCCGGTTTTTCCCGTTGCGCTTTGTAATGAACATATAAACCGAGTCGCATCCCTAAAATTTTGGAATTGGGCTCTGGACTAATGGCATTCTCAAGTTCCTGCCTGAGGCTTTTTTTCTTTTTAATTGTGGAATCTGATTCTATAATGAGTTTCGCCCCGGTGTAAAGACGCTCATCCTCAGGTATAAACTTTTCTACGCTGCAGGAATAGATTAGGCATCCAAAAAGAGCAATTATCGCTTTATATCTTAAAGTTTTTTTCAAATTATCGTGTTAATCGTCTCTATTTCCAACCTTATCTTCGGGTGTATCCTCAACATTGCTATTATCGTTGGCCTCTTCATTTTCTGCATTTTCTTCATCTTTATTTTGTGACCTGAACATGACATCCCACAAGTTGCGAAATGTATTAAATTCTTGGGTAAAGATAATGCCAATGCCACTAACGATGGTTTGCCCATCAATAACGTTCTCGAATTCATTTTTTCGAAATCCCTTTAATCGGTATCTTCCGTCTTCTGTAAGTATATACTCAAGGCTAACGTTTCCAATTAGAGGGGTGGCCTGCCCATTTGGGGCACTTCCCTGCACATCTACCTCGCTGCCAACACTTACGATCAACCGGTCATCAAATAGTTTTTTACGAGCTGCAACATCAAGCTGGGTGCGCTCTTGGGGCGAGTTACCTTGGTAATCGGTGTAGCTATCTAAACCGAAATCAAGTTCAATCCCAGAATCCCCAAGTATCTTATCTGAAAAGGTGTTTAATTGAGAAGATACAGCGTCGTTTAGATTATCCCTTGCTACTGTAGCAAACCCGCCAGCACTGCCATCGCTACCAGAATCTGGATAGAATTTATTGAGAACCAATAATGAGAATACCTGACGGTTAAGCTGGTTCTCCTGTTGGTTTATAGTTTGCACCCTTCCGTAAACCTGGCCGCCTGCCGCACCTTGCTCATCCTCTGGCATATCTAATTTAAAGGAGATTTCGGGCTGCATTAATTCGCCATCGATATTGAGATAAACGAAAAATGGAAATTCCTGTTGGAATCTTTGGCTTTGCTCTGCATTGATGCCTCCGGCGGCCGGACTCATGAGCGAAGAAGCCGAGGTCTCTACGTTATATACAGCTCGTACGTCAAGCTTTGCATCAAAGGGATCGCCAGACCAGCTTACTCTACTGCCATCTGCAATTTCAAACTTTCTATTGACCAGATTGTAAAGGGTTAATTCGTAATGTCCATCTGAAATCTCATAAACGCCCGAGAGGGTTATTCTTCCGTTTGGAGACATATTAAGGTCTAGTTCACCTTCTCCAGATATTCTAAAATTGTCGCCCGTATCTTCATTAATAATGATTGTTGCAGTGGCGGTCTCCTTTATTTTTATCAAACTACTTATGTCAAAACCGGTAACCGTTGCGGTAACATCCTCAGTTTGGGTTAGAATAGCATCGGGATTCTCGCGGTTTACAAAAACAACAACCCCATCGCGTTCCTCTATACTGGCAACAGAGGTGGGCAAGACGTATGTGAAATCGGTATCAGAACGCAGGGTTAGCTCGGCATCCACTTTTGGTATCTGTAGGTCTCCAGTAAGTTTGGCGTCTGCGTCAAAGGAAGCTTGGCCGTAGAATAGCTCATTATCTTCCTTTGTAGAATTGAGTACATGAAAATCTGTGGCTTTAGCGTTGAGATCAAATGTTGGATTTATAAAACTTTCGGTACCTATGTCGCCGGATAGTACAAGTGCGTTATTCTTAGAATCTAATATGGTGAACTCATTCATGGTTAAACCATCGTTATCTACTAGTAGTGTTTCGTTCTCTAGGGTAAAGGGTGCGTTTAATCTAGCGATATTGAACTCGGCCTTAGTAAAATTGAGTTCGCCCTTATATTGTGGGTCTTTAGTACTACCGGTTAATTTAAATTGACCGGTAAAGTTTCCTTCTGCATTCTTCACTTCACCCATTGAAAGGTTGTTTAAGGCTTTCATCTCAAAATTGGTGATGTTTAAATCCAAATCTATTTCTGCATCGTTTTGGCGGGCCACATAATCCCCGTTGAGCTCAAGTTCTATTTGGCCACCTGCCAATTCAGCATTAAAGTCGTAACTGTTGCCCCCTAATGATTGGGCATCGAGGCTCAACGTGCCAAAATCGGTTTTTAAAACCCTTAGTTCATTGATATCTAAATCTGCGATTATTCCGGTTTCATTGAAGGGGTCTTCAAGGACAAAAATTCCATTGAGACGACCCTCTGCTAATTGTTTTTCTGGATTAAGATAATTAAATACCTCACTGATTTTAAATTTTTCAAATATCAAGGCGGCATGGTTTTTTTCAATATCAGCTAGTTTATCGGTTATTTCTATTGATTGATTGTTCTTTATTATTTTAAATTGATTGAATTCCAACTTATTATCGGTCAATATCATCTCATTTTCATCTGTAATATCCCATTTATGGGTATTCAATATCAAACTATCCGGGTCCACTTTCATTACCAAACGCTCTCTACTACCAGTGATTTTGGCATCAACGTTCAATAAGAGGGAGTCTTGATAGGTGCCATGAAAATTTAGTGCCAGTTCACTGTCTGACTGGTTTCCTGTAATCACGGTCTCTGGAATATTTAATGGCCCCGCAGTAATATTGTCAAACCCAAGATTAAACTTAAAATACTCCTGGTCGGTTTCTATCGAAAGTTTTAGGCTGTCTATTTCGTTTCCGCTGTAATTGATGTGAGGTGCTGTAATGTTTGCATTCAATCGGCGCTTTTTCTCGCTAAAATCTACATTTACCGTTACTGTATCTATATCTTTTGCATTTACTAAAAACACATCATTTAAAAGAGGGGATTGCGCAATCTTACCTTTTAATTTTAGGTTAACCGGTCTAGTAATTGTATCAATGCGGATGGAGTCTCTATAAAAATAACTTCTTACGTGTTTGGTAAGTACTTTGTTTAAGGTTTGGGGATTGGCATTTGATTTTAGATTTAAATCCAACATTTTGTTTCGAACCGAAACTGAAGTTGTATCTGGGGTAACATGGGCAAGAGCATCTAGTGAACCTAACAAATAAGTGCGATTATCATATACAAATACGCCATCATCAACAATTGCTGAGGCATCATAGGTATTAGCGTTACCCTTAAAATCGGCGTAAATGGTCATCCCTGTTTTGACATCGCGACGCATAATGCCCAAAGCTTGTAAATCTGCACCAATAACATCTATTTCAGCCGTTGCTTCTGGGGCAATGGAATCTAATACTACAAAGGCATCCAGAGTCATGTTAAGATTGTCATCTTTATATTTAGATTTTACGCTGCCAGAGCCTTTAGTGAGCTTTCCGTTTAGGCTTAAATTTTTTATGGCGTAGTCATTAAATTGAAATTTTTCGATGGTTGCGTCAATGTTAGCATCCATGGTGTTGATGGAACTCCCTTCGCCCTTCGATTCAATAGTGACGGTTAGCTCCCCGAATTGCGGGTTATTGAGAAGTTCATTCACTTTATATTCCGCTACGGTTACCTTCGCATTGTAGGCAATTTGATCATTGGTATTGAAATCGCCCTCTATTTGGGCATTACCCTGAGAGCTCTTAAGCTTCACTTCGGCCGATAGGTTGTCAAAACTTCCGGTTGCTTTGCCACGTAATTCCATTGTCTGGGGAAGCGTAAGGCCCATGCCAGTGGTGTCTACGAATTTAATGGCATCTTCCCTGGTGGTTCTGGCGGTTAAACTGGTAACGTCAAACTTTAGGTTATTAACATTGGTAGCGTTTTGGACCGTTCCTGAGGTAGATATTTTTGTTGAATCGCCCCATCGTAAAACAAGATTTGGGACATTAATATTGGCTAAGGTCCCCGAAGCATTTATATTTCCTCGAATAAGATGTTCGCTCAGGGATTTTAGATAGGTGTTCTCCTCAAGTTTTGGTTGCAATTTGAAAAGCTCCTTGATCGATAAATTTAATTTAGGGAAGTTTACGTTAACATTGGTTTGCTCGGGTTGTTCAATAAGTTTCGAGAGGCTTTTGTAGTTTAATTCGGCATAACCATTTAATACATTTTGATTAAGCTTTAAATTCAATTTTTCTAAGGAAAGTTGTGCTTCGGAAATATTAAGATTGAAGCTCATTCGGTCCAGGTCGAAGCTTGAAAATTCCTTAAAGTTGAGTTGATTGAGTTCAATTCCGCCCGTTTGATTTTTAAGAAAAATATTATCGGCGTCCAAAACTATATTCGTCAGGGTGATTGCATCTGGATTGAATTCATTTTGTGTTGGTTTTGCATTTCCAGCTCTATAATCAAAATTGTTGTTTTCCAAATTAAGCCGAGCAACATCAATTTTAAACGGTGGCCATTGAAATGCTTTTGTTTCTGTTGGATAGCTTTCTGTGGAATCTATTTTTTTTGTTGCTTTACCGTAAATTTCAGTTAAAATTGCGACTTCGGAATTTTTTAAGGTGACCTCACCGATGATTATATCTTGATTTTGCAAATCGATATTGGGGATTTCCACTTCAAACTTACCAATATCCAGGTCGGTAACAAGTTCATTGGGTTTTGATTTGTAGTAAGCTTGAACCTCATCAATTCTAACAGATTCCACTGAAAATTTTGGTAAGGGAACTTCAGAAGTCGAACTGGTATCTGTCGAGGATTTAGTTTGAATGAATTCTATTTCAGAATTGGCTATTTCAAGTTCTGATGCCTCAAAAATCATATTTTCGATATCGGTTTTTTCCATATCGGCGATTAGTTTACCGACTTTAAAGTGGGAGTTGATTCCGGTAACCTTATCATCATAAACAATATCAAAATTCTTGAAGTTGAGGTTGCCAAGTATAATTTTCATTGGCTTTGAGGTAGTATCATTAGCTGCTTTGGCCGAGTTGGAGGTAGCAAAGGCATCGATCAAAAATTGAAAATTGAATCCAGAAACGGTATCCTTTCTAATAATATTGGCACGGAGGCCTTCCCAATCCAATCCCTCAACTCCAATGGCCTCGCCATTAATTAATTCCCAAAGTGGGACGTTGGCCTCTACGCTCTTTGAGTACACCAAGGTGTCGCCTTTAATATCCTCAAGGTACAGACCGTCGAGTTGCACATCACCATCAAAAGTGATGAAAAGTCTTTCAATGTCAATAGTGGTGTTGGTCCTTTTGCTTACGTAGTTGACCACCTTGTTTACAATAATATCCTGTCCCCAAGGACTTCTTATAAATAGTACAACAAGTAGTAAAAAAATCAGGATACCGAGGGCGATACGCAATAATCGCCTAAGCCAACGGTACTTTTTGTTGCCATTGGTATATTTTGGGTTTTTATCTTTTTTATCTTCAGATGGAGTCAAAGGTCAAATCTAAGTCTTCAAATGTATCACATTTGCAAGTATTGCTCTGTTTTTTAACGCATTTGTAAGATTTAGTTTTAAAACTTGTGTTAATAAAGGTGCGCTCATACACTGCCACGATTAACCGTTATCATTAATACGCCCCATGTTCTGTTAAACTTATACTAAATGAAATTGGCAAAAATCTTAATTTGTCATCTATGCGTATCTTTAACAAATAAACCAATAAATAATTATTACGTTATGAAATTAACAATGAAAAGTATACTTACAGCAATGATGTGCGCATCACTAATGGTGATGACATCATGTAATGAAGGAAAAAAGGAAGCTGAAGCTGAGGCAGAAGCTGAAAAAATGGAGAGAGAAGCTGAAGAAAAAGCTGAAATGGAAAGGGCCGAAGAGGAAAGAATGAACAAAGAGGCGCAGGAAAATAGTATTGCTGCAAAAGCTATGGCTACTGAAAGTCTTTCGACTTTAGTAACTGCACTTAAGGCGGCTGACTTAGCAACGATGATGTCTGAACCAGGTGATTATACGGTATTTGCTCCAGATAACGCGGCTTTTGAAAAACTACCGGCAGGAACGGTTGAAACATTATTAAAGCCGGAAAATAAGGAAAAATTAAAAGGGATTTTAACCTATCACGTTGTTCCTAAAGAGGTTAATGCTACAACATTGATGGATGCCATTAAAAGTAACGATGGTTCTTATACTATTGAAACTGCAGATGGTGGTGAGTTGACAGCTATGATTCAAGGAGAGTCAGTTGTTTTAAAGGATGCCGCTGGTAACACCTCTACAATTACTGCTACAGATGTTGAAGCGTCTAATGGAGTTGTTCACATTATCGATACGGTGGTCATGCCAAATTAATACAAGAGATTATTATTTTAAAAAGGGCTCAACCTAACGGTTGGGTCTTTTTTTTTCTTTTAGAAAGGAATTAGTACTATTTCATCTCCAAGCATCAGGCCATAAGATGTCCAGTCGTGCAACCAGGGGTTACCGCTTCTTCTTGAGGATATCCCGTAGCATTTCGGGATCGGCGATTACCTTTTCTATGAACACCCGGCTCTTCATACGATTTATGAATCTTTCCAGGAAAACAGCATCGCTCTTACTATTGCACTTAAGGTCAAGTACGATAATCCAGTAAGACGCCACTTTGGTGTATGTTTTTTTGAAACTATGGGCAATGTGCATCTTCAGTCTCTCATGGGCGTCCTCCGATTCGCCAATGTAGAACCTGTCGATTGATTTTGAGTATATGATGTAAAGGCTATGCATCTATAACAATAAAGCCCAATCTAAAGAAGATCGGCCCCGA